>Ga0208244_100173_pt1 | contig 81398 bp, 77 predicted proteins | sample SubbioCR12Aug_5A_FD_184828 | JGI IMG/M metagenome (GOLD analysis project Ga0208244, IMG submission 184828) | Serpentinite rock and fluid subsurface biosphere microbial communities from McLaughlin Reserve, California, USA - CR12Aug_5A (SPAdes) | ecosystem: Environmental > Terrestrial > Deep... | reverse complement strand
TGCTGGCGCGCCGTTGCCAGGCGACGATGCCGTCCGGCAGCGGCGGCGGTGTGTGCGTCGCCCGCCACGCCAGGCGGATCGCCACCAGCAGGAACACGCTGACGCCGATCCACTTGTGGTAGCTGTAGAGCTTCAGCTTGTCGGGCGATAGCGGCAGGTCGACCATGTAAATCCCGAGCGGAAAGGTCGCAAAAATCAGCAGCGCGATCAGCCAGTGCAGCGCGATGGCGGTGGTCGAATAACGGTTTGCAGCACTCATGCCGCCTCCTTCCTGAACACCTGCTCGAGTTCACGCAGCGCGGCCTGCCAGCGTGTGTGTTCGGCCGCGCTCACGCCGGCGAAACCGGCATCCAGATGCGCCATGTGCTTGGGGAACACCCGGGCGAAGAGCGTTTCGCCCGCCTTCGTCAGGCGCACGATCTGGCAGCGGCGGTCGCTCGCGTGGGCGACGCGTTCGACCCAGCCGCGGTCGGCCAGGCGGTCGACCACACCGGTCAGCGTGCCCTTTGTGATCAGCGTTTTTTCGCCGAGTTCAGTCGACGTCATGCCCGGCGTGTTCCCGAGCGTGGCAATGACGTCGAACTGCGGCGGCGTCAGCCCCAGCCCGCGAATGTCCGTGGCGGAGTACGCCTCGAAGGCCTGATAGCACTTCACCAGGGCTTGCAGGGTTGGCAGGAAATCGGCGGGTTGGCTCATCGCTTGCTCAATTAGTTCTAACCAGAACTAATTTAGTTCGCATTAGAACCTTTGTCAAGTATGCTTGTTGGAACCCTATCCAACCTGGATGCTCGAACCCGGCATCCACCACCGGCACGAAGCGCCCTCATAGATCATGAATTCAACGACCGATCCCCTGCTCACCCTGTATTACGACGGCGGCTGCCCGGTCTGCACGCGCGAGATCAGCTTCTACCGGGGCCGGCGTGGCGCCGAGCGAATTCGCTGGGTCAACCTGGCGCAATGCGAACCCAGCGACCTGGGAACGGATTTGAGCTTTGATGCCGCCATTGCCCGCCTGCACGCACGCCTGCCAAACGGCCAACTGGTATCGGGCGCGCGGGCCTTTGCCGCGCTGTGGCAGGCGCTGCCGGCCTTCCGCCTGGCCGGGCGCGTCGCCGCGCTGCCGGGCATCGTGCACGGGCTGGAATGGGGTTACCGGGGATTTCTCAGGTTGCGCCGGGTGTGGCGGCGCGCGCCGGAGGCCTGCAAGCTGCCCACCCGGCCCTGACGCGGTCCCCCGGGCTCTGCGGGGCACGCGTCATGGTTTCGCGGCATCCGCCACGCACGCCGCAGCACGCTCGGGCACCGGCGCAACGGCGGCCTTGCCGTCGACCAGATAGCTGAACCAGGCGTTCGCGATCTTTTCCTGGACGCTGTTCTGCCCCTGCCGCGCCTGCAGGTTGGCGAAATCGAGATCGAACAGCGGCTGATGCTGGTTGAAGCAGGAAAAGACGAACTTGGACGCTTCGCCCGTCGTGCTGTCCACATGGCGGCACAGGCACTGCGCGCACACCTCCTTCATCATGCATTGCATCGGGCTGTTGACCGCCGCGATCGCATCGAAGCCCGGCTTCAGGTGCGGCTTGAGCGAAGTACGCAGGCGCTGCCTGAAGATTTCCATCGACGCAGGATGGTCCGACAGGATGAGTTGGTCGGTGCGGTGAACCCACTCGGCGAAGGGCGCCTCCATCTCGCCGCAGGACTGCAGGTATTCGTCCAGCCCGTGCACGAAACAGGCATCCTGCTGCCGTCTCAGCCGCAGGCCCGGTCCTTCGTCGAGCACCCAGATCGCCTGATCCGTCAGGATCTCGATGGCGCGCTGAACCGCTTGCGCCCGTTCGGCATTGCGGAAGTGTCCGATGAAGACGATGCGGTTGCCGGCGGCGCGCCACATCGCCGCGCCGTCGACCGTGCTGGTCACGGCCGAGTGCCCGCCCGCCACCGTCAGGGTGGCATTCTCGGGCACCGGCAACCCGGTGCCGGTCGGCCCCATCAGCACCACCCGGTCGCCCGGCTTGAGCGAGGACGCGATGCGGCTCGACACGCCCACCATGTTGATCAGCAACTGCACCTCGCCGCGCGCCTGGTCGACATGCACGCCATCGATGGCCATGCCCTCCATCGCCAGCACCTGATCCGCCACCCGCGCCGCGTGCCGCTCGAAGTTCTGCAGGCGATATACCTGCCCCGGCAGCCAGTGTTTGGTTGCCTGCGGCGCACGCACGGTCAGGCTGGTGAGATGCGGCGCCAGCCGCTCCACCGCCACCACCTCGGGCTGCAAGGCCCAGTCGAGTGCTGCGGCGAATGCGTCGAAGCCGTCGAGCTGCCTGGCGGGAGGCTGCCGCAACAGCAGCGCGGTGATGTCGCGCGCCGCATGCTTGGCCGACGCCATGGCGCGGACCACGCTGCCGTGATACCAGGGATGGGTGTCGCCGATGAAGGACACGCGAAGGTGATCGGCCCGATAGGAAGTGAAGAAGCCCGGCTGCTGTTCCTTGCAATGGCCGTTCGCCGTCACCCGGATCATGGCCCCGGCCTTGTCGATGCGGTAGGACGCGAAATACTTGCCCTCCATTTCGAAGCTGCCCGGATGCTCGCGTTCGTACACGGTATTGGGAATGCTGCCGGCAGCCACCAGCACCGCCCGCGCCGGCAGCACCACGCTGTCGCCGCTGCCGGCGCGCACGCAACGCAACTGCTGCACGTGACCCTGTTCGTCCAGCACCGCCTCGGCCGGCTCCAACTGTTCGGCGTAGTAGATGCCCTCCTCCAGCGCCTTGATGATTTCCTCGTGGTTGCGCAGATAGGCGGGCGAATCGCTCATGGCGCGGCGATAGACGACGGTGACGCCGCCCCAGGCCCGGAGCAGCGGCGTGAAGTCCGGCAATTCTCCGGCTGCGTGGGCACGCGCGCGCTCGCCCCGCACTGCGCGGCCATGCGCGAGGAATTCGTCGAGCACCCCGCGCTCGTAGTCGTCGAACAATTCGTCGCGATTGCCTCCGACCGCTTCCCAGCGGCTCAGCACTTTCTCCACCTGGCGGATGTAGTAGGCCTGCACTTCGGTCGCGGTATCGATGGAGGTCAGCCCGCCGCCGATGACCACGGCCGGCAGCCGCACCTGCAGGTTGGCGAGGCTGTCGCGCTTGGCGGCGCCGGTCAGCTGCAGCGCCATCAGGAAATCGCTCGCCTGGCGCATGCCGCGCGCCATGTTGTTGCGCACCGGAAGAATGGTGGGGCGCCCCGCGCCGGTGGCCAGCGTGGCATGGTCGAAACCGAGCCCTGGCAGGTCTTCCAGCATGATGGTTCCGCCCAGGCGGATGCCGCCATAGATGCGGAAGGCCGGCTGCCGCTCGAGCACCAGGCGGATCAGCGTCAGGAAGTTCTTGTCCCAGCGCACCGTGATGCCGTATTCGGCGACGCCGCCAAAGCCGGACATGGTGCGGGTATCAAGCGACTGGTTGAGTTCGCTCACCCACTGCACCGGCTGCGTCGGCCGGCCTGCGGCGTCGTTGAGGGTTTCGGGCAGCGGCTCGATCTTGAGACCGTCCACGATCACTACGCCGAATCCTTCCTGCAGCAGATGGTGCGCCAGGTTGAATCCGGCCGGGCCGGCCCCGACGGTGAGCGTGTTGCGCCCGTTGTAGGGCAGGCGGTAGGGGCGCGCGCGGTTGAGCGGGTTCCATTGGGTCAGCAGGAAATACAGCTCGAATCCCCAGCGCCACGCCAGCACGTCGGTGAGGATGCGCGTCTCGATCTCGGGAATATTCACCGGCTCCTGCTTCTGGTAGATGCAGCTTTTCATGCAGTCGTTGCAGATGCGGTGCCCGGTGGCGGGCAGCAGCGGGTTGTCCAGCATGATCATGGCCAGCGCGCCGAGGGTGTAGCCGTCGCGCTTCAGCACGTGCGCTTCCGAGATGCGTTCCTCCAGCGGGCAGCCGCTCAGCGCAACCGCCAGCGGATTGCTGCGGAAGCCTTCGCCTTCCTTGGCCGGAAAGCCGCGCGAACAGAAATCGCCGGAATGGTCATGGCAGTAGACGCAGTAGTTCACCTGGTCCATGGTGTGGCGCAAGCCCGGGCGGGTATCGGTGAGCGCAAAGCCGTCGCGCCGCCGGCTCGCCTGCGGCGGACCCTGGATGCGTTGGGCCGGGTCGCCCTCCACCACGGCGATGGGGACCAGATTCAGAAAGTCGGTCGGCTGCGGCAGGCTCAGGCTGACCCAGCCGGCGGTGGCGGCCCGGCCGGCATCGCTGTGGCAGGCGGCGTGCAGCCATTCCTCCAGCAGCGCCAACTGCGCTTCATCACTGGCCTCCACCGCCTCCGCCCAGTGCTGGGCGATGCGCCACTCGCGATCGTCCTCCGGATGTGACGGCAGCAGTGAATCGAGCTCGGCGAAATCCCGCACCGGCAGGGCGCGCTTCTTGCGAATCCGCCGCTTGACGAATTCGCTCTTGAACGCGTGAACCATCGCCTCGCGCGCCTGGGCTTCGCGCAGCGGGTCACGCGAGGACTCGACGCCGAAAGCCGCCACCAGGAAATCCTCGAGTTCGCGCGCGATGGCGATCAGGAGTTCTGATTCCTGCGGGCCTTCGCAGGCTCCGCCCGCACGAAAATCAAGATAGCGCCCGTGCAGCGACGTATCGCGGCGGGCCAGCCAGCCCTGGAACAGGGTGTCGAGCCGCGGCAGCCGTTCCGCTCGGTACAGGTCTTCGTAGCCGAAGCCATCGAGTTTGAGTTCCAGACTTGAGCGCATCACGCTTCCTTTCCTTGTATGCATGACATGTCATGACAAGTTGACGAGAACAAAGGGGCCGGCACGCCGGCCCCGGGTTCAAACGAGTTCTGCCATGCCTTTCGGGCCCACATCGATCTCGAAGCCGCCGAGACCGCCATCCTTCAGCTCCCCACCCATGGCCGCCAGGCTTTCCTCGCGGATCAGGGCGCGCAGCTGCTGCACCAGCGCGCCGAACTCGGGCGTGCCGATCATTTCCGGCGTGCGCGGGCGCGGCAACGGCACCACGATCTCGGCCTTGATGCGGCCGGGGCGCGCGGTCATCACCAGGATGCGGTCGGAGAGGAAAATCGACTCCTCGATGTCGTGCGTGATGAACATCACCGAGATGCGGAAACGCTGCCACATGTTGGTGAGGATTTCCTGCATCACCACCCGCGTCTGGGCATCGAGCGCACCGAACGGCTCGTCCATCAACAGCACCTGCGGGCTGGTGGCGAGCGCGCGGACGATGCCGACGCGCTGCTTCATCCCGCCGGACAGCTGGTCCGGATAGTGGTTCTCGAACGAGAGCAGCCCGGCAAGCCCGAGCAGGGTGCGCGCGGCCTCCTCCCGGTGGGTGGCGCCCATGCCCTGCATCTTCAGACCGAACTCCACGTTCTTGCGCACCGTCATCCAAGGGAACAGCGAGTACTGCTGGAACACCATGCCGCGGTCGACGCCGGGCTTCTCGACCGGCTTGCCGTCGAGCGTCGCCTTGCCGGTCGACGGGTTGACGAAGCCTGCCACCACGTTGAGCAACGTGGATTTTCCGCACCCCGAGGGGCCGATGATGGACACGAACTCGCCGGGCTTGACCTCCATCGACACGTCGGTCACCGCGTCGACCGCGGAGGCATTGCGGCCGAAGCGCACGCCCACGTGATCGATGACGATGTGTCCCTTGCTGATAGCTTCAGTCATCACTTTCCTCCTCCTGCGCTGGCCGGCAGCCACGGCATCATCAGGTTGCCCACCAACCGGATGGCACCGCTGCACGCCAGCCCGAGCACTCCGATGGTGATCATGCCGACGACGATGTCGGCGTACTCGATCAGTGAATAGGCTTCCCAGGTGAAATAACCAACGCCGTACTGGCCCGAGATCATTTCCGCGGCGATCAGCGACACCCACGCCACGCCCATGCCGATGGCAAGACCGGTGAAGATATGCGGCAGCGCGGCAGGCAGGATCACCTGGCGCAGCAGGGCCGCTTCGCCCGCGCCGAGACAGCGCCCTGCTCGCACCAGCACCGGATCGACGCTGCCGACGCCATGGATGGTGTTGAGCAGGATCGGGAAGAACGAACCCAGGAAGGTGATGAACACGATGCTGGTCTCGTTGGTCGGCCACAGCATCACTGCCATGGGAACCCAAGCGATCGCAGGAATCGGCCGCAGCACCTCGAACACCGGGAACAGCAGATTGCGGACCGGTTTGTACTGCCCGATCAGCAGCCCCAGCAGCACCCCGAGCGCGGCCGCGATGCCAAAGCCGATCAGGATCCGCCGCATGCTGAACCACACGTGCTCGTAGTAGCGCGAAGTGTTCAGCATGTCCGAGAAATTCCCCAGCACCTCGGTCGGTCCCGGAACGTTGACGAAGCGGATGTAGAAGTCGAGCCGGTACTCGGTCGCCAGGTGCCAGGCGCCGATGAACAGGCCGAGCGAAAGCGCGGCCCACAGCAGCCTGGGAATGGCCATCCCCAGCCACGCGACGGTGCGGGCGAGCGCAACGGACGGGGCGGATGCGCGCGCCGCGATCGGAGCGGCGGCCGCACGCGGCACCGACGCGCTGCTCGCCCCTCCCTCCGCCGTGCCCGCCGGCACGGCCTCCTCCTCATAAGCGGGTCGGGTAATGGCATGCATGATCAGCCTCCTGCGCGGGCGACCGCGAGCACCTCGGTGTAGGTGGCAAGACGACCGCCGCCTTTCGCCGCCCAGGCTTCTGCATCCTTCTTCAGCAGGAAGGGCACGATCTCGATCTTCTTGGGATTCTTGGTGTTGAGGGCGTAGAACGCGGTGTCGGCAAACAGCTTGATGCCGGTGGTCTTGTCGAACACGAAGGCCACGCCCACTTTCTTGCCCTGGCCCAGCACCTGCTTGATCCCGGCGAGCGTGCACATTGCCGAGCTGTAGGCCGTCACGCCACCGCCCTCGACCCACACCTCGCCACCCTCACGCGGCGCCTTGATCGGCTGCTTGCACAGGGTGTCGGTGCCGCTGATCTCGTAGCTGGCGAAGCTGGCCTTCTGCTTCTCGTAGTCGAGTCCTTTGTCCTTGAATGCCTGCTTGATGTAGGTCTCGTTGGCCCAGGCATCGGCGTCGAAGTCCTTCACCCGGCCCATCCGCTGCAACACGCCATGGTCGTATTTGACCGTCTCGATCCACTTCGGCTTGATGGTGGGGTCGAGGGTATGCACGCCGCTGGGGCCGAGGAACATGTAGGCGACTTCCTTCTCAATCTTGGTCCATTCCTCGATCTTGGCAGCGGCCTGCACCGGGTTCTTGCGCACCCAGTCGTTGGCATCCATCAGCGCCTTCAGGTAGGCGACGACGAACTCGGGATACTTATCGGCGAAATCCTTGCGCACGACGATGCCGTGGAAGGTCGCAACCTTGGTCTCGACGCCGTCGAAGATCTTGCGGGCATAGCCACGGTAGGGCAGCAGCTCGGCGAAGGGCACGAAGTTGGCGTGGCCGTCGATCTTGCGCTCCTGCAGTGCGGTGGTGCCGACTTCCGGGCTCTGGCTGGAAAGGTCCCAGAAGTCGTTGCCCCAACCGCGGTCCTCCATCGCCTTCAGCATCATGCCGTGCGCGGCCGAGCCGAACGGCACCGACACCTTCTTGCCCTTGAGGTCGGACAGTTCGTAGTACGGCGAGTCCTTGTGCACCACCAGGCCGTTGCCGGCGCCGTCCTTGTTGTAGGCGATCAGCGCGATCAGTTCGCTGCGGCTGTCGTTGCCGGCCTGGAAGGTGGCGCCGTTCACCAGCAGCGGGTAGTCGCCCATCATGCCGATCTGCAGCTTGTTGGCGACCATGCCGTTGGTCACCGGCGGGCCGGATGTGAAATTCTGCCAGTCGAACTTGAAGGTGATGTCCTTGTACTTGGGCGTCTTCTTCAGCTCGGCGAGGTACTTGTCCATCAGGCCAAGCTTCTCGATCACGATGCCGCCGGTCACGGTGTTGGTCGTGGTGTTCTGCGTACCGATGCCAACCGTCACCGTTTGGGCATGGGCAGTTGCTCCGATCAAGACGCCAATGAAGGCCAGTACCGCACCCATCTTTTTTCGGGTGGTAGTCGTTGGGGGGAAACTGAGCGTTTTGTCCATGTCGTGCCTTCCTTCCTGTTTAATTGAATGAGCGTTCTTGCCACATGCACTGCAACTACATTTGAGCAATCTCCATGCCATCCGAATTACAACGTTTTCCGTGTCTTATCAGCCGGTCAACCGCTGCGCGCTTGCCACCACAGTGCATGCAGGCGATCGCACGCACCATGCGCGGGCATCATGCGATTTCGGCCATTTGCAGATACTGGAATTTGTCTTTCATATCGACCCAGTCATCCGCCTCCGGCAGCGGCTCGGGCTTGTCCTTGATCAAGGGCCATGACTTCGTCAATTCGGCATTGAGCGCCACGTAACTTGCATATTCCTCAGGCAGCTTGGCCTCGTCGAAAATGGCACCGGCGGGACACTCATCCACGCACAGCGAACAATCGATGCACTCCTCCGGATCGATCACCATGAAATTCGGCCCTTCATGGAACGCGTCAACCGGGCACACCGGGACGCAGTCTCCGTACTTGCAATTGATGCAGGACTCGGTCACCACGTAGGTCATGTCGTGCTCCTTATTTAGCGAGTTGCGTCAAGGCCAGCCGTGCCAGCTTGCGCACGTCCGGATCGCTGTCTTCGAGCGCTTTCTCGAGCGCAGGGATGGCTGCCGGGTCACCCACTTCGCCCAGGGCAACGGCGGCTTCCTTGCGCAGGTTGCTGATCTCGTGGCCCAGCGCTTCGATGAGTGCCGGCAACGCGGATTTCGCCTTGAGACGGCCCAGGCTGCGTGCCGACTTGATCCGCACCTGCCAGTACGGATCCGCCATGGCGGCAATCAGATCGTCGATTGAATCCGGGGCGAGCAATTTGCCGAGCGTGGCGGCCGCCTCTTCGCGCACCTGCCACGACGCATCCATCAGCGCCCGTTTCATGGCCGGGACGACCGCAGCGGGATCGGTGGCAAAGCCGAGTGCACCGACTGCGATGCGCCGCACTTCCACTTCGGCATCGCTGCCGGCCATGCGTGCGATGTCCGGCAGCGCAGCCGGGTTCTTGAGATAACCCAGCACCCCGAGCGCGGCACAGCGAACGCCGACATCACCCGAGGACAGCGCGGCCAGGGCCGGCGCAAACGCCTCCGGTCGGCGCAATTCGCGCAGGGCACGAAACAGGGCGGCCTGCATGAAGGCTTGCGATGCGGTGGGCAGCGCGGCCAGCAAACCGTCTCCCATCGCTGCGTCTTTCAACTCGGAAAGCGAGACGGCGGCGGCTTCGCGCACTTCCGCGCTGTCGTCATCCAGCACGCCGATCAGCCCCGCGACCACCTCGTGGGTCTCGTAGCCTTCGAGCAGGCGTGCGGCCTCGGCGCGCACTTTGGCATCGGCATCCTTCAACGCTTCGAGCAGGTACTGATCGACGTCGTCCTCGTCGCTGTCCAGAAGGTCCATGACAGCAATGCGGCGTACTTCAGGGTCGGTGCTCGCCAGGCGGCTGTGAATACTGGCGGGATGGGTTGCGGGCATCATTCGGTTCTCCTCAACGCAACAGGTAGGGGATGTCGACCCGGATCGCCTGGGTCGGACAATCCTTCTCGCACGGCAGGCAGTACCAGCACTCGTCGTACTTCATGAACGCCTTCTTCTTCAGCAGATCGATGGCCAGCAGATCGAGCGGGCAGGATTCGACGCAGACCGTGCAGCCCTTGTCGGCGATGCAGGCGTCCTCGTCCACAATGACGGGCACGGATACCCGGTTCAGGGTCATGGGCATGGAAATTCTCCTTAGGCAGCTTCGGCCTGCTTGACGACGCGCAGGCGGTTGTAGGCATCCTTCTCTTCATCGTCGAGTTCGACGATGTAGGGCTCGATGGGGCGCTTGAAGCAGGTCATTTCACCTGCCTCGTTTTTCTTCAGCTGGGCGTGGCAGAACCAGTCCGCATCGTTCTTTTCCGGATGCTCGACGCGGTAGTGATACAGGCCCCAGCGCGATTCGGTGCGATAGAGGGAGGCGTGGGCTGCCATCTCCGCGCAGTCGAGGATGAAATGCACTTCCATGGCGCGCATCAGTTCGTGCGGATTCGTTGCCGACATGAAATCCAGATCGGCACGAATTTCCGCGAAGCGATCGAGGCCGATCTCCATCTTCTTCGTCACCTTGGGCGGCTGCAGGTAGTCGTTGACGAAGCGGCGCAGCTTGTATTCGACCTGGGCGGGCGGAAGGCCGTCCGGATTCGACAGCGGGGCCAGCACGCGCTTGCGCTCCGCCGCCACCTGCGCGTCATCGACCGCAGGCAGTTCGTGCGACATGGCGTACTCGGCCGCGCTCTGGCCGGCGAACTGGCCGTAGACGAAAGCGCCCAGCATGTAGTTGTGCGGCACGCAGGCGAGGTCGCCGGCGGCGTAGAGGCCCGGCACGGTGGTCGCCGCGTGCTCGTCCACCCACACGCCTGAGGCCGAGTGGCCACTGCATAATCCAATTTCCGAGATATGCATCTCCACCATGCCCTGGCGGTAGTCGAGATGCCGGCCTTCGTGGAAACGGCCGCGACTGGGGCGCTCATTGCTGTGCAGGATGTGCTCGATGGTGCCGATCGTCTCCTCGGCCAGGTGGTCCATCTTGAGGAACACCGGGCCGTTGCCGCCTTCGAGTTCCTTGTAGAACTCCATCATCATCTGGCCGCTCCAGTAGTCGCACTCGATGAAGCGCTCGCCCTTGGAGTTGGCGGTGTAGCCGCCGAAGGGGCCGGTGACGTAGGCACACGACGGTCCGTTGTAATCCTTGATCAGCGGGTTGATCTGGTAGCACTCGATGCCCGAGAGTTCGGCGCCGGCGTGGTAGGCCAGCGCGTAGCCGTCACCGGCATTGGTCGGGTTCTCGTAGGTGCCGAAGAGATAACCGGACGACGGAAGACCGAGCCTGCCGGCCGCGCCGGTGCACAGCACCACCGACTTGGCGCGGATCACGCCGAAGGTGCCCTCGCGGGTGTCGAGCACCATCGCGCCGGCGATCGCGCCGTTTTCATCCAGCAGCAGCCGGGTCGCCATGTAGCGGTTGGTGATCTCGACGCGCGCCTTCTTTAGCTGCCGATACAGCACCTTCTTCATGTGATGGCCTTCCGGCATCGGCAGCACGTAGGTGCCGATGTGATGCACCTTCTTTACCGCGTAGTCGCCGGTCTCGTCCTTCTCGAACTTCACCCCCCAGCGGTCGAGCTGGTTGATCATGTTGAAGCTTTCCTGCGCGTAGGCCATCACCGTTTTCTGGTTGACGATGCCGTCGTTGGCGACGGTGATTTCCTTGACGTACTGCTCGGGCGTGGCGTGCCCGGGAATCACTGCGTTGTTGAGGCCGTCCATGCCCATCGAGATGGCGCCGCTGCGCTTCACATTGGCCTTTTCCAGCAGCATCACCTTCAGCGCCGGGTTCTTTTCCTTGGCCTTGACCGCGGCCATCGGGCCCGCCGTTCCGCCGCCGATCACCAGCACATCCACTTCTGCAATCATGTCGCTCATAAAAATCTCCTAGACGTGTGAACGTTCGATGCGCATCCGGTACTGGAAGGCGTCACCGCGGTAGTACAGGTATTCGAAATCAATCGGTTTGCCCTCGGCGGTCATGGTGAGCCGCTCGATGCGCAACACCGGTGCGCCCTCCTCCACCTGCAGCTGGCGCGCCAGATATTCGTCAGCCAGCATCGACTCGATCTGCAATTCGGCGCCGCCCAGTGCGTAGCCGTAGTCGTTTTCCAGAATGAGGAATACGTCGCGGTGCGCCAGGTCTTCCTTGGCCAGGCGTTCGCCGATGGCCTTGGAGACATAGGTGACGTCAAACGAGATCGGTGCGCGGTTGAGGTAGCGCACCCGACGCAGCTCGACGACTTCTTCGTTCGGACCGACCCCCAGCTTGGCGCCCACCGCGGGCCCGGCCGCCAGGCCCTTGAGGCTCACCACGCGCGAGAAGGTCTCGTAGCCCATGCTGGACATCGCTTCGCCGAAGCCCTGCAATTCGGCGATGTTCTGAAACGCCTTGGGCTTCGACACATAAGTGCCCTTGCCATGGATCTTGAAAATGAGGCCTTCCTTTTGCAGGTCGCCCAGGGCCTGCCGCACCGTGATGCGCGACACGCCGAACGTGCTCATCAGCTCGCTTTCCGAGGGCATCTGCTCGTGCGCCTGGTAGGTGCCGTCAAGAATGCGATCGCGCAGGATGTCCTTGATCTGCGTGTACAGCGGGACCGGCGACACCTGCAACAGCGCAGAGGATTTTTTCCGGGGTTTTTCCATTTCTCGTCATGCTCCAAAACTTGTTATGACGAGTAATGACAAAGCAACGCACGTGCCAGGTTATGAAAACTGCGCGCACGAAGTCTTGAAAGCCTTGTGAATAAAGGCTTAGGTGGGAATTATCGGAACGTGAACCCAGCCCTGAACGGGCGAGGCAAGCAGCACTAACTTAGTGCAAATAGCGGAGAAGAAGCGTGGTCTTGGTGCCCGATCAGGGGCGACTCCAGCGCGAGGCCGCCGCGTCGTCGCTCGCGCGCGCCTCGACCCAGCGATCGCCTTGCGGGGTCTCTTCCTTCTTCCAGAACGGCGCCTGGGTCTTCAGAAAATCCATGATGAATTCGCAGGCGGCGAAGGTTTCACCACGGTGCTGGCCGGCCACCGCCACCAGCACGATGGGGTCGCCCGGCAGCAGCCGGCCGACGCGGTGGATGATGGTGACGTCGAGCAGGGTCCAGCGTGCGCAGGCTTCGTCGACCAGCTTGGCAAGCGCCTTTTCGGTCATACCGGGGTAGTGCTCAAGCGTCATCGCCGCCACTCCGCTGCCTTCGTTCATGTCGCGCGCGAGGCCGACGAAGCTGGCGATGGCGCCGATGTCGGTGCGGCCGGCGCGCATCGCGTCGACTTCGGCGCCGAGATCGAAGACTGCGGTCTGGACGAGGATCTTCATGCTCAGCCTCCGGTCACCGGCGGGAAGATCGCGACTTCGGCCTGGTCCGGCAGGGCCGCGTCGAGCGCGACGATGTCCTGGTTGACCGCCACCCGGAACGCCCGCCCTGCCGCCAGTTCCTCCGCCCACACGCCGCCGCGCGCCTGCAGTTCAGCAACCAGATCGGCGGCCGTGGTGCCGGCAAAATCCAGGGATTCCTCGGCCAGGCCGAAACGCTCGCGCAGGCGGGCGAAATACAAGACGCGCAGCTTCATTTGAGCAGTTCCGAGAAGGGAATGAAACGCACCCAGTCGCCCGGCTCGATGGTCTGCTGCACGGCGAGATCGACCAGGCCGTCGGCCCAGGCGCACGAGGTCAGCACGCCCGAACTCTGGTTGGGGAACAGGCCCAGCTTGCCGTTGGCTTGCAGACGCGCGCGCAGGAATTCGCGCCGCGCGCCCGCCTTGGTCCAGGCGAAATCCGCCTGCACGGCGAAGGCGCGGTACAGCACGTCGGCTGCGCCCATGCGCTTCAGCAGGAAGGGCCGGACGAACAGGCAGAAGGTAACGAAGGCCGACACGGGATTGCCGGGCAGGCCGATGAAGTCGGCGTCCCCCACCCGGCCGTAGACCAGCGGCTTGCCCGGCTTCATCGCAACCTTCCACATCTCGACGCGGCCGAGCTTTTCGACCGCGGCCTTGACGTAATCCGCCTCGCCCACCGACACGCCGCCGCTGGTGATGACGACGTCGGCCTCGCGCGCGGCCTGCGCCAGCGCGGCTTCGGTCGCTTCCAGCGTGTCGGGCACGATGCCGAGATCGATCAGCTCGCAGCCGAGGCCCATCAGCAGCCCGGTCAGGGTGTAGCGGTTGGAGTTGTAGATCTGGCCGGGTGCGAGCGGCGCACCCGGGGTCACCAGTTCGTCGCCGGTGAAGAAGCACGCGACTTTCAGCGTGCGGAACACCGGCAGCTCGGCCAGGCCGACCGAGGCGGCCAGCCCCATTTCGGCCGCGCCGAGGCGGGTGCCGGCGGCCAGCACCGTATCGCCGGCCCGGATGTCCTCGCCCGCGCGGCGGATGTTTTCACCCACGTGCGGCTGCGCGTGCAGGACGACCTCGTCGCCCTCGGTCGCGCAGTATTCCTGCATCAGCACCGCGTCGGCGCCTGGCGGCACCGGCGCGCCGGTGAAAATGCGCGCGGCGGTGCCGGGCTGCAGCGGCTGGCCGACGGCGCCGGCGAGAATGCGCTGAGACACTGGCAGCCGCACGCCCGCCACGGCGACATCGGCGACGCGCACGGCATAACCGTCCATCGCGCTGTTGTCCGCCGGCGGCACGGTGAGGGCGGAGGTTAGCGGCGCGGCAAGCACGCGTCCGCGCGCATGGGTCACGGCCACGGTTTCGGATTCGCTCACGCTGCGGGCGCGTTCGAGCAGGGCATCAAGCAGTTGGTCGGCTGAGAGCATGGTCGAGGATGAAGTCGGTGAGTTGATCGATCGCATCGAGGTCGATGCGGGGAAACGGCGTCGGCGGCGCGCAATCGGACGCCACTGCCAGGATAGACGGGTCCCCCGGGTACAGCCAGGGCTTGCCGGTTTCGGCGCGGTGCACCTCCAGCTTGGGGATGGCCTCGCGCTTGTAGCCTTCCACCAGCACCAGGTCGCACGGCGGCAGCTTGCCCAGCAAGGCGTTCAGCGTCGGCGGCGTATCGCGGTGCTCGGTCAGGAGCGCGGTGCGGTGGTCGGACGCCAGCAGCACCGCTGCCGCGCCCGCCTCGCGCGCACGCCAGCTGTCCTTGCCGGGGCGGTCGATATCGAAGTCGTGGTGGGTGTGCTTGATCACCGCGACCCTGAGGCCGCGTGCGATCAGCAGCGGCAGCACGCGCTCGATCAGCGTGGTCTTGCCGCTGCCGCTGTAGCCCGCAATGCCGAATATTTTCATAGAAAGGCGAGCTTGGAACCGGCAATCGCCAGCACCAGCGCGAGCATTTTGCGGATCCACACGGGCGCGATGCGGCGGCTGCCGATCTCGGCGCCGAGCCAGCCGCCCGCCGCCACGGCGAGTGCCCACAGCGGCAACGCTTCGGTGTGCGGCAGTTCGGCGCGGCTCAGGAAACCGGCCAGACCCGCCAGCGAATTGAGCAGGATGAAGGCCGCGGCCACCCCCGAGGTGACGCGCGTGCTGGCCCAGCCGAGCAGCAGCACCAGCGGGCTGAGGAAGATTCCGCCGCCGACGCCGGTGAGGCCGGAGAGGAAGCCCATCGCGCCGCCGGACAGCGCGATGCCGGCGAGCGGCGCGCGTTTGACCGGGCTGTCGTGCACCGCCATCGAAGGCGACAGCATGCGCCAGGCCGCGAACAGCAGCACCACGCCGACGACCGGCTTGAACCAGGCGTCCGGCAGGCTGAGGCTGCCGCCCCAGTAGGCCAAGGGCAGCGAGAACACCGCAAACCACGCCAGCAGGCGCGCATCGAAGCAGCCCGCCCGCGCGTATTTCCAGGTGCCGATGCCGGCGACCACGACGTTCAGCATCAGCGCGATCGGCTTCATCTCGGCCGGCGCCATGCCGGCCAGCGCCATGATCGCCAGATAGGCCGAGGCGCCGCCGTGGCCGACCGTGGCGTACAGCAGCGCGCCCGCGAACAGCGCGGGGATGAGCCAGAGAGCGAGTTCGAATCCGGTCATGGATGCAGCCTGAATAATTTGTGTTATATTTTTTCATATATAACCCACTCTGGCAAACCACCCAAGCCGCCATGTCAACCACGCTTCAGGATCAGTTTGGCCGCCGCATCGACTACGTGCGCCTGTCGGTGACGGATCGCTGCGACCTGCGCTGCAGCTACTGCATGCCGGAAGGCTTCCAGGGTTTCGAGGAGCCCGAGCACTGGCTCAGCTTCGACGAGATCGAACGCCTGATCGGCGCGTTTGCCCGGCTCGGGGTCAGCCGCATTCGCCTGACCGGCGGGGAGCCGCTGCTGCGACGCGATATTTCCGGACTCGCTGGACGCATCGCCGCCCTGCCCGGCGTCGATGATCTGTCGCTGTCGACCAATGCCACCCAGCTCGACAAGCACGCGCAGGCACTCAAGGCCGCCGGCGTCACCCGGCTCAACGTCAGCCTCGACTCGCTGCAGCAGGCGCGGGTGGAAAAGATCAACGGCCGCGACGTGCTGGCCAAGGTGATGGCGGGTCTCGCCGCCGCGCAGGACGCGGGCTTTGCGCCGATCAAGCTCAACATGGTGGCGCTCGCCGGCAGCAACGACGACGAGATCGACGAGATGGTCGCTTTCTGCATGCAGCGCGGCTTCGTGCTGCGCCTGATCGAATCGATGCCGATGGGCGCCACCGGGCAGAACGCCGAATACCTCGACCTGCAACCGGTGAAGGAACGCCTGCGCCAGCAGTTCAATCTGGTCGAAACCGTCCTGCCCGGGGCCGGCCCCGCGCGCTATCTGGGCACCGCCGACGGCCGTTTCAACGTCGGCTTCATCACCCCCATCTCGCAGCACTTCTGCGAGACCTGCAACCGCGTGCGCATCGCGGTCGACGGCACCGCCTATATGTGCCTGGGGCAGGACGAGAAATTCGAATTCCGCCCGCTGCTGCGCGGCGGCTGTTCCGACGCCGAACTGGAAGCGGCGATCGTCCACGCCATCAATCTCAAGCCCGAGCGCCACGAATTCCGCGAAGCGCCGCACAAGATCCTGCGCTTCATGTCGATGACCGGCGGCTAAGCCGAAGCGAGGCTTGCGGTGCGAAAGCCTGCAAACGGATCGCGGCGGTGCGGCAGATAGAAATTGCGGAAGCCAGGGCGTTTCAGCGACGCGTCGGTAACTGGCCCGCCGCCACGCAATTCTCCGTGGGTGTGAAACCAGGGCTCGGAATAGTCGTGATACGGATCGGGCGCAAAGCCCGGATACGGTGCGAACGGATCGCGCAGCCACTCCCACGCCATGCCCCAGCGGAAATCCGTTTGGGTCGTTGCGCGCAGCCACTTCGCGGCCGTCGGCAATTGCCGCCCTTGCCAGGCTGCATAGGCCTCGGCCTCGTAACGGTTCACATGCAGCATCGGGCGGCTCGCACTGAGCGCCTCCCAGCGGTCGAAACGGCGCGTCTGCCAGCCGCTGTTTTGCTGACACCAGTACACCGGATGGTTAGCCTGCGCCGCTGACCGCCAGGCCCAGCCGTCCTCCGACCACCCCGCCCTGCGCTGATAGCCGCCGGCCTCGACGAAGGCCGCAAAATCGGTTTCCGATACCGGACTCGCGTCGATATCGAAGGCCTCGACCCTGACCGGGTGGCGCCACTTTTCATTGTCGAAAATGAAGCCCTCGCCGGACCCGCTGCCGAGTTCCGTCTTGCCCGCGGCAAACGCCAGCCGCTGCGATGGCAACGCAACGAAATGTTCAGGCCGTTCAGGCGGCGCATAGCCCAGGTCCTGAAACGCCATCCACCAGGCCTCGATGTGCATCAGCTCGTGAACCAGACACAACTCGGCGAAGTACGCGATGTCACGGTCGAGCCCGCGGCGCAGGCGGGTGGCGATGGCATCGGCCACGCGCGCCGCGTAGTCGTCGAGCGCCGGAGGGCGCAGCAGAGGCAGATCCCAGCGGGTCTCGTGCGGCACGCTGGATGAGTCATAGAGGGCGTCGGCCGCGGCCAGCATGCTGGGCTGGCGCAAACCGTCCGGCCTTTCTCGCAGGCACCAGCGTTCCTGGAACCAGACGATGTGTCCGTATTCCCATAGCGGTGGGTTCAGATGGTCGGCGCGCGGCCCCAGCCAGCCGTCGGCGGGCAGGCTGTCGATCAGCGCGCGCAGCCGGGCGCGCGCCTGCGCCAGCCGGTCGATGAGTTGATCCGCGGTCATGCCGCTGACGGGTCGGGTTCGGTTCATGTTATATAAAGCACTGTAGCCCAAGTATTCAGGGCGCCCACTCTCACAGACGAATCCGGACCATGAACGATCCCCAACTCGACGCCCCCATCCGCCTGACCCAGTTCTCCCACGGCGGCGGCTGCGGCTGCAAGATTGCCCCCTCGGTGCTGCGCGACATTTTGTCCGACACGCCCTTTGCCTCGCACGTGTCTGCCGCGTTTCCCGATCTGCTGGTCGGCATCGAGCACGGCGACGACGCCGCGGTGTACAAGCTCAACGACACGCAGGCGATCGTGGCGACCACCGACTTCTTCATGCCCATCGTCGACGACCCGTTCGAATTTGGCCGCATCGCCGCCACCAATGCGCTGTCCGACGTCTACGCCATGGGCGGACAGCCGCTGTTTGCGCTGGCCATCGTCGGCATGCCGATCGGCAAGCTGCCCAACGCCGTCATCCGGCAGATCCTCGCCGGCGGCGAAGCGGTCTGCAAGGCGGCCGGGATTCCCATCGCCGGCGGGCATTCGATCGATGCGCCGGAGCCGATCTATGGCCTCGTCGGCATTGGCGTGGTCGATCCGCGCCGCGTCAAGCAGAACAGCGGCGGCGTGGCCGGCGACCACCTCATCCTCGGCAAGCCGCTGGGCGTGGGCATCTACAGCGCGGCGCTGAAAAAAGGCCTGCTGAGCGCGGACCAATACGCGGCGATGATCGGGGCCACCACCCAACTCAACACCGCCGGTGCCGATCTGGCCGCCATCGACGGCGTGCACGCGATGACCGACATCACCGGCTTCGGCCTGCTCGGCCATTTGCTGGAAATCACCCGCGCCTCGCAAGTGTCGGCGCAGGTCAGTCTGAACGGACTGCCCCTGCTGCCGGGCGTGGCCGACCTGGCGCAGGCCGGCCACATCACCGGCGCCAGCGAGCGCAACTGGGCAAGCTACGGGCACGAAGCCAAACTGACCGGCATCGCCGACTGGCAGCGTGCACTCCTGACCGATCCGCAGACCAGCGGCGGCCTGCTGGTGAGCTGCACGTCCGGATCGAGGGACGCGGTGATGGAAACCTTCCGTCGACACGGCTTTGCGCACGCGACGGAAATCGGCCGGCTGGACGCCGGCAGCAATGTTTCGATTGCCGCCTGAGTGTCTTTTACATTCAAGGACTTTTCCGCCGAGCGGGACGATCTGCGCGTCGACGTGCTGACCGGGCTTGAAGCCCGTCCCAAGTCGATTCCGCCCAAGTATTTCTACGATGAAGCGGGTTGCCGTCTGTTCGAGTCCATCTGCGAGCAACCCGAATACGTCCTCACCCGCACAGAGCATGCGCTCATGCGCGACCGACTCGGCGACATCGCTTCCGCCATCGGCCCGGTGGACTGCATCGTCGAGCCCGGTGCCGGCGATTGCGCCAAGGTGCGCCTGCTGCTGGATGCCCTGCATCCCGCGCAACTTGCCGTCCTGGACATTGCCGGAGCACCGCTGGCCGCGGCGGCGGAGCCGCTCTCACGCGACTATCCCGCGCTTGCCGTCACTGCACTGGGCATGGACTTCATCCACGACCTGGACGCTGCGACACCTTATCTGGCAAGCGGCCGGCGGCTCATCTACTACCCCGGCTCCAGCATCGGCAACTTTGCACCCGACGCGGCGACCGCCCTGCTTGCGGACTTTCGCCGGCTGGCGGGAAGCGGAGGCCAGCTGCTCATCGGCTTCGACCTCAAGAAGGATCCGCAGCAATTGCACGCGGCCTACAACGACGCGGCCGGCGTCACCGCGGCGTTCAGCCTCAATCTGCTGGCACGGCTCAACCGCGAGCTGCGCGCCGATTTCGAGCTGGACCGCTTTCGGCATTACGCCTTCTACAACCCGGTGGCCGGCCGCATCGAAATGCATCTGGTCAGCCTCGCGGAGCAGGACATCATGGTCGCGGGCCAGCGCTTCCATTTCGCGCTGGGCGAAACGCTGCACACCGAAAACTCCTACAAGTTCCGCTGCGACGAATTCAGCGCGCTGGCGAGTTCCGCCGGCTGGTCGCTGAAAGCGGAATGGGAACGCGACGGCTTCGCTGTCCAGCTCTACGGCTAAGCGACGGCAGGATCAGACGCGTCCGAACCGGGTGCGTATCCAGTGGTCGATCGACAGCCGGCCCGGCCCCGACAGCACCAGCGGAACCAGCATCAACGCATACATCAGCGGCAATTTGTAGCCGTTGTCGCAGACGTTGTAACCGCTGCCGCCATGCACCGAGACCCAGGCGACGATATCCAGGATGAGCAGTGATACCGCCCAGAAACGCGTGCCCAGCCCGATCACCAGCGCCGCCGCGCCGATGAGCTCGGTCCAGGTCGCCAGAAACCAGCTGATCTCGACCGGCACCACGCTGAAGGGAAACGGAAACGCCTCCTGGATGTCGGCAAACCAGTTTTCTCCGCGCAATTTTTCCAGCCCGGCGACACCGAATTCATATGCCAGCAACAGGCGGATGCCCAGCAGGCCGATCCAGCCTCCCGCCTGATCAAGCCCATTCAGCCCGCGCGCGATGCAGGATCGGAAGCAATTCATGCTGTTCTCCAGAGAGTAAGGGATAACCCTGAAGTCGGACGGGTCGCGCAAACCTTACAAGGCCGTAGAATTTCTCCATGGCCAAACTTGAATCACTGAGCTTCGACAACGGCTTCGCCCGCCTGCCCGAAGCCTATTACTCGCGCGTCTGCCCGACCCCCGTTCCCGACCCCTACCTGGTCTGCTACAGCCCGGAGGCGCTGGCGCTGCTCGACCTCGACGAGGGCGAAATGCAGCGCCCCGAACTGATCGAGACGCTGGCGGGCAACACGCTGCTGCCGGGCATGGACGCCATCGCCGCGCTGTATGCCGGCCATCAGTTCGGCCACTACGTGCCACAACTGGGCGACGGCCGCGCGATCCTCCTGGGCGAAGTGAAGAATTCACGTGGCGAAGGCTGGGAAGTGCAGCTGAAGGGTGCCGGCCGCACCCCCTACTCGCGCGGCGGCGACGGCCGCGCGGTGCTGCGTTCCAGCATTCGCGAATTTTTGTGCTCGGAAGCGATGCATGCGCTCGGCATTCCCACCACGCGCGCCTTGTGCATCGTTGGCAGCGACCGTCCGGTCTACCGTGAAGATGAAGAGACGGCCGCGCTGGTGACGCGACTGGCGCCGAGCTTCGTGCGCTTCGGCTCGTTTGAAGTCTTCTACTACCGCAACCAGGTCGAGCCGATCAAGCATCTGGCCGACTACGTCATCGCGCGCTACTACCGGGACTTGAAAGACCTCGCCGACCCCTACCCTGAATTTCTGCGTCAGGTTGCCTTGCGCACCGCCGAGCTGATGGCGCAATGGCAGGCGGTCGGTTTCTCGCACGGCGTGATGAACACCGACAACATGTCCATCCTCGGCCTTACCCTCGACTATGGCCCGTTCGGCTTCCTCGACGCCTTCGATCCCGGCTACGTCTGCAACCATTCCGACACCGGCGGCCGCTACGCCTTCGACCAGCAGCCAGACGTGGCGGCGTGGAATATCACCAAGCTGGCGCAGGCGCTGGTGCCGCTGATGTCGGTGGAAACCGCCTCGCAGGCGATCGGCGAATATCCGCAGGCCTTCGGCAAATCGTATCTGGAGCGCATGGCCGCCAAGTTCGGCCTGTCGCCGGGCGGCGAGACCGCGGGCCTCATCATGGATGCGCTGCAACTGCTGGCGCAGAACCACGTCGACTACACGATCTTCCTGCGCCGCCTGTGCGATTTCGACAGCCGGCCCGACGCCACCAACGCGCCGCTGCGCGACCTCGTCCTCGACCGCGCGGCCTTCGATGCGTGGGCGGCGCGCTACGCCGCCGCACTGCGCCAGCAGGGCTCGGTCGACGCCGAACGCGCCGTGGCGATGCGGCGCGTCAATCCCAAGTACATCCTGCGCAACCATCTGGCCGAGATCGCCATCCGCCGGGCGGCGGACGAGCGCGACTACAGCGAGGTCAATCGCCTGCACGCCCTGCTGGCGCGACCGTACGACGAACAGCCGGAATTTGAGTCCTACGCCGCCGAACCGCCCGACTGGGCGAGAAAGATTGAGGTAAGCTGCTCTTCGTGAACCGAACGATCCTGCTCGCCTGCCTGCTGACCGCTGCCCTGCTCGCTGCCTGCAGCAGCCCGCCGATCCAGCGCAAGGACGGCAGCAGCAGCGTCCGCAGCTTCAGCATCAAGGAACTGGCCAAGGGCGACGTCGACACGGTGATCGAAATCCACCAGCAGGAAATCATCGCCAGCCTCAAGACGCTCACCCTCAAGCTCTACCGCCGCAATCCCAACGAATGGCGCAAATCCGGCCATGCCAGCGCCGACGAAGCCGCCGCCGCCCTGTTCAGGCCGCTGGAACACTGGCCACTGCATCCGCGCAAAGACCTGCCCTGGGAAACCGCGCTGCTCGAGCCCTGGCGCGCGGATTTTTCCGGCGACCGGGTGAAAGCCCTGATGGACGGTCTGCTGGTCATGCACATGGCCGCTTTCAACCACCAGACCGAGTTTTACCTGCTCACCGAAGTCGACGCGCAAAAGCTCTACAATGCCGCCCGCAACACCGAGGCCGTGGTGTGGAAACTGTCGAATGCCCGCACCCCGCAAGGCGAACTGATCCTGCTCAGCAACAGCATCGACGCCGGCGGCGTGCCCAACCTCAGCTTCGAACGCGAGTTTGGCAAACTCATCGGCATCCAGGACACCCTGGCAAAAATCGTCGAGGACAAGAGCAACCGCGCCATCCGCTTCGGCACGGTCAACCTGGCCAAGATGGTCTTCCTGCCTATTTGAGATGGACTGGCGACCACCTGACGATTACGCCTATTGCGCCGACCTGACCCGGGACCAGTGGGCATGGGAATTCCTGCGCCGCAACCCGGATTACCAAAGCGACTACCGCCGCTTCATCACCCTGTGGCGTGCCCTCGAAGCCGACTACGGCGCGCCGCCGAGTCGCGATTTTTCAAAGTGGAAACAGGACCCGCGCGCCTACGGCCCGCTGCCCGGCGACGTCGAACTCGCCGCGCCCGCCGGCGAGCTATGCACGGTCGACGACGACCGCGTGCTGCTCGAATGCTGGATGGGCGCGAAGTGGGGCTTCCACAAATTCCCGCTCGACCCTGCGCGCATCGCCCCCGGCCCGGACGAACTCTCGTGGCGCCCGCCGCCGCAGCCGGACGCCGCCGTGAAAGCGCCCTACTGTGTCGATATCGCGTTCGATCTCTCCCTGCCACTGCCGCCCCAACTCGAAGCCGCAAAATTCCGCCTCGTCAGCCGCGCTACCGAACTGCGGCGCCAAGGCCTCGCCGCGCCAAAAACCGTGGAAAACCAGCGCGCCCGCTGGACCACAATGCTGCGTCTGCTCGACGGCGCCGCCGCGTCGAACGCCGACACCGCCGCCCTGATGGACGATGCACGGGCACTGGTTGCGGGCGGGTACCGCGATATTCTGCGGCTGGCGGAGGGCAACGCCGAGACAAAATAAAACCGGGGCACACGGCCCCGGTATTATTTGTGGGTGGAAGCCCAAGGCTTCCGCAAAGCCAGCCTTAAGCGAAGTTCGCTTCGGCAAATTTCCAGTTCACCAGCTTGTCGAGGAAGGTCTCGACGAACTTGGGGCGCATGTTGCGGTAGTCGATGTAGTAGGCATGTTCCCACACGTCGATGCAGAGCAGGGCCTTGTCGCCGGTGGTCAGCGGAGTGCCGGCGGCGCCCATGTTGACGATGTCGACCGAGCCGTCTGCCTTTTTCACCAGCCAGGTCCAGCCGGAACCGAAGTTGCCGACGGCGCTGGTCTGGAAGGCCTTCTTGAAGTCGTCGAAGCTGCCCCACTTGGTGTTGATGGCGTCGGCCAGGGCGCCGGAGGGCGCGCCGCCGCCGTTGGGCGTGAGGCAGTTCCAGAAGAAGCTGTGGTTCCACACCTGCGCGGCGTTGTTGTAGACGCCGCCGGCGGGCGCGGACTTGATGATACCCTCGAGCGACTTGCTCTCGAAGTCGGTGCCCTTGATCAGGTTGTTGAGGTTGGTCACGTAGGCCTGGTGATGCTTGGCGTAGTGGTATTCAAAGGTTTCCTTGGACATGTGCGGCGCGAGCGCGTCCATGGCAAAGGGCAGTGCGGGCAAGGTGTGTTCCATGACTTTCTCCTGAAATTGAACAAACAACAATCAATATAGTGTGTCGACCAAACGTGACAATCCGATGCGGGATGCGCTTGAACACTGGGGGACAAGCGTGCCGAACACCATCCTGGATGGCTGCCCGAGGGCATGGACTGTGGCTTGTGTGGGCCGGACACGATGAACTGTCCGGCGGGGTTGTGGCGTGTGGACTGCGGCACGCATCACGGAATATTGGTCGGAACGGCAGGATTTGAACCTGCGACCCCTTGTCCCCCAGACAAGTGCGCTACCAGACTGCGCTACGCCCCGACGAAGCCCGAGATTCTAACAGAGGAGCGACACCCGACGGAAGCCTGTCAGCCCAAGATTTTCAGAATCGCGGTAATTTCGGTGCGCAGCTTGGCGACATCCAGTGCGCCTGCAACAGGCACGGTCGCGGGCTCGGTCGGTGCGTCGGCATCGTGCTCCAGACGCTGGCGCGCGCCGCTGATGGTGAAGCCCTCTTCGTACAGCAGTTCGCGAATGCGGCGGATCAGCAGGACTTCGTGGTGCTGGTAGTAGCGGCGGTTGCCGCGCCGCTTGACCGGGCGCAACTGGGTGAACTCCTGTTCCCAGTAACGCAGCACGTGCGGCTTGACGGCACACAACTCGGACACTTCACCGATGGTGAAGTAGCGTTTGGCCGGAATCGGCGGCAGTTCACTCAGCGCTGGGCGTTCCAACTTGGGCGCCTTCTACCTGGGATTTGAGTTTCTGGCTGGCGTGGAAAGTCACCACGCGGCGGGCTGAAATCGGCATTTCTTCGCCGGTTTTGGGGTTGCGGCCCGGACGCTGCGGTTTTTCGCGGCACTGGAAATTGCCGAAACCGGAAAGTTTGACGATGTCGCCCTTTTCGAGGGATAGACGGATTTCATCGAAAAACGACTCGACGACGTCCTTGGCTTCGCGCTTGTTCAAACCCACTTTTTCGAACAGCAACTCGGCCAGATCAGCTTTGGTAAGGGTGGTCATACTTTAATAATTGTCAGGGATGGCTCGTGAGAAAAAGCGTCACGCATGCGCCAGGAAAATGGGAGCTTGCATCAGGCACGCAAACTGGCATTGCACTGACGAAGCGCGGCACTGACCAGTTTCTGCACCGCCTCATCCACTTCCTGATCCGTCAATGTGCGTTCAGTATCTTGCATAACTACCCGGATAGCAAGGCTTTTTTGGTTTTCGGTCACGCCTTTTCCGCGGTAGTCATCGAACACTTCGATCGACTTCACCCAATCCGCGGCGGTTTCGCGCAGCGCCTTCAGCAGGTCGCTGGCAGGCATGTGCGCATCCATCACGAAGGCCAGGTCGCGCCGCACCTGCGGGAAGCGCGACAGGCCGGCATAGCGCGGCAGGTCGCGCCGGGCCACGGCTTCGCTGTCGAGTTCGAACAGCATCGGTGCCGACGGCAGGTCGAAAGCCTGAACCAGGCGCGGATGCAAGGCGCCGATCCAGCCGACGGCGCGGCCGTCGGCCCACAGCTCGGCGCATTGCCCCGGATGCAACGCGGGATGCACGCCGCGCCGGGCGTCCAGGGGCTGGCCGAACAGCCGTTCGATGTCGCCTTTGAGATCGAAGAAATCGACCCGGCGCGACGGCGCGCCCCATTGTTCGGGCTGGATGTCGCCGTAGATCAGGCCGCCCAGCTTCATCGGCTGCTCGGCAAGCGAGGCATAGACCCGTCCCAGCTCGAATATCCGCACCCTGACCTGCTGGCGGTTGAGGTTATGCCGCAGCGTCTCGATCAGGCCGCTCCACAAAGTCGTGCGCATCGCCGACAGCTGGCTGGCCAGCGGATTGGCCAGCGGCAGCGGGCGGGCCGCGGGATCCAGGGCCGTTTCCCAGGCCGGATCGATAAAGCTATAGGTGATGACTTCTTGGTAATCCAGGTCGACCAGCATCTGGCGCAGGCCGTCGTCGCCCAGCACGGTTTCGTCCTGCGGCAGCATGCGCGAAGGCGCCGCCGGCGGCTGCGCCGGAATGTTGTCGTAGCCGAACAGGCGCACCGCTTCCTCGATCAGGTCTTCCTCGATCGCCAGATCGAAGCGGAAGCTCGGCGGCGTGACGATCAGGCGATCGTCGTGGCGCTCGATCTTGGCGCCGAGCGCGGCGAATCCGCGCGCCACCTGGTCGGCGTCGAGTTCGATGCCGGCGACGCGCTTCAGCCGCGCCAGCCGCAGGCTGATCGGCGGCCGCTGCGGCCATTGCGCAGAGGCCTCCGTGATCGGCCCGGGCTGGCCGCCACAGATATCGATCAGCAGTTGGGTCGCGCGCTCCATCGCCTGACGGGTGGCGCCGAAATCGACGCCGCGTTCGAAACGGTGCGACGAGTCGGTCGCCAGGCCGAGGCGACGCGCACGCCCGGCAATCGCTGCCGGCGCGAAGAATGCGGCCTCCAGCATGATGTCGAAGGTGGGGGCTTCGACGCTCGTGGGCTGTCCGCCCATGATCCCGGCCAGCGCCACCGGGCCGTTGGCATCGGCAATCACCAGCATGTCGGGCGCAAGTTCAGCGGTCTGGCCATTCAGCAGTTCGAGCCGCTCGCCCGCGCGCGCCATGCGCACCTCGATGCCGCCGGCAAGGCGCGCCAGGTCGAACGCATGCATCGGCTGGCCCAATTCCAGCAGCACGTAGTTGGTAATATCGACCGGCGCCAGCAGCGGACGGATGCCGCTGCGCTCCAGCCGCTCGGCCATCCAGCGTGGCGTCGGCGCCTGCGCGTCGATGCCGCGCACCACGCGCGCCAGATAGCGCGGACAAGCCTCGGGCGCCGACACCCGCACCGCGACCGTGTCGCCGGTGCCATGCGCCATCTCGAATATCTGCGGCAGCCGCACCTCGGCCCCGGTGATCGCGCCGACTTCACGCGCCAGACCCTGCATCGACAGGCAGTCGGCGCGGTTGGGCGTCAGCTTGAGCGTGATGAGGGTGTCATCCAGATTAAGCCAGGTACGGAAGTCCTCGCCCACCGGCGCGTCGATATCCAGCACCATCAAACCATCGGCCGCGCCCTCCAACCCCAGTTCCTTGGTCGAGCACAGCATGCCGAAGGACTCGACCCCACGCACCTTGGCGACCTTGATTTCGAATCCCGGCAGCTTCGCGCCGGGGCGCGCGCACGGCACCTTGAGGCCGGCCGCCGCGTTGGGGGCACCGCACACGATGGTCACCGGCACGGCTTCGCCGACGTCCACCTGGCACACGCGCAGGCGGTCGGCGTCGGGATGCTTTTCCGCCGACAGGATCTCGGCCACCACCACGTTGTTGAACGGCGGGGCGGCCGGCGCCAGGGCTTCCACTTCCAGCCCGGCCATGGTCAGGGCGTGGGCAAGTTGCGGCGTATCGAGAGCAGGGTTGACGAGGTTGCGCAACCAGGATTCTGGAAATTGCATGATATATGCGCCCTAATTAATTGAATTGTTTAAGGAAACGCAGGTCGTTTTCGAAGAACAAGCGCAAGTCGTCGACCCCGTAGCGCAGCATGGCCAGACGCTCGACGCCGAGGCCGAAGGCAAAGCCGATGTAGCGTTCGGTGTCGATGCCAACATGCTTGAACACATTGGGATGCACCATGCCGCAACCCAGCACTTCCAGCCAGCCGGTGTGCGAACACACCCGGCAACCCTCGCCGCCGCACATCACGCAGCCGATATCCATTTCGGCCGAGGGCTCGGTGAAGGGGAAGAACGACGGCCGGAAGCGCACCGGCAGATCGTCGCGCTCGAAGAAATTGCGCATGAAGTCGGCCAGCACGCCCTTGAGGTCGGCGAACGACACCGACTCGTCGACCCACAGGCCTTCGATCTGATGGAACATCGGGGTGTGCGTGACGTCGGAGTCGCAGCGGTACACCCGTCCCGGCGCGATGATGCGCAGCGGCGGCTGGTGGGTTTCCATGTAGCGCACCTGTACCGGCGAGGTGTGGGTGCGCAGCAGCTCGCCGCCCTGCAGGTAAAAGGTGTCGTGCATCGCCCGCGCCGGATGGTCTTCCGGAATGTTGAGCGCGGTGAAATTGTAGAAATCGGTCTCGACCTCGGGTCCGGTCGCCACTTCGAAGCCGATCGAACGAAACAGCGCCTGGATGCGCGCGAGCGTCTTCGACACCGGATGCAGTCCGCCGCGCGCCAAGCCACGTCCCGGTAGCGTCACGTCCAGCGTTTCGGCCGCCAACTGGCGATCCAGTTCGGCTTGCTGCAGGGCGTCGCGATGGGTTTTAAGCGCTGCCTCCACGGCCTGCTTGGCTTCGTTGATTCTAGCGCCGGCGGTCTTGCGCTCGTCTGCCGGCATCGCGCCCAGGCTTTTCAGCAGTTCGGTGAGCTGGCCGCTCTTGCCCAGATAGACGGCTTTGACCTGTTCCAGCGCCTGCAAATCGGGGCAGGCCTGGATGGCGGTGAGAGCGTCGGCAACGATTTCGTTGGGATTGCGCATGGCGAAATTCTCGAATTCTTCACAAACAAAAAAAGGCCTTGCGGCCTTTTTTTGTGACAGTTCGACGGCTTACGCCGCCAGCTTGGCCTTGACCTGATCGACGATCTTGGCAAAGGCATCCTTGTCGAAAATCGCGATGTCGGACAGCACCTTGCGGTCGATCCCGATCTCGGCGCGGGAGAGGCCATTCATGAACACGCTGTAGGTCAGGCCGTGCTGCCGCGAGGCCGCGTTGATACGGGCGATCCACAATGCGCGGAACTGGCGCTTGCGCTGACGACGGTCACGATACTGATATTGACCGGCTTTCATCACCGCTTCGTTGGCGACGCGGAAGACGTTCTTGCGACGACCGCGATAGCCTTTGGCGGCATCGATGATTCTCTTGTGACTGGCTCGGGCTGTTACACCCCGTTTGACGCGTGGCATGGTCTTTCTCCTTTATGCGTAGGGCAACATGCGTGCAACCGCTTTGTGGTTGCTGGCATTGACAGTTTCCATGCCGCGCAACTGGCGCTTACGCTTGGTGCTCTTCTTGGTGAGGATATGACGCATGAATGCGTGCGAGCGCTTGAATCCGCCGCCGCCCAGCGCGCGGAACCGCTTGGCGGCGCCGCTCTTGCTTTTCATCTTAGGCATGATGCTTCCTTTTTTATCTCATGCGGCCAGGTGACCCCGCGACGCGGAATGCTTCACCAACCCGACTGCACGTATTGTGGCGTTTTTAGGCCGGGGCCCGAGAAACGCCGGTCTCGAAAAACCGTACTGCTTAAATCTTCTTCTTCGGCGCCAGCATCATCACCAACTGGCGGCCTTCCATCTTGGGAAACTGCTCGACCACCGCCAGTTCAGCCAGATCGGCCGAAACACGCCGCAGCTGGGCCATGCCGATTTCCTGGTGGGCCATTTCTCGACCCCGGAAACGCAGCGTAATCTTGGTCTTATCGCCTTCTTCAAGAAACTTGATCAGGTTTCGCAGCTTGATCTGGTAATCGCCTTCGTCGGTACCCGGACGGAACTTGATTTCCTTGATCTGGACCTGCTTCTGCTTCAGCTTGGCTTCGTGCTGCTTCTTGCTTTCCTGGTACTTGAACTTGCCGTAGTCCATGATCTTGGCCACGGGCGGCTGCGCCGTCGGGGCAATCTCAACCAGATCCAGGTCCGCTTCTTCAGCCTGACGCAACGCGTCGTAAATTTTTACGATGCCAAGCTGCTCGCCTTCCACACCGACCAAACGCACCTCAGGGGCTGTAATTTCACCATTGATGCGTGTCTGCTTCTTTTCTGTCGCGATGAGTCGTTCTCCAAATCAATCAACCTGGCGCCTGGCGCCGAGGCAAAAAGGTCAAACAAATAAATGAAGGCGCGGTGCCGAACCCGGTTACGGGAGGCCCCAACGCCTTGTTTGACCGCTATTACTGGCGCGCCAGCGTTTCCGCTTTCAGGCGCGCAATCAAGTCATCCAAACCGAGCTGCCCCAGATCCTGGTTGCCGCGGGCACGGACGGAAACCACACCGGTTTCCATTTCCTTGTCGCCGACGACCACCTGATAAGGCAGCTTCTGCAAGCTATGTTCCCGAATTTTATAGTTAATCTTGTTATTACTCAAGTCCGAAACCGCCCGAACCCCCGCCTCGCGCAGTGCCTGGGTCACTTTTTGGGCGTAGCCGGCCTGGTTTTCGCTGATATTCATCACCATCACCTGCACCGGTGCCAACCACAGCGGGAAGTTGCCGGCGTGGTGCTCGATCAGGATGCCGATAAAGCGCTCCATCGATCCCAGGATGGCGCGGTGCAGCATCACCGGTATCTTGCGGCTGTTGTCCTCGGCGACGTACTCGGCGCCGAGGCGCACCGGCAGATTGAAATCGAGCTGGATGGTGCCGCACTGCCAGAGCCGGCCGAGCGTGTCCTTCAGCGTGAACTCGATCTTGGGACCGTAGAACGCGCCCTCGCCCGGCTGCAGGTCATAAACCAGCCCGTTTTTGTCGAGCGCCGCCGCCAGCGCGGCCTCGGCCTTATCCCAGCTTTCGTCGGAGCCGACGCGCTTTTCCGGCCGGGTCGACAGCTTGACCAGCACGTCGTTGAAGCCGAAATCGGCGTAGACCTTTTGCAACATGAGGATGAAGTCGGCCACCTCCTGCTCGATCTGCTCTTCAGTGCTAAAGATGTGGGCGTCGTCCTGGGTGAAACCGCGCACCCGCATGATGCCGTGCAGCGCGCCCGACGGCTCGTTGCGATGACACGAACCGAACTCGGCCAAGCGCAGCGGCAGGTCGCGGTAGGAATGCAGGCCGCTGTTGAAAATCTGCACATGGCCGGGGCAGTTCATCGGCTTCACCGCGTAGTCGCGGTTTTCCGACGCCGTGGTAAACATGTTGTCGTGGTAGTTCTCCCAGTGGCCGGACTTCTCCCACATGCTGCGGTCCATCACCGCCGGAGTGCGCACTTCCTGGTAGCCGTATTCGACGAACTTCTGCCGCATGTACTGCTCGATCTGCTGCCACACGATCCAGCCCTTGGGGTGCCAGAACACCATGCCCGGCGCCTCGTCCTGCATGTGCAGCAGGTCGAGCTGTTTCGCCAGCTTGCGGTGGTCGCGCTTCTCGGCTTCTTCCAGCCGATGCAGGTAGGCCTCGAGGTCTTCCTTCTTCGCCCACGCCGTGCCGTAGATGCGCTGCAGCATCGGGTTCTTCGAATCGCCGCGCCAGTAGGCACCGGCCAGCTTCATCAGCTTGAACGCGCGCGGCAGCTTGCCGGTCGACGGCAGGTGCGGGCCGCGGCAGACGTCGAACCAGTCGCCCTGGCGGTAAATGGATAGCTCTTCGCCCGCGGGAATCACATCGTCGATGATCTGCACCTTGTAGGTTTCACCGAGTTCGGCGAACGCGCGCTTGGCGTCCTCGCGTTCCCACACCTCGCGCTGGATCGGCAGGTCACGCTTGACGATCTCGTCCATGCGCTTTTCGATCGCAGCCAGATCGTCGGGCGTAAACGGCTGCTCGCGCGCGAAATCGTAATAGAAGCCGTCCTCGATCGACGGGCCGATCGTCACCTGGGTGCCCGGATACAGTTCCTGCACCGCCTGCGCCATCACGTGCGCGGCGTCGTGGCGGATCAGGTCGAGCGCTTCGGCATCCTTGGAAGTGACGATGGCAAGCGCCGCGTCGGCCTCGATCAGGTGGCTGGTGTCGACCAGCCTGCCGTTGACCTTGCCGGCAAGCGCTGCCTTGGCGAGCCCCGCGCCGATGCTGGCTGCGACCTGCGCGACCGTGACCGGACCCTCGAAGGGGCGGACCGAACCATCGGGAAGCGTGACGTTGACCATGAAACCCACTCCAGAATAAGAAAAAGCGCGGACCGGCCGCGCTTTCGGATACTACAAGAAGAAGCAGAAATTATCTGCGAACAGCAATGCGCCGGGGTTTATCCAGTGACATCCATGCAAGTTCGCGGTGACATTTCGCAACCTCCGTGGGCAGTTCTGCCCCTCTTGAAACTGGCCATCCCGGCCCTGTAAATATTGGTAGGCGCGATTGGACTCGAACCAACGACCCCCACCATGTCAAGGTGGTGCTCTAACCAGCTGAGCTACGCGCCTAATGCGGGGCGCATCATAACCGAAAGGCCACGCGGCTGTCGAGTCGATGCGGCTTTTTTCTCAACAATTCACGCCAAGGGCCAGCGCCGGATCACCTCGTATTGCGCGCCATTAGACTCGGTGACGGATTTCACCAGCACAAAATCACCAATCGGCCAGCGTACGGGCAGGCACGGCGGCACCCCGCCGCCAGGGGACTTGCGCAACAGGGTGATGTGCGGAACGTGCGGGCGCGCATCGACGGGAAAGCCGGCGGCCTGCAGGGCAGCATTCAGGGCACCGACCAGTTCGAGGTGCGGCGCCGGCGTCTCGCTCGCGCCCAGCCAGCCGATGCGGTTGTGGCGCCAGAAGCCGGCCTGGTCGAGGACGAGTTCGAAGGGTTCGGTGTGGACGCTGTTGGCGCAGTCAACCAGTTGTTCCAGTCGGTCGATGGGCGTGCTGCCGAGAAAGGCCAGCGTGATGTGCAGGGTGTCGGCGCGCATGCGGCGACCGCCCCAGTGCTGGTGCAGCCACTTGCCGGTGCGGTTGAGCGCGTCGCGGGTGGCGTCGTCGGGCCACAGGGCGAAGAACAGGCGCAGGGTGTTTGGTTTGTCCGGGCTGGATTCAGCCCGGCCGGTTTCTGCAGGGCCGGGGTCAGCCACGCACGATCAGGCACACCGCTTCGGCGGCGATGCCTTCGCCGCGACCGGTGAAGCCGAGTTTTTCGGTGGTGGTGGCCTTGACGTTGACACGGTCGAGACTGACACCGAGGTCGTCGGCGATGTGCGCCGCCATGCGCGCGATGTGCGGCGCCATTTTTGGCGCCTGCGCGATGATCGTGGCGTCGACGTTGCCGACCTGCCAGGCGCCTGCTTTCAATTGTTCGGCGACGCGGCGCAGCAGGATGCGGCTGTCGATGCCCTTGAATTCGGCGCTGGTATCGGGGAAGTGGCGGCCGATGTCGCCCAGGCCCGCCGCGCCGAGCAGCGCATCGCAGATCGCGTGCAGCAGCACGTCGGCGTCGGAATGGCCGGCGAGGCCAAGTTCGTAGGGAATATCGACGCCGCCGAGGATGAGCCTGCGGCCTTCGGCGAAGGCGTGGACGTCGAAGCCGTGGCCGACGCGGATATCACTCATTGAGCTTCCCCAGAATCAGGCCCGCCAGTTCCAGGTCCTGCGGGTAGGTGACCTTGAGGTTGCGGCTGTCGGACTCGACCAGCCTTGGCTGCAGTCCCATTTTTTCAATCGCCGAGGCCTCGTCGGTCATGTCGCTGCCAGCGGCGCGCAGGGCTTCGACTAGCGTGCCATGGCGGAACATTTGCGGGGTTTGCGCCTGCCACAGGCCGGCGCGCGGCACGGTGGCTTCGACTCGCGGACCGGATGCCGACTCGGCAGCGGCGCGCTTGAGGGTGTCGGCGACCGGCACGGCGAGCAGGCCGCCGACCGGATCATCGGCGACCTCGTCCAGCAGTTTCGTCAACATGTCGTCGGGCAGACAAGGCCGCGCGGCGTCGTGCACCAGCACCCAATCATCCGGGTCGCAGACTTTGGAAATGGCGTCGAGGCCGTTCAGCACGGTTTCGGCACGGGTGGCGCCGCCGCAGCGCAGCACTTCGATGCGCTCTTCCCAGCCCTGCCAGGCGTAGTTGTTCCAGCGCTTGTCGGTGGGTGACAGCACGATAAATAATTTCTCGATGCGCGGCTCGCGCGCCAGCACCATCATGGCGTGCGCGATCATCGGCACGGCGTTGAGATCCATGTACTGCTTCTCGATTGCGCCGCCCATGCGCGAACCCGAGCCGGCGGCGGGGATCAGGGCGTAAACCTTCATGTGTCACCTCCGGGCGCCAGCACGTCGCGGTTGCCGTTCGACTGCATCGACGACACGAGTCCTGCGCGCTCCATGTCCTCGATCATGCGCGCGGCGCGGTTGTAGCCGATGCGCAGCTGGCGCTGCACCGACGAAATCGAGGCGCGGCGCGACTTCAGTACGTAGGCGACGGCCTGGTCATACAGCGGATCGGCTTCAGCCGCCTCGCCGTATTCGCCGCCGCCCTCGCCGCCTTCCTCCGGCGATTCAAGCACGCCTTCGATGTAGTCCGGCTCGCCGAGCGACTTCAGGTAATCGACCACGCGATGGACTTCGGCATCCGACACGAAGGCGCCGTGGACGCGCTGCGGCAGCCCGGTGCCGGGCGGCAGGTAGAGCATGTCGCCCTGCCCCAGCAGCGCCTCGGCGCCCATCTGATCGAGAATCGTGCGCGAGTCGATCTTGCTCGATACCTGGAAGGCGATGCGCGTGGGAATATTCGCCTTGATCAGGCCGGTGATAACATCGACCGAGGGCCGCTGCGTCGCCAAAATGAGATGGATGCCGGCCGCGCGCGCCTTCTGCGCCAGCCGCGCGATCAGCTCCTCGACCTTCTTGCCGACCACCATCATCAGGTCCGCGAGCTCGTCGATCATCACCACGATCATCGGCATCGTTTCCAGCGGCTCGGGATTGTCCGGCGTCAAACTGAACGGATGCGTCAGCGGCGTGCCGGCTTTCTTGGCGTCGCGCACCTTCTGGTTGTAGCCCGCGAGGTTGCGCACGCCGACGGCCGACAGCAGCTTGTAGCGCCGCTCCATTTCGCCCACGCACCAGTTGAGCGCGGAAGCGGCCTGCTTCATGTCGGTGACCACCGGTGCCAGCAAATGCGGGATACCTTCGTAGATGGAGAGCTCCAGCATCTTGGGGTCGACCATGATCATGCGTACCGCAGACGGATCGGATTTGTACACCAGCGACAAAATCATGGCATTGACGCCGACCGACTTGCCCGAGCCGGTGGTGCCGGCGACCAGCAGGTGCGGCATCTTGCCGAGGTCCGCCACCACCGGATTGCCGGCGATGTCCTTGCCGAGCGTGATGGTCAAGGGGCTGGCGCTGTCGTGATAGGCCTTGGAGCCGAGGATCTCACTCAAACGCACGATCTGCCGCTTGGGATTGGGAATTTCCAGCCCCATGGTGTGCTTGCCGGGAATCGCCTCGACCACGCGGATGCTGATCACCGACAGGGTGCGCGCAAGATCCTTCGACAGGTTGACGATCTGACTGCCCTTCACGCCGATGGCGGGTTCGATTTCGTAGCGCGTGATAACCGGGCCGGGCGAGGCTGACACCACCTTCACCTCGACGCCGAATTCGGCCAGCTTGCGCTCGATCATCAGCGAGGTGTATTCCAGCGACTCGGCGCTGGCGGTTTCCACCGCCTCGTCGGCGGGGTCCAGCAGATGCAGCGGCGGCAGGGGCGAATCGGGCATGTCGGAGAACAGCGGCGCCTGCTTTTCGGTGACGGCCCGCTCGGATTGCGGCACCTCCTTCACCACCGGCTCGATGCGGATCGGCGCCGCGTCCTCGATCTTTTTCTTGACCACCGAGACCTTGGCTTCGCGCTTCTGCTGCGCCACCTCGCCCAGCTTGCGGTCGCGATAGGCCTGCCAGCTCGCGATTGCTTTCCAGTAGGTGCGCTCCAGACCGTCACCGGTGCGCTCGGCCATGCTGAGCCACGACACGCCGGTGAACAAGCTGAACCCCACGGCCATCAACAGCAGCAGCACCAGCGACCCCCCGGTGAAGCCCAGCAGCGCAGCAGCCACGCCGCCCACCACCGAACCGAACACGCCGCCATGCACGTCCGGCAGCGTCACGGCCCAGTTCCAGCCGCGCAGCCATTCGACCCCGGTGCTGGCCAGCAACAGCCAGCAAAAACCGCCCAGGCGCAGCCAGCGCTGCCGCCCGCCGGCCAGCGGCGGCTCGTCCAGATGGCGAAATATATGGATGACATAGGCCAGCGCCAGCACGACCCACCACCAGGCCGACACGCCGAACAGCATCAACAGCAGATCGGACAGCCAGGCGCCGAGGCGGCCACCCAGGTTGTGCAGGGTTTCGCCGCTGCCGGTGGTGCTAAACCCGGGATCGGCGGCATCGTGGGTGAGCAGGATCGCGGCCAGGAACAAGGCAGCAAATCCCACCAGGATCGCCCGTGCCTCGCGCAGCAGGCGTTGCATGCGGGGCGGCAAAGGCTGATACGAACGGGGTGCGGGACGCGCCATGAGCAAAGTTCTACAAGGAATGGCTGGATTATCCCGGATTACGCAGCAGGACGCGAGACGATGACGGCAGATGGCCGCCTCGCGCGCGACTCCGGGATGAATACCGGGCTGTCGGCATGGAAATGCGGCCGTCAAGATTGGTTAGAATAGGCAGCTTTCCCATCGACCTGGAAACGACCATGAGCACCCAACACCACAAACTGATCATTCTCGGTTCCGGCCCCGCCGGTTATTCCGCCGCCGTCTACGCCGCGCGCGCCAACCTCTCCCCCGTCGTCATCACCGGCATGCAGCAGGGCGGCCAGCTGATGACCACCACCGAAGTCGACAACTGGCCGGCTGATGTGGACGGCGTGCAGGGCCCCGAGCTGATGGACCGCTTCGAGCGCCACGCCAAGCGCTTCAACACGGAAATCATCTTCGACCAGATCCACACCGCCAAGCTGACCGAGAAGCCCCTGACGCTCATCGGCGATTCCGGCACCTACACCTGCGATGCGCTCATCATCGCCACCGGCGCCTCGGCCATGTATCTGGGTCTGGAAAGCGAGCAGGCCTTCATGGGCAAGGGCGTGTCGGGCTGCGCCACATGCGACGGCTTCTTCTACAAGAACCAGGACGTCGCCGTCATCGGCGGCGGCAACACCGCGGTCGAGGAAGCGCTGTACCTGGCCAACATCGCGAAGCACGTCACCGTGGTGCACCGCCGCGACACCTTCAAGTCGGAGAAGATCCTGGTCGACCACCTGATGGAGAAAGTCAAGGAAGGCAAGATCAGCCTCGAACTCAACCATACGCTGGACGAAGTGCTGGGCGACAAGACCGGCGTCACCGGCATGCGCATCAAGAGCACCAAGGATGGCTCGACCAAGGACATCGCGCTGACCGGCATCTTCATCGCCATCGGTCACAAGCCCAACACCGCCATCTTCGAAGGCCAGCTCACGCTCGAAGGCGGCTATATCGTCACCAAGAGCGGCAACAAGGGCAACGCCACCGCCACCAACATCGAAGGCGTGTTCGCCGCCGGCGACGTGCAGGACCACATCTACCGCCAGGCCGTCACCAGCGCCGGCACCGGCTGCATGGCCGCGCTCGACGCTGAGCGCTACCTGGACGCGCTCGGCAAGGCCTGACCGGAATCCGGTTCAGCCAGGTGATGCGGGATGAAGCGTGCACGCAACAGTGCGCTCGCGCCCGCCTCGTTCGAGGCGCTGGCGCGCATGCGCCGCGCCTTGCGCGAGCAGGGTGCCACGCCGGCCACCCTGCACCAGGCCCCGCATAAACCCAAACCTGCCGCCGACGGCGCCATGCTGTTCCGCCGCGCCGTCGCCGACGCCGTTCCCCTGCCCCCTTCCGATCGCGCGGAAATCGCACGTCCGCGTCCCAAGCCCATCGCCCATCAACGGCGTGCCGACGAGCAGCAGGTCTTGGTCGACGCCCTGTCCGATCCCTGGGACTGGGAAGCCGCCGTCTCCACCGGCGAGGAATTGTTCTTCGCGCGCCCCGGCGTGCCCACCGCCGCGCTCAGAAAGCTGCGGCGAGGCGGCTGGGTCATCAAGGCTGAACTCGATTTGCATGGCCACACCGGCGACGAGGCGCGCGTGTCGCTCGCCGCCTTCCTCAACCGCTGCATGCTCGAAGACCGGCGCTGCGTGCGCATCATCCACGGCAAGGGCCACGGCTCGAAAAACCGCCTGCCGGTGCTGAAGAACAAGGTGCGTCACTGGCTGATGCAGCGCGAAGACGTGCTCGCCTTCTGCCAGGCGCGTACCGTCGACGGCGGCGCCGGCGCCGTCATCGTGTTGTTGAAATCATCCACCCGTTAAGGAAATCCCGTCATGAACGAACCCGATATCAAGGACTTCGAACTGCCTTCCACCGGCGACACGACCTTCAAACTATCCGAGCACCGCGGCAAGAACGTCGTCATCTACTTCTATCCCAAGGACAACACCTCCGGCTGCACGCTCGAAGGCCAGGAATTCCGCGATCTGTACGCCGACTTCGCCAAGGCCGACACCATCGTCGTCGGCGTCTCGCGCGACAGTCTCAAGTCGCATGAAGGCTTCAAGGCCGAATTCGGCTTTCCGTTCGAACTGCTCGCCGACACGGATGAAAAGGTCTGCGAACTGTTCGGCGTGATGAAGCTGAAGAACATGTACGGCAAGCAGGTGCGCGGGGTGGAGCGCAGCACGTTTGTGTTCGATGCCAAGGGGAAACTGGTGAAGAGCTGGCGCGGGTTGAAGGCGCCGGGGCATGCGGCGGAGGTGCTGGGGTTTGTGCAGGGGCTTTGAAGTTTGCTCGATGTAGTTGAGCGCTTCACTGGGCTGCTGGCCGTTGGCCGGGGGTAGCCCGGCGGCTAGTTACTTTCTTTTGCTTCGCCAAAAGAAAGTAACCCAAGAAAAGGCGCCCCCGACAGCCCCGAAACCCCGAAGACCAAGCGCGTCGGGTGGGCGGCAAAGAACTCGCCCCGCCTTTGATGTGTTTAATTGGTTTTTTGTGGGCGGGGCTCATACACCTTTGCCGCTGATCCACCCGACACACTTGATCTTCGGCGGGGCTGTAAGGGGAGGAAAGTCAAAACCAGTTTGACGATGAGCACCGTTGCGAACCGGATCGATTGCTTCGCAGCGGTGATATTGCGTCGTCACCCAAGCACACAAACCACCCCGTCATCACTGGCCTGATTTTGACTTGCCGCCCCTCTCAGTCCCGCCGGAAATTGAGTCTGCCGGGCGGATCAGCGGCAAAGCTGTTTGAGCCCCGCTCACCTTCGAAATACAAATAAAGTGGGGCGAGTTCTTTGCCGCCCGCCCGGCAGGCTCGATTTCCGGGGTTTCGGGGGTGAGCGGGGTCGCCTTTTCTTGGGTTACTTTCTTTTGGCGAAGCAAAAGAAAGTGACTAGCCGCCGGGCTACCCCCGGCCAACAAACCTCAGCTAAGCACTCGCCTTACTACTCGGGGCCGCTTCACCCTCCCCCTGCCCCCTCCCCTCAAGGGAGGGGGTATTCACAGCCTCTGCCGCAAAAAACCGCTCCACCACCTCCAACTTCCTCGTCCGCGTCATCGCCGGCAACGCATTCAACAACAACCTCCCATACGGCTTGTCCGCCAGCCGCGTATCGCAAATCATCAGCACCCCGCGATCGGTCTCGGTGCGAATCAGTCGCCCCGCCCCCTGCTTCAAACTGATCGCCGCATGCGGCAACTGATAATCCATGAACGGCTTGCCGCCGTTCCTCTCGGCCTGAGCAATCCGCGCAGCAACCACCGGATCATCCGGCGGCTGAAACGGCAGCTTGTCGATGATGACGACCGACAGCACGTCACCGGGCATGTCGACGCCTTCCCAGAAACTTTGACTCCCTAGCAGCACGGCGTTGCCGGCCTGCTGGAAGCGCGCCAGTAGTTCGTTCTTCGGCGCGTCGCCCTGCACCAGCAGGGGATAGTCCCAGCCGCGAAACTTGAACGCATCGATCAGCAGGCCACGCGCCTTGTCCAGCGCGCGCAGGCTGGTGAACAGGATGAAGGCACGGCCCTGGCTGACGTCCAGCACCGGTAGCGCAGCCTTGACGACGGCATCGGTGAAGTCGGGCGTATTCGGTGCGGGCAGGCCCTGTGGCACGTACAGCACGCCCTGGCGCGGGTAATCGAAGGGGCTGTCGACGCACAGGGTTTCGGCCTGCTCGATGCCCAGGCGCGTTTTCAGGTGAGTGAAATCGCCGCCGACGGAGAGCGTGGCCGAGGTGAGAATCCACGCTTGGGCACGCTCGGTGAGCTTGGCGCCGAACATCTCGCCGACCGACAAGGGGGTGGCGTGCAGCAGCAGCGAACTCAGGGTGGTCTCCAGCCAGCGCACGCGTGGGTTCGCAGGATCGTCGTCGCGCTGCCAGCTGGCGAGCGTGGCCTGCACGCCCTGTGCGCGCTCGAAGCAGTTCTTCAGGTCGGCATCGCGCTCGGCCTGGGTTTCCAGCAGCTTCGCCGTTTCGTCGAGTGCGGCGCTCAGGGCCTTCAGTGCCTCCGGCCATTTGTCGTAGCGCGCGAGGTCGGCGACGGTCGCCTTGACCGGGTTCTGCGGGAAGGCCAGGCGCAGGTCGCGCGCGGCCTTGGTGAGATCCTCGGCCGCGCGGCGCAGCGCGGGAAAGTCGCCCGCCTTCACTGCGGCCAGCCGCTTGGTGTCGCCGGCGAGATCGAGCAGTTGCGCGACGGACAGCGTCTCGCCGAAGAACTGCGCGGCGGTTTCGGCCAACTGGTGCGCTTCGTCGAGGATGACGGTATTGCACGCGGGCAAGAGTTCGGCGACGCCCTCGTCCTTCAGCCACAGGTCGGCGAAGAACAGATGATGGTTGACCACGACCACCTCGGCGTCGAGCGCGTTCTTGCGCGCGGCCATGACGAAGCAGTCCTTGAAATGGTCGCATTCGCTGCCGAGGCAGGTGTCGCGGCTGGAGACAGCGTATTGCCAGGCGGTGGCATCCTCGGGAATGCCTTCGGCTTCGGCGCGGTCGCCGCTCACGCTGGTTTCGGCGAAGCGGGCGATCTTGGCGAGCCAGACCGGATCGTCGCGGTTGGCGAAGCGGCCGTCGGCGAGGTTGCGTTGCAGGTGATGGTGGCAGACGTAGTTGGCGCGGCCTTTCAGCAACGCCACCTTGACCGGCGACTTCAGCGCGCGGCGCGCGGCCGGCAGGTCACGGTGAAACAGCTGGTCCTGAAGCGCCTTGGTGCCGGTGGAAATCACCACCTTGCCGCCCGACAGCAGCGCAGGGATGAGATAGGCCAGGGTCTTGCCGGTGCCGGTGCCGGCTTCGGCCAGCAGCACGCTGTTGTCGGCGACCGCGCGCTCGACCGCCTCGGCCATGGCCAGCTGCTGCGGACGCGCACGCCAGCCCGGCAGCACGGTCGCGCACGCGCCGTCGGACGAGAAGATATGTTTCAGATCAGGCATTGGGGGGTAAGAAGAGTCTGCGTCAAAGTTTAACACCCACCCCGGCTGCACCCTTCGCAGGGCGCTACAGTTGCACTAAATTGGTGCCGTTAATAATCTGACCTCCCTTAAATTTCCCGATATGCGCGCTTTCCTGCTCTGCCTGCTGATATCGATTTTCCCGGCGACGGCTTTCGGGGAGATCGTGCACCAGATGATGCGCCCGGGCATCCCGGCCAGCGCAGAATATCTGGCGGGCGAACGCAGCAAGCCGGCCGTGCTGCTGGTGCATGGTTTTTTGCAGACGCGTGAGTTTCATACAGTGGCCACGCTGGCCCGCGGTCTGAACGACGCAGGCTATACGGTGCTGTCGCCCACGCTCACACTCAGCATCCCCAATCGCAGGCAGAGCCTGCCGTGCGAGGCAGTACACAAGCACAGCATGGAAGAAGACGTCGCGGAAATCGCGCGTTGGGTAGCCTGGCTGAAATCGAAGGGGCACCCCTCCATCGTGCTGTTCGGCCACAGCTTTGGCAGCCTGCAAGGGCTGGCCTATCTATCCGGCAAGCCGGACCGCGCCATCCAGGGCTATATCGGCGCGTCGCTGATCGAGGCCCAAATCGGCTCGAAATCGCGTTCCGCCCTGATCTCACAGCTGGAAAACCGCATCCTCGACAAGCAGCGCGAACTGGTCAATCAGCCCCTGTCGTTTTGCACCCGATATCCCTCGACGCCCGAAGCGCTGCTGTCTTATGTGCGCTGGGACCAGGCACGCGTGCTGGCTGCCCTGAAGGAAGCCCCGGTCCGGAAGAAACTCATCATGGGCGACTCGGACGAAATGGTCGGCGGGGGCTGGCTCAAAGCCTTGCAGCATATCCAGGCGCCCATGGTGGTCGTGAAAGGCGCCAACCATTTCCTGGATGGCGAGCATGAGTTCGACCTGCTGGATCACACTCTCAAATCTCTTGAAACCTTCAAGTCCGCTGCGACCCGATGAAGTGGCCTGACAACCTGTCCATCAAGCACGTCGCCCTCGCGTTCATCACCGTGCAACTGGTGCTGGTCAGCCTGATCGGGAGCTTTGCGGCCTATCAGACGCGGGCCGTCACCCAAAATCTGGAGCAGCACAACTTCAACGCTGCGCGGTCCGAACTGACCACGGCGATCCAGCAACTGCTGGACCAGACCAAAGAGCAGGCTGTCAACCTGGCGCACTGGGACGAGACCCGGCAGCAAATGGTGTTGCCGCAGTATTACACCTACTGGCGGGACCAGCGTGTCTACGAGAGCGGCATGCTGAATAGCGCCCTGGCCCGGGTCGGACTCTACGACCTGTCCGGTAGCTTGCTCGGTCCGGATCCGGCCACCCCAGCTCTGCCGACCCGACTGCAAGCTGGCATATCGCCGCATGAGCCTGGCAGCTGGCTGACCCACGAGGCGGGAACCGCCGTGCTGTATTACACATTTCCGGTGTATGCCGAGGAGCAGCGGCAAACGCTGCTCGGACACGGCCTGATCCGGCTCGCGTTCATGGAAACCCTGCTGCGCTTTAAACAGCCTCATTTCACGCATGTCGACTCGTTTAACCTGGTCATCCAGCCGGGCGAACGGCTGGCCACTTCGGAGCTGCCGTCGCGCCTGACCTTCAGCGCACAGTCCGACCCCAACCAGCGACTGTTCCAGACCATCCTGTCGCGCACCCTGATCGCGATGTTCTTGCTGCTGGCACTCTCGGCCCTGCTCGGATTTGTGATGTACAACCGCCTGCTGGTGCGCCCGCTGGGGCGGCTGTCGCATGATATCGACGACATGCAGCACGGCCATTTCAATCCCAAGCTTTCGAGTTCCCAGCCGATGCGGGTGAGCGAACTGGAAACCATCCGCCGCTCGCTTTGCGATTATCAGCAGCAACTGCGCGTGCTGCATGGCTCGCTGGAACACCAGAACCGGGAATTCCATTCGCAGGCGCGACAGGACGCGCTCACCGGCTGCCATAACCGGCGTGCCTACGACGAAGACTGGAAAAACTTCCAGGAAGAAGTCAAAACCATCCCGCAGGGCGTGGCCTTTCTGCTGTTCGACTGCGACCGTTTCAAGGCCATCAACGACACCTACGGACACGCCAAGGGCGACCGCGTGCTTACCATCATCGCCGACGCGCTGGTGATGGCGCTGCGCGCCAACGATCGACTGTACCGGCTGGGCGGCGATGAATTCGCCACTTTTCTGTCGCGCACCACGCCGGCCCAGGCCAAGCAGATTGCGCAGCGCTGCCAGAGCCTGCTCGATGCAGCCAGTTTCGAGGGCCTGGGGATCAAGGAGCCGGTCGGCATCAGCATCGGCATCGCCTTTTGCGAAGCCAGTCAGCTCGAACACATCGACGAATTGCCGAAACAGGCCGACATTGCCATGTATACCGCCAAGCAGCCGGGGCGCAACCGCGTCGCGCTCTACGGCGAGGACACCGCGTATGGATCACAGACCCTGGTGGCGAGCCGAGAAACCAGCGCCCTGTTCCATGCCCTGTCCACCCCGGGCATGATCGAACTGCACTATCAGCCGATCCACAGCCTGCCCGGGTTCGCCCTGGATTATTACGAAGCCCTGGCCCGCATTCGCGACCACGGCGAACTCATCATGCCGGAGGCCTTCCTGCCGCTCATCAGCAGCCGTCGCCTGGAAACCGAGTTCGACCTGGCGGTGCTGCAGCAGGTCGATGCCGACCTGTCTTCCGGCCAGTTTCCGGCGGGATGCGGCATCTCGATCAACCTGTCGGCACAGAGCCTTTCGCGGCCCGAAGTCGTCTCGCTCCTGATGGAATTATCGCGGCACAATGCCGACCACCCGCTGATGCTGGAAATCACGGAAACCTCGCTGATCACCCAGATCATCGAAGTGCGCACCTATCTCGATCTGCTGCGCACCGTGAACTACCGCATCGCCATGGATGACTTCGGGACCGGCTATTCGCCCTTGCGCTATCTGGTGGATTTGCCGGTGGATGTGGTCAAGTTCGACATTTCGCTGGTCAAAAAGCTGGGAGAGGACAATCGTGCCGGCCAGGTGGTGGCGGATTTTGCCCGCATGATGGGCGAAGTGGGCTATGTTCTGGTCGCCGAAGGGGTGGAGACCGGAACCGTGCTGCGCAAGGTCGCAAGCCTCGGGATCGCCCATGTGCAGGGTTACTTACTGGGACGCCCGCTACCGCTGGCGCAACTGTCCGCAGCCAGTTCGGACAGCTTGCCCATGACGCTGGATTCAGTGCTTGCCCGAGCGCCAGATGGAGAAAATAATCCAGACGCTGTTGAAGAAGGCGATCAGAAAACCCAGCAGGCCAAATAGCGGCAAACCAAACAGCTTGGGGCCGCCTTCCACTGTCATGATGATACTGGAGCCGATGACCAGCGAGGCCGTCAAAATACCCATGGTGAGCCGGTTGCTGGCGCTGTCCAACTGATGACCGAAGTGGTCCAGGCGCTTCAGGTCAAGATCGATTCTGACCCGCCCCCGGCGTGCGTCACGCAGCAGATGCCGCAGGTCGCGCGGCAGATCGGCCACCACCTCCAGCGCCTCGCGCAGGCTTTTGCGGCCGCGCGCCAGCAGCGCCTGCGGTGTGTAGCGTTGCTGGATGACGCGCTCCACGAAGGGTGTCACATGGTCGATCATGTGGAATTCCGGATCGAGCTGCTGCCCCAGACCTTCCAGCGTAATCAGGGTCTTGAACAGCAGGATCAGGTCGGCGGGCAATAGCAGATTGTTTTCGCGCATCATGGCCGTGATGTCGTTCAGCAGCGCACCGACCTTCACATCCTTGAGCTGCAGGTCGTCGTAGCTTTGCAGCAGCTCCGTCACGTCGTAGGCCAAACGGTCCTCGTCGACGATCGACTCCCCGCTCCACTCGAGCAGCACCTGCAGCAAGCCCTGCTCGTCCTTGCGCGTCAAGGCGTGCAGCAGGTCGACAATCTGGTTGCGACGCGGGTGGGTCAGCATCCCCACCATGCCAAAGTCGATCACGCCGATCCGGTTGTCGGGCAGGAACAGGATGTTGCCGGGATGCGGGTCGGCATGGAAATAGCCGTGCTCGAGCACCATGCGCAGCACCGTGTTGGCACCCCGTTCCGCCAGCAGCTTGGGGTCGAGGCCGCTCTCGCGGAGCTTGTCCGGGGACACCCCGGACTGGCCGACAATTTCTTCCTGCACATTGATGCGGTCGTGAGTGAACTCCCAAAACACCCGGGGGATTTTCACCAGCGGATCGTCGGCAAAATGGCGCGCAAACTGGTCGATATTGCGCGCTTCCTTGGCCAGATCGAGCTCGCGGTTCAAGGAGCGGCGGAACTGCGAAACAATGTGCACCGGATCGTAGCGACGGGAGTCGGGCACCTCGCTTTCCAGCAATTTGGCCGTGTGCTCCAGAATGCGCAGGTCGGCCTGAATCACCGTCTCGATGCCTGGACGGCGCACCTTGACCACCACCGGCGTGCCGTCTTTCAGAGTGGCGCGGTAGACCTGCGCCATCGAAGCGGCCGCCAGCGGCACCGGATCGAAAGTGGCGAACACCTCGGCGGGCTCGCCCTTGAGGGCGGCGACCAGATCCGGATGCAAGCGCTCATAAGGCACCGGCGGCACCTGGCTGTGCAGTTTCTCGAATTCGGCGATCCAGTGGGGGGGGAAAAGGTCAACCCGGGTCGCAAGCAACTGGCCGAGTTTGACGAAGGTCGGCCCCAGTTCTTCCAGCGCGCGGCGGATGCGCACCGGCGCGTCGAGCTGGCTGATTTCGCTGGTGCTCTGCCAGTGCAGCACCCGCCCGGCACGCTCCAGCACGCCGCTGATGCCAAGCACGCGCACCAGATCACCCCAGCCATAACGAATCAGAACCGAAGCGATCTCGTGCAGACGAGGCAAATCGCGCACGACTGAAATGGTTTCCCAGAGCATATTTTTTGTTTGGAATCCGTAATGCCGCGAGTCTAGCCCGGAATCGATCTCGCTGTCGGCAACGGGTTCAGGATCGCAGTCGTTCGCTTTGGCGTTTGAGCGAATCGGCCAGCGCCTCCAGCACGCCGCCGGCCACCTGAGCCAGGCGGTCGGTCGCTGCGCTGGCGGTCTCGCCAAGGCCGGCACGCCCCGCCTCGCTGCTGGCCTTCACGCCGCTCGCCAGTTGCTGCAAGGCTTCGCGCACCTGTTCGCCGGTGCGCGTGCCGCTGTGCTTCAGATGGCTGCTGAGGGCTTCGAGCTCGTCCTTCAGCTTGCCACCCGACTGGCTGGCGGTCTGCTTCAGGGTTTCGACGATCTGCGACTCGAGATCGCGCAGCTGCTCCAGGCTGGCCTTCAGTTCGGTGTCCTTAAACGCTTTCCCCTGCGCCGCCGCCTCCTGCAAGGTGTAGGAAGCGGCCTGCGCGGCGCTGCCGACGGCATCGTCGAGACCGGCCACCGCCTGTTTCAGGCCCTCCTTGATTTCGCCACCACGCGAGGCAAGCCCGCTGCCTACCCCGGATGTGACCGCAGCAACAATATCGCGCAGGTCGTTAAAGGCCAGGCGGCGCTGGTGCAGGGTGCGCGCGGTCAACGCCCGCACCCGCTCACGAAGATCCGGCTCGGGCGCCGCGGCGGCCGCCTCCGCCTCGTCCCGCAATTGCACAAGCGGATCACTGTCAGCTAGACTGCTTTCGCCAGAAGCGGGTATTTGCGCGTCGTTCATGGTGCTATCCTCACATTCAAGTTGTGCCGAATTGGGCCGTTCTTACTTTATAAATATAGATGCAGATTTCCAACCGATGAAGCTTGCACTGCTCCCCCTGCTGGCCATGCTGCTGCAGCCTGCGTATGCCACGCCTGCCGACGACGTTTCCATGTACGCCGTCAGCCTGGTGGGCAGCCCGTATCGGCTGGGCGGTACTTCGCCGCAGACCGGGCTGGACTGCAGCGGCTTCGTCGGCCATGTTTTCAGGCAAGTCGCCGGAATCCATCTGCCGCGCGACAGCCGCGCCCTCAGCGAATCGGCCCAGCCGCTTGAACGGGAGGAACTCCAGCCCGGCGATCTGGTCTTCTTCAACACCCTCAACCGCGCGTATTCCCATGTTGGCATCTATCTTGGCGAAGGTCGTTTCGTGCATGCGGCAAGCAGCCGCACCGGGGGTGTCATGGTTTCCCGCCTCGAAGACAGCTACTGGCGCCAGCGCTTTGACGGCGCACGCCGCGTCATTCCGGCCCTGCCGCTCCAAACCGCAAATGCCGCGTTTGACTAGATGGGCGCTGCGCTCCGTAGGCGCCGTCCTGCTGTGCGGGTTCGCCCTCGGCACGAGCCTGGCCCAGCCCGCAGCCGACCTGACGTTCGAGAGCGCTGCCGACGTCAATGAAGGCGTCCTGCATTTCCTGGAAACGCCGCCCACGAAATCCGTGCATCACCATCACAACCGGTTCCAGATCAATGCGGACAGCCTCAGTTCCGGCTGGGTCCAACTGTCCCAATGCCACGAAAATCTCGACGCGGTGCCGCGTGCACAAATCACCTTTCGCGAGGGCTTTGTGCGTGATCTCAGGCTGGTTTCCTTCAACAACATCGAAAGCGCCTGGATCGAGGGTGCCAGCGTCCAGCTGGTCAATGTCAAACCCGGCGCGAAACTTTGCCTGACGGCGCTGACCCGCGCTCTGCGCGACACCGGAAACGGGTTCTACAATCTTTACAGCGGCCCTTATATGCGCAAGTTTCTCGATGGCTACTATCCGATGCGGGTAACGCTGGAAATGGAATACCCGACGCAATTGCTCGACCTGATCGACATTTCCCCGCCCGCACAACCCGGCTTCAAGCTGGAAGAATCGCCCGGTTTCATCCGCATGGACGCCGTGTTCGAGGGTGAACTGCAGACCCTGATCCAGTTCGAGAAGCTTTAAATTGGCCCCGGTTGGATTTTTTTATGTTTGCTATTGATAACCGTTATCATTTCCAGTACGATTATCAACATCAACTCAACCTGGGACGCCCCGCCATGAAACCAAGCCTGAACCGACTCCTTGCAGGTCTCGCACTTGCAGCCACCACCCTGCCCGCGCTGGCGCAAGACGTGGTGGTGTATTCCGCGCGCAACGAGCAACTCATCAAGCCCTTGTTCGACGCCTATACCCGCGAAACCGGGGTGAAGATCAAATTCATCACCGACAAGGAAGGCCCGCTGATGGCGCGCCTGAAGGCCGAGGGCCGCAACACCCCGGCCGACGTGCTGCTGACGGTCGATGCCGGCAACCTGTGGCAGGCGTCGGAAGAAGGCCTGCTGCGGCCGATCCAGTCGAAGGTTCTGCAAAGCAATGTGCCCGCGCACCTGCGCGACCCCGACAACGAATGGTTCGGCCTGTCGGTGCGTGCCCGCACCCTCGTCTACAACCCCACCAAGGTGAAGCCTGCCGACCTGTCGACCTACGAAGATCTGGCCAGCCCGAAATGGAAAGGCCGGCTGTGCCTGCGCACCTCGAAGAAGGTCTACAACCAGAGCCTGGTGGCGATGATGATCAACGAGTACGGCGAAGACAAGACCGAGGCGATGGTGCGCGGCTGGATCGCCAACCTCGCCACCTCGCCCTTCCCCGACGACACCAAGGCGATGGAGGCCGTGGCGGCGGGCCAATGCGACGTCACCATCGTCAACACCTATTACTTCGGCCGCCTGATGGAGAAAAATCCCACGCTTCCGCTGGCCATCTTCTGGCCCAACCAGAACCTGAAAGCCCAGTCTGCCGGCGTACACGTCAACATCTCCGGTGCCGGCGTCACGCGCCATGCCAAGAATCCGGCCGGCGCGCAGAAGCTGATCGAGTGGCTGTCGTCCGACCAGGCGCAGAACCTGTTCGCCGACGTCAATCTGGAATACCCGGTCAACCCCAAGGTCGCCCCGGACAAGACCGTGGCCGCCTGGGGCAGCTTCAAGCAAAACCTCATCAACGTGAAAGAAGCTGGCAGCCTGCAGGTCAAGGCCGTAAAATTGATGGATCGCGCCGGTTATAAATAAGCTTTCGAAAGTGATCCATTTTGTCTGACCTCGCCATCGCCTCATCAAAAACGCCCGCTGCGGGCGTTTTTGTTTGGCCGCACCCCAGTGGCTGGATGCTGCTTGCCCTTGCGGTGGCGGCGCTGGTGCTGGTGCCGGTGGTGGTCACGTTCTCATCGTTCGCCCGGGTCGAGGGCGACATCCTTGCGCACCTGATTGAATTTGCCCTGCCCGAACTGATCGGCAACACGCTGTGGCTGATACTCGGCGTGGGGCTCGGCGTTTCCGTTCTCGGAGTGTCGCTGGCCTGGATCACGGCGATGTGCGAATTTCCCGGCCGCCGCGTGTTCGACTGGGCGCTGTTGCTGCCGCTGGCGCTGCCCGCCTACGTCACAGCCTTCGTCGCGATCGGCCTGCTGGACTTCACCGGGCCACTGCAAACCTGGCTGCGCGACGGCTGGGGCATGACCGGGCTGCCCGAAATCCGCTCGCGCGGTGGCGTCATTCTGGTGATGTCGCTGGCGCTTTATCCCTATGTCTATCTGATCGCCAAAAACGCCTTCGCCACCCAGGGCGCGATCGCGCTGGAAGCGGCACAGTCGCTCGGGCTTTCCCGCACCCAGGGCTTCTTCCGGGTGGCGCTGCCGATGGCACGGCCATGGATCGCCGCCGGCCTGATGCTGGCGCTGATGGAGACGCTGGCCGATTTCGGCACCATGGCGATCTTCAACTACGACACCTTCACCACCGCCATCTACAAGGCGTGGTACAGCCTGTTTTCGCTGGCGGCGGCCGCGCAACTGGCGTCGATCCTTATCCTGTTCGTGCTGGTCGCAGTGGTGTTCGAGCAGCGCTCGCGCGCCAAGATGCGCTACAGCGCAGTGGGGCGCAGCGCGGCCCAGCGGCGCATCAAGCTGTCGCCCACGCTTGCCGCGCTCGCGTTCCTCTACGCCGGTACGGTGCTGGCAATCGCCTTCATCATCCCGGTCACCCAACTCGCGCTGTGGACGCGCGAAGTCATCGACGTCGATCTGGACAGCCGCTACTGGGCGTTTGCCTGGCATTCGGTGCTGCTGGCCGGCATCGGCGCCATGCTGGTGGTGGCCATGGCGCTGCTGCTGGCCTATGCCGGACGTCAGCGCCCCGGCACCGCGATGACGTGGGCGCAGCGCCTCGCCACCATCGGCTACGCTTTCCCGGGGGCGGTGCTCGCGGTGGGCCTGTTCATCCCGGTGGCGGCGCTGGACAACTGGCTGATCGACAGCGGGCGCGCCTGGTTCGGCTTCGAAGGCACCGAAATTCTCAAGGGCACCCTGCTAATCATGCTGCTGGCCTATCTGGTGCGTTTCCTCGCCGTGGGCTTCGGTCCCATCGACAGCGGGCTGCACCGCATCACCCGCAACGTCGACGAAGCCGCACGCAACCTCGGCACCAGCGCCACCGGGCTGCTCACCCGCGTCCACCTGCCGATGCTGCGCGCCAGCCTCCTGACCGCCGCCGCGCTGGCCTTTGTCGACATCATGAAAGAAATGCCGATCACCCTGATGACCCGTCCGTTTGGCTGGGACACGCTGGCGGTAAGGGTGTTCGAAATGACCTCGGAAGGCGAGTGGGAGCGCGCCGCGCTGCCTGCGCTCGCCATTGTCATTGCCGGTATCATTCCCATCATTCTGTTGACTTGGCGCGGAACACACTCCCATGGCTGAACTGGTCCTCGACTCCGTTTCGCAGTCGTACGCCCAACGGCAGATCATCGCCGACCTCTCCTTCACCCTGCCCGAAGGCGCAATCGGCTGCCTGCTCGGCCCATCGGGCTGCGGCAAGACCACCGCGCTGCGCTGCATCTCCGGATTCGAACCGATCCAGAGCGGCGAAATCCGCATCGGCGGCGAAGTCGTCAGCCGCCCCGACTGGATGCTGCCGGCCGAAAAACGCCGCGTCGGCATGGTGTTCCAGGATTACGCCCTGTTTCCGCACCTTACGGTGGCGAAGAACGTCGGCTTCGGCCTGCGCGACGGTTCCGTCAAAGCCCGCCAGGCGCGCGTCGACGAACTGCTGGAACTGGTGGGACTCGGCGGCCACGCCGACCAGTACCCGCACCAGCTCTCCGGCGGCCAGCAGCAGCGCGTGGCGCTGGCCCGCGCGCTGGCGCCGCGGCCGCGGCTGATCCTGATGGACGAGCCCTTCTCCAACCTCGATGTCGAATTGCGCGAGCGCCTGTCGATCGAGGTGCGCGACATCCTCAAGCGCGAAGCCACCACCGCGCTCATCGTCACCCACGACCAGAATGAAGCCTTTGCGCTGGCCGACTGGGTGGGCGTCATGCACGAGGGGCGCATCCAGCAATGGGATGCGCCCTACAACCTTTATCACGAGCCGGCCAACCGTTTTGTCGCCGACTTTGTCGGCCAGGGCGCCATGGTCACCGGCGAGGTCATCAACGACCATCAGGTGGAAATCGAACTCGGCGTGCTAAACGGCCATATTCCGGTCGAGTGCGACGCCAGTGGCTGCGACGAATGCGTGCGCAGCTGCCACGTCGACGTGCTGCTGCGGCCGGACGACATCATCCATGACGACGACAGCCTGCTCTTGGCCGAAGTCGAGAACAAGGCCTTCCGCGGCGCCGAGTTTCTCTACACGCTGAAGCTGCCGAGCGGCCAGCGCGCGCTGTCGCTGGTGCCTTCCCACCACAACCACGCCATCGGCGAGAAGATCGGCATCAAGCTGGCGGTCGACCACGTCGTGGCGTTTCGCCGCGAGTAAGCTCAATGGCGCCGAGCACCCCCTCGCCCCTGCGCGGCCTGCTGTTCAATATCGGGTTTGGCTTCGCCGCAGCGCTGCTGCTGATGCTGGCGGTGATCGGAATGGGCGTTACCCAGATGGCCCGTCTCAATGCCGAGTTGGAACACGTGGTCTCGGTCAACAACGTGAAATCGCGGCTGGCTTCGCAGATGCGCGATACGCTGCGCGACCGCGCCATGCTGATGCATGCGATCGTGGTCTCGATCGATCCCTGGGAAAAGGACGATCTCTTCATGCAGTTCCAGGAGTACGGCGAGCGCTACGCCAAGTATCGCGCCACCCTGGTCAGCATGCTCACCACGCCGGAAGAGCTCAAGCTGATGAGCGAACTCGACAGCATCATCATGACCAACCAGCCTGTCATGTTCAGCGTGGTCGAGGCCGCGCTCGACGAGAACAACTACGGCGCGCTGACGCTGTTGCAAGAAGAAGCCATCCCCCTGCAGAACAGGCTGGTGGAAGCGCTCGACAACATGACCCACCTGCAGCGCCAGGCCAACGAGGCGGGTCTCGCCAAGACGTTTACCGCCTATCAGGCCAACCGCAACCTGATGCTGGTGCTCGGCATTTTCGCGGCGCTGCTGGCCGTGCTGGTGGCGCTGCTGGTCAGCCGCCGCATGCTGACCCAGACGCGGCAACTGGAAACCGAGCGGCAGAAGTATCAGACCCTGTTCGAGACCAACCCCGATGCGGTCGTCATCCTCGACGACGAGGGTTTCATCGACTGCAATCCGGCCACGCTGAAAATGTTTGGCATGGACTCGGTCGCCACCTTCCTGCGCCATCCCATCTCTCAACTCGGCACGGACATCCAGCCTAATGGCGTGGCCGCCTGCAACCATGCCATGCAGGCCATCGAACGCGCCAAGAAGGAAGGCCATTCGATGCTCGACTGGCAGGGGAAACGCCAGGATGGCTCGGTATTTTCGGCCGAAATCAGCCTGCATGCGATGCAACTGGAAGACCAGCCTGTCATCCAGGCGATCATGCGCGACGTGTCCGAGCGGCGCGCCGTGGAAGCGGCGAAGGAAGCTGCGCGCGAAGCCGCCCTGCAGATGGCGCATGCCAAATCGGAATTCGTCGCCAACGTCAGCCACGAAATCCGCACCCCCATGCACGGCATCCTCGGCATGAGCGGGCTGCTGCTGAAAACCCCGCTCGACGCGCGGCAGCGGGAATACGCCGCCACCCTGAAAAGCTCGGCTGAAAGCCTGCTCACCATCATCAACGACATTCTCGACTTTTCCAAGATCGAGGCCGGCAAGCTGGCGATCGAGCAGGTCGCGTTCTCGCCCGTTGCGCTGGTGCAAGGCGTGGTGTCGCTGTTTCAGGCGCGCGCGCTGGAAAAGAATCTACGCCTGACGCTGAGCCTATCGGACCACCCGCCTGCCGCCCTGTTGGGCGATCCCACCCGCATTCGCCAGATTCTGCTCAACCTGGTCGACAACGCCATCAAGTTCACGCACCACGGCGAAGTCGAACTCCGTGCGCGCTTCGAAGCATCGAATGACTCGATCCACTGCCAGTTCAGCGTCCAGGACAGCGGCATCGGCATCGACGACTCGACCCAGTCACGCCTGTTCCAGGCCTTTTCACAGGCCGACTCCTCGACCACGCGCAGCTATGGCGGCACCGGGCTGGGGCTCGCGGTCAGCACCCAGCTGGCCGAATTGATGGGCGGCACACTCGGCGTCCAGAGCGCCGCCGGCCAAGGCAGTCGCTTCACCCTGGTTCTGGATCTGCCGACCACCACGCTGCCCCTGGTCGAGTTGCCCACCCAGCCCACCCTCCAGTTGCGGGGCCGCATCCTGGTAGCGGAAGATCATCCGGTGAACCAGAAAGTGCTGGCCCATCAGCTCAGCGAAATGGGCCTGCAGCATGCCATCGCCACCAACGGGGCGCAGGCGCTGGAACTGCTGGGCGCGGAAGATTTCGACCTGGTGCTGATGGACTGGCAAATGCCGGAAATGGATGGCCTCGCCGCCACCCGGCAGATTCGCCAGCTGCCGACCGCAGCCCATAACATCCCCATCATTGCGCTGACGGCCAACGCCAACACGGGCTTCCGCGAAACCTGCTTCGCCGCCGGCGCCAGCGATTATTTGAGCAAGCCCTATACCGAGGCTGCGCTGGCGGCCATGCTGATGCAATGGCTGCCGCAACAGGGCGGCACCCCTGAGCGGGCTCCGCTGCTCGACCTGGCGGCCCTGCATGCGCGCTACCCGGGCAACCCCGCGCTGGTGGCCGAACTCGAGGCCGTGTTCCGCGCCACCACCGCAGCCAGCCTGGTCGCGCTGAAACACACGATTGAACAAGCCGATGCCGCGGCGTGCCGCAAGGAAGCGCATGCCCTCAAGGGGGCTGCGGCCAGCGTCATGGCCACCGCCGTCCAGGAAGGCGCCGCCCGCATCGAGACCTGCGTGCAACGCGGCGACTTCGAAGCCGCAGCCGCCGAACGGGCGGCACTGGAAGCCCTGTTTCGCGCCCACGCCTGAGCCGCATTGACGCACGCATTGCAGCATGCGTAGGATGGGCATCTCCCCTCCCAGGATAAACGCCATGATGCGCATCCTATCGTTCGTTCTCGCCTGGTTTTGCTGTCTGCCGGCACTTGCCGCCGATGCGCCCCTGGCGCCGCGCACACCCGCGCCCATCGAAAGCTGGCTCGATTACGAGCTCACCCCCTACGGTCCCATGCTGATCCAGCAGGGGCCGCCTCCGCCCTACCGCGACTACCAGATGAGCCGCGTGCTGAAGCCCCAGGAAAGGACACGCTGGCGGCAGATGACCATGCCGATGATGGAGCGCATGATGCAGATGGATGCGCGCGAGGTGATCAACCATTTCGCCCTCAAGCAGAAGGCAAAACCCGGCCTCAGCTTCGACGAAGTGGTGCAGTCGATGATGCTGCGCGCCAACCGCATCAACCTCAAATTCGTCGGCAACAATCCGATGTGGATGGATTTCCGCTCCACACTGGGCGATCCCGCGGCCCCGCGTGTCGAAGTGCTCAGCTTCTGTGACATCGCACTCGCCCGCGATCTGCTGAAAATCATTCCGGAACTGGTGGTGTTCATGCCCTGCCGCATCGCCGTCATGGAAGACGCCGACAAGGCCATCTGGGTGCTGATGCTGGACTGGGACATCACCTGGCTCGAATTCGCCGGCAAGCAGGCCGGGATGACGCCGGACCTGCGCCGGGGCGTGCTGCAAATCCGCGAGAAAATGGAAAGCGTGATGCGCGCCGGCGCCCAGGGCGAGCTATAAGCGAAACCCCCAGGCCGCAAAAAAACCTGAATGCCCGCCCCAGCGGCGGGGTGGCACCATACGGCCTTTGCCACCGCCGGCCCCCTCGCATGTCCCCGTCCACCGCCCCGTTCGACTCGCTTTCCGGCATGCAGCGCCGCTTCGCCGACGGGCTCGCCGCCATGCTGGCGAGCCACGATAGTCTCGGCGTCTACATCCTGGTGCTCGCCAATGCCGCCTGCGATCCCGCACTGTGGAAAGCCCTCGCGCTCGACCTGAAACGCCGGCACGACGAACTTGCTGCACGCCTGACCGACACCCTGCGCCGCGGTGAAAAACTCGCCGAACCCGACGACGACGTCATGGTGTTCCTGAAATTGCACCTCATCGGCTTCGAGCGCCTCGGGCAACCGGAAAGCCGTCGCTCCGGTCCCTGGAACGTGATGTTCAATCCCCTGCGCGCCCTGCGCCCGCCGCGCATCAGCGGCCAGGTCTACCAAGGCCTGCTGCGGCCTTTCGACCCTGCCGGCTTTCATTTCAACAAGCCCTTCCTGGCAAAGGAAATACTGTGGGAGGGCGAACTCGCCGGCAAACCCGCGCGCCTGCTCTACAACAAATTCCCCTTTGCCCGCCTGCACGGCCTGCTGGTACCCGAGCCCCAGCGCGAGTTGCCGCAAGTCCTCACCCCCGAACTGCACGGCTGGGCCTGGCACCTGTGCGCGCAATCCGGCCTGCGCGGCCTCTGCCTCGGCTACAACAGCCAGGGCGCCGGCGCCTCGGTCAACCACCTGCATTTCCAGAGCTTTGTGCAGAATGATCCGTTGCCGGCACAGGATCCGCGCTTTGACCACAACGGCGGCACCGAGCCCTATCCCCTGCCCTGCCAGCGCTTTACCGAACCCGCCGACGCCTGGCTCGAACTCGACCGCCTGCACGCGCAGAACATCCCCTACAACCTGATCTACGGCAAGAACTGCCTGCACCTCATTGCCCGGGTGCCGCAGGACAGCGGCAAGCTGAACGCGCAGAGCCACGGCTACGGCTGGAGCGAAATGGCCGGCGCGGTCACGCTGTTCAGTCGTGAGGCGCTTGAGGGTTTGAGTGCGGGGGAATTTGAGACGGAACTGGCGCGGTTTGCGCCGTAAGAAAAATTTTCGCTGAAAGACACTGGGCCAGAACGGCGCCCAGAACAACACCGTTTAAATGGGCTGATCCAGCCGGAAACTGTGGTCTCTGCCCGATTGTTCCTCGTGCATTTTCATCAGCTAATTCACGCGACCTGTTTGCGCCTATCCGGCGGGCAGTTGCCTCGGATACGGCAGTGCCGTATTCTTATTTCATGTACACGGTGATTGAAACCGAGGTTTTCGTGCGTGCCGCAGACCAGGTCTGGACGGATGCCGAGCGTATCGAATTCATCAACTGGCTGGTCGCCAACCCGGACGCGTGCGATGTCATACCCGGGGTCCGGCGGCTGCCGCAAAGTCCGATGGACACGCCCCGGCATGGGCAAACGCGGCGGCGCACGCGTCGTTTATTTCAACCGGCTGGAGGATGGCGAGATCTGGCTGCTGATGGTGTACGTGAAAGCAAAATTCGACAACCTGCCCGTGTCATTCCTGAAACAACTGCTAGAGGCCATAGAACATGGATAAGGAAATGGAACAATTCCAACAGGACCTGCTGAAGTCCGTCCGTCAGATGAAGGCCGGCAAAGGCGCCCGCAAAACCCAGGTTGCCCTGTCGCCCATCGCCCAAGCACGTAGCCGGCTGGGCATGTCGCAAGCCGAACTGGCCAGCCTGATGGGCGTATCCACCCGCACGCTGCAGGACTGGGAGCAAGGCCGCCGCAAACCCACCGGCGCGGCGCAAACGCTGCTTCGTGTGGCGATTGCGCATCCGGAAGCCTTGCTTGACTTGAAGGCTGCGTAGCGCGGGCGACAACGACCGTCGACCATGCAGCGATGCACCTCCGCGCCGCTCAAACAGGCCGTCGGCCGTCCGATCGACCTGGCGGACATCGAACATCTCAAGCGCCTGAAGGCATCCTGACATGGCTTTCGACCGCGGCGATCGCACCTATTACGTCAGCGACGAACGTCTGCGCGCGTTTCGCGCGCTGCCGGCCGAGGAAAAACTGCGTTGGGTAGGGGAACTGGCTGCTTTCCTGCGGCTGGCCCGGCCTGTCAAAAGCACTGCACCCCGCGAAGCCGAGAAGCCGGACCACACTACCTAGACTCGCAATCTGTTTGAGTTGAATTGCGATTTTGGGATGGGGAGAAGTTGTCCCGATAAGGGTAGCGTCCCCTTTATCTTTATTATCTTTATCGATGGAGCGTGTCACCTTGGCGTGTTACGGGATGAGGATGCAATGCCTCGCCTCACCTTCCCAACGCGCCGCGACAATAACATCGGTATTAGGGTCAACTTCGAATATGTAGCGACATGTTCCCCCAGAAAAATAGCGGTATGCGATGTTGCCATTAGGTTGCGAGGTGCGATCCACTAAATCTTTATCGTCAGCCCAGCTAGTACGCCGCACATCTGTCATCTTACTTCCGACACGGTTCTGAATAACCGTCACAAAATTCTCATGCCAAAACAATGGATCGTAATTTTGGCTCCTGCACCCGGTAGCGGAACCCAACCCTGCCAAAGAAGAAGCAAGCAGAAGTGGAAAAGCGATTTTCTTCATCACAATGCACCCGTCGCTGGACTTTGCCATAGATCATCGCATGATCCAGAGGGGACAGTGTTGAGAAGTGCACCATATGTCAACCCTGCTGCAGGCAGCATCGTTCCTCAGTTGGTGAAAGCATTGAAACCTCGGATGAATAAGGAACAGGCCACGTTTCACGCCGCCACACTCCACCCGGGTCCAAACTCAATCAAGTTCGATCACCTGCCCCTGCATCAAGGCCTCCACGCCCCACCCGGGCGCAGCCGCACGCAACTCGTTCATGATTGCCGACTCGTTGCCCGGCTTCAGATGCGTGATCCATACCTCGGGCTCTACGGTCAGGCTCTGCAACTCGGTAGCCAGCGAATCCGGCCAGTGATGCTTCGACGCCTTGGCGATCTCGACCAGTTCGTTTTCGAACGAGGTTTCGATGATGAGGTGGCGCAGGTCGGGGATGGCGTTTAGGGCGGCAACAAAGGCGTCGCTGTGGGTGGTGTCGCCGCTAAAGACCAGGCTGCCGGCTTGCGTGGCGATGTGGAGGCCGCACGCCGGGACGACGTGGTTGGCGGGCAGCGGGCGGAAGCTGCGGCCCTTCAGCGTATAGGTCTCGCCGAAGTCGAGCGGCTCGAAGCGCAGCCACGGCGCCTCCTTGCTGGGGATTTCGCGGAAGTCCGGCCACAGTTTCCAGTTGAACAAATGCTTCGCGAGCACGTCGAGCACTTCGGGCAGTGCGTGCACCGTCACCGGTTCGGGCCGCATATCGCCGACGCTGTCGAGCAGCAGGGGCAAGCCCAGCACGTGGTCGAGGTGGGCATGGGTGACGAAGACGTGGTCGATCTTGACCAGCGCCTCGAAGTCGAGCGTGGTGATGCCGCTGCCGGCGTCGATCAGCACGTCGTCGTCGACCTTGAAGCAGGTGGTGTGGCGGCCGCTGCCGATGCCGCCGCTGCAGCCCAATATGGTGAGTTTCATGGTCATTTCGTTGTGTAGACGAAGACGCCGTCCCAGTCCGCGGGCGGCGCTACTTCGCGGAAATGCGCGATGCGCTCGAGGTAGATATCGTACAGCGGACGCGGGGCGCGGACCTTGAGCGCCCCGAGTTTGGTTTCGGCGGCGTCCCAGTCCTGCTTCTGGTAGGCGGCATAGGCGGCCTCGAACTCAGCGGCGGTCTCCCGCGTCGTCGCGTCCAGCGTGTCCTTCGGTCCCAGCGGCTCGTAGATCGCGACCGGGGTTTCCTTGCCCTTGACCCGGACGTCGTCGATTTTCATGAAGGCGTGCACGGGGTCAGCATCGACCGTGGTCTGGGTGGCGAGAATGCCGACGCCATATTGCTTGGTGATGCCTTCCAGACGCGAGCCGAGGTTCACCGCGTCGCCCATCACGGTGTAAGACATGCGGAATTCCGAGCCCATGTTGCCGACGCTCATGCGCCCGGTGTTGACGCCGACGCCGATCTTCACCTCGGGCCAGCCGCGGGCGGCGAATTCCGCATTCAACTGCGGCAGCGCGGCCTGCATGTCGAGCGCGGTGGCGACGGCGCGGGGGGCGTGGTCATTCAGGTCCACCGGCGCGTTCCAGAACGCCATGACGGCGTCGCCGATGTATTTGTCGATGGTGCCGCGATGCTGCTGGATGATGCGCGTCATGGTCGACAGGTAGGCATTGAGCACTTCGGCGAGTTCGGTCGGCGGCAGCTTCTCGGAAAAATTGGTGAAGCCGCGGATGTCGGAGAACAGCACGGTCATGTCGCGCGACTGGCCTTCCATGGTGTAGTGCGCCGGATTCTGGCTCATTTCGGCGGCGAGTTCGGGCGGCACGTACTGGCCGAACAGCTTTGTGATCTGGCGCTTGCTGCGCGTTTCGGCAAACAGGCTGTAGGCGGTGTTGAGCGCATACAGGCCGAACAGCGTGAGCATCGGCGCCGCCATTGGCACCACCCAATAGCGCGACCACGCCGCATGGTAGGCCGCAAGCAGCAGCGCCAGCAGGAAGACCGTGGCCACCAGCCCGATGGTGGGGCCGAAGCGCAGCAGCAGCGCCGTTAGCAAGGCGCCCAGCAGCAGCACGGCGATGAGCCGCGCGTCATCGGCCCATGGCGGCGTGGCGCGGGTGATGCCGTCGAGCATGCCGACGATCAGATGGGCATGGATTTCGACGCCGGGGAAGGCATTGGAAAACGGCGTCACGCGCAGGTCGGCCAGGCCGGGCGCGGTCGAGCCCAGCAGCACGATGCGGCCTTCCAGTTGCGCCGGCGGAACCTTGCCGGCGAGCACATCGGCCGCCGAAATGTAGGGGAAAGGCGCGCCGGCACGATACGGCACATGCACGCCGCCATCGGCGCTCAGCGGCAGGCGGATGCCGCCCACCTCCAGCCACGGAGACAGGTACTGGCGGCCGAGGACGGACTGCGTGTCGACGCCGGCCAGGACGGGTTCCCCGCCAAACGCGACCTGCAGCGTGGACACCGACAGCGAAACGTAATAGCCCTCGCCGAAAGGCAGGACCAGGCCCATGCGGCGCGCCGTACCATCGTCGTCGGCCCGCATGTTGAAAAAGCCGGCGGCGGGCGCGGCCTGCTGGAACGCACCGAGGTTGGCGCCGTAGCCGACCGGCGGTGCAGCGGGCGCGAGCGGCTCGAACGCGGACAGCGGCAGCGACGGCGCTGGCAGCATGCCGGTGCGGGCGTCGCCATAGCCTTCGGGTATGAAGTAATAGCCCAGCGACACCGGCCGCTCGGCCAGCGCTGTGGCAAAGCGCGCGTCGTAATCGAGCTGCGGTGCAATCTGTTTCAACGCCGCCTGGAATTCGCGGCTGCCTGCCAAGTCGCGCTGCGCCAGTTGACGCAGGGTGTCGAGCCCGGAACTGGTGTCCGACTCGGCAAACACCACGTCGAAGCCGACGGCCGCGACGCCGTAACGGTCGAACAGCTGTTCGACCAGCGTCGTCATGGTGTCGCGGCTCCAGGGCCAGCGGCCGACACTTTTCAGGCTGGCCTCGTCGATGTCGAGAATGGCGACGCGGTCATCGAACCCGGCCGGCGCCGTGCGTTTCAGCCAGGCGTCATACAGCCAAGCCTCGGCGCGCTGGATCGACGCGATGTGCAACAGCCCGCCGACATGCGCCGCCAGCAGCAGCACGAACAACGCCGACAGGCCGCCTTGCACCCATTTCGACGAAACCGCGTTCACTTAATGCGGTAGAAGCGACTGGTCGGGTTCTTTCCAACCACCGCATCAAGGCGGCTGCCCACGGCCTCGCCCAGTTCCGCCAGCCGGTCGGCCGGATGCGGATGGGTCTTGTACAGCAGGCTGGTGCGGGTGTCGCCAGCCGGCAGGCCGGCCAGGTCCTGCAGCACGCTGGGCAGGCCCCAGGGTTCGTAACCGGCGCGCGCGGCATACACCATGCCGACGCGGTCGGCCTCGAACTCGGCGCTCTTGTCGAGACCGCGCGCCATGATCTCGGCGCCGTTGCCGATCAGGTTCTGGATCGCCGGGTCGCTGCCTTGCGCCTTGCTGCTGGCCACCTTGCCGAGTTCACCGATGAGCGTCGACTGCTTGAGCACCTTGAGGTGATGCTTCTGCGTGACGTGGGCGATTTCATGGCCCAGCACGCCGGCCAGTTCGGCCTCGTTGTTGAGGCGCCGATACAGGCCCTTGGTCACGAAGATATAGCCGCCCGGGGCGGCAAAGGCGTTGATCGCCTCGGTGTCGAGGACGCCAAAGCGCCAGGTGACATCGCGGCGTCCGCTGTGCTGCGCCACCCACTGGCCGACCAGGTTGACGTAGTTCTGCAGCTTGTCGTCACGTACCAACTGCACCGCGCCCAGGAGGTTGCCCGAAATCTGATGGCCGATGCGATTTTCCTCTTCGAGCGAGTAGTCACCGAACAATGCGAAGCCGAGCTGGGCGGGATCGATTTTCTGCTTGCTCGGGGTCGGTGCCGCGGCGCTTTGCGCAGGGGCCGTTGCGGGCGCGGGCGCCGTCTGCGCCGGCTTGTCCTTGTTCAGTTCCTTGTTGAGCCGATCTTCGAGCAGTTTGCCAAAATCGAATGCGGCAGCGTTGCCGCCGAAGGCCGTGAGCGCAACGGCCACCATCATCAGTCTGAGGTTCATCATTGGGCCTCCCACGGCGAGGACGATTGCGCCGGTTTGGGCTCAGGCAGGGCCGGGACGTTGACCGCCACGAGGCCTGACTGGCCGGCAAAGCTTCTGGCTTGGGCGGGCGTCACCGTCAGGGCTTCCATCCGCGCCAACTCCTCGGCATTGAACTTGGCCTGCTTGAGCTGCTCGTCATTCAGGCCACGCAAGCCCGCCACCGCGACGACCCGGCTGGGATCGGATTTGGTGGTGGCCGCGCCGACCACGTCGGCGACACCGGCGCCGCCGAGACCGCCGGCTCCGGCGCGTACCGACAGCAGGCGAATCCAGCCGGTGGTTTTGCCGGACGTCACGCGCAGCCAGCCGCCCTGCTTCTGCTGGATGGTCACCGTGGCGCCGCGGGGCACGCTCGCGGCCACCTTGGACGTCGCGCTCGGCTGGGCGTAGAGCTTTTCATCACGCAGCACCGTGCCGGTGGACGCCAACGCGGACGTCGCCACGCTGAACAGCAGCAGTGCGAACGCAGATAACAGATGCTTTTGCATGGGGTTCCTCTCTCGTCTGACTGGAAACTGTATGGCTTGGCACCCGATGGCGCAAGCCTCTTGGTTGGCGGTAAGATGCCGCGATGAATTTTCTCGCGGCCTCCATCGAATCACTCGGCGCCAAGGTCACCGGCTGGTTCACGGTCGCCTACGGCATGGCGGCATTCCTGGCCCGGGCCCTGATGCTGCTGCTGGAGCGCAGCACCTGGAACCGCGCCACCTTCGACGTCGTGGTGAAGCAGGTCTACTTCACCGCGGTGCAGATCCTGCATGTGTTCCTCGGCTACACCGTGGTCATCTCGTGGCTCATCATCACCATCATCCTGTCGACCGCGCGCGATTTCGGACTTACCGAATTCGCCAGCGAAATGACCATCCGCGTGCTGGTGCTGGAACTGCTGCCCTTCCTCACCGCGCTGTTCATCGCATTGCGCTCGGGCAGCGCGATCAATACCGAAGTCGCGCTGATGCAGGTCAACAACGAATTGGATGCACTGGCGCACTGCAAGGTTCCGCCGATGCAGTTCGAGTTTCTGCCGCGCCTGCTCGGCGGCGTAATCTCGGTTATCACGCTCGCCGGCTTGGCCGGCCTGATCGCCCTGCTGATGGGCTACTTCGCCATCTACGGCGTAAGCATCGCCGGCTTTGAGCCTTATACCCGGACCATCGCCAAAATCTTCGACTTCCAGATCGTCGTCGGGCTGATCGCCAAGTGCGCCCTGTTCGGGCTGGCGGTCACCCTGATTCCGGTGACCGCCGGGTTGGAAACACCGAAAAAGCTGTTCATGGTGCCGGTCTCCGTGCTGCGCGGGATGATGCGGGTGTTCTTTGCCATCGTGGCGATCGAGGTGGTGTCATTAGCGCTCAAGTACATCTGATCCCGTTTGACGACCGCACCACCCTGATGGCGGCAGTTGCCGAGCTGCCGGAGGACGTGGCGCGCGTCTCGCTCGACCTGCCGCTGCGGGCGAACCTGTCGGCGCTCGACAACATCGCGCTGATTCCGCTCTATCAGCGCCATTACGACGCGGACGAATCAGCCCGGCAGGCGCAGGCCATCCTGGACCAACTGGGGCATGCCGAAATCGCCGGGCTGCGCGACCCCGACATGACGCCCGGGCAGCGCTTCGTCACCAAGCTGGCGCGCGCGATCATCCTCAAGCGCCCGCGTCTGGTCATCGACCGCCCCGGCGCCATGCTTTACGATGTGCCCTATCCGGCCTTCATCGCGCAACTGGCGGGCCAGGCCGAGATGTCGGGCACTTGGGAAATTTTCGACTTCGGCTGGAACCAGGCACTCTATAAAGAATGAATAAACTGCATTTCAAGGTCGGGTTGTTTGCTGCCGCATCGCTGTTGTTGGCCGGTCTCTTCATGGTCTATCTGCTGCATGCGCGCGGCTTCTTCGAGAACACCTACCACCTGCAGTTGGCCGCAGCCAGCGCTGACGGCGTCGCGCCAGGCGTGCCCATTGTGTTCTCCGGCATCGAGATCGGCCGCGTCACCACGCTGGGGCTGAACGACAGCGGCGGCATCGTCATCCATGCCGTGTTTTTTGAGCGCGACGCAAAATGGCTGAAGGAAAACAGCACCTTCACCCTCGACAAGCCCATCGTCGGCGGCGCCAAAATCCGAGTCGAATCGCCCGACCTCGAGGCCCCCGCGCTGCCCGACCATTCGACCATGCTGCTGCTCACCTCGGACATCAGCAAGGAAATCCCGGCGCTGGTGGAACGGGTGAAAGCCATCCTCGACAACGTCGAGCACCTTACCCGCAAGGACAGCGAAATCAACGCCACGCTGGCCAACGTCAAGATAGTGACCGAGCGCATGACCGGCGAATACGGCATGCTGGAAAGCATCCTCGGCAGTCCGGAAAAAGCCCGCACGGTGACCGACTCGCTCGACAAGACCCGCGCCCTCCTCACCAAGCTCGACGGCCTGGCACTGAAAATGGACGGCTTGGCCGTCAAGGCGGATACGTGGCTGTTCGACCCCGACGGCGTGGCCGAAAACACGCGTGAAGCGCTGACCCAGGTGCGGCTGCTGCTCGACGACGCCCAGTCCAGCCTGAAAAAAGCCGATGAGGTGATGGCCAATGCCGTGGCCATTTCCGCCGACGTCAAGGCAGGCACGCAGGATATCGCCGCACTGCGCGCCGAAATCGACGACGCCGTGCGCAAGGCCAACGCGCTGGTCAACGAGATCAACAAAAAGTGGCCGTTTGCGCGCGATCCCGAGGTGAAACTGCCATGAAGCTTCTGCTCGCCCTCGCCGGTCTGATTCTGCTCACCGCCTGCGGCAGTGGCGGACCGCCGCCGCCCGACTGGAAGACTGATTCATCCGATCTGATCGGGCGTTATCAAAAGCACGCCCTGCTGGGGGAGAACACCCTGGCCGAGCGGTATTTCCAGCAGGCCGTCGCCGCCACCGGTGGCGCCGGCCGCGTGGCCGAAACCGCGCGCCTATGGCTGGTGCGTTGCGCCACCCGGCGCGCCATGCTGATCGATGACGCCTGCGCGGAATACGCCGAACTGGCCGCCATCGCGCCGGATGCAGCGGACCAGGCCTATTACCGCTTCATCACCCTGCGCTGGGACAACCTGGATGCCGCCCTGCTCCCCAGCCAGCATCGCGACCTGTTGCGTGCGCCGGCGGACAAACGCCACGAGACGCTAAGCCGGATCAGCGACCCGCTGGCGCGCCTGCTCGACGCCAGCCTGCTGGTGATGCGCCAGGAGGCCGACGCCGCCACACTGGCCTTGGCCGCGGAAACCGCTTCGGAACGCGGTTGGCGCCAGCCGCTGCTGACCTATCTGAAGTTGATGCAGCAGCAGGCGATCACCCGCGGCGACACCGCCGACCAGGCTCGGCTCGCGCGCCGCATCCTGATGGTCGAGGAGAGCCTGACCCGGCCCTGACGACGCTCGCTGCGCCCCAAAAAAACCTGATCGCCCGATAATCAAATCTATTTGCGCGCGGGCCGCAGCGCCTCTAGCATGGCTGGTCTTTTCCTACCAGAAACCAACCGACCATGTTCGACTGGCTCCATGCCCCCTGGCCCTGGTACGTTTCGGGACCGCTGATCGGCCTGATGGTGCCGCTGATGCTGTGGATCGGCAATCGATCGTTCGGCATCTCGTCCAACCTGCGGCACATGTGCGCTATCGCGCAGCCGAAGGCCATCGGCGTGGAGTTCTTCCGCTACAACTGGCGCGAGCACAACTGGAGTCTGGTGTTCGCTCTGGGCGCCGTGCTGGGCGGCTTCCTGGCTGGGGTCGTCTTCGCAAACCCCCATCCGGTCGCGCTGTCGGTCGAGGCGCTCACCATGTTTTCCTACTGGGACGTGCCCATCGGGGCGGGCTTCCTGCCGCCAGTCCTGTTCGACCTCACCTGGATGAGCGTCTTCGTCATGTTCCTGGGCGGCGTGCTGGTCGGCTTCGGCACCCGCTACGCCGGCGGCTGCACCTCGGGCCATGCCATCACCGGACTGTCGACGCTGCAGCCGCAATCGCTGCTCGCGGTGCTGGGCATCTTTGCCGGGGGCCTGTTCTCCGCGCACTTCATCACGCCCCACTTGTTCTCCCTGTTCTGGTAAGCCGCATGCGTTTCCTGCCCTATCTTCTAGCCGGCCTTGCGTTCGGCTTTGTCATGATCAAGTCCGAGGCGGCGTCCTGGTACCGCATCATGGAAATGTTCCATTTCCAGTCCTTCCACATGTTCGGCATCATGGCGAGCGCGATCGCGACCGGTCTTGCTGGCGTGACGCTGCTCAAGCGCTACGAGCGTCCGCGCACGCTCGAAGGCGAAGCCATCGTCATCCCCCGCAAGGAACCGGGCCGCTACAACTTCCTCTTCGGCGGCGTGATCTTCGGCCTCGGCTGGGGCGTCATCGGACTCTGCCCCGGCCCCATATTCTCGCTGGTGGGCATGGGGTCGATCGGTGCCCTCGCCGCGCTCGCCGGAGCGCTGCACGGAACCTGGCTGTATGGCTGCGTGAAGAGCCGCCTGCCGCATTGACAAGCCCACGGGCCGCGACTATCTTCCAGCCTCACGTGAACTTAGTATTTGTATACCAATCACGATGAACTAAACATTAAATTCAAGAGGAGGCTCACATGAAATTATCGACCATCGCGCTGGCTGCCCTGACAGTCCTCGCAACCACCGCACACGCTGCGCCCGCCATGATGTCCGCCGAGTGGACCGCCCAGGCCTGCGACGCCTGGAACAAGGACGCCACCCTGACCGACGGCCTCGGCGACAAATGGATCAAGAACGACAAGGGCCGCGGCTACAAGATCATTCACCTGTATCGCACCGACTGCGGTGAAGAGACCAAGACCGAACTGAAAATCCAGGCCAAGGATGGCAAGGCCATGTGCGTCTATGGCGGCGCCGTGAAGAACCCCAAGATGGATCACGCTGTCGACTACACCATGCATGCTGAAACCGAGCGCTGGAACGAAATGGGCGCCGGTGAATACGGCCCGATGAAGGCCATGTTTTTTCAGCGTCTTCTTTTTACCGGCCCCAAAATGGAAGCCATGGGCGTGATGGGCCCGTTCGAGGCCTTCCTGCGTCTGCCGGGCAAGATCCCGGGCGACAAGGCCTGCCCTGCCAAGTAAGCAGGCTGGGTTGAAACGAAAAAGCCGGGAGCGATCCCGGCTTTTTTACGCCTGAACGACGGGCGGCCTCAGTGCACGGTGCCCGTCTGCACGTCGAGCGGCCGGCCATTGCGGATTTCCTCGGGGGTGGCCTCGCGAATGTCGATCACGTTGACCAGGCACGTCACGCTCTGACCGGCCAGCGAGGAATTGCCGTCCACGGTCACCTTGCCGTCCGCGATCGCGGTGACATAAAACGGCTTGGTTTCGCCCGCCTCGTTCTCGAACAGCACCTCGGCGCCCACGCGGCGAAATTCGGGCGGAACATTTTCGATATCGTCGACGAAGACCAGGCTCTCGTCGCGCAGGCCGTAGCCTTCCTCCGGTGACAAGGTGATCTCGACGCGGTCGCCGATCTTGCGGCCCTCCACGGCCGACTCGATTGCCGGCAGAATGCCGCTGTTGGCCCCCTGCACGTAGCCGACCGGAATGTCGTGCTGCTCGACGACCATGCCGCGCTCGTCGAGAATTGAATAAGTGATGTATACGAGATTGTTGCGTGTCACGGTGGCCATGCTTTTCTGTCCTGAACGTCAAAAATAACGGCGCTGCACGATGCAAGTTTCAGCGCCGCTGCGTGCTTATGATACCTTCGATGACAACCCTGCACACTGCTCTCCCATGAAACCGCTCAAGCATCTGCCCGCCTGGAAAACCCTCGAACAGCACTTCAAGGCTATGCGCAGCTTCGACATGCGCGCCGCCTTCCGCGAGGATGCCGACCGCTTCGACCAGCTGTCGCTGCGCTGCGGCAACCTGCTGCTCGACTACTCGAAGAACCGCATTACGCACGACACCCTGCAGCACCTGATGCAACTGGCGCGCGAGTCCGATCTAGAAACCCTGCGCGATGCGATGTTCAGCGGCGAGCGGATCAACTTCACCGAAAAGCGCGCGGTGCTGCACACGGCGCTTCGCGCGCCGGTGCGGCCGCCGCTGATGGTGGAAGGCGTCGACGTCGAGCGCGAGGTCGCAAAAGTGCTGGGGCGCATGCAGCGCTTCGTCGAATCGATCCACAACGGCAGTTGGCGCGGCCACACTGGCAAGCCGATCCGCGACGTGGTCAACATCGGCATCGGCGGCTCCGACCTTGGCCCGGCCATGGTGTGCCACGCGCTGGATCATTACGCGGTGGAGAACGTGCGGGTGCACTTCGTTTCCAACCTCGACCCGGCGCATCTGGCCGGCACGCTGAAGCCGCTCGACCCCGAGACCACGCTGTTCATCGTCGCCTCGAAAACATTCACTACCCTGGAGACGCTCGCCAACGCCAATTCGGCCAAGGCCTGGCTGCTGGCCGCGCTGCGTGAGCCCGCCGCGGTGGCGCGCCACTTCGTGGCGCTGTCGACCAACGCGGAAGCGGTCGAAGCTTTCGGCATCGATCCGGAAAACATGTTCATCTTCTGGGACTGGGTCGGCGGCCGCTATTCGCTGTGGTCGGCGATCGGCCTGTCGATCGCGCTGCAGATCGGCTGGGGCAATTTCCAGGCGCTGCTGGCCGGCGCCCATGCGATGGATGTCCATTTCAGGGAAGCGCCGCTGGAAGCCAACATGCCGGTCATCCTCGGCATGCTGGGCATCTGGTACGCCAACTTCTGGAATACCGACACCTATGGCGTGTTTCCCTACGACCAGCGCCTGCGCCTGCTGGTGCCCTTCCTGCAGCAGCTCGACATGGAGTCGAATGGCAAGAACGTCAACCGTGCCAACAAGCAGGTCAACTACAACACCGGTCCCATCGTGTGGGGCGCGCCCGGCACCAACGGCCAGCACGCGTTCTTCGAGCTGGTGCACCAGGGCACACGATTGATTCCCACCGATTTTCTGGTTGCAGCGGTCAATCCCACGCCGCTGGCCGACCAGCACGAATGGCTGCTCGCCAACTGCCTGGCGCAGACCGAGGCGCTGCTGAAGGGCAAGTCGCGTGCGGTGGCCGAGGCCGAGCTGATCGCCCAAGGCATGCGCCGCGAAGACGCGAAGGCATTGGCCCCGCACAAGGTGTTTCCCGGCAACCGACCCAGCAATACCCTGCTCTACCAGAAGCTCGACCCGCATACGCTGGGCATGCTGCTCGCGCTCTACGAGCACAAGGTCTTCGTACAGGGCGTGATCTGGCAGATCAACAGCTTCGATCAGTGGGGGGTTGAACTCGGCAAGCAGTTGGCGCCGCCAATCCGCGCCGCGCTAAACCCGGTGCGCGTGGTCGGTGAGCACGACAGCTCGACGCAGGGGCTCATCACCGATATCCGCCGGCGGCGCGGGCTCAGTACCTGACTCTTACGCGGTAGCTCAATGTCGTACTGCCTTCAGGCGGCACGTTCACCTGCCACTCCGCCGTGCCGGACGCCGCCTTGGTGTGTGGCTGCGATTCCGACACCATGGTCCAGTCGCCCGGCATCGGCTCGCGCACGGTGACGGTGACCGCCTCGGACTTGGCGTTCTTCAAGACGATTTCGTACGCCGACTCGAACACGTAGTTGAAGCGGCTGGTGCCGGCCAGCTTCTGGAAGGCGGTCTGCTTCTTGTCAGCGGTGAGGTCGAAGGCATCGCCGAGCTTCAGGCGCACGGTTTCGTTCTTCGGCGTATGGTCGATGCGGTCCTCGCCGACGAATTGCGCATTGCCCTGGCTGTCCTGCTTGTACACCCGGATCACGCCGCGAGGCAGCGGAATGCCGAGGCCCTCGCCCCGGTTGTCGAACTTGACGAACACCCCGACCTTGATTTTCTGGCCCAGCTCGCCGTGCTGGCCGGAATAGTAGTAATTCGCGCCTTCGAGCAGGAACTGCTTCTTCACCGGTACCCGCGGCGCCGACATCAGCGCGACCTGCTTGGTCTGGTTTTCCGCCAGCGTGGTGGGCCGCTGCAAGGTATAGAGGTGATACTCAAACAGCGCTTCCTGCTGCATCTCGGCGGCGTCGGCCGCCTTGCCCGCCATTGCCATGATCGCGCGCGGCGAGGGCTGTTCATCGGGCACCCGGTTGACATCCCCCGCCACTAGTTGCAGCCGGGCGTTGGGATAGGCCGCGCCGCTGCGATTGGTCAGCGTCACCCAGCCGTTGAGGTCAAGCCGATCGTCCGCGGCGTTCAGCTCGGCCACGTAATCGGCGCGCCACGACAGCCCTCCGGTCAGATAAGACAGTTCAAGGTTCTGTGGGCCCGCTGTGGCATTGACCAGCGACATCACCAGCGTGGGCTTGTCGCGCAGGGTATCGGGCACGCCGGCAAACGCCAGTCTGCCCGGCACCCCGGTCTCGATGCGGTCGGCGAACTTGAGCACCACGCCGCCGTTGGTCGACAGCACCACGGCGGTCTCGCGCGTTTCCGCGCCGGTGGTGGGATGGGTTCGTATGACGCTGACCTCGCGCCCGACGTATTTCTCGATCAGCTTTTGCGGCGTCAGCAGATCGAAATCGAAGTTCTGCTCCTGCAGCCGGAATCCCGCGGGGCTCGACAGGTTCCGCAGCTGTGCGGTTTCCGGGCGCATCAGCGCCGAGACTTCGCGCCAGGCCAGCCGGTTGAGATCGCGCGTCAGCCGGACCCTGCGTGCATCCTTTACCAGGGCCAGGTTGTCGTTGTAGATGGTGATAGCCACCCCGGACTGATCCGACGCGGTGCTGACGATCTCATCCGCGGGTGCTGCCGTGGCGGTAAGCGGGGCAAACATCAGCCCGGCGATCAGACTGCCTAGAAACTTTTTACGGGACATGCGGGTCATCCTCCTGAGTCGACAGCATACGAATCATGACGCAAGCGCGCAAAAAATGGTTTGCGGCGCTAGAATGGATGTACTAATTCCCCACCCCACACCATGACCTCAGTCGATCCCAACCCATCACGCATCATCGGTGGTGGCATCAACACCGGCGAAGCCGAGCAGCCCGTCGTGGTGACCCAGATGCTGGGTATCGACAGCAACGCCCCGGTTCGTGAAGAAGCCCTGCGCGCACGCTTCCTTTCATTCGATCCCTTGTTCGACGATGCGCAGAATCTGGTTGCGCATCAACTGGTGCTGCGCGGCCGCACCGCGTTGGCCGACGCCCCGCCCGAGCTTCGCCAGATGGACGAGGACATGCTGCTGACGGGCCTCTTTTCCCTGACCCAGGGCGGGCTCAGCGGCGAATTGCCGCTGCTGGTCCAGATCAGTCCGAGCGTGCTGTTCAGCAGCGTTCCCCAGGACCTCAACCATCCCAAGCTGGTCTGGTGCGTCAACCTCGACACCGAGCAGCATCTCGCACGCGCGCTCGCGCTGCAGGAAGCCGGCCTGACCTTCTGCCCCACGCTCAACCGCAACAATCCCATCGTGCTGGATAGCGTAGCCGAGTGGCGCTACATCGGCTGCAATGCCGACGACATCCCGCTCAAGAGCGCCAGGCGCCTGGTGATCGAAGGGGTGCGGCACTCGCGCGTCCAGCCCAAATGGCCCAGCAACGCCTGGTTCAAGGGCAACTACTTTTCCGGCGACACCCAGCCTGCCGCCCTCAGCCACGAACAGGCCCTGCAACTGGATTTGCTGGCAATCGCCCTGCGCGGTTCCTCCGCCACGCTGATCCAGTTTTTCCGTCTGAATCCGGACATGGGGCCGCGTCTGCTCGCCATCGCGAACTCGCAGGTGGGCGGCTTGAGCCGGCCCGCCGATTCGCCCGCCCACGCGCTGATCCTGCTGGGCCCGCAGCGTGCCGGCCGGGTCGCTGCGCTGCTAGCGCTGGCCGGAGTCCACCCCACGGATGCCACGCGCCAATATGCCGTGACTGCGCTGACGCGGGCGCTGTTCATGGGCAAGATCACCCGCCTGGGCGCTGCGGCCGAAAGCGCTGCCGCCGCATTCGAAATCGGTTTGCTGTCGATCGCCCCCCATGCATTGTCGCTGCCGGTTGAAACCCTCATCCGCAAGCTGGGCCTTTCCGCGACCAGCGCCCGCGCGCTGAGCGCCCACCCCACGCCCGAGGGCGTCATGCTGAAGCTGGCGCATGCCTGCGAGAAGAACGACGTCGACACGCTGGCCGACTTTGCCCAACAGCTGAAACTGCCCCTCCACCAGATCTCCGTTTCCTATCTCGATGCCCTGATCGCCGCCTCGGCGCTCGACGCAGCCCTGCACTGACAGCGTAAAATGGCGGTTTTTCCCGCACCGCCGCCTTATGCATCCCACGCTTGTTTTCGACATTGAAACCATCCCCGACCTCGCCGGGTTCGCCGCAGTCAACGGCATCGACCCGGCGGCGCTGACGCCGTCGGAACTGGCTGAAATGGCGCTGCTGGCGCGCCGCCAGAAAACCGGCAGCGACTTCATGCCGCACCACCTGCAGCGCATCGTCGCGATTTCCTGCGTGCTGAGGAGCGGCGACCAGCTCAAGGTATGGTCGCTGGGCGAGCCCGACAGCAGCGAGGCCGAACTGATCCAGCGCTTCTACGACGGCATCGAGCGCTATACCCCGCAGCTCGTGTCGTGGAACGGCGGCGGCTTCGACCTGCCGGTGCTGCATTACCGCGCGCTGATCCACGGCATCGCGGCGGCGCGCTACTGGGACTGGGGCGACGACGACAAGGAATTCAAGTGGAACAGCTACCTGGGCCGCTACCACACCCGTCACATCGACCTGATGGACGTGCTGGCGATGTTCCAGCCGCGCGCCAACGCGCCGCTCGACCAGATGGCCAAGCTGTGCGGCTTTCCCGGCAAGCTGGGGATGGACGGTTCCAAGGTGCTGCAGGCTTTCCAGAACGGCGAAATCGACGCCATCCGCAACTACTGCGAAACCGACGTCATGAACACCTGGCTGGTTTATCTGCGCTTCCAGAAAATGCGCGGCACCCTGTCCGAAGCCGCCTACGCGGCCGAGGTCGAACTCGCGCGCAGCACCGTGCAAGCCCACCCCGCTGCGCACTGGCAGGAATTTCTGGCAGCCTGGTCATGAGTTCTGTTGTCGATATTCTCGCCCTCGATCACGAGGGCCACGGCGTCGCGCGCGTCGACGGCAAGGTCACCTTCGTCGATGGCGCGCTGGCGGGTGAACGCGCGGAAATCGCGATCTACCGCAAGCACGCCAAATACAACTCGGCCAACGCCGTCGCCATTCTCAAGGCCAGCGCGCAACGCACCGACCCGCGCTGCCGATACTTCGGCCGCTGCGGCGGCTGCTCGATGCAGCATCTGGAAGCCAGCGCGCAGGTCGCCGCCAAGCAGCGCGTGCTGGAAGACAACCTGGCCCGCATCGGCAAGGTCAAACCCGACATCATGCTGTCCGCCCTGCACGGCCCGAGCTGGGGCTACCGCACCCGCGCCCGGCTGTCCGCGCGCTGGATCGACAAGAAAGGCGGAGGGCTGGTGGGCTTTCGCGAAAAGCGTTCCAGCTTCATTGCCGACATGGCAAGCTGCGAAGTGCTGACTCCTGACGTTTCGGCGCTGATCCAGCCGCTGCGCGAACTGATGGGGTCGCTGTCCAACGCCGACCGCATCCCGCAGGTCGAAGTGGCCGTCGGCGAGCACATCACCGTTCTCGTCTTCCGCCTGCTCGAACCCTGGACCGATGACGACGCCGCCACGATCCGCGCCTTTGCCGATCGGCATCGGGTGCAGATCTGGGAACAGGCCAAGGGCCCCGACACCGTCCGCCCGTTCTGGCCGCAGATCGCCCCCGAACTCAGCTACAGCCTGCCCGAGTTCGGCCTGGTAATGCCGTTTCGGCCCACCGATTTCACCCAGGTCAACGTTGCCATCAATCGCGCTCTGGTCAGCCGCGCGCTGCGCATGCTGGCGCCGCAACCCGGTGAGCGCATCGCCGACCTGTTTTGCGGGCTGGGCAATTTCACCCTGCCCATCGCGCGGAGCGGTGCCGAGGTGGTGGGTATCGAGGGCAGCACCGAACTGGTTGCACGGGCGCGCGCGAATGCCCTGCACAACGCGCTCCCCAACGCCCGCTTCGCAGTCGACAACCTGTTCGAAATGACGCCGGAGAAATTCGCCGCGCTCGGACACTTCGACAAGCTGCTGATCGACCCGCCGCGCTCCGGCGCCATCGAGGTCGTCAAATCGCTGCCCGAGGCCGGCACGCCGCATCGCATCGTCTATGTTTCGTGCGACCCGGCCACCCTGGCGCGGGACGCCGAGGTGCTGGTGCACGTCAAGGGCTACCGGCTCGCCGCTGCCGGGGTCGCCAACATGTTCCCGCATACGGCACATGTGGAGTCGATCGCGCTTTTCGAGCGGTAATCCTTTAAAATTCCGCGCTTAACTCACACCCAACCATCATGGCACTCATCGTACAAAAATATGGCGGCACCTCGGTCGCCAACGTCGAACGCATCCGCGCAGTGGCGGAACGCGTCGCCAAATTCAAAATGCTCGGACATCAGGTGGTCGTCGTGCTCTCCGCCATGTCGGGCGAAACCAACCGCCTGATCGGCCTGGCCAAGCAGATACAGGCCACGCCCGACCCACGCGAACTGGACATGCTGGTGTCCACTGGCGAGCAGGTCACCATTGCCCTGCTGGCGATGGCGCTGAAGGATCTGGGCCTGAAGGCAAAAAGCTACACCGGCGCGCAGGTGCGCATCCTCACCGACAACGCCTTCACCAAGGCGCGCATCCTCAGCATCGACGAAGCCAACATGCGAACCGATCTGGATGCCGGCCGCGTGGTCGTGGTCGCGGGCTTCCAGGGCGTCGACGAGCAGGGCAACATCACCACGCTCGGCCGTGGCGGTTCCGACACCACCGGCGTGGCCTTGGCCGCCGCACTCAAGGCCGACGAGTGCCAGATCTATACCGATGTCGACGGCGTCTACACCACCGACCCGCGCATCGTGCCCGAGGCGCGCCGCCTGAAGACCATCACCTTCGAGGAAATGCTCGAAATGGCGAGCCTCGGCTCCAAGGTGCTGCAAATCCGTTCGGTCGAATTCGCCGGCAAGTACAAAGTCAAACTCCGCGTGCTCTCAAGCTTTCAGGACGAAGGCGACGGCACGCTCATCACCTTCGAGGAAAACAACACCATGGAACAGGCCGTCATTTCCGGCATCGCCTTCAACCGCGACGAAGCCAAGATCACCGTGGTCGGCGTGCCCGACCAGCCCGGCATCGCTTACCAGATCCTCGGCCCGGTCGCCGACGCCAACATCGACGTCGACATGATCGTGCAGAACGTCGGCCACGAAAACACCACCGACTTCACCTTCACCGTGCACCGCAATGATTTCGTCCGCGCCATGGACATCGTCAAGGCCCACGCCACGGCCATTGGCGCACGCGAAGTCAGCGGCGACGACAAGATCGCCAAGGTCTCCATCGTCGGTGTCGGCATGCGCTCGCACGTCGGCATCGCGCGCAAGATGTTCGAGACCCTGTCGAAGGAAAACATCAACCTGCAAATGATCTCCACCTCGGAAATCAAGATATCGGTGGTGGTGGAGGACAAGTACATGGAGCTTGCCGTGCGCGCGCTGCATCAGGCTTTCGAACTCGAGAAAGCTCCAGCCTGAGGTGGCTTTCCGCCGCGCATTCCGATACAATTCGCGGCGGTTCGGAGACGTGGCCGAGAGGTTGAAGGTACTCCCCTGCTAAGGGAGCATGCGGGCTTAAACCTGCATCGAGGGTTCGAATCCCTCCGTCTCCGCCAATTTGATTTATGCGTCATCGTATCTGTCATCGATGCAAAAAATGCGTATAATGCGCAACCTTCAAAGCGCCCGTAGCTCAGCTGGATAGAGTACTTGGCTACGAACCAAGGGGTCAGGAGTTCGAATCTCTTCGGGCGCACCACACATCGAAAAAGCTCGGCCGATTGGCCGGGCTTTTTCATTTTGGATTCAGGCAAGGCCAAAAGTTAAAGAAATCAGGCCAAAATCCGTTAAAAACGCCATATAAACCCCCTACAGGGCCGCTAGCGCCCGCATGGCATCGATAGATTGTGGAAAACACCCCAGCGACACAGGACGATACAGATGCGGCTTCGCCTGAGCCGGCGCAAGTTGCTCCCGTAGGCACGCCTTCCCAAGGGACGGACAGCCTGCTCGAATGCCTGTTGCTGGTGGTGCGGGCGCACGGCGGCACGCTCAGCCGTCAGGGCGCCATCGACGGCCTGCCGCTAGTCAACAACCGCCTTACCCCTTCCCTCTTTCGCCGCGCCGCCAAACGCGCCGGCTTCACCAGCAATGTGGTGCGCAAGCCGCTGGATAGCCTGAACCCGGCCCTATTTCCGGCGGTGCTGCTGCTCGACGGCGAGGAAGCCTGCGTGCTGCTGGGCTGGCAGGACGACGGCCGCACGGCGCGGCTGATTTTCCCCGATCTGGGCGACGCCGAAACCACGCTGCCGCGCGACGAACTGGCGGCCCGCTACGCCGGCTTCACCCTCCTGGCGCGTCCCGAATTCCGCTTTGACGCGCGCACGCCGGAAGTCGGCAGCGTCAAGCATCGCCACTGGTTCTGGGGCACCCTGGCCGAGAATCGGCGACTGTACCGGGACGTGATGCTGGCGGCGTTCATGATCAACCTTTTCGCCATCGCGCTGCCGCTGTTCACCATGAACGTGTACGACCGGGTGGTGCCCAACCATGCGATCGAGACGCTGTGGATGCTTGCAGGCGGGCTGATGATCGTGCTGGTGGCCGACGTGGTGCTGCGCACCATGCGCGGCTACTTCCTCGACCTGGCCGGCAGCCGGGTGGATGTGCGGCTGTCTGCCTACATCATGGAGCGCGTGCTCGGCCTGCGCTTGGAAAACCGCCCGCTGTCCGCCGGCTCCTTCGCCGCCAACCTGCGCTCCTTCGAGACCATCCGCGACTTCATCACTTCGGCCACCGTCACCGCCTTCATCGATCTGCCGTTCGCCGTCATTTTTCTGGTGGTGATCGGCTGGATTGCCTGGCCGCTGATCCTGCCCATCCTGTTCGGCATCCTGCTGGTGCTGGTGTATGCCCTGATCGTGCACAGCAAGATGCACGAACTGTCGGAAACCACCTACCGCGCCGGCGCGCTGCGCAACGCCACCCTGGTCGAAAGCCTGGTCGGCCTGGAAGCCATCAAGGCGCTGGGCGCCGAAGGCGTGATGCAGCGCAAGTGGGAATCGAGCGCGGCCTTCCTGGCGCGCACCGGTGCGCAATTGCGGTTGCTGTCTTCGTCCACCATCAACGGTTCGATGTGGGCGCAGCAGTTCGTGAACGTGGCGGTGGTGGTGGTCGGCGTCTACCTGATCGCCGATGGCCAGCTGACGCTAGGCGGCCTGATCGCCAGCACTATGCTGGCCTCGCGGGCGATGGCGCCGATCGGCCAGGTGGCCGGCCTGCTGACCCAGTATCACAACGCTTCGACCGCACTGCAGTCGCTGGACGGCATTCTGCAGCAACCGGTGGAACGGCCTGCGGATTCGAATTTTGTCTCGCGCCAGCATTTCACCGGCGACATCGAATTCAAGGACGTCGACTTCAACTACCCGGGCCAGGACATGACCGCGCTGCGCGGCGTCTCGCTGAAAATCCGCGCCGGCGAGCACGTGGCGATCCTCGGCCGCGTGGGCTCCGGCAAGACCACGCTGGAAAAGCTGATCCTCGGCCTCTACCAACCGACCGCGGGCGCGGTGCTGGTGGACGGCATCGACCTGCGCCAGCTCGATCCGGCCGAACTGCGCCGCAACATCGGCTACGTACCTCAGGACGTCACGCTGTTCTACGGCAGCCTGCGCGACAACCTGACCATTGCGGCACCCACTGCCGATGACGACGCGGTGCTGCGCGCAGCGCAGGTGGGCGGCATCATCGAATTCGTCAATAGCCACCCCAAGGGCTTCGACCTGACCGTGGGCGAGCGCGGCGAATCGCTTTCCGGCGGCCAGCGCCAGGCGGTGGCCATCGCGCGCGCCGTCATCAACGATCCGCCGATCCTGCTGATGGATGAGCCGACCGGCTCAATGGACCATTCCAGCGAAGAGGAAATCAAGCAGCAGCTGCGCAGCTTTGCCGCCGGCAAGACCCTGCTGGTGGTGACGCATCGGACCTCGCTGCTGGATCTGGTCGAACGCATTATCGTGATCGACGCTGGCAAGATCGTGGCCGACGGTCCCAAGGCCCAGGTGGTCGAGGCGCTGCGCCAGGGCCGCATCGGAAAAGCCGCATGAAGGCCGGCCTGTTCAACTTCATTGCCCGTGTCGCCGACGGTTCGGCCGGCTGGTCCAAGCACGCGCGGCCGCTGCTGGATCGCCTGTTTGCCCGCTGGATCCCGCCACGTCCGGACGAATCGCAGGGCTGGGCGACCGATGCCGATTGGGCGCGGCTCGAACAGGAACCGCTGCGGGCGCGCTATCTGCTGCGCATCATCGGATTGATTCTGCTGGCCTTCGTGGTGTGGGCGTCCTTCGCCACGGTGGATGAAATCACGCGCGGCAGCGGCAAGGTGATTCCCTCGCGCCAGGTGCAGGTGGTGCAGGCCGTCGACGGCGGCATCGTCGCGGAAATCCTGGTGCGCGAAGGGCAGTCGGTCGAAGCCGGACAATCCCTGTTCCGCATCGACGAGACGCGCTTTGTGTCATCGCTGCGCGAAAACCGCGTGCAATACCTGGCACTGCTGGCCAAGGCTGCGCGGCTGCGCGCACTGGCCGAGAACACCCCCTTCGTATTGCCCGCCGAGGTCGTGAACGAAGATCCCAGACTGGTCGAGGAAGAACGCAGCATGTACGACGCGCGGCGCAATGAGCTGGAAGCCCAGCTCAGCATCGCGCGCCAGCAATTGACGCAGCGCAACCAGGAGCTGATCGAAGTCCGGTCGCGCCGGGATCAGGCAGCGCAAGGCTTTGATCTCACCAGCCGGGAGCTGGCGATGACCAAGCCCCTCGCGGCCAGCGGCGCCGTCTCGGATGTGGAACTGCTGCGGCTGGAGCGCGACGTTGGACGTTACCGGGGCGAACGCGACCAAGCCGCGGCCCAGGCCGCGCGGCTGCAGTCCGCCATCGCGGAAGCCTCGCGCAAGATCCAGGAACTGGAAATCGTCTTCCGCAACCAGATGCGCAATGAAATGGCCGAAACCGTCGCCAAGCTGAACAGCCTGTCCGAAGGCAGCACGGCGCTTTCCGACCGCGTCGAGCACGCCAATGTGCGCTCGCCGGTTAAGGGCACGGTCAAGCGCTTGCTGGTGACGACAGTGGGCGGCGTGCTGCAGCCCGGCAAGGAAATCGTCGAAATCGTGCCCACCGAAGATGCGCTGCTGCTGGAGGCGCGGATTCTGCCCAAGGACATCGCCTTCCTGCGGCCGGGACAAAAGGCAACGGTGCGCTTCACCGCCTATGACTTCGCCATCTATGGCGGGCTGGAAGCTGTGATCGACCACATTGCCGCGGACACCGTCACCGACGACGATGGCAATGCCTTCTACCTGGTGCGCGTCAGAACCCTGGAATCCTCGCTGGGCAAGGCCATGCCGATCATTCCCGGCATGGTGGCGGAAGTGGATATCATGACCGGCAGAAAAAGCATCCTCGCCTACCTGATGAAGCCGTTGACCCGCGCCAAATCCATCGCTTTCACGGAGCGCTAGCCGGATGAAGCGTTTCGTATTCGTGACCGAACGCGCCCAGCCGATCCCGCGCTGGACGGAGGCGTTTCCCGACGCCCAACTGCTGTGCGGCCAGCGTGCGGACACGATCGACCCTGTCACGTTCACCGATGCCTCGCTCGTCTGGCTGCACGTCGCCGGCAACAACCAGGCGGCCACCTCAGCGGTGGCTGTCGTACGCGCCATCAATCTGCAGGTGCCGATCGTAGTGCTCGCCAACGTGCCGGAAGACGAACAGGGATTGGCGGTGCTGGCCGCCGGGGCGTCGGGCTACTGCAGCGCCCTCACCCTGCCGGCGGTTCTCCAGCAAGTTGCCAGCGTCGTCGAGCACGGCGGCGTTTGGGTCGGCCCGCAACTGATGCGCCGGCTGATGCAAGGCCTGGCAACGCACAGCGAAGAAGCCCCCCCGCCTGCTCTCGGCATTCTGAGCCAGCGCGAGCGCCAGGTCGCCGAGGCCGTCGCCCGCGGCTCGACCAACAAGGAAATCGCCCGCGTGATGGGCATTACCGAACGCACCGTCAAAGCCCACCTGAGTTCCGCCTTTGAGAAGCTCGGCGTGCGTGACCGCATGCAGCTCTCCCTCCTCGTCAATGGTGTCGAAGATTCGACGCAAGCCCCGCAAAAAATCTGCGCCTGACTGTACTTCGGTCCAATACGGAATCCGAAGTTAAAACCGTTAACTTGTTCAGATGGCCCCAATAGGGTCGCCCATGCCATTTTTGAACAAGGTCAGCACCATGGATACGAACGTCACCACCCCCCAGGCAGTCGCCACCGTCATTGCGGTTGAAGGCCAGGCATACGCCCGCGACCCCGCCGGCCAGATGCGGCCCCTCAAGGCGGGCGACGTCCTGCGGGAAGGCGATACCGTCGTCACCCTGCCGGGCGGAAACGTGCAACTGGCCTTCCTCGATGGCCAGATGCTGACCCTGCTCCCCAACGAAACCTTCCAGTTCAGCGCCGAAACATCCCCCGGCACACGCCCCGAAATCGCCGAAGCCGCCCTGCCCGCCGACGAGGCCGAACGCATCATCCAGGCCCTCGATCGCGGCGAAAACATCGACGACCTCCTTGAGGACACCGCAGCGGGCCTCGATGCCGGTGGCGACAATCAAGGCAGCAGCTTCGTGCGATTGATGCGCATCGTGGAAGGGGTGGATCCGCTAAGCTTCCAGTTCGAAAGCCGGGAATCGACAGCACCTGAGTTCATCGAGTCGAACAGCCTTCCGGGCACCACAGGCAACGATACCGTCGTCACCCCTCCCCCTGCTCCGACCCCGACCATCACTCACGTCGGCGACGCCTCCGGCGCAATCAGCAACGTCACCGTCAACGAGGGCACCAGTGCGGTGTTCACGGTCAATCTGTCGAATGCGTCCAGCTCCGCGACGTCCTTCGCGCTGGCGCTCACCGACGGCTCGGCGCTGCTCGGCGACGACTATACGAATGCGCTGGTTTTCAGCGACGGCGTGACGTTTGCCGGCGGCAACGTCACGGTCCCGGCCGGCGTCACCAGCTTCACCGTCACCGTCCCGACGCTCGACGATACGGTCAGTGAACCGACCGAGTCCTTCACCCTGGCGGTCGGCGGCGTCGCCGCCACCGGCACCATCAACGACAACGACGGCACCCCGACCATCACTCACGTCGGCGACGCCTCCGGCGCAATCAGCAACGTCACCGTCAACGAGGGCACCAGTGCGGTGTTCACGGTCAATCTGTCGAATGCGTCCAGCTCCGCGACGTCCTTCGCGC
>Ga0208244_100172_pt1 | contig 81765 bp, 90 predicted proteins | sample SubbioCR12Aug_5A_FD_184828 | JGI IMG/M metagenome (GOLD analysis project Ga0208244, IMG submission 184828) | Serpentinite rock and fluid subsurface biosphere microbial communities from McLaughlin Reserve, California, USA - CR12Aug_5A (SPAdes) | ecosystem: Environmental > Terrestrial > Deep... | reverse complement strand
TGCTGGCGCGCTCTGGTGCGCTACATCGTCGACAAGATCATCGCGGCCAAGCCAAAAACCCCATCTCCTCCCGGTTTGCATTCCCCTTGCTTGGCTTTGTAAATGGGGTAACAGAGGAATTTAGGATAAACCACTTGCCGCAGCTCCGGCGTGGCGGCGCGGCAGGTCACCGCGCCCCACATGGCGCCGGCGGCCTCGCCGCGTTCGAGCGCAGCCTGCCACATGGCCAGGGCGGCGGCCTCGGTCTTGATCTTGCCGAAGCGGCCGACCCAGAGAGCGTGCCGCCGCTCCAGCGCCTGCTGCACCGACTCGGCTAAGCCATTGCGCTGCTTGCAATGGGATACCACGGTGACGTGGGCCTCGTAATCGCTCGCGCTCTCCGACACAACGCCGAATTTGCGCGCCAGCTTCCGCACCTCATCCATGGCCAGGCAGGTACCCACCACCGGGCAGAGCATTTTGTCGCCCACTTCCCAGATACGGGCGGGCAGTTTGCTGGCGCGGGTGGGCGCGGCAAGCTCGGGCCGCGCCGTCTCGGCCGCGTCCAGGGCACGGAAACGCGCCGTCCATTCCTGGAGCAAGGAGTTCGAGCGCTGCTCGAAAGTCGACGTCGTGCTCATGCCGCCTCCGTGAGATTTTCCCAGCTCAGCCGGGGCCCCGCCCGACGGTCGCCCGGCAGCGTGAGGCCGCCGCGCACGCGGTCATCGAGGACTTCGCCGAGTTCGCGGCAGCGCTCGCGCAGCGGGTCGTCGATTGCATGATCCTGCGCCAGGCGATCCAGCAGCAGCGCGGCGAGGTGGGCGGAACGGGGGCGTTCGGATTGGATGTAACAGGCCAGATGCTCGATGATGCCGGCCATCAGATCGATGCGATCCGGGTTTTGCGGAAGCAAGATTTTATCCATGGCTGCTCACTTGGCGTGGCCGCGAACGTCGTCGACGCTGGCCGCGCCAATCGCGGCATCGCGAATGCGCAGGGGGCTTTCTGCGGTGAGGGCATGCCAGGCTTTGCGCAGCGACTGCGGCGAGGCGGCGCCGGCATAAAAATTAGCTGGGGCGGCGGCGTTCATGCGGTAACTCCTTCCAGCAAGGGAGGGGCGGATGAAACCAGGTTGAGGCGGCGTTGCCCGCCCCAGTCGGTTAGCGAGGTCGTTGACGCTTTAGCGTCTGTGGTGCGCAGTTGTTTCCGACCTGTCGCCTTTGCAACTGCGGCCTCCTCCTTGCGGGGACAAGCATGGCTTGCCCCTTGCGGGTGGATGGGCGACGGCAGCAGCCAGTGCGCACGCAGCGCGCCGGTTTCGTGGCGTTCGCTGCACAGGTCGTCGGCGACGCTGCGGCAGGCTTCGCGTTCGGCCGGCGTCAGTTCGGCGTGTTCGGCTGCGCGTTCGAGCAGTAGCCGGGCGGCAGACCGGTTGCGCGCGCAGGGCTGGCGCAGCATCACCAGCGCGGCGACCAGAAGCGAAACGGGGTGGGAGGTGTGCATGAGATTCCTTTCCTTAAGCGGCGGCGACAAAGGCCTGGCCGGGCTGCCATTCGCAGGCGGTGAGTTCGCCGCTTTGCAGGGCATGCAGCAGGCGCAGCGTTTCGCGCGCCGAGCGACCGACGTTGAGGTCGTTCGCCACCACGCTCATCACCCGGCCTTCGGGGTTGACGATGAAGGTGGCGCGCACCGCCACGCCGGAATCGGCGAGCACGCCGAAGCCTTGCGCGAGTTCACGCGACACGTCGCCCAGCATCGGAAATTTGACGGCGCCGAGGCCGTGCCTGACCCAGGCGCGGTGGGCGTGCGCCGAATCGACGCTGGCGCCGAGCAGCACCGCGCCCGAGATGTCGAAGTCGTGGCTCAGGTCCGAGTAGGCGCGAATTTCGGTGGGGCAGACGAAGGTGAAGTCGAGCGGCCAGAAAAACAGCACCAGCCATTTGCCGCGATAGTGCGCGAGCGAAACCGTTTCGATGCGGCCGTCAGGCAAGTAGGCCTCACAGCTGACGTCGGGGACGGCAGTTCCAATCGAGATCATAAGAGTTCCTTTAGTGGACGGTGGGTTGCGGGGCGGCGTTGACGGCCTCGGGGGTGCGCGAGACCGTGCGCCATTCGAACGACAGGCGCTGGCAGGCGTCGGCAAGCTGCGGATTGGACGCGCGGGATTCCATCCAGCGCAGGTGCTGCTCGACCATGCGGGCGAGTCTGCGGCAGCCGGTTTGCTGATAGCGGCGCATCAGCCACCGCGTGGCAGCGATGACGATATCCGGGGTGTCGTGGAAATGCGATGTGGACATGCCAGTCTCCTTGGGGTTGAGTAGCTGGCTGGCGCGGGCGCGCGGGCGGGCGATGCGGGGGGCGGTGCTACTTGGTCAGAATCAGTTTGCCGTTCTTGGTGATGCGCAGGCGATAGTGCTCACCGTTGTGGTTGATCAGGATTTCCTGCGTGCCCTGGAATAAAAAATCCGTCGGGATGATGCCCGACGTATAAGTCTGCTCTCCGAACTTGATCGCAGGACGGGGAGCGGGGGAGGGGGGCGGGCTGTTGCTGCACGTGAGGTCGGTTGGCATGGCCGCAGGCTTTGCATAAGATCGATAGGTAAAGCGAATGATAACGATTCTCATTAAAAGATCAAGCCCCCATGCAATAAAAAATCCGTCGGGTCAGGCGAGCGGGGGGTGCGGGGGGTAGGTGGCGCGCAGCAGCGGCTGGCCCGTCAGCACTTCGGGCTGCAGGGTGACATGACGGATGCCGTGCCGCGTGTCCATCAGCTGGCGGGCGGCGGCGAGGATGCCAGGCCAGTCGGCCAGGTCGCGGATTTCCAGGTGGGCCGACAGCGCGATGGTGCCGGACGACAGCGTCCACACGTGCAGGTCGTGCACACGCAGCACGCCGTCGAGCCTGGCCAGATCCAGGCCGACGGCGTCGAGCTGGATGCTGAGCGGCACGCCTTCCATCAGCACGTGCACGACTTCGCGCAGCAGACGCAGCGCAGACACCAGAATCAGCGCCGCGACCAGCAGCGACAGCAGCGGGTCGATCGGCGTCCAGCCGGTGGTGACGATGACGATGCCGGCCGCGATCGCCGCCACCGAGCCCGCCGCGTCGCCCAGCACATGGAGCAGCGCGGCGCGGCTGTTGAGCGTGCGTTCGCCGCGGCTCAGCACCCAGGCGACGACGAGGTTGATCGCAAGACCGATCACCGCGACGCCGATGACGGTGCCGCCGGCGATGTCGCGCGGGGCGCCGATGCGCTCGAGCGCTTCGCGCACGATGAAGCCGATCAGCACCAGCATCAAGAGGCTGTTGAACAGCGCGGCCAGCACTTCGGCGCGCACCAGACCGTAGGAATGCCGCATGCTGGGCGGACGCCGCGCAAGCCAGACCGCGGCTGCCGCCAGCCCCAGGGCGGAGCTGTCGGTGACCATGTGGGCGGCGTCCGCCAGCAGCGCGAGCGAACCCGACCACCAGCCGGCCACCGCCTCGACCCCGGCGAAGGCCAGCGTCAGCAGCATGGCGACGATCAGGGTGCCGTTTTGCGCCGTGTGAGGGTGGCCGTGGCCTGCAGCGTGGCCGGACGCGGCGCCGTGGTCGTGTTTATGCGCGGCCACAGTAATCGGTCGGGTCGGTCTGCAGGTTGAGGTCGGCGGAATCCTGCCCCAGCCCGGCGATGCGGTGCAGCGCATTGGCGTAGCGCGCCGATTCGCGCAACTGAACCAGCGTCGGCGGGTGCGGGCGGCCGTGCATGCGCGCCAGCCGGGCGCGGGCGGGGGCGGGCCAGTCCACCTTCAGCTTGGCCAGCACCTCGTCGGCCAGGTCGGGCCGGTTGCACACCAGCGCCATGTCGCAGCCGGCGTCGAGCGCCGCGGCCACTCGCTCGACCACGCCGCCCGCCACCGCGGCGGCTTCCATGCACAGGTCGTCGCTGAAAATCGCGCCGTCGAAGCCGAGTTGATGGCGCAGCAGCTTTTGCAGCCACACTTTTGAAAAGCCGGCCGGCCGGTCGTCGACCTCGGGATAGATCACGTGCGCCGGCATCACCGCGGCAAGCCCCGCCTCGACCATCAGCCGGAACGGCACCAGGTCGGCGATGGCCATGTCGGCCAGGGTGCGCTCGTCCATCGGGATCGCCACGTGCGAATCCGCCTTGACGAAGCCGTGGCCGGGAAAGTGCTTGCCGCAGGCGGCCATGCCGGCGTCCTTCATCCCCAGCATCACGGCCTGTCCGAGCTGAAACACGGCGTGCGGGTCGGCATGGAAGGCGCGATCGCCGATGACGCTGGACGCGCCGTAATCCAGATCGAGCACCGGCGCAAAGCTGAAGTCGACGCCGTGCGCGCGCAATTCGCTCGCCAGCACAAAGCCGGTTTCGCGCGCCAGTTCGCGGGCGCGCTGCGGGTGTTCGTTCCAGATTTCGCCGAAGGCGCGCATCGGCGGCAGGCGGGTGAAGCCTTCGCGGAAGCGCTGCACCCGGCCGCCCTCTTGATCGGCGCCGATCAGCAAGGGGGCCGACTTGAGCGCGTGGATCTCGGCGGTCAATGCGGCCAGCTGCGCCGGATCGCGGTAGTTGCGGGAAAACAGGATCACCCCGCCGACGAGCGGATGGGCGAGGCGGCGACGGTCGTCGGCGGTGAGTTCGGTGCCCGCCACGTCGAGCATCAAGGGGCCAAGGGTCATGTTGCGTTCTCCGCAGAGGAAGGGGACTGCTCCAGCACGACAAAAGCCAGCACGAGGTCGCCCTCGTCCGACAGCGAAACATGATGCGCCGTGACGCCGCGCGCCGCCAGCCAGGCATCAAGCTCGGACGCGCATTGCAGGAAGGGTTTGCCGCGTGGGTCGCGCAATACAGCGATGTTGCGCAGCGTCACCGGCGCGCGCAGCCCGGTTCCCGCCGCCTTGGCGAAGGCCTCCTTGGCGGCGAAGCATTTGGCGAGGAAGCGCGCCGGGTCGCGGCTGGCTGCATATCCTGCGCATTCGGCCGGGGCGAGGATGCGGTTTGCGTAGGGCTCGCCAAAGCGCGCGAGGCCGCTGCGAATGCGCCCGGCGTCCAGCAGGTCGGTGCCGATGCCGTGGATCATGGTGCAACCTTGACCGGCAATCCTGCCGCGCGGATTTTTTCGGCGAAGGCTTCGAGCCATTCGGCGGGCAGCGCCGACAGCCGGCTGGCCTGGGGCTGCATCGATGGCCGCGCCAGGCCGTACAACAGCACGCCCTGCACCGGGAGGGCGTGCTGCCGGATACGCGCCACCGCGGCCAGATAGGCCGCCTGCTCCGCGTCCGATGGCGGCGCGCCGTCGAGCGCGAACATGCAGGTCTGCAGCCAGGTGGGGCACAAGCGCGCGACCACGGCCAGGCGCTCGAACTGCCTGTCGGGTGAAACCCGCGTCTGGTTGATGCTGCGCATGCCGGCGGCGGTCGCGCTGTCGAACTTGAACCACACCTCGCCGTTCAGCGCCGCCATTTTGGTGAGGCCGTCCTGCACGCGCGGCCGGTCGGCCAGGCTGCCGTTGGTGATCAGCACCAGCTTGGCTGTTTTGCTTTCAGGATTGTCTTCGGGCCCGACCAGATCGAAGTCATTCATCACCCGGCCGATCAGCTCGACGACCTGCGGGAAGGTTTTGGCGCTGGTCGGCTCGCCATTACCCGACAGCGCAATGTCGTTCAGCCGCCGCGCCCCTTCGGGCACCCGCGTTTGCATGAAATTGCCGTGGAGAATGTCGGCGAGCATCGCGCGCAGCTCGGCCTCCAGTTGCGCCAGATCGATCTCCGGTGCGGTGCCGCGCACCAGGTCCGGCACCTGGCAATACACGCACGCCCAGTTGCAGGCATTGTTGGGATTGAGGTTGATCCCCACCGAGACGCCCCCCGCACGGCGCGAGACCACGGGATAGACATAGGTCATCCCCGCGCTGTCGCGATCATGATCGATAGGCGTGAGCGTCACGTGTTTTTTAATGGGACACCTGCCTTACGCGGCTTTCCTGCCATCGCCCGCTTCATAGGACTGGATCAGCACGTCTGCGGGAAGGCCGAGGCCCGTGACCAGGTGGCGGATCATGTCCAGCGACAGCGGCCGCACGCGATTAAGGATTTCCGCCACGCGCGCCCGGCTTCCGATATACGGCTCCATGTCCTTGCGGGTCAGGCCGCGTGCCTCCATCACGTGCAGCAGGAACGCGATGGGATCAGGATCGGGGATGGGATGATGCCGGGCCTCGTAGTTCTGGATCAGCAGGCTGAGCACTTCCAGCCGGTCGGCTTCGGGGCTTTTTTCCGGGGCATCCCACAGCGCTTCAGCCTCGGCCAGCGCCATTTTGTATTCTGTCTTGGTACGGATCGGTTTAAGTTCCATCGTGTGTCCTTTCATATCGTGCTGGCGTCTATGCGGTCATATTCCGCGTGGGTGCCGACAAAACGAACAAACATCATGCCCCGGTTGTAATGCGCGGCCACGATCAGCCGGTAGTCATTGCCCTTGATGTTGAACACCACGCGGTTGTTGGGCAAAAAACTGGCATTGCGATAGGCCGCCTTGATATCGGCCGGACTTTTCCAGTCTGCACGGCTGGCCTCGGCGTACCAGGCCCGGAGCGGCATCTCGGCCTGGGGATGCTTGTTCCAGAACGCCCGTAGCTGGCTGATCGCGATGATGCGCATGACGCAATGTAGCACGCTCCCCAAATGGGAGCAAGTCGCTTTTGTTGCAATGCAGGCGCGTCAGGATTGTGGCGAAAGAGGTTGGCGGAGGCGGTGAGATTCGAACTCACGGTAGGTTGCCCTACGCCGGTTTTCAAGACCGGTGCCTTAAACCGCTCGGCCACACCTCCACGGCGCGAATTGTAGCGGGTTCGCCCCGCTTTTGAGTGACTTGCAGCGCGCGGGAAGGATTGACGCGGCTTCAACAGCAGGTGTCGGGTTTTCGTTAGTCCGCAGCGATGCGGCTGCGGGCAGATATCGCAAACCCGAACAAAACCAATGCGTTGAAATAAACGCGCTGTGGCAATGGGGTTGGCACAAATGGTGCTGGCCAGCAGTCATCCGCAACAAGCTGACGCCAGCCATGCCCGATTTTTTCGATATGTTGAGTTCGATCGCCCGTCGCAGAAAAGCCGTAGGGGGATCGCCGTTTGCCACGGTGAAAGCCACTGAACAATGGCTGAAAGCCTTGCCGGCGGACTCGGATTACGACGCGCATCATGCGCTGGTCGAAGGGCTGGAACGTTTCAACGCGGAAAATGAGGCGGCCACGCTCGGCCGCATGAAGTCGTTGATGAAACTGGAAGAGGCGGGCCTGCCTTTGCAGCTGCGCATCGTCGATCAGTATGTGCGCAACCAGGCCTCGTTCCGCCTGGCGCGCCAGGCCTTGTGGCGCGAATCGTGGGCGTTCTGGTCGCTGCTGGCGGAGGCCTGGCTCGGCATGTTGAAGCAGGCCTATCGTGGCCCGGCCAGCGCGGAACTCAAGTCCTTTGCCGCCGAAATGGCCACCCGCGCGCTGCGCTACGCCGGCCTGGTCATGCGCTGGAACTATCACCAGGCGCGCGAGCCGGCGGGGTCGGCCTGGCGCCGCGTGCACAAGATCTATCGGCTGGTCGAACGCGACGGGTTTGCCACGCAGACGGTGCAGATCAACGCGCGCTCCACCCACTGCGCACGCGAATACATGCTGGTGGTGCTGATGGGACTGGTGCATCCACTGGGCTACCGCACCCAGGAAATCGAAACCATTGCGCAGATTTTCGAGGGTTACAAGCCCTTGTCCCTGCCGGCAACCGTGCCGCAGAGCGAGGTGCACACGCACATGGTGGACCTGTCGCGAAGCGACGGCGCCTGTGTGCTGGACGTTGACTGGGTACAGGGGCGTCGTCTGCGCTACCTGGCGCTGCGTCCGCTGATCGATTATCTGAAATCGCTCGATCGATCCTCGGCTGCGGAGGCGGACAACGGACTCAGCCAGCAGGTGGCGAGCCTGATCGAGCGCGGCGGCATCCGCCGCCACCGGCAACGCACGCACCGCTTCGGTCGGGTGTGGGTGGCGGCGGGAATGGACAACATCCTGGCAGCCCTGGCCCAACCCGAGGCGACCAAAACACATCCTGCCTTGGAGCCGTGGATGCTGCGCGACGAGAGCACGGAGGGCATGGGGTTTGCGCTGCCCGAGGCGCCGACGCTGCCGCATGGCCGCCTGGTGGCCGTGAGCTGGGACCCCTCGGAGAATATCTGGCAGTTGCTGGCGATCCGCTGGAACCGCGAGGAAGACGGCCAGCACCTGGTCGGCACGCAGCGCCTGTCACACCATCCCAAGCGGGTGGAAATCTATTTCGAGCCGGCTGGGCAGGGGGGGGCGCAAGACAAGACCTGGGCCGTGTTCATGCCGATGACCCATCTCGATCAAGGCGTCAGCAACCTGCTGATTCCCAAGACGCATTACCGCCTGGGCGCGCCGCTGATGCTGCGCGACGGCGACATGCTCTATCGCCTGCGGCTGGGCGAGGTGCGGGAAAGCCACGAAGGCTGGCTGCGCGTGGGGATGGACGTGATCGGGCGGGAGCAGTTCGCCGTCGCTGCCTGAAGCCGTGCTTGATTGAACCTGAATGTCTCACCACAGAGACACAGAGGAAGGCAAGAAAAGGCTCTTTCACCGTTAAGTGTTGTTCCTCGCAAAGTCCCCGGCAACACGGGCTGGCATTGTGGGAGCACCCGCAAGGAGTAGGCCGTGGTTGTAAAGCCGACAAGTCGGCAACAACCACGCACGGGCGCCCTCGCCCCGAATTTCGCACCGATGCAAACTCCACGGCTTCGGGCCGGGGGCGGCCCTCCCACAACAGCTCACCCCTGTGGGAGGGGTCTTCATCAGAGGGGGCAAGACATGACTCCAACGACCAACAGTGACATAGCCTTGTTTTTCCTCCGTGTCTCTGTGCCTCCGTGGTTCCAGTTTGAATATGTCAGCGCGTGCGGATATCGCCGAAATGAAAGGCGAATGAACCGGTGCGACGGTCGCTGAAATACTGCCCCAGCGTGGCGCGCACGGTGCGGAAGGCGATTTCGTCCCAGGGAATTTCGGCTTCGGAGAACAGCCGGGTTTCCAGCGATTCGATGCCGGGCTGGAAATCAAGATCCAGCAGCCGGGCACGGAACATCATGTACACCTGATTGATGTGCGGCAGGTTGTAGAGGGTATAGAGCCCGCCGATTTCGATGCGTGCCCCGGCTTCTTCCCAGGTTTCGCGCGCGGCGCCCTCGAGCGTGGTCTCGCCGTTTTCCATGAAGCCGGCCGGCAGCGTCCATAGCCCGTATTTGGGTTCGATGGCGCGGCGGCACAGCAGCACCTTGTCTTCCCATTCCGGGATGCAGCCGACCACCATTTTGGGGTTCTGATAATGGATGGTGCCGCAGCCGGGACACACATGGCGCGGCAGATGGTCGCCTTCGGGCACGCGCAGCGTCAAGGTGCTGCCACATTCACTGCAAAAATTCATGTTGCTTCCAATCTGCCGGGTTGCGCGCCACGGTAGCAAAATCCCCACACCTCGAGCAAGGGTGAGGGTGGAACCGAGCGGCGTGAGCGATTATCATCTAAGACCATTATCCGTTGTGCTGATTGTCCATGCGTCCCTCCCACATCGAAACCATCCTCGACCGCGAATTTGAAAGCGCCGCCGACGGCTACCACACGCCGGTGATGCTGTGGGGCCCGCCGGGCGTCGGCAAGTCGCAGATCGTCGCCAAGATAGCCCAGCGCCACGCCGTGCCGCTGATCGACATCCGCCTGTCGCAGATGGAACCGACCGACCTGCGCGGCATCCCCTTCCGCAACGGCCAGCTGGTCGAGTGGTCGATTCCCGCGGTGCTGCCCGACGCCGAGCGCCATGGCCCGGCGGGCATCCTGTTCCTCGATGAAATCACCTCGGCGCCGCCCTCTGTGTCGGCCGCCGCCTACCAGTTGATTCTCGACCGCCGCTTGGGCGAATACACGGTGCCCGACGGCTGGGTGATCTTCGCCGCCGGCAACCGCCAGGGCGACCGCGGCGTGACCTACGCCATGCCGGCGCCGCTGGCCAACCGCTTCACCCATTATGAAGTCGAAGTGAATCTGAACGACTGGGTGGACTGGGCGCACAGCGAGGACATCGACCCGCGCGTGATCGCCTTTCTGCGCTTCCGCCCCGATCTGCTATTCAGTTTCGACCCGGCGCACACGCCGATCGCCTTCCCCAGCCCGCGTTCGTGGGAGTTTTCCCACCGCGCGCTGCAGAAATTCGACCGCACCGACTTGCTCGCCGACGCGCTGATGGCCTGCGTCGGCCAGTCGGCCGGGCTGGAGCTGAAAACCTTTGTCGACAACATGGCGCAGATGCCGGACATCGACGCCATCATCGCCGGCGAGGCCGCAGAGGTGCCCAATGGCATCGACCTGCAGTACGGCGTCGCCGCCGCTTTGGTGCGGCGTGCGCTGCAGGCCGCCGACAGCGGCAACGCCGCCGCGGTGTACGGCAACATCCTCAAATACGCGCAGCGCTTTCCGCAGCGCGAAATGGGCGTGATGCTGGTGAGCGACCTGCACCGCGCCGTCGGGCGGCCGCTGTTTGCCGTGCCGGCGTTCGCCGAGTGGGCCAACAGCATCGCCGATCTGGTCCTGTACGAACACTAAAAACCGATTTGAACCACAGAGACACAGAGAACACAGAGGACACAGAGGAAAACCAATGAATTGCAAATCGCTGAAATCCATGCGGCGGATGAAATGAATGCTTTTGTTTCTTCGGTTTTCTCCGTGTCTCTGTGCCTCTGTGGTGAGAGGTTTGGGTTGATCAATGGCTGAGCAGCCCGACGCCGCGCTCGAACCCATCCTCACCAAGCTCGCCGCGGCGCGCACCCGCCTCATCATGGAGCGCCCCTTTCTCGGCGCGCTGGTGATGCACCTGCCGCTGAAGGTCGGCGGCGAAGGCTGCACGACGACCGGCACCGACGCGCAGGCGTTCTATTTCAATCCCGGCTTCATCGAGAACCTGTCGCTGGCGCAGACGCAGTTCGTGCTGGCGCACGAGGCGATGCACTGCGCCATGGGCCACCCCCACCGCCGCAACCACCGCGTCAAGCGGCGCTGGGACGTGGCCTGCGACCATGCAGTCAACCTGATGCTGATCGAGGAAGGCATGAAGCCGCCGCTGCACGGCATCCTCGCCGACCAGAATTTCATGACGCTGTCGGCGGAGGAAATCTATCCGCTGATTCCCGAGGACACGCCGGAAGAATCCTTCGACCAGCACCTGTTCGACAGCGACAAAGAGTCGGGCGCGAGTCCCGACGAGAATGAGCGCCAGGACGATCCCGACGCCGGCGAAGCGGGCGGGCGGGGTTTGGAAGGCCAGAGCGAGGCCGAGGAAAAGCAGGGCAGCGGCAGCCAGGCCTCGCAGAAGCCCAACGAGCTGTCGCCCGCCGAGCGCGAGGAACTCGCCGAGCAGTGGAAGAACCGCCTCGCCGCCGCCGCCCAGGCCGCGCGCCAGGCGGGGAAATTGTCGCAGTCGATGCTGCGCTGGGTCGACGGCCTCTTGGCGCCCAGCCTGCCGTGGCGCGCGCTCCTGGCGCGCTACTTCGCGGTCAACCAGCGCGACGACTATTCGTGGCGGCGGCCGTCCAGGCGAGAAGGCGACGCGCTGCTGCCGCGCCTGTCGAGCGAGGGCATCGAGGTGGTGGCGGCGATCGACACCAGCGGTTCGATCAGTGACGACGAACTGCGCCAATTCGTCTCCGAGCTCGATGCGCTGAAGGGCCAGGTGCGCGCGCGCGTGACGCTGCTGGCGTGCGACGACCACATTGCCGAAAATGCGCCGTGGGAGTTCGAGCCGTGGGACACCATGCAGTTGCCGAGCGAACTCTCGGGCGGCGGCGGCACCGATTTTCGCCCGGTGTTCGACTGGGTCGAACAGGAAAACCGCAGCCCCAACATGCTGGTGTATTTCACCGATGCCGAAGGCGATTTCCCCAGGCTGCCGCCCAATTACCCGGTCATCTGGCTGGTCAAGGGCAAGGGCGCGGTGCCCTGGGGCGAGCGGGTGCAACTCAATTGAACGCAAAAACAGCTTTGAACCACAGAGGCACAGAGAACACAGAGGAAAACCAATGGGTCGCAGAATACTGAAACCTCAGCCTGGCAAGCCCTTTTTTCTTTTGTTTTCTCTGTGTCTCCGTGCCTCTGTGGTAAGGGGGTTGATTTGAATCCGGCCGACCTCCACTCCAACCGCGTGCGCAGTTTCCTGTTCGAGCAGCTCGACATCCGCGGCGCCTGGGTGCAGCTCGGCCCCGCCTGGCGCGAGATGATCGCGGGACGCGATTACCCCGAACCGGTCGTCGAACTCCTGGGCCAGCTGGCGGGCGTGGCCACGCTGATCGCCGCCAATCTCAAGCAGGCGGGGCGGCTCACGTTTCAGCTGCGCGGCGAAGGCGCGGTGTCGCTGCTGGTGATGGACTGCGACGAGCAGCTGCGTCTGCGCGGCATGGCGCGCAGCGCGACGGAAGTCTCCGCGGGCAGCCTGCCGGCCCTGCTGGGCGACGGCGCGCTGACCCTCACCCTGGACACCGCCGGCATGCGCCAGCCCTACCAGAGCCATGTGCCGCTGCAGGGCGACAGCGTGGCGGCGGTGTTCGAGCATTACCTGACCCAGTCCGAGCAGACGCCCACCCGCCTGTGGCTGGCGGCCGACCACGAGACCGCTGCGGGCCTCTTCCTGCAGGCGCTGCCGGGCGCGGACGAGCGCGATGCCGACGGCTGGAACCGGGTGCATATCCTGGCCGGCACCGTGCGGGCGGAGGAGCTGCTCGGCCTCGGCTCGATCAAGCTGATCGAGCGGCTGTTCCCGGAAGAGGACGTGCGCGTGTACGACCCGCGCCCGGTCAGCTATTACTGCCCCTATGATCCGGCCAAGATTTATTCCATGCTGCGCAGCGTGGGGCAGGCCGCATGCGAGTCCATCCTCGCCGAGCATGGCGAAATCCGGGTGCACGACGATGTCTGCAATCATGAATATGTGCTGGATGCCGCCGCGGTGGCGGCCTTGTTTAAATGAAAGGATGCATGATGCGGACATGGATGGCATTGGGGCTGCTGCTGGCCGTATCGGCCGGTGCGTGGGCGGGTGAGGGCGGGCGTTACGAGGCCTTGCCGCTGGCTGGCGCAGACGGAGGCAAGGGCGGTGGGCGGGCGTTCATCCTCGATACCCGCGACGGCCATGTCTGGATCTGGAGCGAAAACGAACTCATTACCGCGCCGGATGGCCGCCGTCGCTACGGCGCCGGCTTTATCTACCAGGGCAAGCTGCGCCCCGGCAGCCAGCCTGGCGAAATGATCGATCAGCAGGGCCGATGAGAATATCCCCCGTCGCCTTTTTCCCGCTGTGATTACGGGCGCAAATCGCGGCGAGGGTGCCACGCCTGCAACGGCGTTTTAGCCCCCGCGAATTATCAGGTTTAAAGCTGGCGCCTGATAAGGCCGATAAGTGCTCATTCTTGCGAACCGCCCCCAATAACATGCAGACAGAGACAGCCACGCCTCCCGCAACGTCACAGCTCGGACGCCAGAAAATTCGCTTGGGCGACCTGCTCGTCGAGCAGAAGGTCATTTCCAGCGCCGATCTGGACATTGCGCTGGCGGCGCAGAAAAAGAGCGGGCGCCGGCTGGGCCGCATCATTGTCGAAAGCGGACTGGCGGGGGAGAACGACATTGCCCAGGCGCTGGCGCGACAGCTCGCGATCCCGTTTGTCGACCTCAGGAAATTCAGCCCGGACGCGTCGATCCTGCAACTGCTGCCGGAAACGCAGGCGCGGCGTTTCCGCGCCATGCCGCTGGCGCGGCGGGACGGCAGCATTTTCGTCGGCATGGCCGACCCGACCGACCTGTTCGCCTACGATGAGGTGGCCCGGCTGTTCCAGGAAGGCATCCAGCTCGCCGTGGTCGCGGAGGGCGACCTGCTGGCGGCCATCGACCGGCTTTACCGGCGCACCGACGATATCCATGGCCTGACCGAGGAACTCGCGCGCGACATGGGCGAGAGCGAGGCCAGCATCATCGGCCTGGAGGCGCTGGGCGAAGGGCAGACCGATGCGCCGGTGGTGCGCCTGCTGCAGACGGTGTTCGAGGATGCCCTGCAGGTGGGCGCGTCCGACGTGCACATCGAGCCGCAGGAAAAGCACCTGGCGATCCGCTTCCGCATCGACGGCGTGTTGCATCCGCAGACCCAGGCCGACCTCAAGATCGCGCCGGCGCTGGCCTTGCGCCTGAAGATCGTGTCGGGGCTGGATATCTCGGAAAAGCGCCTGCCGCAGGACGGCCGTTTTGCGGTCAAGGTGCGCGGCCGCACCGTCGAGGTGCGCCTGTCCACCATGCCGACGCAATACGGCGAATCGGTGGTGATGCGGCTCCTGAGCCAGGGCGACACCCCCCTGACCCTCGATACCCTGGGGATGCCGCCCGCCATGCTCGCGCGCTTTCGCGCCATTTTGCATCGCCCCAACGGCCTGGTGCTGGTCACCGGCCCCACCGGCAGCGGCAAGACCACCACCCTCTACGCTGCGCTGGGGGAGCTCAACGACCCGGGCACCAAGATCATCACGGTCGAGGACCCGGTGGAGTACCGCTTGGCCGGCGTCAACCAGGTGCAGGCCAACGAAAAGATCGACCTCAGCTTTTCCCGGGTGCTGCGCGCCATCCTGCGCCAGGATCCCGACGTCATCCTGGTCGGCGAAATGCGCGATCCGGACACTGCGCAGATCGCGCTCAGGGCCGCCATGACGGGCCACCTGGTGCTGTCCACGCTGCATACCAACGATGCCGCATCCACCCCGGTGCGCCTGCTCGACATGGGCGTCCCCGCCTTCATGGTGGCGACTTCGGTGCAGGGCGTGCTGGCGCAACGGCTGGTGCGCAAGGTATGCGGCAACTGCAAGGCGCCGCATAGCGTGACGCCTCAGGAAAAAGTCTGGCTCGGACGGGCGCATGCCGGCGATCAGGCCGAAGAGGGCTACGTCGCGGGGCAGGGCTGCGACCGCTGCCATGGCACCGGCTATGCCGGACGGCGCGCCATTCATGAATTGCTCGAAATCAATACCGTGCTGGCCGAAAACCTGGCGCGCAACAGCCCCGCCGAATTTGTTGCGGCTGCGCGCGCTGCCATGGCCGGCCAGGGTCTGCGTGACCAGGCCATTGCATTGGCGCGCGCAGGCGTGACCTCGCTGGCCGAGGCCATGCGGGCAAGCGCCCAGGATGAGACCAGCTGATGCAGCGCTTCGCCTATACCGGACGCACCCAGGGCGGCGAGAAAATGCAGGGCTTCCTGGAGGCCGAAAGCGCAGCCGAGTGTGCGACCAGCCTGATGCGGGGGGGTATTTCGCCCGTCACCATCCAGGAAACCGGCCAATCCGAGCGCCGTAATGGCGGAACCGGCGGCCTCAGTCTGTTCGCCCCCACCGTCAAGCCCATCGACGTGCAACTGTTCTCGCGCCAGCTCTATACCCTGATGCGTTCCGGCGTGCCCATCCTGCGGTCGCTGTCGGGCCTCATCGAGTCCACCACCAACGCCGCGCTGGCGCGGGTGATCGCGTCGCTGAAGGAATCGCTCGAAGCCGGGCGCGATCTGTCGACCGCCATGCGCCAGCACCCCGATGTCTTCACCCCGTTCTACGTCGCGATGGTGCGGGTAGGCGAGGCGACCGGGCGCCTGGACGAAATCTTCCTGCGGATGTTCGAACACCTCGAATTCGAACGCGAAACCCGCGCCCGCATCAAGGAAGCCCTGCGCTACCCGAGCTTCGTCATGATCGCCATGGTGGTCGCGGTTGCTGTGATCAACGTGTTCGTCATCCCAGCCTTTGCCAAGGTCTACGCCGGCCTCGGTGCCGAACTGCCTTTGATGACGAGAATCCTCATCGAAACCTCGCGCATCACCCTGGCCTACGGCTGGTTCATGCTGGCGGGCCTGGTGCTGGCGGTGGCGGGGTTCCGTGTTTGGCGCGCCACCGACGCTGGGCGCCTGATATGGGACCGCTTCAAGCTCCGATTGCCGCTCACCGGTTCGATCATCCTGCGCAGCACGCTTGCCCGTTTCGCCCGCACCCTGGCGCTGTCCCTGAAAAGCGGCATTCCCGCGGCACAGGCGCTCTCGGTGGTGGCCGAGGTCACCGACAACGCCTGGATCGCCTCGCGCGTCGAGCAGATGCGCAACGGCATCGAGCGCGGCGAATCCATCCTGCGCACCGCGCAGACCGCAGCCGTGTTCAACCCGGTGGTGCTGCAGATGATCGCCGTCGGCGAGGAAACCGGCAGCGTCGACGAACTGATGCAGGAAGTTGCCGACATGTACGAGCGCGAGGTTGATTACGAAATCAAGACGCTGGCCGCCCGCATCGAACCCATCGTCATCGTCGCCATGGGCGGCATCGTCCTGGTGCTGGCGCTCGGCGTGTTCCTGCCGATGTGGGATATGGCCAGCGTGGCCATCAAATAATTTGGCTCTTTCACCGTTCAGTGTTGTTCCTCGCAAAGTCCCTGGCAACACGGGCTGGCAGTGTGGGAGGGGGCTTCATCAGAGGGGGCAAGACATGACTTCAACAACCAACAGTGACATAGCCAATAATTTTTTTGTCCGAATTTCAATTTTCTGTTCAAGTTTCGGCGAAACGTGCCGAAATTGCTTGCACGAGGCGTGCCGGCTGGCGCCGCTGGCAGACAAACGCATTCCAATAAGCAGGAGAACGCAATGAAAACAAGACAGCACGGCTTCACCATGATCGAACTCATCGTCGTCATCGTCATCCTCGGCATCCTCGCCGCGGTGGCGCTGCCGCGCTTCACCAACATCCAGCGCGATGCGCGCGTTGCCAAGCTCAAGGCGGCTCATGGCGCAGTTCAGGCGGCGGCTGCGATGGTGCATGGCGCGTCGCTGGTGCGTGCGGGTCAAGGCGCCATCACGATTGGCGGTTGTACCGCCACGACTACAGTCACGGGCGGCGGGCAGATTTGCACGGAATCGGGGCCGGTGAGCGTGATCAACCATTACCCGACCGCTAACCTCTTGGGAATTATCAATGCAACCGGGCTGACGACGGTTTTCCCGGCAACCAACGCTGCCCTGAACCTCGATCAATACAATACGACCGGTGGCGGGGCAGCGATTGGCAGCGTTATAACCGTGCAGGTTCAGGGCGGTGCGATCCCGGCCAACTGTTCATTTACCTATTCACCTTCTACTCTCGGTGTTGCGGGTTCCGGTCCTACGATCACCCCAGTCGTCACCACCGGCTGCTGATGGTTGGTTTGTAGAATGAAACAACATGACCGCGGCGCTAGCCGCGGTTTTACCATGGTGGAACTGATCCTGGTGATGGTCATCGCCGGTATCCTCGCGGCGGTGGCCGTGCCGCGCATGGTCGGCCGCACCAGCTTCGATACCCGCGGGTTTGCCGACCAGCTCGCCGCCACGGTGCGCTTTGCGCAGAAACTCGCGATCGCTCAGCGGCGCGAAGTCTTTGTTCAGCTGACGGCGAACGATGCCACCCTGTGCTACAGCGCGAGTGTGCCGTGTGCCAACGCTGCGCCGGGGCCTGGTGGGGAAAAGCCTTACACGGTCATTGCACCAAACGGGGTGGCGATTGCCAGCCCGCTTGCGGTGCTGGCGTTTGACAGGGGTGGGCGCCCCCAAACCGCTGCGCTGCTGGATATCCAGGCCACGCTCGATATCCAGGTAAACGGCAGCGGCACGCATCATGTGCGGGTCGAACGGGAAACCGGCTATGTCCACGACTGATCAACGCGGCCTCAGCCTGATCGAACTGCTGGTGTTCATCGTGGTGGTGGGCATCGCGGTGACCGGGGTGTTGTCGGTCTACAGCCTGAACGCGCGGTCCAGCGCCGATCCCATGGTGCAGAAGCAGGCGCTCGCCATCGCCGAATCGCTGCTCGAGGAAGTGCTGGCCAAGCCCTACACCTACTGCGATCCCGACGACGCTAATGTGGAAACGGCAAGCAGTCCTGCAGACTGTGCGGGTGTCACCGAAACCGAAACGCGTTATTCCAATCTCACGCCGTTCGACAACGTCAACGATTACCACGGTTTTTCCATGACCGGCATCGACGATCTCACCGGCACGGCCATCGCAGGGCTGGCGGCGTATACCGCATCGGTCCAGGTTCAGGATGCCGGCGCATTCAATGGCATCCCGGCGGGCGAAACCCTGCTGGTGACCGTCACCGTCAACGCCCCGGGCAACCACAGCGTCCGCCTCTCCGGCTACCGCACCCGATATGCGCCGAACTTCTGATCACGCCGGCTTCAGCCTGATCGAGATGATCATCGTCATCGCGATCACGGGCATCGTGGGTTCGATGGTGGCGCTGTTCCTGCGGGTGCCGCTGGACAGCTATGTCGCCCAGGATCGCCGGGCACGCCTGACCGATACGGCCGACACCGCACTGCGCCGCATGGCACGGGATATCCGGCTGGCGCTGCCCAACAGCGTGCGCGTCACCTCGGCGGGCAGCGTGGTGTATCTGGAGTTTCTAGCCACCCGCAGCGGCGGGCGCTACCGGGCGCAGGGCGGCGGCGATATCCTCGATTTCACAGCGGCCGACGGCAGTTTCGACGTCTTGGGCCCTGCCATCACGATGCAGGCCGGTGACCGTATCGCCGTGTACAACCTGGGGATTCCCGGTGCCGACGCCTGGGCGGGCGACACACTCGCCGCCTATACCGGAGTGGCCGGCAGCGTGCCCAATATCACCATTGCCGCCAAGCAGTTTCCCCTGGCCTCGCCCGGCAACCGCTTCCATGTCGTCGAAGGCCCAGTGAGCTATGTCTGCGATCCGGGTGCCGGAACGCTCACGCGCTTCTGGGGCTATGCCATTGCGCCGAATCAGCCCACGCCACCGCCCGCTCCCGCATCGAGCGCGCTGCTGGCCACCCGTGTCAGCGCCTGCAATTTCAGCTACCAGCCCGGCATCACCGAGCGCGGCGGCCTGGTCAGCATGGCGCTGAACCTCACCCTGGCCAGCGAAACCGTGTATTTGTATGTCACGACCCAGGTGAGCAATCAGCCATGAAACGCGCGCCACGCACCGAGTCCGGTTTCGTCCTGCCGACCGCGATCTTCCTGCTGGTCATCCTGGCAGCGCTGGGCGGCTACATGGTGTCGCTGTCGCGCACCAGCCACATCAGCGGCGCGCTGGACATCCAGGGTAGTCGCGCCTACCAGGCGGCGCGCGCCGGCATCGAGTGGGCAGCGTGGCAGGTGATCGACCCGCAAACCCAGCCGCCTACTAGTGCGACGCTGTGCCCGGCTTCGCCCACCACGCTTACTCTCGATGGAACTCTCGTTGCCTTCGCTGTGACGGTCGAATGCACGCGCACCGAGGAAACCGATGGCGCCGATACGGTGGCGATCTACCAGATCACGTCGACCGCGACTTCAGGCCTGCCCGGCGAGGTGGATTATGTCGAACGGCAGATTCAGGCGAGTTTTTCGAAATGATCAGGGATTGTTCACTTGATGCCCTTCACACGTCAGCCCGGATCGTGGTCTGGAGTGTGCTGCGGCTTCTGGCGGTCGGTCGTCAGGTCTGGACAGCCCTCGGTGCGGCGAGCAGCAAAAATTCCAGGAAGGGGGGCTGTTTCCGATTGGCCGGTCGATTTCTACTGATCGGTGTTCTTGGTATGGCGTGTCCCATCCATGCAGCACAGACGATCAACTCAGTTACGCTTGATGGAGGCACCTTCAGCAGTGCTTCCCCCTACTACGTTTTTCCCGGGCAAACAATTACTGTGGTCGTCAATGCCACTTTGACCGGGAGCAGCAAGTGGCTGTCTTCAGCCGCTGGTTTCAACACTGGAGCCATACCCTCTACGGGGCCGGGCTGGAGTGCGCAGCCATCACAATGCTTCAGCATTACCAGCCCTACCGGTGGATACAGCTCTGCTGGAACATTCACGCAAAATTTCACCTATACGGTGCAACCGACGCCAACTGGCACACTGAACGCTTTTTTCGGTGTATTCAATAATGCATCCTGCGGGGGCACCCAAGATACTGTTACTTGGCCCAATGCCATCGTCGTCGTTACCCCGCTTCCCCCGACAGCCGGCAAGGGCTTCAGTCCATCTACGATCGCGATCAACGGCACAAGCACCCTCGCCATCACCCTGACCAACCCGAACGCAGTCCCGATAACGGGCGTGGCGTTTATCGACAATTACCCGGCCAATACAAAAAACACCGGAGCACCGGGGCTAACTAACACTTGCGGGGGCACTGCAACAGCGGTTGCCAATGGCACCGCGCTGGCCCTGAGCGGAGGCACGATCCCGGCTGGCGGGAGTTGCAGCCTGACGGTTCAGGTGACGGCGACAGCATCGGGAAGCTATCTCAACAGTACCGGGACAGTGACCACGACCAACGCGGGTAACGGCACGGCGGCAACAGCAACGCTGTCCGTGGCAAGCGCCAGCGCTGCGCCGAGCGGGTTTAATGCGTTCGAGACCGGCACAGCCGCGGGCAGCGTAACCGGCGTGATCCGGACCAAGATTGCGTCCAGCGCTTTCAGCCTCGCAATCGTTGCCCTCAAGAGCAGCGGGACGGCAGTCGAAACCGCCTTTGCCGGCGATGTGAAGGTGGAACTCGTCGATGCGTCGGCCGGCGGTAGTTGTGGTGCGTATGGCCTGATCCGCAACCTGGGTGCACTCACGTTCACGGCCGCTGACATGGGGCGCAAGACGCTGGCCGACATCAGCGAATCCAATGCCTGGCCCAATGCGCGGGTCCGCATGACGTATCCGGCGACGGGGGTGCCGACGATTACCGCCTGTTCGACCGACAATTTTGCCATCCGGCCGGAGAGCCTGGCTGTGAGCGCGCACGATAACGACTGGCAGTCCCCCGGAATCAACAGAACGCTGGCGAATATGGCGACGTCTGGCGGCAACGTACACAAGGCTGGCCAACCGTTCACCCTCCACGCGACTGGGCTCAACGCATTGAAGAGCCCCACCGGGAATTACACCGGCAGTCCGACGCTCAAGACACTTGCGTGCACGCTTCCTGCTGCGCCCTGCATCAATGGCATTCTGACGCCGGGTGTCTGGAGCGGCAGTGGTACGGTGACAAGCTCCAGCGCGAGCTATTCCGAGACGGGATCATTCAACCTGACACTGGAAGACCAAACCTTCGCCAATGTGGATAGCGCGGACTCCACCCTGCTGGAGCGCACCATCCCGCAAGCGGCAGCCGTTCCGGTGGGGCGTTTCGTTCCTAACCATTTCGAGCTGACGACTGCCAGCACGCCCGATTTCAAGACCTTCAACGACACCACGTGCGCCAGTCGCTCGTTCACCTACGCCGGGCAGCCCTTCGGCTATCTGACCCTGCCGGAGGCCACGATCACGGCGAAGAATGCCGCGGGCGGCACCACGCTCAATTACACGGGCGCGCTGTGGAAACTTGCCCCCGCCGACGTCACGCAAGCCTATGCCGCGGTCACCGGTACGCTGGATACCGGTTTGGTGGGGACGCCGACTGTTGCAGCGACCGGCAGCGGGGTGGGGTCCCTGATCGCCAATGCGGCGGATGTGATTGCGTTCGTGCGTACCACCCCAGTCGCACCTTTTGCCGCCGACATCACCCTCACCATGACCATTCAGGACATTGCCGAGAATGGCGTTCCCGGCAACGGCGTCATCAATACGACCACCCCAGCGGTGTTTTCGAGCATTGCCTTCGATTCCGGCAATGACATCCGCTTCGGCCAGCTGGTCCTGTCCAATGCCCATGGTTCGGAGCTGCTCAAGCTGCCGGTGCCGATCGAAACCCGCTTCTGGAACGGCAGCGGATTTGCCCGCAACACGGCGGATGCCTGCACCCAGCTTGCCGCTGCCCATGTGGCGCTGTCGGGCTGGAAGCGTGATCTCAACGCCTGCGAAACGTCGGTGTCGCTGTCCGGCCGTTTTAATGCCGGCCGCGGAAGTCTACGGTTTTCCGCCCCGGGCGCGGGCAATACCGGAAGCGTTGACCTCACCCTTCAGTTGGGCGCCACGGCCAGCGGCAGCACCTGTGCAGGGGGCGCAACACTTGCCCCAGCATTGCAAAGCTGGCTGCAAGGGCGCTGGACCGGTGGCGACTACGATCAGAATCCCGCAGCGCGTGCAAGTTTCGGCCTGCATCGCGGCAGCAAATCGTTGATCTACCTGCGGGAGATGCATTAACCGGATGCGGACAGTCGACGCGCCTTCGCAAATATTCTGAATGGGATGAAGTTTTTGCCCGGTTGGCCGTAAAAACCCCATGAGTGCCGGCACAAAACCCTTATTCAGCAGCGTCCTGTGAAAATAGTTCGAGAATCAATTAGAATTCTGGTTAAATCCTTTTACAACAATGGCTTATTTATTTAAGTTCAGAAAAACTTTCAGGTCCGAGATATGCGGTTTTTCCGCCGAGTAAGCGAACACGGGCTCACCGCCTATTTGCGCCTTCCGGACCGCATTGCATACGCATGCGTTGACCGCCGGGTGGCCGTGCCCAAGCTGCTTGCGGTGGGGGTGGTTCCGGTCAACGGCGAAAACTGGAAAGAGGCGCTTTCCCGCCTGCCGCGCAAGGGACCTGCGAGCCTCGTATTGCGTCCGTCCGACTACAAGCTGCGCCTGCTCGATGCGCCGAATGTGCCGGCCGACGAGGTCAAGTCCGCGGTGCGCTGGCAGATTCAGGACATGCTCGATTTCCATGCCAACGACGGTACGGTGGACGTGCTGGAAGTCCCGCATCCCGAACACCTGACCCATGTGCGACAGATTTTTGCGGTGGCGGCAAAAAACAGCCTGCTGGCGGAGGAGGCCGTGCTGGCGTCCAACGCAGGCCTGAATCTGGGCATCATTGACATCATGGAAACCGCCCAGCGCAACCTGGCCATCCGGCTGGAATCCCCGGGCCGGGCCATGGCGCTGTTCTCCTTCATAGAAACCGGTGCTCTGCTGACGCTGACGCTGGACGGCGAATTGTGCATGGTGCGCACGCTGGGCGTAAACCAGGCGCTGCTGGAAGGCGAGGGCAGGGATGATGCGCTCGAACGCCTGACACTTGAAATCCAGCGTACGCTGGACCATTTCGACCGCCAGTTTGGCGGTATTCCGGTTGACCGCCTGTTGCTGACCCCGATGGCGCACGTCGAGCCCTTGCGTGATGGCCTGGCCACGAATCTTGCCATCAAGGTCGAGGTGCTGAATCTTGCGGACGCGCTGGATGTCTCGGATTTTCCGGATGTGAATACCTTGCCGCTTCCCTGCTTTCATGCCATCGGCGCAGCATTGCGGATGGAAGACACCAAACCATGAGCCAGCAGATCAACCTCATCAGCCCGCTGCTGCTGAAGAAGCGTTATGCATTTGGCTTGCGCGAAATGGGCCTGATCGCGGGCTTGATCCTGGTGGGTGCGCTGGCCTGGGCGGGCTATCTGCATTATCAGGCCGGCGTGCTCGAGGCCGGGGCCGAACAGCGTGAAGCCCTGCAGGCCGAGGCACAGTTGGCGCTCGATGAACTGACCGTTGCGGCCAGCCGGCCGGTGAGCGCGCTGCTGACCGAGCGCGTCAAGGCCACGCAGGCTCAGGTGGCGCAACGCGAAGCGCTGCTGGCGTCGGTCGGCCACACCATCGAACAGACTTCAACGGGTTTTTCTCCCCGCTTGCGCGGGCTCGCGCACGGCGGCACGGAAGGCGTCTGGCTGAATGGATTCACCCTCTCGCCGGGCTACGTGGCGCTCAAGGGGGCGGCCCTGAACGCGAGTTTGTTGTCGACTTATATCGATCGGCTCGGCAAGCAGGCGCCCTTTGCGGGCATGCAGTTTTCAGGCATGAATGTCGCGCTTGGCGCATCCCAAGGCGGGCCCGCAAGCCAGACGGCCGCACTGCCCGATCATCTGGATTTCGACCTGTATTCGGGCAGCCCGATGGGGAAGGGGGGATCGCATGGCGAGTGAGAAATTGCGCGAGATGGGCGCGCGGATCGGCATGATGAGCCTGCGGGAGCGGGTGTTCATTTTCGCGGCCTTGCTGGTCGTCATCCTTGCCCTGGTGCAAACCCTGCTGATCGATGCGGGCCAGCTCCGCAAACAGCAGGCGAACGGTCGCGTGCAGGTCGCCGAGGAGGCGCTGGTTCAAATCGGGGAGCAGCGGCAACAGCTCGAGCGCGAGGCCGGGCGCAATCCGGACCAGGCGGCACGCGAGTCGCTCGCCGCGCAGGAAGCGCGCCTGGCGGCGTTGAATGCCGAACTGGACAGGCTTCAGCGTTCGCTGATCCCGCCCGAACGCATGAATCAGGTGCTGAAAAATGTGGTGCAGACGCAGAGCGGCATCCGCATTGTCGGATTCAAAACGCTCAGCCCGCAACCCGTGGCCTTGCCCGATGCGGCCGAGGGCACGCCGCCCGGATTTTATCGGCACGGTTTTGAAGTCAGGGTGAGCGGCCGCTACTCCGATCTGGTCGTGTATCTTGAGCGGCTGGAAGCCTTGCCCTGGCGTCTGAACTGGATCGAGGCGTCGCTCGATGCCGCCGCCCGTCCGATGCTGACGCTCACCCTCACCGTACACACCTTGAGCCTGGAGGAAACATGGCTGCGCGTTTGATGGCATGCGCCCTGATCGCACTGCTGGCCACGCCGGCCGCCGCTGCGCTGCCGGACCCCACTGCGCTGCCGAAATTCCGGGCAAGTCAGGATGCCGGTGGGGCAAGCGAGGCGGCCGCGCTTGCCTGGGTGCGGGTGAACGGACGTCACTCGATTGCCTGGTATAACGGCACCACCGTCAAGGTGGGCGACGCGGTGGAAGGCGGCCGGGTGGCCGCGATCCATGAAGATCATATTGTCCTTTCCAACAAAAATGAACGCCGTGCCGTCTACCTGCTCGATCACGCGACCCGCACCCAGCCGCAAGCACAAGCCCGCCCGTCCGGGAAAAACAGGAATTGAACATGCATAAACATATTGTCTTGGCGGTACTGGTATTGAGCGGCTGTGCCACCCCGTTCGGCAAGGGGGGAAAGGATGCGCTGAATGCCGCGCTGGGTGCGGAAGGGTCGCTGCGAAGCAGTGGGGCACCCGCCGGCCTACCCCTTGCGGGTGAAACGCCCGCTCCCCAGCCGGTGCAGATCGCCCCACCGCCGGCAGCCGTGCAGCAGGCGGTGATGGACGCGGTGCGCGAGAAGCCCGCTGCGGTCAAGCCCGCCCGCGACGAGCCCCGCTTCAGCCTGACGGTGAACAATGCCAGGGCGTCCGAAGTGTTCATGGGCATGGTGACGGGCACGCCCTACAGCATGCTGGTGCATCCGGATGTCACCGGCACCCTGACCCTCAACCTGAAAAACGTGACCGTGCCCGAGGCGATGGAAGCGGTGCGCGCGCTGTACGGCTACGAATACGAAGTGCAGGGCCAGCGCATCATCGTGCCGTCGCCCGCCATGCAAACGCGCATCTATCACCTGAACGCCCTGGCGATGCAGCGCAAGGGCATGTCGGATATGCGCGTGGTGTCCGGTTCGAGCACCAGCGGCGGCGGTAGCGGGTCCACGGGTAGTTCGTCCAAATCGCTGGAAACCAGCAGCGTGCAAACGTCGACCGACTCGAATTACTGGGAGGAGGTCGCAGCGTCCCTGAAAACGCTGGTCGGCGAGGCGGGCAGCGTGGTGGTGAGCGCGCAGTCCGGCATCGTCATCGTGAAAGCGGCGCCAGCCAGCCTGTATATGGTTGAAAAATATCTGCGCGCCTCGGAGCTGGTGAGCACCCGCCAGGTGATGCTGGAAGCCAAGATCCTGGAAGTACAGCTGGATGACGGCTATCAGGCCGGGATCAACTGGGCCACGCTGCAGCGTGGCGGCAAGACCGCCATCGGCGTCAGCGGGGTGAGTCCTAGTGTCGGACCGGGCGGAACGAGCCTGGTCAATCTGGGAGGCACCGTCGCCCAGATGCTGGGCGGCGCCATTCCAGGCCCCGCCGGGAGCCTGTTCGGCCTGGCTTTCAACGATGGGGATTTTGGCGCGGTGATCAATCTGATCAAGAGCCAGGGCACGGTGCACGTGCTGTCCAGCCCGCGCATCGCCACCATCAACAACCAGAAAGCGGTGCTCAAGGTGGGCACGGACGACTTCTTCGTCACCGAAGTCACCGGCGGCACGGTGGCTGCGCTGGGGGTTCCGGCCACACCGCCCAACGTCGTGGTGCAGCCCTTCTTTTCCGGCATCGCGCTGGACGTGACCCCGCAAATCGATGACCGGGACAACATCACGCTGCATGTTCGCCCGTCGGTCAGCTCCGTCAGAGAAAACCGTAAAACCATCAATCTTGGACAGTTGGGGGAGCTCATCCTGCCGCTGGCGTCCAGCAGCATCTCCGAAACCGACAGCGTGGTGCGCTTGAAGGATGGCCACATCGTCGCCATCGGCGGGTTGATGAGCCAGTCCTACGGCGACAATAAAAACCGCATTCCGGTGCTCGGCGAGATCCCCGTGGTGGGGCAGCTCTTCGGCAACACCAGCCAGAACAGCCAGAAGCGCGAACTGGTGGTGTTGATCAAGACCACGCTGATCCGCGACAACCAGGACTGGGATCGCGACCTGGCGGCGACCCAGCGTCGTTTCCAGAACTACGAATTGCCGCAGCCGCAGCCATGACCACCTGGTGGGAACACTTCGGCCTGCGCGAACCGCCATTCGGCCTGACCCCCGACACCAGCTTCTTCTTTCCTGCACTGCCGCACCAGGAAGCCCATGAAACCCTGCTGTATGCGCTGGGCGCGGGCGAAGGATTCCTGGTGGTCGAAGGCGAGGTCGGCACCGGCAAGACCCTGCTGTTGCGCCGTTTGCTGAACACCTTGCCGGCGCGCTGGCAGGCGGCATTCGTGCCCAACCCGGGGCTCGACCCGCGCGGGCTGTATGCGGCGATCGCAAACGAGTTCGGCGTGCCGGCCGACGGCAGCCGCGAAGACCTGCTGCTCCGACTGGAGCGGCATTTCATTGCCCTGGCGCAGCAGGACCGGCAGCCGGTCGTGCTGGTCGACGAGGCGCAGGCGCTGCCTGCCGACACACTCGAAGCGGTGCGCCTGCTCACCAATCTGGAAACCGAGAAGCGCAAATTGCTGCAGGTCGTGCTGTTCGGTCAGCCCGAGCTGATGGCCCGCCTGCACGCAAAAAGCACCCGGCAAATCCTCACCCGCATCAGTTTCCATGCCGTCCTGCGGCCGCTCGACCGCCACGAAGTGACGACCTATGTCGCGCATCGCCTGCAGGTGGCGGGGCGCAACGGGGCGCTATTTTCCGGCTGGGCGGCGCACGCGCTGTGGCGCGTTTCCCGCGGTTTGCCGCGGCTGATGAACATCATCGCCGCCAAGGCCATGATGTTGGCCTACGGCCGGGGGGCGCGACAGGTCACCCGCCGCCACGTGATGGCGGCGGCGCGCGATACGCTCGCCGCCCGCAAGGGCATGTCGATTGCCCCGCTGGCCTGGGGGCTGGCCTTGCTGGGGCTGACTGCCGCGGCCGCCGCCGGCTGGCGCTTGCTGGGATGAGAAGCGGATGAGCGTGATCAACCAGATGTTGCGGGAGCTCGATGCGCGGGGCGCTGCCGCGCCCGCCTTGCCTGCCGCGTCAAGCGGGACGGTTCGCGCAAGTCGCCGCCCGGCCGGACTGATGCTGGGTGGACTCGGGCTATTGGCGGCAGGGGCGGCGGCGATCTACTGGACGCCGCCGCTTGCGCCGACCGTTGTCGAGGCGTCGGCCGCGCCCGTGGCTGCCCAGCAGGCGGCCGCGCCGGTTGCCATGGCGCCCGCTCAAGTGGCGGCCGCAGTTCAAGACTCGCCGGTGATGCTGGCTGCGCCGCAAGCAGTCATGGCCGTCCCGCCCGGCGAGCCCGCCATCGCGGCATTTGTGCCGCCCCAGGCAGCGGTTCCGGCGCCCGCGATGATCGTGGATATACCCGATCGGCCAATTGAGCCTTTGGCGCTGGCTCAGACGGTCGAGCCGAGCGTGACGCTAACGGCGCCTGCTGTCGTCAAGAAAATGACCGAACTGTCGCCCGAGGCCGAGGCGCAGCAGCATTACGACGACGCCCTGGTGCTGCGCCGTGCCGGCAAGCTCGACGTGGCGATCGGCAAGTACCGCCAGGCACTGGCACGCTACCCGGGGATGGCGAGCGCACGAATCCAGCTCGCCCGCTTATTGCAGGAGAGCGGGCAGGCCGACGCGGCGCTGTCGCTCCTGAAGGCGGGCTTCGAGCAACTGGCGGACGACCGGCTGGCGATCGCGACCGGGCGCCTGCTGGCGGATATGGGGCAGCGAGGCGAGGCGCTGGAGTGGCTGGCGCGGGGCCAGGCGGGCTTGCGCCCGGCGGACCATGCCCTGATGGGCGCCCTGTTGTCGCAGGCGCAACGCCACGAAGAGGCGAGCCGAGCCTATCAGCGCGCACTGGCTGCCGATCCCGGCCAGGGTGGCTGGTTGCTGGGCCTGGGTCTGGCGTTCGAAGCGCAGGGTCTGATTGAAGAAGCGCGAACGGCGTATCGAAACGCGCTGGAGCGAGGGCAATTCAAGCCCGAGGTCATCCGGTTTTTGCGCGAGCGAAGCGGCTTGTCTGCGTCGTGAGGTGCACCGCATGCCATGCTTTCGCATGGCGTGTGGTTATTTAACAACGCAACTCCCCTGCAATAGAAGAAGTTCAATAGATAGTGGTTTTCTTTCGCCGATTTGCTAGAATTCGCGCGTCGGCTGGATCTCAAATCCCGGACCGATCTCTGGTGTGGGTTTTACTACTGAAATTTAAGGGAAATCAAATGAAATATTCCGTCCTCCTGGCCGCTCTGCTGGCTGTTTCCATGACTGCTTGTGGCCAAAAAGAAGAAGCAGCTGCGCCTGCTGAAGCGCCTGCTGCTGAAGCGCCTGCTGCTGAAGCGCCTGCTATGCAAGAAGCTGCACCCATGGAAGCTGCACCCATGGAAGCTGCTCCTGCTGAAGCTGCGCCTGCTGAAGCTGCTCCCGCTCCTGCCCAGTAATTCCGGGTCAAGGAACGAAAAACCGGCCTTCGGGCCGGTTTTTTTTCGCCTGCGTTTTGCTGCGCCGGCACGCGCGTTATCTATCTAGAAATCGTTGCAGTCGCGCAACCGCCTCAACCAGGCGCGGCAGAGCTTGCGTGTAGGCGATGCGCAGGTAGCGTTGCGCTTGGTGATGGCCAAAATCGAGACCGGGGGTCACAGCGACACCCGCCTGCTCCAGCAGGGCCTCTGCAAACTGGAAGCTGTCGCGGGTATGTGCGCTGCAATCGGCATACAGATAAAACGCGCCCTGCGGCTGCGTGGCAATGATGAAGCCGCGTTGGCGCAGCGCGGGCAGCAGATAATCGCGGCGGGCGCGCAGTTCGGCCTTGCGGGCTTCGAGCTCGTCGAGGGTGGCGGGCGAGAACGCCGCCAGTGCCGCGTGCTGCGCCGGGGTGGGTGCCGCCAGAAACAGGTTTTGCGTCAGCCGCTCGAGATCGGGCATGGCCCAGGCCGGTGCCACCAGCCAGCCCAGCCGCCAGCCGGTCATCTGGAAATATTTCGAGAAACTGTTGACGACAAACACGTCGTCCCAGCGCGCGGCGCTGTGCTCGCTGCCGTCGTAGGTCAGCGCCAGGTAGATTTCGTCGACGATCAGGGCGACGCCCTTTGCAGCGCACCAGTCGTGGATGCGCGCGAGCTCGCCGGATGAAATCGACGTGCCGGTGGGGTTGGCGGGGCTGGCGATCAGCACGGCGCGGGTGGCCGGCGTGGCGTGGCGCTCGATGGATTCCAGCGTGAGCTGGAAGCCGCTGGCGGCGTCGACCGGGACGCTGACCGCGCGCGCGTCGCAGAAGCGGGCGAAATGGCGGTTGCAGGGATAGCCTGGGTCGGCCATCAGCACCTCGTCGCCGGGCCCGGCCAGCAGGCCCAATGCGAGCAGCAGGGCGCCCGAAGCACCGGGGGTGACGACGACGCGCGCGGGATCGACCGTGACCTGCCAGCGCGTTGCATAAAATCCGGCGATGGCTTCGCGCAACGCCGGCAGGCCCAGGGCGCCGGTGTAGTGGGTGTGGCCGGCACGCAGCGCCGCGACGCCGGCTTCGACGATGGGGGCGGGGGTGGCGAAGTCGGGCTCGCCGATTTCGAGATGGATGATGTCGCGCCCGGCGGCTTCCAGCGCCTGCGCGCGCGCCAGGATATCCATCACATGGAAAGGTGCGATGCCGGCCATGCGCGCAGCGGTGTGGGGTTTAGGCGTGTCCATGTGATTCCAGCCGGGCCAGCGGATGCTGGCGGTAGAACTGCTGCAACTGCCGGTAAATCGCCGGGTACTCGGCGTCGAGCAGGCGCGGCATCTCGAAAAACACCTCGGTCAGCACAGCAAAGAACTCGGCGGGATTGGTCGTGGCGTAGGGGTCGATCGCCGTGTCTTCGCCGGCATCGACGCGCGCGCACAAATCCTCAAAGGCCGCGCTGAAGTCGCGCGCCCAGGCGGCGGCATCCATACCGCGATGCAGCGGCGGAAAGCCGTTGGCGTCGCCGTTCAGCATGTCGAGCTTGTGCGCGAACTCGTGCAGCACGACGTTGACGCCGTCGGCCTGGCCGCTGGCTTCAACGTCGGCAATCGACAGCACAAGCGGTCCGCCGTGCCAGGACTCGCCCGCCAGGATGTCGCGCGAGCGATGCACCACCCCGGCTTCGTCGATTTCCTCGAGGTCGCGCATGAATTCGTCGGGATAGAGAATGATCTCGCTCCAGCCGCGGTAGCTGTCTTCGTCAAGATTGAGCGTCAACAGGCAGGCCTGCAATGCGATGACACGCTGGGTGGCGGCGTCGACGTTTGCGCCGCCCGCAGCGGAAAACGCCTTGTCGTGGATAAACAGGCTGGCGGATTCGCGCAGGCGCGTTTGCTCCGCCGCATCGAGCCCGTGCAGGATCGGCAGGGCGGCGACCGCAGCGTCGAAGGCGGCGGGCGGGATGGCATGCCGTTTCAGGATGCGGGTGCGCCACCAGCGGCTAAACCAGTTCATGCGCCAACCCTCACTCGTCGACGTCGAGCAGGCGCGCGACAGTCGTATCAGGGTGGTCGAGCTCGACCCGTTCGATCTGCTGGAAGCGGCGGCTGATCTTGTCGCTGGAGATGCGCACTTCGCCCACGTCCTTGTTGGCCTGCTCAATGTGGCTGGCGAGTTTTTTCATGCGCTCGTCGAAGCGCGCGAAATCCTTCGCCAGTTTGGACAGTTCGTCCTTGATGACGTGCGCCATGCGCCGCGTTTCCGAATCGCGGATCACCGCCCGGGCGGTGTTCAGCACCGCCATCAGCGTGGTCGGCGAGGTCAGCCACACGCGTTTTTTCTGCGCGTGCTCGACCAGATCCGGATGGTAGGCGTGGATCTCGGCGAACACCGCTTCGGCCGGCAGGAACATCACCGCGCCGTCGGAGGTTTCGCCGGCGACGATGTATTTGGCGGCGATGTCGTCGACGTGCTTCTTGACGTCGGTCTTGAACTGGCGCTTGGCCGCGTCGCGCTCTGCCGCAGGCAGGCTGTCGTCGAACATGCGGCTGTAGTTTTCCAGCGGGAACTTGGAGTCGACGCAGACGGTGCCGGTCGGCTCCGGCAGGATCAGCACGCAGTCGGCACGCGCGCCGCTCTTCAGGGTGTGCTGGAAGGCATAGGCGTCGGGCGGCAGGCTGTTCCTCACCAGCGCTTCCAGCTGGACTTCGCCGAAGGCGCCGCGCGAGCGCTTGTCGCCCAATATCTCCTGCAAGCTGACGACGTTGGACGCCAGGCCCTCGATCTTTTTCTGCGCCTCGTCGATCACCGCCAGCCGCGACATCACCGAGGTGAAGGTCTCGTTGGTTTTCTTGAAGCCTTCGTCGAGCCGCTCGGCGACCTTGCCGGAGATTTCGTTGAGCCGGCCGTCGACCGTCTGCGACAGCTGCTGCACGCGCTCGCCGAACTGCGCGGTCATGCCTTTCAGCGTGTCCTGCAGCATGCCTTGCTCGGCGCGTCCCTGCTCGATCAGCTTTTCCAGCATCGCGGCCTGGAACTGGCCGAGGTGGCTGGTGACGGCTTCCCGGGTTTCCGCCAGCCGCTCGGTCTGCGCGATCTGCAGGGCCGCCAGCTGGCCCTGCATGCGGTCTGACTGCTGTGCCAGGCCCGTGTGCAGATCGGTCAGCACCGCGCGATGACGGGCTTCCATGTCCTGGATCAGCAGCGCGGGCAAGCCGGTTTGTTCGCGCCGCAGCGCATGGATGCGCAGCAGCAGGAAAACAGTCACGAGGATGAGGGCGGCAAGGCCGACGAGGAGGCTGATTTCTATTGGGCGCATGGCGTCGATTTTACCCGTGGCCCATGTAAAAAAGCCCGGCGCGAAGCCGGGCTATTAGTCACGCAGCCCCGGCGCAAGGCCGGGTTGGGCTTACGCCGCTGCGCGCGATGCTTTTTTGCGCTCATGTTCCTGCAGGTAGCGCTTGCGGATACGGATCGACTTCGGCGTGATTTCGACCAGTTCGTCGTCATCGATGAATTCGACCGCGGATTCCAGCGTCAGCTTGATCGGCGTGGTCAGGCGCACAGCTTCGTCGGTGCCGGACGAACGGACGTTGGTGAGCTGCTTGCCCTTGATCGGGTTGACCACCAGGTCGTTGTCGCGGCTGTGGATGCCGATGATCATGCCTTCGTACAGCTTGTCGCCGGGGCTGACGAACATGCGGCCGCGGTCTTCCAGTTTCCACAGCGCGTAGGCCACGGCTTCGCCGTTGTCCTGGCTGACCAGCACGCCGTTGTGGCGGCCGGGCAGGTCGGCTTTGACCGGGCCGTAATCGTCGAACACGTGGCTCATCAGACCGGTGCCGCGCGTCATGGTCATGAAGTCGGACTGGAAGCCGATCAGGCCGCGTGCGGGAATGTGGTATTCGAGACGGGTGCGGCCCTTGCCGTCGGATTCCATGTTGGTCAGCTCGCCGCGGCGGCGGCCGATTTCTTCCATCACGCCGCCCTGGTGATCGTCTTCCAGGTCGATGGTGAGGTTTTCATACGGCTCGCACTTCTCGCCGTTGATTTCCTTGTACACCACGCGCGGCTTGCCGACGGCCAGCTCGAAACCTTCGCGGCGCATGTTTTCCAGCAGGATGGTGAGGTGGAGTTCGCCGCGGCCGGAGACGCGGAACACGTCGGCGTCGCCGGTTTCATCGACGCGCAAGGCGACGTTGACCAGCAGTTCCTTGGCCAGGCGGTCGCGGATCTGGCGGCTGGTGACGAACTTACCTTCGGTGCCGGCCAGGGGCGACGCGTTGACCATGAAGTCCATGTTCAGCGTCGGTTCGTCCACCGGCAGCACCGGCAGGCCGACCGGGTTTTCGCGGTCGCAGATGGTGACGCCGATGCCGATGGTGTCGAGCCCGGAAATGATGATGATGTCGCCGGCTTCGGCTTCTTCCACCGGCACGCGGTCCAGACCCTTGAAGCCGAGCACCTGGTTGATGCGGCCGGTTGCGACCTGGTCTTCGTGGTTCATCACCGCCACCGACATGCCGGGCTTGATGCGGCCATTGAGCACGCGGCCAACGCCGAGGCGACCGGTGTAGGTCGAATAGTCGAGCGCGGCGATCTGCAACTGCAGCGGCGCGTCGGGCGAACCAGGCGGGGTGGGAACGTGGGTCAGCACGGTGTCGAACAGTGTCGTCATGTCGGAGGCCGTTCCGCCATGCGACGGCGCATCCTTCAAGTCCAGGCACGCCCAGCCGTTCAGGCCCGACGCGTAGATGATGGGGAAGTCGAGCTGCTCGTCGGTCGCGCCAAGCTTGTCGAACAGGTCGAAGGTCTGGTCGACGACCCAGTCCGGACGCGCGCCGGGGCGGTCGACCTTGTTGATTACGACGATGGGCTTGAGGCCCAGCGCCAGTGCCTTCTTGGTGACGAAGCGCGTCTGCGGCATCGGGCCCTCGACGGCATCGACCAGCAGCACCACGCCGTTGACCATGCCGAGCACGCGTTCGACCTCGCCGCCGAAGTCGGCGTGGCCGGGGGTGTCGACGATGTTGATGTGGTAGTCGCCGTACATGATGGCGGTGTTCTTCGCCAGGATGGTGATCCCGCGCTCCCTTTCCAGATCGTTCGAGTCCATCACCCGCTCGTCAACCGCCTGGTTGTCGCGGAAGGTGCCGGACTGCTTGAGGAGCTGGTCGACCAGCGTGGTTTTGCCATGGTCGACGTGCGCGATGATGGCGATGTTGCGGAGCTTGCGGGACATGATGTAGGGTCGTGATGCGGAGAACCTAGCATTATAACAGGTTTTTTTGACTATTTAATGTGCAAGCGGATGTGCGGCCAGCCGGGTGTCGATGCGCTCGATGATCTTCAGGTAGCGGGGGCTGCCGATCGGCCCGAAGCGGCGGTCGAATTCGGCCTGCGACATGAACTCCGGCAGATCGCGAAAGTCCGGCACCAGCGCTGTATCGCTGCGGGCATCGGCCAGTCGCTGCTGCATGCGCGCGGCAGCTTCGCCGGTGGCATTTTCGCCGAGCATGACCCCGGCGCGGTTGGCGGCCAGATCGGTGAAGCTGAAGCCCGAGCCCTTGCTTGCATCTTCTTCTTCCTTGATCAGGCCGATGGCGTTGGCCAGCCGGCTGCCGCCGTTGACGGTGATCGCAGCCGAAATCACGAAGTGTTCGGCAAAGTCGCGCCGCCCGTGCAGCGACAGCAGCACACGCGGCGCACGGCGAATCGACGCGCTGTCGCCTTCCAGCAACTTGGGCAGGCTGATGCCGGAGAGATAGGCCGCCAGCGCGGTGAGCGCGGCGCGGTTTTCCTCGGCCTCGTCGCCATCGATCGTCTGGGCGAAGCCAAACAGGGGCGCGGTGATCTCAAACAGGGGAACGGTGCGACCGTGCGGGTAGCGTTTCAGGAGGATGTCCAACTGCTCGGCATAGGCCAGCATGCGTGCCTGATCTTCCGGTGCGATCAGCAGTTCCGCGCTTTTGCGCTCAATCTGCGTCAGCAGGAAGGGATGCCAACGGTAATCCAGGGTGGCCTGGTTCTCGTCGAAATTCACCTGGGAAAACGCATCGGCCAGCGAAGCGTAGGTTTCGTCGCGGCGCAGCCAGCGGTGCGCCAGGCGCGCGATCCCGTCGGCCAGCACGCCCGGCAGCGGCAGGCTGCCCAGCCGCAGGCTCCGGATGCGGATGCCGCCGGGCACGTCCGCCACGTCGGCGGTGAGGTTGAGGTAGCGGCCAAACGGGTTGGGCGGCACGGCCAGGGTGGCGGTGAGGGTGGCCAGGCCGGGCGTGAGTTCGGCTGCGATGCCGTTGATTTGGCGCAGTTCAACCGCGTAATTGAGCAGGCGGTTGAGCTCCTCCTCGCTAAGCTGGATGCTTTGGATCACATCGGGCGTCTGGCGGCGCGGGTCGTGCCGCTGGAACAGCGACTTGACCCAGGCCAGGTCGGTGCGGCGAAATTCGGCCGGCGGCTCGATCGCCGGCGCGTCTTCCAGCGCCAGCCAGGGCAGCACAATGAGCCCGGCCAGCATGGAAAAAAGTAGACTCCAGCCAATGAAACGTTTCATCTTATTCCGGCTGGCTGCGCATGAAATCAGCGGTCTTGAAGAACGCTGCAGTCAGCTCCTGCTGCATGGCGGCATCCACGCCGACGTCCTGCATCGCGCGGATCATGCAGTCCATCCATTGGTCGCGCTCGGCCTCGCCGATGGCGAACGGCAGGTGGCGGCGGCGCAGGAAGGGATGGCCGAAGCGGTCGGTGTATTCCGGCGGGCCGCCGGTCCAGTTGCTCAAGAACCAGGCGAGCTTGTTGCGCGATTCGGTGAGGTCCGCCGGATGCAGCTTGCGGATGCCGTAGTAATCGGGGTCTTCGTCCATCAGGTCGTAAAAGCGGTCGACTAATCGACGTACGACGTCGCCGCCGCCCAGGCGTTCGTAATGAGTCTGCATATTTCAGGCCTTGACCGGTTTGACGGCAGCTGCGGCAGCCTTGGCGCGCAGACGCGCCTCGTCCGTGTCGGCGGCGGTGGCGAGCGCCACCCCCATGCGGCGGCGGGCGAAGGCTTCGGGCTTGCCGAACAGCCGCAGGTCGACGCCGGGCGCGGCGAGGGCTTCGGCGACGTTGTCGAAAGCGATGCCGATGGCGTCCACGCCGCCGTAGATCACCGCCGATGCGCCGGGTTCGCACAGGCTGACGTCGACCGGCAGGCCGAGGATCGCGCGCGCATGCAGTTCGAATTCGTTCTGCCGCTGCGTCGCCATGGTGACCATGCCGGTGTCGTGCGGGCGCGGGCTGACTTCGGAAAACCATACGCTGTCGCCCTTGACGAACAGTTCCACGCCGAACAGGCCGCGCCCGCCGAGGTTGCCGGTGACGGCGGCGGCGATTTCCTGCGCGCGCGCCAGCGCAGCGGCCGACATCGCCTGCGGCTGCCATGATTCGACGTAATCGCCTTTTATCTGAACATGGCCGATGGGTGCGCAGAAATGCGTTTCGACCTGGCCCGAGATACCGAGCGCACGCACGGTCAGCAGCGTGATTTCGTAATCGAAGTCGATCACCCCCTCAACGATGGCGCGCCCCTTGTTGACCCGTCCGCCCGCGGAGGCGTAATCCCAGGCCGCGCCCAGTTCGCTGGCGTTGTCGATCCTGGACTGTCCCTTGCCGGACGACGACATCACCGGCTTGACGATCACCGGGTAGCCCAGTTTTTCCGCCGCCGCCGTCATCCCGGCCAGGCTGTCGGCAAACGCATAGGGCGAGGTTGGCAGCCTCAGCGCTTCCGTCGCCAGCCGGCGGATGCCCTCGCGGTTCATTGTGAGGTGGGCGGCACGCGCGGTGGGGATGACCTCGGCCAGTCCGGCGGCCTCGATCTCCAGCAGGGTTTCGGTGGCGATGGCCTCGATCTCGGGCACCACCAGTTGCGGTTTTTCTGCCTCGATCAGCGCGCGCAGGGCAGCGCCGTCGCTCATGTCGATCACGTGCGCGCGGTGCGCAACCTGTTGGCCGGGGGCGTTGGCGTAGCGATCCACGGCGATGACTTCGACCCCCAGCCGCTGCAGGGCAATGATGACTTCCTTGCCGAGCTCGCCCGCACCCAGCAGCATGACGCGGGTGGCGGACGGAGAGAGCGGGGTGCCGAGGCGCATGGCGGAATCCGGGATGAAAACGGGAATTTTACAGTGGGTGGGGGGTGTGCTGTGTTTGGGTTTTGTTGTGTGAAATGGGGATGCAGCCCAACAAAGTCCTCAATTGCAACGATCAGCACCTACGACTGACTCAGGGCGAACCGTGCGCTCAGCGCAAGCGTTTCAAGCATCCAAACCAGACAACCGCTGCCATACGAAGTGGGGGCCGGGATCGGTCTTGCGGCCCGCCGCAATGTCGCTGTGCCCCACCACGGCGCGGATCGGATAGACCTGCTTCAGCAGCTTCACCAGCGGCGTCAGGGTGGCGTACTGGACTTCGGTAAAGGGCAGGTCGTCGCTGCCCTCAAGTTCGATGCCGATGGAAAAATCATTGCAGCACTCGCGTTCCTGCCAGCTCGACACCCCCGCGTGCCAAGCGCGCAACGTGCAGGGCACGAACTGGATCAGCGTGCCGTCGCGGCGGATGAAGAAATGGGCCGAGACCCGCAGGCCGCGGATCTCCTGGTAATACGGATGCGCATCCCAGTCGAGCCGGTTGGTGAAAAGCTCAATTACCGCATCGCCGTCGAACACGCCCGGCGGCAGCGAAATGTTGTGGATGACAACGAGCTCGATCGCCATGCCTTCTGGGCGCGCGTCGCAGTTGGGCGAGGGCAGCCGGCGGACGGCGGAGAGCCAACCCAAGGCATCGAAGGCGTCGGAATGGGGGGCGGAAATCGACATGGCGCAAGCTTACTCGACCACTGCAAAGTCTGGAAACATCGGCGCCCAGGCCTTAGACTGCCGGCTTTTATTGATTTCCCTCTCCGTCATGACGCTGCTTGAAGCGCAACAATTGCTGGACAATGCCGAGTGTGTCGCGTCTGCAGACACCGTGCAGGCGGCGATCAACCGCTTGGCGGACGAAATTGCCGGCACGCTGGCGGCGGAACTTCCGCTGGTGCTGGCGGTGATGGGCGGTGCGGTGGTGTTTGCCGGACAACTCCTCCCGCGTCTGAACTTCCCGCTCGAATTCGATTACCTGCACGTGACGCGCTACCGGGGCAACACCAGCGGCGGCGAAGTGGAGTGGCGGGTGCTGCCGGGGCAGAACGTGGCGGGCCGCAGCGTGCTGGTACTCGACGACATCCTGGACGAGGGGGAGACGCTGGCGGCGATCCGCGACAAATTGCACGACATGGGCGCGGCGCGGGTGTGGTCTGCGGTGTTGACCAACAAGGACAACGGCCTCAGCAAACCGATCCAGGCCGATTTTGTGGGGCTGGACGTGCCCGACCGCTATGTGTTCGGCTGCGGCATGGACGCTTACGGGCTGTGGCGCAACCTGCCCGCCATTTACGCTTTGAAAGACGAATAACATGCTAGGTATCATCGGCGGCACCGGGCTGACCCAGCTCGCCAATCTTGAAATCACCCATCGCCAGGTGGGGCGCACGCCTTACGGCGAACCTTCGGGCGCGCTCACCTTCGGCCGCATCTGCGGACAGGACGTGATCTTTCTGGCGCGTCATGGCTATGGCCACACCATTCTGCCGCACGAGGTGAACTACCGCGCCAACCTGTGGGCGCTGAAGGACCATGGTGTCGACCGCGTGGTGTCGGTGGCCACCGTCGGCGGCATTCATCCCGGGCTGATCCCCGGCACGCTGGTCATCCCCGACCAGATCATCGACTACACGCATGGCCGCGCCGCGACGTACTTTGTCGAAAGCAACAAGCCGGTCACCCACCTCGATTTCACCTTTCCCTATTGTGCCGCCATGCGTGCCGCCCTGCTGCAAGCCGCCGCCAGCGCCGGCATCAGCCTGCGCGACGGCGGCGTGTATGGGGCGGTGCAGGGGCCGCGCCTGGAAACGGCGGCCGAAATCAACCGCATGGAGCGCGACGGCGCCGACATGGTGGGGATGACCGGCATGCCTGAAGCCTATCTGGCGCGCGAGCTGTCGCTTTGCTACGCGGCGGTGGGAGCGGTGGTGAACCATGCGGCCGGGCGCGGTTTGTCGGCCGACGGTATCCAGATGGAAGAAATCCAGCCCGTGCTGGGCGAAGTGATGCTGCAGGTGCGGCATTTGCTCGAACAGCTGGTGACTAACGACGCCGCCGGCTTGTGCGAATTCTGAGCATGAAGCAGCGCTCCATGAAGCTCTACCATGCCTTGCAATCGCAAGGATTCGGCACCCGCAAGGTCTGCGTGGCACGGGTGCGCGCGGGTGAGGTCGCAGTCAACGGCGAGGTCTGCGACGACCCCGAGGCCAGGGTTGACCCGGCTCAACTGGAACTGACGCTCGACGGCGTCGCCTGGCCGTATCGGGAAAAAGCCTATGTGCTGATGCACAAGCCGGCCGGCTACGAGTGCTCGCACCACGCCAGCCATCATCCCAGCGTGTTTTCCCTGTTGCCGGCGCCGCTGGTGCAGCGCGGCGTGCAGTGCGTGGGGCGGCTCGATCAGGACAGCACCGGCCTCTTGCTGTTTTCCGACGACGGCCAGTTCATCCACCGCATGACCTCGCCGAAAAAAGGCGTGGCCAAGGTTTACCGTGCCGCCTGCGCCGACCCGGTGAGCGATGCCATGCTGGAAGCCCTGCGCAGTGGCGTGCAGCTCAACGACGAGCCTGCGCCGATTGCCGCGCTGGCGTGCGAAAGGCTCGACGAAACCACCCTGCGCCTGACGCTGGCCGAAGGCAAATACCACCAGGTCAAGCGCATGGTCGGCGCGACCGGCAACCGGGTCGAAGCGCTGCACCGCGAAGCCATCGGAAACTATGCTTTGCCCGCAGACCTGCCACCCGGCGCATGGCGCTGGCTCGAAGTCGACGACCTGAAAAAACTGGAGCAATCATGGCCATCCGCGATGTCCTGAAAATGGGCGATCCGCGCCTGCTGGAACCGGCCCGTCCGGTGGCGGATTTTGCCTCGCTCGAACTGGCGCAACTGATTGTCGACATGCACGACACCATGCGCGCGCTCGACGGCGCCGGCCTGGCGGCGCCGCAAATCGGCGTCGGTCTGCAGGTGGTGATCTTCGGGGTCAACGCCAACCCGCGTTACCCGGACGCCGAAGTCGTGCCGTACACGGTGCTGATCAATCCGCAGCTGACGCCGCTGTCCGACGCCATGGAAGCGGGCTGGGAAGGTTGCCTGTCGGTGCCTGGCATGCGCGGGCTGGTGCCGCGTCACAGCGACTTGCGCTATCAGGGCTTCGACCCGGCGGGGCAGCCGATCGACCGCAACGTGAGCGGCTTCCACGCCCGCGTGGTGCAGCACGAAGTTGACCATCTGCACGGCATTCTGTATCCGATGCGCATCCGCGACCTGCGCGATTTCGGGTTCACCGACACCCTGTTCCCGGGACAAAACCTGCAGGACGACTGACCCTTGAAACCGCAGTTGAACCACAGAGGCACAGAGAACACAGAGGAAAAACAACAGCTTGCATGGATCAGTGCGCCCACCCGACGGGTGAAGGCGGGTTGATCGGCAACCCATTGATTTCCTGCCGTTCTCCGTGCCTCTGTGGTGAGGTTTTCAGGTTGACGGGATTTCGACGCGTTCGGGCATGAATTTAGCTTGCCTAAAGTTGTCCCTGTCATCGCCGCTAACTTGTTACGTAACCGTGGGCGAGGTGCCCCGGCACAAGCAACAAGGATAACAATGAGCCCGGAAAAACCGATCCAGCAGGCCTCGCGCCGTATCAACCACGCCACCGCGATGATGGACGAGGCGGTCCAGCTCGACGCCATCGCCGCCCGGCTGATGGCAGTGCAGCGACACTGGAACGCCCCCAGCCGTGAAATCGACCTGGCTGCCGCACTGAGAGCCAGCCGAAGTGCCTGGCATGCGATTCAGGCCGCGCTGGCTGAAGGCGTGCTGACGCTGCCGCCGGACGTGCAGCACAACCTGCTGATTCTGTCGGTGTATGCCGACAGCAAAATCAGCGCCTGCGAATCCATCCCCAGCGCCGACACGCTGGGCAGCCTGATTTCACTGACGCGTACCCTGGCGGGGAGCCTGAAGGAATGGCGGGTGGCGGCATGAGCGTGCCGCAGTGGGGCCTGACGGATCCGGATTTCAGTCTGGCCGGTTTTCCGGTTGCGGCAGTCGATGTCGGCATCCCGGGGCGTCCGGGCCGCGTCCGCAACCGCACCAAGACCGAGCCGGAGGAAAAGGTCAAGAAACCTGCCGATGGCGTGCGCAAGAAATCGCCGCCCGCCCGCAAGGCTCCGCCGCGCGGGCGTTACGTCGACGAATATGCGCGGCCGGCGTCCTGAATCACTGCAAAACCGCCCGCACGCTGGCCTCTAGCGCCAGCATTCCGGCAGGCGTCTCAAGGCTCTTTCCCCGGATCAGAAACGTATCCTCGACCCGCTCGCCAAGCGTGTCGATCTTGGCGGCATAGACACTCACGTCGTGCTGCATCAGCACCTCGGCGACCGCAAACAGCAGTCCCCCGCGATCGGCGCAGGTGATCGACAGCATGTGGCCGCGCCCCTGTGCGTCGGGCGCAAGCTGGACCGTGGCCGGATAGGGGTGGTGGCGCTGGTGGCGCGACAGGCGGCCGCGCGGCGCAGGTTGCAGCGGGCGCGCCGGATCGAGGTCGCGCGCCAGTTCGTGCTCCACGTAGCTCAGAAAGTCGCGGTAATGAATGCCCCGGTTGGCCAGATCCATCACCTGAAAACTGTCGAGCGCATAGCCATGCCGGGTGGTGTGGATCTTGGCTTCGAGGATGGTGTACTGGATGCGCGCGAAAAAGCCGCAGATGCGGGCAAACAGGTCGGGGCGGCCAGGGGTGTAGACCAGCACCTGGATGCCTTCGCCGGCCGGAGACAGGCGCGCCCGCACGACGGCGTTAGGGGTGTCGGTGCGGCGCCACAGCATGCGCGCCTGCCAAGCCATGTCGCGGGCGTCGTAACGGACAAAATAGCGGGCATCGAGGTGTTGCCACAGGGCATCGGCAGCGTCTGCCGGCAGGCCATAGAGGGCAAGGTTGACGCGTGCTTCCGTCTGCTTGGCGGCGATGTCGGCCACGGCTTCATCACCGCCTGCAAGCCTGGCTTGCGTGGCGTGATAGAGGTCCTCCAGCAGCTTGCCTTTCCAGGCGTTCCAGACCTTGGGGCTGGTGCCGCGGATGTCGGCCACGGTCAGCAGATACAGCGCGGTCAGACGACGGGGGTGGCCGACTTTGGCGGCAAACGTGGCGACCACCTGCGGATCGCTGATGTCCTCTTTTTGCGCGGTGCGCGACATCGCCAGATGCATGCTTACCAGCCAGGCGACAAGATCGCTGTCGGTCTTGTCGAGGCCGTGCTGGCGGCAAAACCGCCGCGCATCGGTCGCGCCCAGCTCGGAATGGTCGCCGCCGCGGCCTTTGGCAATGTCGTGGAACAGCGCAGCCAGATACAGCAGTTCGGGTTTGTCGAAAGCGGCGATCAGCCGGCTGGCGAGCGGGAGCTCGTGCGCGAACGCCGGCACGGTCAGGCGCCGCATGTTGCGCAGCACGGTGAGGATGTGTTCGTCCACGGTGTAGACGTGGAACAGGTCGTGCTGCATCTGCCCGATGATGCGGCCGAACGCCGGGATGTAACGCCCGATCAGGCCGTAGCGGTGCATCGCGCGCAGCGACCGGGTGATGCCGACCGGCTGGCGCAGCAGGGTCATGAACAGGGCGCGATGCGCCGGATCGGCGCGGAAGGCAGCGTCGATGCGGGTGCTGCCGCGCCATAGCGCACGCAGCGTGGCCGGTTCGAATCCGGCGAGTGCCGGGCGCTGGGCGTAGACGATGAAGGCGCGCAGCAGCGCATCGGGCTTGCGCGCGAACAGGTCGGGTTCGCGCGCTTCCAGCAACCTGGCGCGCACCTGGAAATCGGCGTCGATCGGCTCGGGCGGCGCCGTCACCGGAAACAGCCGCACCCGCAGCGACTGGATGAGGATGTCGTTGGCGCGCTGGATCAGCTTGGCGGCGCGGTAATAACCCTGCATCAGACGCTCGCCCGCCCGCTTGTTGGCGGTGGCCGCGAGCCCGAGGCGCTCGGCGAGTTCGGTCTGGTAATCGAAGGCCAGGCGATCTTCACGCCGCCGGGCCAGGATATGCAGATGGATGCGCAGCGAAGCGAGCGTGCGTTCCTCGCGTGCAATTCGGCGCGCCTCGGAGGGGGTGAGCAGGCCGGCGCGCGCGATGCCATTCCAGCCGTCGGTGATGCCGCAGGCCTGCGCCAGCCAGTGGATCGTATGCAGGTCGCGCAGGCCGCCGGGGCTGTCCTTCAGGTTGGGTTCGAGCTTGTAGGCGCTGTCGTCGAAGCGGGCGTGGCGCGCCTGCTGCTCGACGAGCTTGCCGTCGAAGAAATGCTGGGCGTCGAAGCGCGCCCGAAAGCGCCGGCTGAATTCGTCGAACAGGGGGACAGCGCCACACACGAAGCGCGCTTCCAGCAGATTGGTTTCCACCGTGATGTCGGCGTCGGCCTCGATGATGCAGGCCTCGACGGTGCGCACGCTATGGCCGATTTCCAGCCCGACGTCCCAGCAGGCCTGCACCCAGTTTTCCAGCGTGGCCTGCTGCGCTGCGGTGGGCTCGTGCGGCAGCAGCATCAGCACGTCCACGTCCGAGCCGGGAAACAGCTCGCCGCGCCCGTAGCCGCCGGCGGCGGCTACGCAGAAGCTGGCGGGCAGCGCGAGCCGGGTGCCGATTTCAGCCAGCACGCCATCGACCAGCGCGGCGTGGCGCGTCAGGTAGCGCGGGGCAGAGGGTTTTTCAAGATAGGCCGCGGCGAGTGCCGCACGGCCCGATTTGAGCCGCTCGCGAAGGTCGGCGAACGGCGGGTTGCTCACGCGGTGTGGGGGATGCGGTCGGGCACGGCCGGGGTGCCGGCCGACACGGTCAGCACTTCATGGCCGCTGTCGGTGACCAGGATGGTGTGTTCCCACTGCGCCGACAGGCTGCGGTCCTTGGTGACGATGGTCCAGCCGTCGGACATCTGGCGGATGTCGCGGCGCCCGGCGTTGATCATCGGCTCGATGGTGAAGGTCATGCCCGGTTCCAGCACCAGGCCGGTACCGGCCTTGCCGTAATGCAGCACCTGCGGGTCTTCGTGGAAATCACGGCCGATGCCGTGGCCGCAGAATTCGCGCACTACGCTGCAGCCGTGGCTTTCGGTGAAGCGCTGGATGGCGTGGCCGATGTCGCCCAGGCGGGCGCCGGGCTTGACGTGGGCGATGCCGACCCACATCGCTTCATAGGTGATCTGGATCAGCCGCCTGGCCTGGATCGACACCTCGCCCACCGCGAACATGCGGCTGGTGTCGCCGTGCCAGCCGTCCTTGATGACGGTAATGTCGAGGTTCACGATGTCGCTGTTTTTCAGCAGCTTGTCGCCCGGCACGCCGTGGCAGACCTGGTTGTTGACCGAGGTGCAGATCGACTTGGGATAGGGCGCGTGGCCGTTCGGCGCGTAGTTCAGCGGCGCCGGGATGGTGCCCTGCACATTCACCATGTAGTCGTGACACAGTCGGTCGAGTTCGCCGGTGGTGACGCCGGGTTTGACGAAGGGCGTGATGTAGTCGAGCACTTCCGAGCCGAGTCGGCCCGCAATGCGCATGCCCTCGATTTCGGCGCCGGTTTTGATGGTGACAGTCATGGTGCGGGTAGCGGGAAATAAAGCCGCATTCTAGCGTGACCGGTGCATGCCCAAAAACCTGTGCGGAGCAGGGATAAAAAAGGGACGCCTGCTGGCGTCCCTCGTTTCCGTCCCGGTACGGAGTCCTACAGTGAAGGCAGCGTGTTCGCGTCGCTCGTTTGCTCACGGTTCTCGTTACGGTTCTCGTAACGATTCTCCTGGCGTTGAGCGTCGCCGCTCTGCGAGCCATCGCGTTTCTGAGTGCGTTTCTGAGTGCGTTCCCGGGTCTGCTGTTGGCTGTGGTCGGCGCCGGATGCACTGCCGCCGCCCATGCCGCCGCCACCCATACCACCGCCGCCGCCGCCGCCGCCGCCGCCGCCCCTGGCATAGACCGCGCCGCTGGCGAGGCTGGTTGCAAGTAAAACGAGGGAAAGAACTTTCATGGATTTCATATTGTTGCGCTCCTGGGTAATGAATGCTGCCTGCGAAATCACCGGCCTCGACGCCCCGTGCCACGAGACGCGCCCGCTGCCGCGCCACCGCTCGCGCCCGAACCTTGCGTGTCCCGATGGCGATGTTCGTAACCCGCACCGTATGGCAGGCTGGACGGGGAGGAACCTGCATTCGGTCCATTCCCGGCCCGGGCCGGCGCTTGCAGGTTGCGCAACACCGTTTCGTCGGACATTTCGTCGTGCGCGGGGGCTTGCAAGGGCATGTCCCGCGGCAGCGACAGGTTGAGGGGGCGCGCGTGAGCGGCAGGCGCCTTTTCCTGTCCGTCAGCGGCCATGGCGGGGGACGCCAGGGACAGCAGGCACGGCAGCAGGATCAGGGTCGGTCGCATCATGGTCGGGTTCGAGGCTGGTGTGCGCCGTCACCATTGACGGCGTGGAGCGAATTCTCGGCGCGCAGGGCGGCGGCGGTATGTCTGCAGGGTGGCAGCGTGTGTCAATGTGTGTCGGGCCGACGTGTGGCCTTCCAAGTCGGGTAGGATAATTCACCGCGGCACAACCCGTCGAGCACGGCCACGCATCCGTCCGGCGAAACCGGTGCGTCCCCTGGAGCCTTTTATTTATCGCATGATGCAATCCTGTCCACCCGATCCATCGCAAGCCGATCCATCGCAAGCCGCAGTGTCGCAGACAGGTACCGCGCGCGCCCGCATTCTGGTGGTTGACGACGACCCCGGCATGCGAAGCCTGCTGGAAGTCTATCTGGGCGACAGCGGCTTTGCCGTGGAAACGGCGGGCGATGGCGCGGCCATGTGGCAGCTGCTGGCGCATGGCATGCCCGACGCCATCGTGCTCGACCTGATGATGCCCGGCGAGGACGGCCTGTTGCTGGCGCGGCGCCTGCGTGAGCGGTCGAACGTGCCCATCCTCATGCTGTCGGCGCGCGGCGAGGAAATCGACCGCGTGGTCGGGCTGGAAATGGGGGCCGACGACTACCTGGCCAAACCGTTCAGTCCGCGCGAACTGCTGGCGCGCCTGCGTGCGCTGCTGCGGCGCAGCCAAGGGCAGGCCGAGCCAGCGCGACAGGCCACGCTTCCGATGTTCGGGCCTTTCCAGTTCGATGCCGCCAGCCACCGGCTTACCAAGGACGGCGTCGAGATCAAGCTGTCGACTGCCGAGTTCGCCCTGCTGCACATCTTTATCGAACATCCGTTGCGGGTCATGTCGCGCGACACCCTGATCGATATGCTGAAAGGCTACGAGCGCGATCCGTTCGATCGCAGCGTCGACACCCGCGTCACCCGCCTGCGCCGCAAGATCGAGGCCAATCCAGGCGAGCCGGCGTACATCCGCACCGTGCGCGGCGAGGGCTATCTGTTCAACCCGCGCGGCGGCGCGGCGTGAAGCTGCCGTCGCGGCTCAGCCTGACGCAGCAGAACGCCCTGCTGCTGGTGGCGTTCCTGATCGCGTTTGAACTGGTGACGGCGGCCGCCACCGCCTATTTCCTCATGTTGCCGATGGCGCGCCGCTCGGCGGCCGACCTGGCCGGACTGATGGCCCTGTCGGCGCAGACCTGGAGCGAACTGCCGCCGGTCACCCGCCCCGCTTTCGAGATTGAGCTGTCGCGCGCGCATGAGCTGGCGTTGCGGGCCGAGCCGCCCGAGGGCGCGGAGGCCCCCGCCTGGCGCGAGCCCTACCTGAAAATTCTGGTGGAGGCGTTGAGCGCGCGCCTGGGAGAGCCGGTGGCCAGCTCCCGCGAGATGGTCGGGGACAAGGAATGGCTCTGGGTGTCGCTCCCAGCCGGCGGGGGCCGTCTTTCGGTGGGCTTGCCGCACAGCCGCATCGGCCCGCGTCCGATCCATGCCCTGCTGGTCTCGCTGGCGGGCGGCGCGCTGCTGGCCCTGCTTGCGGCCTGGTGGCTGGCGCGCCGCACCACGCGCCCGCTGCAGCGCCTGCAGCAGGCGGCGGCCTCGCTGGGGCGCGGGCAGACCCCGGAGCGCCTGCCCGAAACCGGCCCGCGCGAAATCGCCGCCTTGAGCCGCCGTTTCAACGAGATGGCGAAACAGGTGGAAGACCTGCTGGCCGCCCGCACCGTTTTGCTGGCCGGCGTCTCGCACGACCTGCGCACGCCGCTGGCGCGGCTGCGGTTGGCGGTAGAAATGCTGGTGAGGAAGCCCGGCCCGGAGCTGGTGGCGCAGGTGGAGGGCGACATCGAGGCGATGGACCGTCTGATTGGCGACGTGCTGACGCTGGCGCGCGGCTTCGGTCACGAGGCGAGCCAGCCGGTGGCGCTAGCCGAGCTGCTGGCCGACCTGGTGCGCGCCACCCCCGGCGCGTTAGAACGGGTGCAGATCGAGACGGCCGATATCACGCTCGAGGTGCCTGCTGGCGCCTTGCGGCGCATCCTCGCCAATCTGCTGGAGAATGCACTGCGCTACGGCAGCGGTCTGCCAGTGAGCTTGCGTGCCGAAACCGCAGGCGGCATCTGTCGCATCGGCGTGCTCGATCGTGGGCCGGGGATTTCCTTGGCCGAGCGGGAGGCGGTATTCCGCCCGTTTTACCGGCTGGAAGCCTCGCGCAGCATCAGCACCGGCGGTTCCGGGCTGGGGCTGGCGATCGTGCGCCAGCTGGCTTCGGCGCAAGGCTGGGAGGTGTCGCTGCAGGCGCGCACCGGAGGCGGCCTGGCGGCCTGGCTGGAGCTTCCGTTGCGGCAGGCGGGACAGACGCGTTAAAGGATGTTTTTCCTTGAAACGGGAGCCTTATCGAATTAGAATTGTGGGCTGTCCGAAATGGTTCGGACAAATTCGCACACCTGTCATTAAAGGGTGGCGGCGCGTTCAGATCAAGCTAACGCGCGGCTGCTGACGGGTGGAGGCTCAACCCTTTAGGAGATTTACATGTCTGTCACCATGCGCCAAATGCTGGAAGCCGGCGTCCACTTCGGACACCAGACCCGCTTCTGGAACCCCAAGATGGCCCCGTTCATTTTCGGAAACCGCAACAAGATTCATATCGTCAACCTGGAAAAAACGCTGCCGATGTTCCAGGAGGCGCAAAAATTCGTGCGTCAGCTGTCCGCCAACAAGGGCAAGGTGCTGTTCGTCGGCACCAAGCGCGCCGCGCGCGACATCGTGCGCGAAGAAGCCCAGCGCGCCGGCATGCCTTACGTCGACAACCGCTGGCTGGGCGGCATGCTGACCAACTTCAAGACGGTCAAGCTGTCGATCAAGCGCCTCAACGACCTGGAGGCCGCACTGGCCGAACCGGGCCGTTTGTCGAAAAAAGAAACCCTCACCATGCAGCGCGAAGCCGACAAGCTGAACCGCAGCCTGGGCGGCATTCGCGAAATGGGCGGCGTGCCCGACGCACTGTTCATCATCGACGTCGGCTACCAGAAGGGCGCCGTGGTCGAGGCCAAGAAGCTTGGCATCCCGGTGATCGGCGTGGTCGACACCAACAACAGCCCGGCTGGCGTGGATTACATCATCCCCGGCAACGACGACTCGGCGCGCGCGATTCGCCTGTACGCCCGCGGCGTGGCTGATGCGGCTCTGGAAGGCCGTGCTCAGGTGATCGGCGAAATCGTCGGTGGCGAAGAGTTCGTCGAGATTGAAGAGGACGAAGAAGAAGAGGGTGGCGTCGCCGCTGAATAAACGCGACGCGCTGCAACATCGCCGGGATGGATTCCCGGCGAACGTATTTTGAGGAGGGGCCTTGGCCCCTCTTTCTACATAGGCTGGATCAATTTAGTAATTTGGGATAGGAGCACGAAATGGCAGAAATCACTGCAGGCATGGTCAAGGAACTGCGCGAAAAAACCGATGCGCCGATGATGGATTGCAAGAAAGCGCTGTCGGAAGCCGGCGGCGACATGCAGAAGGCGGAAGAAATCCTGCGCGTGCGCTTCGGCAACAGGGCTGCCAAGAGCGCCAGTCGCGTGGCGGCCGAAGGCATCGTGACCATCGCGATCAGCGCCGACGGCAAGTCGGCCGCCATGGTGGAAGTCAACTGCGAAACCGATTTTGTGGCGAAGAACGACGATTTCCTGGCACTGTCGAGCGCGCTGGCCGAGATGGTGCTGAACCAGAAGCCGGCCGACGTTGCCGCGCTGTCCGCGCTGCCTTACAAGGGCAGCACGGTGGAAGCCGTCCGGACCGAACTGGTCGGCAAGATGGGCGAGAACATGTCGGTGCGCCGCTTCGTTCGCCTCGACGGCCAGGGCAGGTTCGCCAGCTACATCCACGGCAACAAGATCGGCGTGCTGGTCGATGTGAGCGGCGACGAAGCGCTGGCGCGCGACATCGCCATGCACATCGCGGCGTCCAAGCCGAAGTCGCTGGATGCCTCCGGCGTGCCGCAGGATCTGATCGATACGGAACGCCGCGTCGCGATCGAGAAGGCCAAGGAAGCCGGCAAGCCGGAAGCCATGCTGGAAAAGATTGCGGATGGCACGGTGCAGAAATACCTCAAGGAAGTCACGCTGCTGTCGCAGCCCTTCGTCAAGGACGACAAGCAGAGCGTCGAGCAGGTGCTGAAGTCGAAGAACTCGCAGTGCCACGGTTTCGTGATGGTCGTGGTGGGCGAGGGCATCGAGAAGAAGGTCACCGACTTCGCCGCCGAAGTCGCGGCGGCGTCCCAGGTCTGATCGCCGATGGCGCCGGTTCGACGCATCCTGCTGAAGCTGTCCGGCGAGGCCCTGATGGGGCCGGATGGCTTTGGCTATCACGCTGAAACCATGGCCGGCTTCGTCGGTCAGGTTCGCGAGGTGGTGGCGCTCGGTGTGCAGGTCGGCATCGTGGTCGGCGGCGGCAACCTGTTTCGCGGCGCCACCGGCGCCCTGTCCGGGATGAACCGCGCGACCGCCGATTCGATGGGCATGCTGGCCACCGTGATGAATGCGCTGGCCTTCAAGGATGCCTTGCAGCAGGCCGGCGTGGATACGCGGGTGCAGACTGCGGTTCATATCGCACATGTTGGCGAGGACTTCGATCGCGACGCGGCTGTGCGCCACCTGGAAGCGGGGCGGGTGGTGATTTTCGGCGGTGGTACGGGCAACCCTTTCTTTACCACGGATACCGCGGCGGCCCTGCGCGCGGCCGAGATCGGCGCCGACCTGCTGCTGAAGGCGACCAAGGTCGACGGCGTCTATACTGCCGATCCGATGAAGGACGCGAGCGCCCGGCGCTACGAAACGCTGAGTTTCGACGAGGCGATCGCCAATAATCTGGCGGTGCTCGATACCGCCGCTTTTGCCCTGTGCCGCGAACAGAATCTGAACCTGGTCGTGTTCAATGTCTTCAAGCCCGGCGCGCTGTGTCGCGTGGCGATGGGCGAAGACGAAGGCACGCGCGTGACCTTAAGTTGAGGAGTTGAAATGGCTGAAACCACCATCGCCGAGATCAAGCAGTCCGCCGAACATAAAATGGGCAAGACGCTGGAAGCGTTGAAGAACGATCTGGCCAAGGTGCGCACCGGGCGCGCCCACACCGGTATCCTCGATCACGTCATGGTCGAGTACTACGGCAGTCCGACGCCGGTGCCGCAAGTGGCCAGCGTGTCACTGGTCGATTCGCGTACCCTGGGTGTGCAGCCGTACGAAAAGAACATGGTCGGCAAGATCGAGAAAGCAATTCGCGATGGCGATCTGGGCCTGAATCCGGCGACACACGGCGACATCATCCGCGTGCCGATGCCCTCGCTGACCGAAGAGCGCCGCCGCGACCTGATCAAGGTGGTGCGCAACGAAGCCGAAGCCGCGCGCGTCGCGGTGCGCAATATCCGCCGCGATGCCAACGGCACGCTCAAGGACATGGTCAAGGCCAAGACCGCGACCGAGGACGAGGAGCGCCGCACCCAGGACGAGGTGCAGAAGTTGACCGACAAGCACATCGGCGAGATCGACAAGATGCTGGCCGACAAAGAGAAAGACCTGCTCGCAGTCTGAGCCGATCCTGCGTGTCCACCCTGGCGAAGAAAACGATTCCGGCAAGCACCGATGTGCCGCGGCACATCGCCATCATCATGGATGGCAATGGCCGCTGGGCAAAACGCCGGCTGATGCCGCGCGTGGCCGGACATCGCAAGGGGGTCGAGGCGCTGCGGGGCGTGATCCGCGCCTGCGCCGAACGCGGCGTGTCGCACCTCACGGTATTCGCCTTCAGTTCCGAAAACTGGCGGCGTCCGCAGGAAGAAGTCACCCTGCTGATGGAGTTGTTCATGCGCGCGCTGGAGAATGAGGTCGCGCGGCTGCATGAAAACGACATCCGCTTCCGCGTCGTCGGCGATCTGTCGGGCTTTTCCGGGCGCATCCAGGCGCTGATCCGCGACGCCGAGGCGCTGACGCGCGACAACACCCGTCTCACCTTCACCGTGGCGGCCAATTACGGCGGACGCTGGGACATCGTGCAGGCAGTGAAGAAGCTGATGGCGGCGGGCATGACGGCGGACGCGCTGGATGAAGCCGCGCTGGCGCAGCAGCTCAGCATGGCCGAATCGCCCGAGCCGGATCTGTTCATCCGCACCGGCGGCGAACAGCGCATCAGCAATTTCCTGCTGTGGCAGCTGGCCTATACCGAGCTGTATTTCACCGACGCGTTGTGGCCCGACTTCGACGCGGCGGCGCTGGAGGCGGCAATTGCCTCGTACCGCGCCCGCGAACGCCGTTTTGGCCGCACCAGCGAACAGGTTCAAACCGCGTCGTGACGGCAGCATCCATGACACCGCTTTTCAGACGGGTGCTCACCGCAGCACTGTTGCTGGCCGTGTTCGTGCCGGCCGTGCTGTGGGCGCCGGCGTGGATATGGGCCATCCTGATGGCCGGGCTGATCGGCATGGCCGCTTATGAATGGGCGCGCCTGAGCCTTTTTCCGCCGCTGTCCGCACGCGCCTATGCAGGCCTGCTGACGCTGGCTGCGCTGGCCCTGCCCGCGCTGCTGGGCGCGGATTGGCCAAGCTACCAGACCGCGCTGATCCTGCTGGCCATTGGCTTCTGGCTGATCGTCGCGCCGCTGTGGCTGCTGGGCCGCTGGCATGCGGCGCATCCCTTCGTGCGGGCCGTGGTCGGCGTCGTGGTGCTGGTGCCGACCTGGGCGGCGCTGCTGTATCTGCATGCACGCGGCCCCGGCGTGCTGCTCGGGGTGATGGCGGTCGTGTGGATTGCCGACACTGCCGCGTATTTCGCCGGTCGCCGCTTCGGCCGCCACAAGCTTGCGCCCGTCATCAGCCCCGGCAAGACCTGGGAAGGCGTGGCGGGGGCATTCGTTGCCGTCGCACTGTATGCGGCGGCCCTGAGCACGGTGGTCGGAATGCCGCTGCTGTCGCTGCTGATCATGGTGTCGGGCCTGCTGTATCTGTCGGTGCTGGGCGACCTGTTCGAGTCCTGGATCAAGCGCGTCTCCGGCATGAAGGACAGCGGCACCGTGCTGCCCGGCCATGGCGGCGTGCTCGACCGCATCGATGCCCTGACGTCCACCCTGCCGGTTGCCGCCGGCCTGTTGATGTGGCTGGAGCGCTCCGCATGACTGCAAGCGGCATCAAACCGCGCGTCCTCACCATCCTCGGCGCCACCGGCACCATCGGCGTCAACACGCTCGATGTGGTGGCGCGCCACCCCGGTCGCTTCGAAGTCTTCGCGTTGACCGGCGCGACGCAAGTCGAGCGCATGCTCGAGCAGTGCCGCACCCATCGCCCGCGTTTTGCGGTGATGAGCGAGCCGGCCACGGCCGCCGTTCTGCGCGCGCGGATTGCCGAAGAGAAACTTCCGGTGACGGTGCTCGAAGGCGCCGCCGCCCTGATCGAGGTGGCGACTGCGCCCGAGGTCGACACCCTGATGGCGGCGATCGTCGGCGCTGCCGGGCTGCCGGCCACGCTGGCGGCGGCGCAGGCGGGCAAGCGCATCCTGCTCGCCAACAAGGAAACCCTGGTGGTGTCCGGCCAGCTGTTCATGGACGCCATCGCCGCCAGCGGCGCCGAGCTGCTGCCGATCGACTCCGAGCACAACGCCATCTTCCAGTCGCTGCCGCGCGACTTCAACGGCGACTTCCAGCAGGCCGGGGTGAAGGCGCTGTGGCTCACCGCATCGGGCGGCCCGTTCCGCACGCTGTCGGCCGAGGCGATCGCCGCGGCGACGCCGGCGCAGGCGGTGGCGCACCCCAACTGGGTGATGGGCAGGAAGATCTCGGTCGATTCGGCGAGCCTGATGAACAAGGGGCTCGAAGTGATCGAGGCGCGCTGGCTGTTCAACGCGCGCCCCGGGCAGATCAAGGTGGTGGTGCATCCGCAGAGCATCGTGCATTCGATGGTCGAATACGCCGACGGCTCGGTGATCGCGCAGATGGGCACACCCGACATGCGCACGCCGATCGCCTACGCGCTGGGCTTCCCCGAGCGCATCGATGCCGGCGTCTCGACGCTCGAGCTGATGGGCCGGCAACTCACCTTCGAGGCGCCCGACACCGCGCGCTTTCCCTGCCTGCAGCTGGCGTTCGACGCGCTCGCCGCCGGCGGCAACGCCGCAGCGGTGCTGAATGCCGCCAACGAAGTGGCGGTCGCGCGCTTTCTCGACGGCGCGGTGGCGTTTTCCGCCATCGCTGCCAGCATTGCCCACACCCTCGACACACTGGCGGGCGGGGCGGCCGATACGCTGGACGATCTGCTCGAAGCCGACCGCCAGGCGCGCAGCGTGGCCGAAACCTATCTGGAGGCGCGATGAGCACGCTGTACACCGTTCTGTGGTTCCTGGTCGCCATCGGCATCCTGGTGGTGGTGCACGAATTCGGCCATTACCTCGCCGCGCGGCTGGCCGGCGTCAAGGTGCTGCGCTTTTCGGTCGGCTTCGGCAAGCCTTTGCTCAGCCGCCGCTGGGGCCGCGACCAGACCGAATGGGTGCTGTCCGCGCTGCCGTTGGGCGGCTACGTCAAGATGCTCGACGAGCGCGAGGGCGAAGTGCCGGCCGCAGAGGCGCACCGCAGCTTCAACCGCGCCACCGTGTGGCGTCGCATCGGCATCGTTTCGGCGGGCCCGATCGCCAACTTCCTGCTCGCCATCGTGTTTTACTGGGCGCTGTTCCTGAGCGGACTGCCGGCGATCAAGCCGATAATCGGCGAGCCGCCCGCGGGCACCCCGGCGGCGCAGGTCGGCCTGGCGGCGGGCGACGAGATCCGCCGCGTCAACGGCAAGGACACGCCGTCGTTCCAGGATCTACGCCTGAATCTGATGCGTGCGGGGGTGGCGGGCGACGCGCTCACGCTGGAGCTGGCAGATGGCCGAAGCGTGCAGCTCGATGCCGCGCCGATGCAGACCGAGAACCTGGAACACGACATCCTGCGTCCGCTGGGCATCGTGCGCTACGACCCAGTGCTCGACCCGGTGATCGGCAGGGTGTTGCCGGACGGCGCCGCCGCGCGCGCAGGCTTTCAGCCGGGCGACCGGCTGCTCGCCGCCAACGGCGACCCGCTGGCGAGCTGGCAGGACTGGGTGCAGCTGGTTCGCCAGCATCCGGCCAAGCCCTTGCGCATCGAATACGAGCGGCAGGGGCAGCGGGGTGAGTTGACCGTGGTTCCCGAAGCGGTGGACGAAGCCGGCCAGCGCGTCGGCAAGATCGGCGCCGGCCCCCAAATTGATGAAGCGGTGCTGGCCGCGCTGATGACCGAAGTGCGCTACGGCCCGGTCGCTTCGCTCTGGCACGGCGCCGCCAAGACCTGGGACATGAGCCTGTTCACGCTGGAGATGATGGGGCGCATGGTGATGGGCCAGGTGTCGTGGAAAAACCTGTCCGGCCCGCTGACCATTGCCGATTACGCGGGGCAGAGCGCCGCCCTCGGCTGGATCAGTTTTGTCGGCTTTCTGGCGCTGGTGAGCGTGAGCCTGGGCGTGCTCAATCTGCTGCCCATCCCGCTGCTGGATGGCGGGCACCTCATGTATTATGTGGCCGAAGTTTTCACCGGTCGCCCGGTGTCCGAACGCACCATGGAAATCGGCAGCCGAATCGGCATGGTTCTCCTGCTGATGCTGATGACGTTTGCCCTGTTCAACGATTTGCAACGCCTGATAGGCGGATGATAACAACCATGATCCTGAGCCGTTTGACGCTTGCCCTTGCCGCTGTATTTGCCGTACAACCCGTGTTCGCCGAGGAGCCCTTCGTCGTCAAGGACATCCGGGTCGAGGGCATCCAGCGCACCGAGGCGGGAACGGTGTTCAGCTACCTGCCGGTCAAGGTCGGCGAGGTGATGACCGACGAGAAAACCGCGGCGGCAATCAAGGCGCTCTACGCCACCGGATTTTTCAAGGATGTGCGGCTGGAGGCGCGCGACGGCGTGGTGATCGTCACCGTTGAAGAGCGCCCTTCGATCGCCACCATCACCCTTAAAGGCATCAAGGAGTTTTCTGCGGACGACCTGAAGGCCGGCCTCAAGCAGACCGGCCTGGCCGAAGGCCGCGTGCTCGATCGCGCCATGCTCGACAAGGCCGAACAGGAACTGCAGCGGCAGTATTTCAACCGCGGCAAATACGCGGTGGAAATCAAGTCCACCCTGACGCCGCTGGAGCGCAACCGGGTCGCCGTGCAGTTCGACGTGGTGGAAGGCGACAGTGCGAAGATCCAGCAGATCAACATCGTCGGCAACCAGGCCTTCAAGGAGAAGACCCTGCTGAAGGAGTTCGGCTCCACCACGCCGGGCTGGCTGACCTGGTACACCAAGAGCGACCAGTATTCCAAATCGCGCCTGGCCGGCGACATCGAGGCGCTGCGCTCGTTCTACCTCAATCGCGGCTATCTCGAATTCAATGTCGAATCCACCCAGGTGTCGATTTCGCCCGACAAGCAGGGCATCTACATCACCGTCAACGTCACCGAAGGCCCGCAGTACAAGGTGTCAGACGTCAAACTGGCGGGGCAGATGCTGGTGCCGGAAGCCGAGCTGCAGAAACTCATCACCATCAAGCCGGGCGAGGTGTTCGTGCGCGACCGCCTGACCGAGACCACCAAGAAAATCGGCGACCGCCTCGGCAATGACGGGTATGCGTTTGCCAACGTCAATGCGGTGCCCGAGCTCGACAAGGAAAAGGCCACAGTCGCCTTCACCCTGTTCGTCGATCCCGGTCGTCGCGTCTACGTCAACCGCGTCAACGTGGCGGGCAACACCAAGACCCGGGATGAAGTGGTGCGCCGCGAAATTCGGCAGATGGAAGGCGCGTATTACGACGCCGAAAAGATCAACCGCTCGCGCGACCGCCTCAACCGACTGGGCTACTTCAACGAAGTCAACATCGAAACGCCGAGCGTGCCGGGCACCACCGATCAGGTCGACGTCAACGTCAGCGTGGCCGAGAAATCGACCGGCAACATCATGCTGGGCGCCGGTTTCTCATCGTCCGAAGGCCTGGTGCTGTCGGGTTCGGTGTCGCAGAGCAACGTGTTCGGCACCGGCAACCGGGTGTCGGCGCAAATCAACTCGGGCAGCGTCAATACCGTGTATTCGCTGTCGTACACCAACCCCTACTTCACCATCGACGGCATCAGCCTGGGCTATGACGTGTACCGGCGCGATGTCGATGCGACTTCGCTCGACAACGTCGCCGATTACAAAACCTCCACCTATGGTGCGGGGGTGCGCTTCGGCTTGCCGATCAACGAACGCGACTTCATCTCGTTCGGTCTGACCTACGAGCAGACCTCGCTCAGCACCACCGCTGTCGAGGGGGTGCAATACGAGTTCGTCCAGGAGTTCGGCGAAGACAACGACACCTTGCGGCTGGATACTGCCTGGGCGCGCGATACCCGCAACAGCTTCCTGTTCCCGACCAAGGGTGTGTTCCAGCGGGTGGCGGCAGAAGTGGGCACCCCGGTTGGCAGCCTGCAGTACTACAAACTGTCCTTGCAGCATCAGCATTTCTTCCCGCTGAGCGATAGCTTCACCCTCATGTTGAATGCTGAAGCGGGCATCGGCGACGGCCTGTCGGGCAAGCCCTTGCCGTTCTTCAAAAACTTCTATGCGGGGGGCACCAGTTCGGTGCGGGGCTTTACGAATGGCACGCTGGGTCCGAAAGATATCAACGGCGATGCGCTCGGTGGCGACACGCGCGTGATCGCCAATGCGGAACTCTTCTTCCCCTTGCCCGGACTCAAGGATGACCAGTCGCTGCGCATGTCGGCCTTTATCGATGCCGGCGCCGCCTTCGGCCCCAGAGATGAAAATGGCCTGTACGAGAAATTTGCCTTCGATGACTTGCGCTATTCGGCCGGGGTGGCGATTTTGTGGGTGTCGCCGCTCGGCCCGCTCAAATTCAGTCTGGCGCAACCGATCGTCAAGAAGGATCGCGACAAGACCGAAGTGTTCCAATTCACCCTGGGCAGCACGTTCTAGGGTTAGCCGTTACCGGAGTATGTGATGATGAAATTCAAGCAGATTGTCGTTTCCCTGATCCTGGCGTCGGCCTTTGCGGCCGCTCCCGCCCTGGCCAATACCAAGATTGGTTTCGTCAACACCGAGCGCCTGTTGCGCGAAGCCCCGCTGTCTGTCGCCGCACAGAAAAAGCTCGAGCGCGAGTTCGCCGCGCGCGACCAGGAATTGCAGAAACTCGCCAAGCAGGCGCGCGATCTGCAGGCGCAGCTCGACAAGGACGGCGTGACCATGTCGGAAAGCGAGCGCAAGGCGAAGGAGCGCGACCTCGGCAACCTCAACCGCGATCTGCAGCGCCAGGGGCGCGAGTTCCGCGAAGACCTCAACCTGCGCCGCAACGAAGAACTGGGACAGATCCAGGAACGCGCGCGCAAGGCGATTCAGGAGATTGCGCGCGCCGAGAAATTCGACCTGGTCGTCGAGCAGGCAGTCTACGTTGACCCCAAGACCGACATCACCGATCGGGTGATGAAGGCGCTCGGCGGAAAATAAGGCCGGCGTCAAAACCCTACTCGATTGCAGAAAACAAACCGATCCGATGGCCGCAACCCTTACTGAGCTGGTCGCCCGCTTTGGCGGAGAGCTCGTGGGCGATGGTGCGCGGACGGTCAGCCAGGTGGCCCCGCTGGATCGCGCCACCGCGGACGAAATCGGCTTTATCTCGCAGGGCAAGTATCTGTCCCAACTGGCCGATACGCGAGCCGGTGCGGTGATCCTGCCGGTGGACGCGCGTGACGCCACCGATCTGCCGCGCATCCTCACCGCCAATCCCTACCTGTATTTCGCGCGCGTCTCGGGGCTGCTCAATCCGCCGCCGCGGCCGCCTGCGGGGGTTCATCCCGCGGCGACGGTCGCGCCGGACGCGCAGATCGCCGCCGACGCCAGCATCGCCGCCGGTGCGGTGGTCGGCAGCGGCGCGGCGATCGGCGCCCGCACGGTGGTCGGGCCCAACTGCGTGGTCGGCGACCATGCCCGCATCGGCGCCGACTGCCTGCTGCATGCCAATGTCACCATCTACCACCGCTGCGAAGTGGGCGACCGTGCCATCCTGCATTCGGGCTGCGTGATCGGCGCCGACGGTTTCGGCTTTGCGCCCAACGAAGGCCGCTGGGAAAAAATTCCGCAGATCGGCCGCGTGCTGATCGGCGACGATGTCGAGGTCGGTGCCTGCACCACCATCGACCGCGGCGCGCTGGAAGATACGGTGATCGAGGACGGCGTCAAGCTCGACAACCTGGTCCAGGTCGCGCACAACGTGGCGATCGGCGCTCACACTGCAATTGCCGCGTGCACCGGCATCGCCGGCAGCGCCAGGATCGGCCGCCACTGCATGATCGGCGGCGCGGCGATGATCTTCGGCCATATCGAGATCGCCGACGGCACCCGCATCTCGACCAATACCCTGATCACCAAGTCGCTGCCGAAGGCGGGCACCTACACCTCGGCACCGCCGTTCACCGAACACGAGGTGTGGCAGAAGAACGCCGTCCACATGCGCAACCTCGACAAGCTGGTGAACCGCGTCAAGGCACTCGAAAAGAAGCTCAACGAAATCGAAAGCAAAACATGATCATGGACATCGAGCAGGTCATGCAGTACCTGCCGCACCGCTATCCCTTTCTGCTGATCGACCGCGTGACCGAGATGGAGCTCGGCAAAACCATTACCGCGATCAAGAACGTCACCATCAACGAGCCGTTTTTCCCCGGCCACTTCCCCGGCGCGCCGGTGATGCCGGGCGTGCTGATCCTGGAAGCGATGGCGCAGGCGGCGGCGATCCTGTCCTTCAAGACCAAGAACATCGCGCCGGAAGACATCGGCATTGTCTACTTCGCCGGCATCGACGGCGCCCGCTTCAAAAAGCCGGTCAAACCAGGCGACCAACTGGTGCTCAAGGTCGCGATCGTGCGCGAGATGCGCGGCATCTGGAAATACACCGGACGTGCCGAAGTCGATGGCGTGCTGGCTGCCGAGGCTGAGTTGATGGCAACGCTACGTAATAAAACGTGACGGGGTAACTCGAAGATTTCCAGGCTCACCCAGCACGCTATGTGGGCAACACGCGACAAACCTGATTAATTACTCATGATTCATCAAACAGCTCTTATCGATCCATCCGCAAAAATTGCGCCCGATGTCGAAATTGGCGCGTATTCCATTATTGGTGCCCAGGTTGAAATCGAATCGGGAACATGGGTGGGGCCGCATGTCGTGATCAATGGCCCGACCAGGATCGGCAAGAATAATCGCATCTATCAATTCGCATCCTTGGGCGAGGCGCCACAGGATCTGAAGTACAAGGGTGATCCGACACGACTTGAAATCGGTGAGGGCAATACCATCCGTGAATATGTCACGTTCAATCGCGGCACGGTGGAGGGCGGTGGCGTCACCCGCATCGGCAACAACAATCTGTTCATGGCCTATGTCCATGTGGCCCACGATTGCCGGGTCGGCAACGATATCGTTTTTGCCAATTCGGCCTCGCTAGCCGGCCACGTACAGGTTGAAGACTTTGCGATTCTGGGCGGCTTTACCTTGGTGCATCAATTTACGCGTATCGGTGGTTATTGCATGACCAGCATGGGGTCGGCGATCAACCGCGATGTTCCGCCTTATCTGGTGGTCTCGGGAAATTACGCCGAGCCCATCGGGGTCAACAAGATCGGTCTGAAACGCCGCGGGTTCTCCGACGAGGCGATTCGCGCGATTACCAATGCCTACAAGTTGCTGGTGCGCTCGCGCAAGCCGCGCGACGAAGTGAATGCGGCTGTGATTCCCCTGGTTGAACAATATCCGGAAGTACGGCGTTTCGTGGAGTTCATCAACAGCAGCAAACGTGGGATTGTGCGTTAAGCGGTCGTTGACAGCATGCTGTAAGCCAGTTGCGCGATGTTGTCCGAACCGCCTTCTTTCCCCAACTTCTCCCTGACTTTGGCTAATTCGTTGATCATGCGGGCGCGATAGGCGTCGTCGCACAAAATGCGATCGATTTCAGCGGCAATTTTTTCCGGCTTGGCTTGTTGCTGAACGAATTCCTGGACGATTTTTTTCTCGGCAACGATATTCACCAGGCCAATGTTGTCGATGGTGATCATGCGTTTAAGAATGAAATAGGACAGGGGCGCAATGCGATAGACAATGGCATTGGGAATGCCTAGCAGGGCAATTTCAAGGGTCGCGGTGCCGGAGGCGGCCATGATGGCATCGCAGACCTGCATCACGTTGTAGGGCCGATCTTTGACGACGCGGATGTTCAACTGAGCATGCCGGGTGAGATAGGCCTCGATATGTTCGATGCTGAGCGTGCTGGCAACGGGCAAAATGAATGCGGCTTCGGGATGCTTCTGTTTAAGCAGCGCCGCCGTTTCCAGCAATATCGGCAATACCCGTTTGATCTCGCCTTTGCGGCTGCCAGGAAACAGGCCGATGACTTTCTGCCCCGCATCCAGCTGATACGCCGCAAAGCATTCCGCGCGTGTTTTGTCAGGCCGGGCTTCGTCAACCAATGGGTGGCCGACAAATGAAACCGGTATATTGGCATTGCGATAAAACTTCTCCTCGAAGGGAAACAGTACCGCCATCATGTCGATCAGTTTGCCGATCTTGTGTACACGATGGGGCCGCCACGCCCAAACCTGCGGGCTGATGTAAAACAAGACCTTGACGCCCTGTTGCTTGGCAATCTTCGCCAGACGGAAATTGAATTCCTGGTAATCGACCAGGATCAGCAGGTCGGGCGGGCTGGTGCGAATCGCATCGGCCAGTTTGTTGAGGGCACGCTTGATGAGGCGGTAATTTGCCAGCACTTCGACCAGCCCCACCACGGCGATATCGGCGCAGTCCACCAGCAATTCGGCACCGACTTCGCGCAGTTTGTCGCTGCCCATGCCGTTCACCCGGATGGACGGATCAATCCTGTGCAGGGCTTTGACCAGATTGGCCGCGTGCAAGTCGCCGGAGGCTTCCCCGGCGCTGATCATGACGGTTTTGTTCACAGTCCGGACGCGCGCATTTGCACGGGGTCGTGGTCAAGACGGTGCTTCACGCATCCCGGCGTCATGGTGGGGGTCACAATGCGGATTTGATGGTGTCGCAAATGCGCTTGATCTTGTCTTCATCCAGTTCAGGATAAATCGGCAGCGCAAAGCATTGCGTCACCACATCTTCTGAAACAGGCATGGAAACCTGAGCATAGTCATCGGCAAACACATCCTGCTTGTGCAGCGGGATGGGGTAATAGATCGCGCAGGCGATGTTGTTGTCCTGCAAGGCTTTCATGATGGCATCGCGTTTGGGATGCATGCAGCAATACTGGTGATAGACATGATGGCCAATGCCGTCTTCAAAGGGCAACAGCACACCCGTGTCCGCGAGATACTTTTTGTAGGTTTGATCGACGCGGCGACGATTGTTGTTGAAGTCGTCGATATGTTTGAGTTTGATGCGGAGAATCACCGCCTGCAATTCATCAAGCCGGCTGTTGTAGCCGATGATGTTGTGATGGTAGCGCGCCATGCTGCCGTGGTTGCGCAGCACGCGGACCCGGTCGGCCAGGGCGTCATCGTTGGTGGTCACCAGGCCGCCATCGCCATAGCAACCCAGGTTCTTGCTGGGGAAGAAGCTGAATGCGCCCAGATCGCCGAACCCGCCTGTTTGTTTGCCGTTGATATGCGCGCCAAAGGATTGTGCGCAATCTTCAATGATCTTCAGCTTGTGTGTGTCGCAGATTTTTTTCAGCTCAGTCATGTCGACCGGCTGGCCGAACAAATGCACCGGAATCACCGCCTTGGTTCTGGGGGTGATGGCCTGCTCGATTTTGCTTAAATCGATATTGAAGGTCTTGGGGTCGATGTCGACAAAAACCGGTTTGGCGCCGTGATAACAAATGGCCTCGGCAGTGGCGATAAACGTGAATGGCGTGGTGATGACTTCGTCGCCCGGGCCGATCCCCAGCGCATTGACGGCCAGATGCAGCGCGTCGGTCCCGTTGGCCACGCCAATGGCATGCTTGACGCCAAGATAGGCCGCCGTTTCTTTTTCGAAGGCCTGTACATTCGGCCCGAGAATGAACTGTGTGGCTTCCAGCGCCTGCAATACACCGCTGTCGATTTCACTTTTCAGGCGGTGGTACTGTTCCTTGAGGTCAACCATTGGAATGTTCATGCGGGTTACTCGCTGAGTAATTTTGAAATTTGAATGGCGGTCGCCAGTGCGCGACGGCCCGCTTCGCCGGTGACTTTGACCGGGGTACCGTTTTCGATGCTGTCGAGAAAAGCAATGATTTCGGCCTTGAGCGCATCATTGTTTTCGTAAACGCTTTCCTGGCTGACGATCTCCGGGATGCCGGGGAACATTTCCTTTTCCCCCTTGCTGTACATTTTCAGGACACGGTTCTGGAAATCGACGGTAATACAGGCGTCTTTCTGGAATAACCGCATTTTGCGTTCGGTTTTCATGCTGACACGACTGGCGGTGACGTTGGCGACACAGCCATTCTCGAATTCCAGGCGCACGTTGGCGATGTCGGTGGAGTTGGTCAGGACTTTTGCGCCAGAAGCGGCAATGGACTTTACGTTGGAATTGACAATATCGAGAATGATGTCGATATCGTGAATCATCAAATCAAGCACCACATTGACATCGGTGGCGCGCGGGTTGAAAGGCGCCAGTCGGTGCGATTCAATAAAGAGCGGTTTGCTGATTTCCTGGTCGAGATCCAGGATGGCCGCGTTGAAGCGCTCAAGATGCCCCACCTGAATCAGCAGATTGTTCTTGCTGGCCAGCTCGATCAGTTCATCGGCCTCTTCAACCGTGACGGTAATGGGTTTCTCGATCAGTACATGACTGCCATGGCTGAGAAAATCCTTGGCAATCCTGTAATGTAGCGTCGTTGGCGCAGCGATGCTGACCGCGCCTACCTTGCCGAGCAGGGGCTGGTAATCGGTCAGGCCTTGTACATTGTGTTTGTCAGCAATCGTCTTGACGGTTTCAGCATTTGCATCGACTACGGCAACCAGTTCGCTGTTGGGCAGGGCGGCATACTTGTCAGCATGGAACTTGCCCAGATAACCGACGCCGATGACAGCGGTTTTGATTTTGCGCATGAATGGTTTCTCGTTGAGAGCAGCTGGTAAAAGCCAGCGCAAATTTTACCGGATTTCCTTACCCACAGAATTTTGATATGCATGAGATAAACCTCGATTTAACGGCATACCGGTTGATCGCCGGCGTGGATGAGGCGGGCCGTGGACCCCTGGTCGGGGCGGTAGTGGCGGCGGCCGTCATCCTTGATCCATCGCGGCCCATCCAGGGTCTCCGGGATTCAAAAAAACTGAGCGAGAAGCGGCGCGGACAACTGTTCCAGGAGATCACCGGCCAGTCGTTATCCTGGGCGATTGCCTTGGCATCGCCCGCTGAAATCGACCAACTCAATATCTTGCAGGCCAGTTTGCTGGCCATGAAGCGGGCGGTCGAGGCGCTCGGCGTTCAGCCGGAGATTGCGCTGGTGGACGGCAATCAGCGCCCACGATTAAGCTGCCGGGTCGAGGCGATTGTGAAGGGCGATAGCAAGGTGGCCGCGATATCTGCTGCCTCCATTCTCGCCAAGGTGGAGCGCGACCGGCAAATGCGAGTCCTGCATGAAACATACCCGTTGTATGGGTTCGATCAGCACAAGGGGTATCCCACCGCAGCCCATCTCGCGTTGCTGCAACAGCATGGCCCGTGTCCGGAGCATCGGCGCAGCTTCGCACCGGTTAAACTCGCCCTGGGTCAACTCACTTCGTTCTGAAAGGGAAACTCATGGATATCTCGCTGTTTCTGCATGTGTTGGGCGTCGTCGTCTGGGTCGGCGGCATGTTCTTCGCCTACCTGGCCCTGCGCCCGGTGGCCGCCAGCGTGCTCGAGCCGCCGCAGCGGTTGACGTTGTGGGCCGGCGTGTTCGGCAAATTCTTCCCCTGGGTGTGGGCCTCGGTGGCGTTGATCCTGCTGACCGGCCTGCACATGCTGATGAGAATCGGCGGCATGGCCGCGCCGCATTACGCCATGGCCATGCTGGTACTGGGTGTGGTGATGATGCTGATTTTCGCGCACGTGTTCTTCGCACCCTACAAAAAACTCAAGCGCGCGGTCGGCGAGCAGAACTGGAAAGCCGGTGGCGCCGCGCTGGGGCAGATACGTATGCTGATCGGCACCAACCTCATCATTGGACTGCTGACCATCGCGGTAGTGTTTCTGGGGCGTGGTCTGGCCTGACGGACGGCGCTAGGGCTCGTCCTGCGGCGGCGCTGCCAGCAGGCTTTGAACAGCCTGCCGGATGGCATCCGGCCTCGCCTCGCACTGCAGTTCGGCATGGAACTGGCCATCTCGAAACAGGTAGACCGTCGGCAGATGAAAAATCTCGAAGGCGCGCGCCACCCCGGTGGCCTCGCTGACGTCGACATCAAACAGCGCCTGGGTCGAACCGGGTAGCGCATCCGGCAGCAGGCGTTTCCAAGCCCGGCACGAACCGCAGTGCGGCGAGCTGAACAGCACCACGGCGATTCCGTGCACGGCGGCGAGGCGGCCGTGGAAATCCCCCTCGTTCAGGCGCTCGAATCCGTTCGCGATGATGCTCATGCTGGAACCTCAGGATTTTTGGTCTGCTGCCGGCTCGCGGCGGAACGGCCCGTCGAGTTCGTCCATGTAGTGGCTGATGGCGTCGGTCTCGCGTGCCAGGAAGCGGTCGACCGCCTCGCGGAATTCGGTGTTTTCCAGCCAGTGCCAGGAATGCGTGGCAGTCGGCACCAGCCCGCGCGCGAGCTTGTGCTCGCCCTGGGCGCCGCCTTCGAACACCTGCAGTCCATTGACGATCGCATATTCGATTCCCTGCTGGTAGCAGGTCTCGAAGTGCAGGCCGGGAACGTATTCCAGCGTGCCCCAGTGGCGGCCGTACAGGCGCTGGCCATCCTGGATGCAGAACGAGCAGGCGGTGGGAATGCCATCCTTGTCCGCAACGATGAGCAGTAGATTGTCCGGCATCGCCTCGCGCAGGTTTGAAAAAAACGCGCGGTTGAGATGCGGCTCGCTGCGATGGCGGTTGTAGGTGCCGGCGTAGCAGCGGTAGAAATGGTCCCAGTCGGCGTCGGTGCTCGCAGCGCCTTCGACCCAGCGAAAACTCACCCCCAGCTTGGCGAGCTTCTTCCTTTCCTGGCGGATTTTCTTGCGCTTGTCGTGGGTCATCGCGGCGAGGAAATCGTCGAAGCTGTCATAGTCCGCATTGTTCCAGTGGAACTGGAAGCCGCTGCGATGCAGCAGCGGTGTCGTGTTGAGCGCGGCATGGTCCGGCCCGGTGGGAAACAGGACGTGCAACGACGAGCAGTTCAGATCGCGGGTGAGCTTCAATGCGGCCTGGATCAGCGTGGCGCGGTCGGCGTCGTTGCTTGCCAGCAGGCGCGGCCCGGGAACCGGCGAGAAGGGCACGCAGCATACCAGCTTGGGGTAATAGTTGAGTCCATGCCGGCGATAGGCGTCGGCCCAGGCCCAGTCGAACACGAATTCGCCCCAGGAGTGGTGCTTGACGTAGAGCGGCATTGCGGCGTCGAGCCGGCCGTTTCTGAACAGCGCCAGATGCACCGGCTCCCAACCGATGTGGGGGCCGACGCAATCGGTGGCTTCCAGCGCGTGCAGAAAGGCGTGCTGCACGAAGGGCGAGTCGCCGACCAGCGCGTTCCAGGCGTCGGCCGGCAGCCCCGCAATTTTTGTCACGACGCGGACGAGTGTTTCTGCGGCTTCGGCTTCCGTCGCGGGGGGCTTTGCTTCAAAATGCACGTTTTGGCGGCTTTCAGAAAAAACTAATGAACCTGCACGAATTTCAGGCCAAACAAATTTTGCGCTCGGGCAACATTAACACGCCGCGCGGACTCGCTGCGGCGAGTGCCGACGCTGCGGTCGATGCCGCCAGCGAACTTGGCGGCGACGCCTGGGTGGTCAAGGCGCAGATCCACGCCGGGGGGCGCGGCAAGGCGGGTGGGGTCAAGGTGGTGAAGAGTCTGGACGACGTGCGCGCGATGGCCGAATCGCTGCTCGGCAAGCAATTGGTGACCAACCAGAATGCCCCCGACGGCCAGCCGGTCAACCAGGTGCTGGTCGAGGAAACGCTACCGATCGCGCGCGAACTGTACCTCTCCTTGCTGGTCGACCGCGAAACCGAACGCGTCGCCATCGTCGCCTCCGCCGCCGGCGGCATGGACATCGAAGAGGTCGCCCACGCGACCCCGGAAAAGGTGCTGACCGAAACCTGCGATCCGCTGCTGGGCGTGCAGGACTTCCAGTGCCGCGCATTGGCCTTCGCGCTGGAATTGACGGGCGAAGCCTACAAGGATTTCTGCCGGCTGGTGCCGCAGCTGTATCGCGTGTTCATCGCCAACGATCTCTCCCTGCTCGAAATCAACCCGCTGGTGGTGACGACCGACAACCGCGTGCTGCCGCTCGACTGCAAGATGAGCGTCGACGACAACGCGCTGTACCGTCGCAAGGCACTCGCCGAGCTGCGCGACGACAGCCAGATCGACGCCAAGGAAGCCGCCGCCAACGCGGCCAACGTCAATTACGTCGCACTCACCGGCAATATCGGTTGCATGGTCAACGGCGCGGGCCTGGCGATGGCGACGATGGACCTGATTCAGCTCGAAGGCGGCACGCCCGCCAACTTCCTTGACGTCGGCGGCGGCGCCACGCCCGAGACGGTGGCGCAGGGCTTCAAGATCATCCTGCTCGACCCCAACGTCAAGGCCGTGCTGATCAACATCTTCGGCGGCATCGTGCGCTGCGACGTCATTGCCGAAGGCATCATCCAGGCGGTGATGGAGGTCGGCGTGAAGGTGCCGGTGATCGTCCGGCTGGAAGGCACCAATGCCGAGCTGGGCCGCAAATTGCTGGCCGAATCGGGGCTGGCGATCCTTGCAGCCGCGAGCCTCACCCAGGCGGCGAAACTCGCTGTAGATCAGGCAGCATGAAGCATTCGAAAATCATTAACCACAGAGACACAGAGTTTTCTTTTGTCTTTCTCTGTGTCTCTGTGTCTCTGTGCCTCTGTGGTGAAAATTCATGAGCATCCTCGTCGATGAAAACACAAAAGTGATTTGCCAGGGTTTCACCGGCAAGCAGGGCAGCTTCCATTCCGAACAGGCGATCGCCTACGGCACGCGGATGGTCGGCGGCGTCACGCCAGGAAAGGGCGGCCAGACCCACCTCGATCTGCCTGTTTTCAACACCGTGCGCGACGCGGTGCGGCAGACCGGCGCCAGCGCGACCATGATCTACGTGCCGGCGGCGTTCGCGGCGGACTCGATCCTGGAAGCGGCCGACGCCGGCATCGAGGTCATCGTCTGCATCACCGAAGGCATTCCGGTGCTGGATATGCTTCAAGTTAAAACGGCGCTCAACGTGAAAGCGGCCTTGCGCGCCAACGGCGCGAAACTGATCGGCCCCAACTGCCCCGGCATCATCAGCTCGGGCGAATGCAAGATCGGCATCATGCCCGGCGTCATCCACCAGAAAGGCAAAATCGGCATCGTCTCGCGCTCCGGCACGCTGACCTACGAAGCGGTGCATCAGACCACGCAACTGGGGCTGGGGCAGTCGACCTGCGTCGGCATCGGCGGCGACCCGATCAAGGGGCTGGATTTCATCGATTGCCTCGAACTGTTCGAGGCCGACCCAGAAACCTCCGCGGTGATCCTGGTCGGCGAAATCGGCGGCAGCCGCGAGGAAGAAGCGGCCGAATATATCCGCTCGAACATGAAGAAACCCGTCGCTGCCTACATCGCCGGGCGCACCGCGCCCAAGGGCAAGCGTATGGGCCACGCCGGCGCGATCATCGCCGGCTCTGCCGGAACGGCTGATGCCAAGATCCGCGCGCTCGAGGTCGCCGGCGTTGTCGTCGCGCAAAGCCCGGCCGGGCTCGGCGAAGCGGTGCGGCAGGCGCTGGCGGCGCGATGACGCCCACCCGATGAAACTCGGCATCGCCCAACTCAACCTCACTGTCGGCGACATCGCCGGTAACGCGGCCCGGCTGCTGGCCGCGGCCAGGGAGGCGCACGCCGCCGGCGCGGCGCTCTTGCTCACCCCCGAAATGTCGATCTGCGGTTACCCGGCCGAGGATCTGGTGCTGCGGAGCGACTTCGCCGCGGCCTGCGCCGCGGCAGTCGAGAAACTGGCTGCCGACTCACCGCCCGAGTTGGCGCTGATCGTCGGCTATCCCGAGCGCGGCGACGACGGCCTGTTCAATGCCGCGGCGCTGCTGCGCGGTGGCCGGGTCGAAACAGTGTACCGCAAGCATCACCTGCCGAATCATTCCGTGTTCGACGAGCAGCGCGTGTTCGACCGTGGCGACGCGGCCTGCGTGTTCGCCTGCGGCGGTCTCTATTTCGGCCTCAACATCTGCGGCGACATCTGGGAGCCGGGGCCGGCGACGCGCGCGCTGGAAGCCGGCGCCGACTGGCTGCTGGTACCGAATGCCTCGCCCTATCACCTCAACAAGGAGCGCGAGCGTCTTGCGGTGGCGCGCTCGCGGCAGGGCGAAACCGGTCTGCCGATCGTGTACGCCAACCTGGTGGGCGGGCAGGACGAACTGTTGTTCGACGGCGCGTCGTTCGCGCTGAACGGCGACGGCGAGGTGGCGGCGCAGTGTCCGGCCTGGCAGGCAGGGCTGTTCTATCTCGACCTCGACCGCGACACCTGCAGCGGCCCGCAGCATGTCCTGCCGGGCGAGGAGGCTGCCGTCTACGATGCGCTGGTGCTGGCGGTGCGCGATTATTTCGGCAAGAACGGTTTCAAGGGCGTGCATCTGGGTCTGTCGGGCGGCATCGATTCGGCATTGACGCTGGCGGTCGCGGCCGATGCGATCGGCCCAGACCGCGTGCACGCGGTAATGATGCCGTCGGATTACACCGCCTCCATCAGCGTCGAGGATTCGCGCGACATGGTCAAACGGCTCGGCGTTCGCTATTCCGAAATCGCCATCAAGCCGATCTGCGATGCTTTCGTTGCGCAGCTGGCGGGCGAGTTTGCCGGCCTGGCGGCCGACACGACGGAAGAAAATTTGCAGGCGCGCGCGCGCGGCACGTTGTTGATGGCGCTGTCGAACAAGTTCGGCACGCTGGTGCTGACCACCGGCAACAAGAGCGAAATGGCGGCCGGCTATGCCACCCTCTACGGCGACATGGCAGGCGGCTACGCTGTGCTGAAGGATGTGGCCAAAACCCGCGTCTACCGGCTGTCGAACTACCGCAACAGCTTGTCCGCGATCATCCCGCAGCGCATCATCGACCGCCCGCCGTCGGCCGAGCTGCGGCCCGACCAGACCGACCAGGACAGCCTGCCGCCGTACGACGTGCTCGACGCCATTCTGGAAGCCTACGTCGAGCGCGACCTGTCGGCGCGCGACATCGTCGCGCAGGGATTCGACGCCGCCATCGTTCGCCGCGTCATCCGCATGGTCGATCTTGCCGAATACAAGCGCCGCCAGGCGCCGCCCGGCCCGCGCATCACACCGCGTAATTTCGGCAAGGACCGGCGCTACCCGATTACCTCGAAATACCGACCCGAAGGAGATCTGCCATGAAGAAAATCGAAGCCATCATCAAACCGTTCAAGCTCGACGAAGTGCGCGAAGCCTTGTCCGAAATCGGCGTGACCGGCCTCACCGTCACCGAGGTCAAGGGCTTCGGCCGCCAGAAGGGCCACACCGAGCTGTACCGCGGCGCCGAATATGTGGTGGATTTCCTGCCCAAGGTGAAGCTGGAAGTGGTCGTCGCCGCCAGCCTGCTGGAGCGCGCGATGGAGGCGATCATCTCCGCCGCGCGCACCGGCAAGATCGGCGACGGCAAGATTTTCGTCAGCGACATGGAACAGGTGGTGCGCATCCGCACCGGCGAATCGGGCGAGGCGGCGATTTAACCGCCCGGTCTGGCTTCTATTCCGGCCTGTCCGGCCGGTTTACCCGCGCATGGTCAGCCAGCGCTTGGACTTGACGTCGACGTAGCCAATGGTCGCCTTCTTGAAATTGAGGTCGACGAACAGTTCGCAGCGATACTCGCCGTGACGCCAGCACATCGCCACGCTGCTGTCGTTGGAGTACATCAGGTGGAAGACGCCGTCGAAAGCGGGGTAGCTGCAGCGGAATTCCATCAGCTTGAGCAGCCGCCGCACCACCGGCGCCTTCACCGCCTCGTCGACCTCATCCAGCGTGTAGTAGTGCCGGTTGATGTCGCGCAATTCGCCGGTGGCTTCCATCAGTTCGGGATCGTTGCTGCCGCCGAGCAGGCCGACGTAGTAGACCTGTGGAATCCCCGGTGCGAAGAACTGGATCGCGCGCGCGGCGATATACGCGTCGTCGTTGCGCTTCAACGCGTCGTAGTAGGTGCAGGTGAGCTGATAGATCGCGCCGACGCTGTGCACGTTGGCGGCCGAGCGGCGCAGGATGGGGTCGGCGCTGCGCTGGCTGACGTTGTCGATTACCGCCTGGATTTCCGCCTTGGGCAGGATGCCCTCCACGTCCGGGATGCAGATGCCGTCGTGGGTGTCGAGCACGGTGAGCTGGTTGCGCGGGCACATGCGCAGCCACTGCTTGAGGTAAACGCTGTTGGCGTCGAGCAGCGAGTAGAGCAGCAGCGGCGCCAGCGCGAAGCCATACGGATGCATGCCGTGCAGCGCGATGGCGTATTGGAAGCTGGCGTGGTCGTGCACTTCGGGCAGCGTCTCGGCGCCATTCTCCCGCGCCACGCCGTCGATCCATTTGAGCAGGTCGTAGACGTCCGGCTCGACCAGAAAGCAGCTGGTGCCGATTTTCTTGGTGGTGTAGCCAAAGGCGTCGAGGCGAAACAGCTTCACCCCGCGCGCGGCGAGGAACTTGATGGTGTCCTCCATCAGCGCGTAGGTCTTGGGCGAATTGAAGTTGAGATCGATCTGGTGTTCGGTGAAGGTGCACCAGACGCGGCCGCTGGTGCCGTCGGCGAAGCTCACTTCGCGGAACGGTTCCTTTTCCTTGCGGATGTGGATGCGCGCCAGATCGTCCGGTGAAATGGGGCCCATCTGGTCGACGTGTACGAACAGGTCGGCATGCTCCGATTCGTAGCCATGGGCGATGAAGTCCTTGAACTCCTCGGACTCGTCGGAGATGTGGTTCAGCGTCAGGTCCAGGCACAGATCGAAGCGGCTGGAGATTTTTTCGATGTCGGCCCAGGTGCCGTACCTGGGGTCGATCTCCTTGTGGCTGAGCGGCGAAAAGCCGCCATCGGCATTCGACGGGTAGGGCGGCAGGATGTGCACGCCGCCGATCACGTGCGAGAAGTGCCTGTCGATGATGGTATACAGGTCTGCGAGATTATTCCCCATGCGGTCGGGGTAGGCGATCAGCTGGATCTGGTTGCGTAGGGCCATTGGTCTTGATGTGCTCCTGATTGGGATGCCTGTGGCGGGGAAGCGCCTGGCAAGTTTGGAGGAGGTCTATTGGTCCGCGCCTGCGGCGGAACGTTCCAATGTCCTGCCGCGGCGTCATGCTGGTGCAGCGGATTCGGGGCGTTGACGGCTCGCACCGGCACGGGTGCCATGCGCTGCAAAGTATGACGAAGAACCTGAAACGAAACCGGCGCTCGAAGCGCCGGTTCCTGTTGAATCGGCAGCAGCATCCGGCTGCCGCGAGCCGGACTTACCAGAAGCGGTACCAGGCCTTGCCCTCGGTGCTGACGCCCTTGGCGTATTGGCTGTCGGGGAAGTTCAGCGTCAGCACGCGCTGCGCATCGTCGCGCAGGTCGACGAGTTCCAGCTTGTCGTAGGCCACCACCATGATCGCCAGCGCCTCTTCCAGCGCGGGGGCTTCGGGGTAGGTCTTCAGCACTTCCTTGGCGCGGTTGGCGGCAGCCACCCAGGCTTGGCGTTTCAGGTAATACTTGGCGACGTGGACCTCGTTGCCGGCCAGTGCGTTGACCAGGTATTTCATGCGGGCGGTCGAGTCGTCGGCGTATTTGCTGTCGGGGAAGCGGGCGACCAGTTCCTTGAAGGCCAGGAACGCATCGCGCGCGGCCCTGGGGTCGCGCTCGCTCAGGTCCTGATTGACCAGATTGCCCAGCAGGCCGAGGTCGTCGTTAAAATTCGCCAGGCCCTTGAGATAGTAGGCGTAATCGACGTTAGGATGATTGGGGTGCAGCTTGATGAAACGGTCGCACGCGGCAATCGCGGAAATCGGCTCATTGTCCTTGTAATAGGCGTAGGCGACTTCAAGTTGGGCTTGCTGCGCGTAGCGGCCAAAGGGATAACGCGACTCCAGCGTTTCAAAAAGCTTGACGGCGCGTTCGTAATTGCCGCTGTTGAGATTATCCTTGGCTTCGGCATAGATCCTTTGCGCCGACCAGCCCGCGGTTTCATCCTTGACCGCGGGCAACAGGCCGCAGCCGCCCAGGGTGAGCGCGGCGGCCAGCAGCAGGCCGCCCAGCACCCGATTGAGGCCAGGCAGCCGATTGAATGTATTGGAACCGGAAGAACGTTGCTTAAGCATGGACAAAGACACAGAAAATTCGTCGGGTGATTATAAGGGAAATACGGAGGGCGACATCCGCAAGCTGGTGATCCCCGACGAGCAGGGCGGTTTGCGTCTCGATCTGGCGCTGTCAGCCTTGCTGCCCGAGTTTTCGCGCAACCGTATCCAGAACTGGATCCGCGCGCGCAAGATCTCGGTGGATGATGCCTTCGGCACCACTCGGATGAAGGTTAGCGGCGGTGAATCGGTGCGGGTCGAAATCGAGCCCGATCCGAACGCCACGCCCGATGCGCCCGAGGCCATCCCGCTCGATATCGTGTTCGAAGACCCGATGCTGCTGGTGATCAACAAGCCGGTCGGCCTGGTGGTGCACCCCGGCAGCGGCAACCGCCAGGGAACGATGCTGAACGCGCTGCTGCACTGGGTGCCGCAGGTGGCCGAACTGCCGCGCGCCGGCATCGTGCATCGGCTCGACAAGGACACCTCCGGCCTGCTGGTCGTCGCCAAGACCCTGAAATCGCACACCGATCTGGTGCGTCAGTTGCAGGCGCGCACCGTCAAGCGTGAATACCTCGCCCTGGTCTATGGCGAGGTCGACCACGCCGGCACGGTCGATGCGCCGCTGGCACGCGATCCGCACAACCGCGTCAAGCGCACCGTACACACCATGGGCAAGGAAGCGGTCACCCATTACGAAGTGGTCGAGCGCTTTCCCGGCATCACCCTGCTGCGCTGCAAGCTGGAAACCGGGCGCACCCATCAGATCCGGGTGCATATGCAGCATATCGGCCATCCGCTGGTCGGCGAGTCGGTCTACAGCGCCAGCCGCCGCAACCACCTCAGGATCCCGTTCCCGCGCCAGGCGCTGCACGCCGAAAGGCTGGGCCTGATCCATCCGGTCACCCAGGAATTCATGCAGTGGGAATGCCCCCTGCCGCCCGATTTCGCCTCGCTTCTGCACGCCCTGCGCGAAGACACCATCTGGAAAGCCTGAGCGGATGATCCAGCCCGACTGGCCCGCGCCCGCCCGGGTGAAGTGCCTGATGACCACCCGCGAAGGCGGGGTGAGCCAGGCGCCCTGGACCAGCCTCAACCTCGGCGATCACGTCGGCGACGATCCGCTCCACGTCGCGGCCAACCGCGCGCGCCTGCGCCGGCAGTTGTCGGCCGGGCCGGGCTGGCTAAGACAGGTGCACAGCGCACGGGTGGTCGAACTCGGGCGCGAGCCCGAGCCTGAAGCCGACGCGTCGTTCACCCGCGAGTCCGGGCAGGTCTGCGCCGTGCTCACCGCCGACTGCCTGCCGGTGCTGCTGTGCGACCGCGCCGGCAGTGTCGTCGCCGCCGCGCATGCCGGCTGGCGCGGGCTGGCGGGCGGCGTGCTGGAAGCCACGGTGGCCGCGATGCAGGTGCCGCCGGAAGGAGTCCTTGCCTGGATGGGCGCCGCCATCGGCCCGCAGGCGTTCGAAGTGGGCAACGAGGTGCGCGAGGCCTTTGTCGCGCAGCATCCGCAGGCTGCTGCGGCCTTTGTGTCGCAGCCCACACCGGGCAAATGGCTCGCCGACATCTACCAGCTCGCGCGTATCCGCCTTGCGCACGCCGGCGTGCAGACGATCCATGGCGGCGGGCGCTGCACCTTCAGCGAAGCGGACAGTTTCTATTCCTACCGCCGTGACGGCGTCACCGGGCGCATGGCTGCGCTGATCTGGCTGGAATAAACCTAAATTCCTCACCACAGAGGCACAGAGACGCAGAGAAAGACAAGAAATCAATAAAGTGCCCACACTTGGCCGCTCACCCGACAGATGACGGGCATCGCGATGCAAGTCTTTGCATTTCTCTGCGTCTCTGCGTCTCTGTGCCTCTGTGGTTCAAATGCAGTTTTCAGCATCAAGCTTCAGAAATCTTCCCGCACCCGCAGGTAGCGCGGGAAGCGCGGCAGGCCGTTTTTCGTCAGCTGCTGGTAGCGGTAGGTGATGCGGGTGCCGATGGGCGGCGGCTGGCGGCGTAGCGCGTCGGAGAGGCCGCTGCCGAGGCGGAAGCGCTTGCCGTCCGGCATTTCCATCTGCAGCGCGCCGGTCATGCCCTGATATTTTCCCTTGCCCGGCGCATGGCCGATGACAATGGCCTCGGCGTCCTGCCACGGCTTCAGCTTCAGCAGCGCATCGCTGCGTCCGGTCAGATAGGGCGCGTCGGCGCGGTGCAGCATCAGGCCTTCGCCGCTCGCGCGCATCACGGCGTCGAGCCGCTGCATCAGCGCGGCGCGGTCGGCCACGCGGGTCTGTTCGACGGCCTGCAGCCAGGGCACGCCGGCCTGTGCAATGGTTTGCTGCATCAGCCGGATGCGTTCGCTGAAATCGCCCGCCGCGCCGGGTAGTTCGAAAATCAGGTAGCGCACCTGCCGCCATTCGGCATCTACCGGTTCGATTTTGCGCACCGTCCCCGACAGCGCGTCGAACTGGTCGCGGCCGATCCAGAGTTCGCCGTCCAGCGGCTGTGCCGGAAAACCCGCGGTAAACCACGCCGGTGCGGGAACGCTGCCGCCGCCGCGAAAACGCAGGGCGCGACCGTCCCACTGGGCGCGCACGCCGTCGAATTTCTCGCTGACCCAGTATTGCGCGACGTCGACGTCGGCGGCGTACACCTCGGCCAGCAGCATCGCCGGCGCGGGCGGCGTGCCGGCCCAAGCCGCAGGAAATGCCAGCACCAGAAGTGCCAGCCATAGCGTGGAGAAGGCGCGTTTCAGGCCAGCCACTTCTGCGTCATTGCGTGTCGATGCGCATCGACAGGTCGACCGCGCGGATATGCTTGGTCAGGCTGCCGACGGAAATACGGTCGACCCCGGTTTCGGCCACCGCGCGCACGGTCTCCAGCGTGATGTTGCCGGAAGCTTCGAGCAGGGCGCGGCCATGGGTGAGCTGCACCGCGCGGCGCAGGTCCGCGAGGCTGAAGTTGTCGAGCAGGATGAGCGGGGCGCCGGCAGAGAGCGCCTGTTCGAGCTCGTCGATGCTTTCCACTTCGATCTGCACGCCGACCTTGCCCTCCGCCAGCTCGAACGCGGCATTGAGTACCTGCGCGATGCCGCCCGCCGCGGCGATGTGGTTTTCCTTGATCAGGATGCCGTCATAGAGGCCCACGCGCTGGTTCTGCCCGCCGCCGATGCGCACCGCGTATTTTTCGGCGATGCGCAGGCCGGGCAGGGTCTTGCGGGTGTCGAGGATGGCGGCGTGGGTGCCGCGCACGGCCTCGACATAGGGCCGGGTGGCGCTGGCCACCGCGGACAGGGTCTGCAGGAAATTCAGCGCCGGGCGCTCGGCGGTCAGCAGCGCGCGGGCATTTCCCGTGATCTCGGCCAGCACGCTGCCGGCGGCGACGGTGTCGCCCTCGTTGACCTGCCAGTCGATGACGCAACCGAGGTCGAGCGTCTGAAAGCAGGCGTCGAACCATGGCCGGCCGGCGATCACCGCGGCTTCGCGGCTGATGACGCGGGCGCGCGCGGTTAGCGTCGCGGGGATGAGCAGGGCGGTGAGGTCGCCGCTGCCGACGTCTTCTTCCAGCGCGCGCGCGACATCGGACAAAACCTGTTCTACATTCAATTCAGACATGGCGGGTTGAAATCGGCCGAAATGCCACTATTTGGAAAGCAATCAATATACCTTAAGCACGAGGCCACCTATGCGTTTTGACAAGCTCACCACCCAGTTCCAGCAAGCCTTTTCCGACGCGCAAAGTCTCGCCGTCGGCGGCGACCATGCCTACATCGAGCCGCAGCACCTGCTGCTCGCCCTGCTGAATCAGGAAGGCGCGGGCGCGGCGGCCATCCTGTCGCGCGCCGGCGCGCAGGTGCCGGCGCTGAAGGCGGCGCTGACCCAGGCGCTGACGCGCCTGCCCAAGGTCGAAGGCCAGGGCGGCGAAGTGGCGATTTCGCGCGAGCTCAACAACCTGCTGAACCTGACCGACAAGGAGGCGATGAAGCGCAACGACGCCTACATTGCCTCCGAGCTGTTCCTGCTGGCGGCGCTCGACGACAAGGGCGAAACCGGGCGTTTGCTGAAGCAGCACGGGGTGCAGAAGGCGGCGTTGGAGCAAGCGATCCAGGCCGTGCGCGGCGGCGAAAACGTGCAGTCGCAGGAAGCCGAAGGCCAGCGCGAAGCGCTCGCCAAATACACGCTCGACCTCACCGCGCGGGCGCGCGAAGGCAAGCTCGATCCGGTGATCGGGCGCGACGACGAGATCCGCCGCTCGATCCAGATCCTGCAGCGCCGCACCAAGAACAACCCGGTGCTGATCGGCGAACCCGGCGTCGGAAAAACTGCAATTGTGGAAGGTTTGGCGCAGCGGATCGTTAATGACGAAGTGCCGGAAACGCTGAAAGGCAAGAAGGTGCTGGTGCTGGATCTGGCCGCGCTTTTGGCCGGCGCCAAATATCGCGGCGAATTCGAGGAGCGGCTGAAAGCCGTGCTGAAAGAGCTGGCGATGGATCCGGGCCGCTACATCATGTTCCTGGACGAGCTGCACACCCTGGTCGGCGCCGGCAAAGCCGAAGGCGCGATGGACGCCGGCAACATGCTCAAACCCGCGCTGGCGCGCGGCGAACTGCATTTGATCGGTGCCACCACGCTCGATGAGTACCGCAAGTATGTCGAGAAGGACGCCGCGCTGGAGCGCCGCTTCCAGAAGGTGCTGGTCGACGAACCCAGCGTCGAATCGACCGTCGCCATCCTGCGCGGCCTGCAGGAACGCTACGAACTGCACCACGGCGTCAACATCACCGACCCCGCGATCGTCGCGGCGGCCGAGCTCAGCCACCGCTACATCACCGACCGCTTCCTGCCCGACAAGGCCATCGACCTGATCGACGAGGCGGCGGCGCGGGTCAAGATGGAAATCGATTCCAAGCCCGAGGTGATGGACAAGCTCGAGCGGCGCATGATCCAGTTGAAGATCGAGCGCGAGGCGGTCAAGCGCGAGAAGGACGAGGCGTCCAAAAAACGCCTGCAACTCATCGAGGACGAGTTGCTGACCCTGCAGCGCGAATACAACGATCTGGAAGAAATCTGGAAAGCCGAAAAGGCCCAGGTGCAGGGCAGCGCCCACATCAAGGAAGAAATCGACAAGCTGCGCGGTGAAATGGTCGAGCTGCAGCGCCAGGGCAAGCTCGACAAGGTCGCCGAGATTCAATACGGCAAGCTGCCGCAGCTGGAAGCCCAGCTGAAGCACGCCGAAGCGGCCGACACCAAGCCCGTGTTCAAGCTGTTGCGCACCGAAGTCGGCGCCGAGGAAATCGCCGAGGTCGTCTCGCGCGCCACCGGAATACCTGTGTCCAAGATGCTGCAGGGCGAGCGCGACAAGCTGCTGCACATGGAAGACAAGCTGCACAGCCGCGTGGTGGGGCAGGATGAAGCCGTGCGCGTCGTCTCCGACGCCATCCGTCGTTCACGCGCCGGTTTGAGCGACCCCAACCGGCCGCTCGGCTCCTTCCTCTTCCTCGGCCCCACCGGCGTCGGCAAGACCGAGCTGTGCAAGACGCTGGCCGAATACCTGTTCGATTCCGCCGACCACATGATCCGCATCGACATGAGCGAATTCATGGAGAAGCACTCGGTCGCCCGCCTCATCGGCGCGCCGCCCGGCTACGTCGGCTACGAAGAGGGCGGTTATCTGACCGAAGCGGTGCGCCGCAAACCCTACTCCGTCATCCTGATGGACGAGGTTGAAAAGGCGCACCCGGACGTCTTCAACGTGCTGCTGCAGGTGCTGGACGACGGCCGCCTGACCGACGGCCAGGGCCGCACCGTCGACTTCCGCAACACCGTGATCGTGATGACCTCCAACCTTGGCTCGCAGATGATCCAGACCATGAGCGGCGACGATTACCAGGTCATCAAGCTCGCCGTGCTGGGCGAAGTGAAGTCCTATTTCCGCCCCGAGTTCATCAACCGCATCGACGAAGTCGTCGTGTTCCACGCCCTGGACGAGAAGCATATCGCCAGCATCGCGCGCATCCAGCTGCAAGGCCTGGAAAAACGCCTGGCGCAGATGGAAATGCAGCTCGACATCACCGAAGCGGCGCTGGCCGAAATCGCCAAGGCCGGCTTCGACCCGATCTACGGCGCGCGGCCGCTCAAGCGGGCGATCCAGAGCGAACTGGAAAACCCGCTGGCGAAGGAAATCCTGTCCGGGCGCTTCGGGCCCAAGGACACCATCCGTATCGATGCGCAGAACGGCGTGTTCAGCTTCGAGAAGGCAGCAGCCCAGCCGGCTTGATCGGGCTGGCAGGGTAGCGGGAGAGGGCGGAATTCCGCCCTCTTTTTGGTGCGCCCGGCACGGACGCCGCTGGTGCTTTGCTCCGTCAACGACCGCAAGGCTGTCGAGACCGGACGATAATCCCGTAGCAAGGCCAAATGGCGTGTCTTGACCGGCGGGCCTGAAGGCCCAGCGAGCGCAAATAAAAAAGCGGCGCCCAGCATGATGGCGCCGCCTTGGACCGCTTTTCAGAACTTACTGGATCGCAAGCTTCTTGGTCGAAGCGCCCGCCTTTTTCGGCAGCGTCAACTCCAGCACACCATCCTTGTACTTGGCCTGGGCCTTGGATTCATCCACTTCATACGCCAGCGTGAAACTGCGCGCCACCTTGCCGACGTAGCGCTCGGAACGCAGCACTTTTTCGTCCTTCTTCTCTTCCTTCTCGACCTTGGTTTCGGCGCTGATCGACACCTGCTTGCCTTCGATGCTGACCTGGATGTCTTCCTTCTTCACGCCGGGGATGTCGGCATGCACGGTATAGGCATTGTCATCCTCCTTCACGTCCATCTTGATCTGCATCTGTGGCTGACCTTCGAGGAGCGCTGGGCGTACGAAAAACCCCTTGAACAGGTCATCGATATCGCCGAACGGATCGATGCTGACCAGATTGAAGGGATCGTAACGGGTGATGTTGGCCATGATTGACTCCTTTGTGACACGTTAATGAACTCGGCTCAGGCTGCGCTTGCAGCCGTCTAATTAAAGGTAGGCGCAATCCTGGACGGTTCAAGACCATGGCGTCCTTTTATTTTATTGCGCATCGGTTCCTGTCGTCGCGGACCTTTACCGCGCCGTGCCGTAGGACGGATCGACGGCGTGGGGCGCTTCCGGCAGGCCGGCGATCTTCATGCCCTGATGCACCGGTCCGCCGGGGAACAGGGAATACAGCCAGCGATTGCCACCCTGGTCGGCAAAATGGCGCTCCAGGGCGAGCAGGATTTTCTGTGCGACTTCCCGGCTGCCGCCCTGGTTGATCACGTAATCGCGCAGGTAATCGAGGACCTCGAAGTGCTCTGTGCTCAACTCGATGCCTGCCTCTTCGGCCAGTTTACGGGCGATGTCGTGCGACCACTCGTCGATCTCCACCAGGTCGCCATAATGGTTCCGGATCAGCTGCTTGCCTTGAATCGTTGCGAGAATGGGGGCTGGGTTGGTCATGATTCATTCACTCCTTGGTTCATTCAACGGAAATAGGGGTTGGCTTCCGCTTGCCTGTCACGACCTTGGGCAGTTCCACCCGCAACACGCCATTTTTATAGCGTGCCCGGGCCTCGTCTGCCTTGACCGCGACGGGCAGCGGCACCACCCGGCGGAAGTTGCCATACGCGCATTGCACCACGCGCCAGCGGCCCTCGGTCGCCTGATGTTCGAAGCGTTTCTCGCCGCTCACGACCAGCGCGTCGTCCTGGATTTCGATGTTCAGGTCTTCCTTCTCCAGTCCGGGCACTTCCAGGCGCACCACCAGGCGATCGTCATCCTCGAACACATCGCCGCCCAGCATGGACCAGCCGTGACTGGGCAGCCAGGACAGGTCATCCACACTGTCAAACAGCGGGGTCAGGTCTAGATAAGATGCACAACAGAAACAGCGGGGTCAGGTCTAGATAAGATGCACTGGCTGGCCGAGACTTGCCTCACGATACTCATCCGGCAATCAGACGCGTCGTTTTCCTGGCCTGTCTTTCCCGTGGTTTTTGGCCGATTCCCGCGCACCCCCTAGAATGAACTGACGACTTCATTTTTTGCGGGCTGTTTTGCCTCTTTCTCTGTTCAGAACCCTGGTGTTATTTGCCGCGCTGTGCGCGGGGCCGGCGCACGCCTTGACCGTGGAGGTGGCGGCACCGGACGAACTCAAGCCGCTGCTGGTTCAGTACATGGAGGCGGCGCGGGCGGCGCGGCTGGGCGAGGCGCTGGACGAGGCGCTGGACGAGGCGGAACTGGAGCGGCTGCGCAGCGTGAGCGCGGAAACCGCGCGCGAGTTGCTGGCGACGGAGGGATATTTTTCGCCGCAGATCGACAGCAGCTTGACGCGGGTGGGAGACGACTGGGTGCTGCGTTATGCGGTGGCGCCGGGGCTGCGTACCCAGGTGCGTTCGGTGGAGATCGACTATGCCGGGGCGCTGGCCGATACGGGCGAGGCGGAGCCGCGATTGCGCGCTCGCTCGGAGCGCGACTTCACCTTGCAGCCGCGAAACAGCGGGGTCAGGTCTAGATAAGATGCACTGGCTGGCCGAGACTTGCCTCACGATACTCATCCGGCAATCAGACGCGTCGTTTTCCTGGCCTGTCTTTCCCGTGGTTTTTGGCCGATTCCCGC
>Ga0208244_100171_pt1 | contig 81844 bp, 62 predicted proteins | sample SubbioCR12Aug_5A_FD_184828 | JGI IMG/M metagenome (GOLD analysis project Ga0208244, IMG submission 184828) | Serpentinite rock and fluid subsurface biosphere microbial communities from McLaughlin Reserve, California, USA - CR12Aug_5A (SPAdes) | ecosystem: Environmental > Terrestrial > Deep... | reverse complement strand
TTGACCATTACGGTAGAAACCATTGTTTCCTGCATTCTCAGTTCGAGCCTGGATTGTATAACACAGGAGCAGACCTCTTCAAATGAAGTGACAGTGAATGTGATGGAAACAATTGTGCCTTCTGTAAGTGTTGCAGCTTCATCAACACAAGTCTGCGAAGGAACTGTGGTTGTATTCTCAACAAGTCAAAGTGGTGGTGGAAGCACTCCAATTTATGAATGGTTTGTCGGCGGTGAACTGATGGGCAATAATCCGACTTTTGAATTTACACCCAACGATGGCGATCAGATTGTTTGTGTCCTCACTTCGAGTGATGCCTGCGCTGATCCGGCAACAGTAAGTTCTAATCCAATCACAGTCAGCGTTTTGCCAGTTTTGCAACCGGTTGTGAATATTTCAGCCAGCGATAACAATGTCTGTGAAGGCACAGAAATTGTGTTTGAAGCATTTCCACAAAATGGTGGTGATGCGCCGGTTTATAGTTGGCTGCTCAATGGTGTACCTGTCGGCGGAAATAATTCTACTTTAATCTTAACCCCAGAAAATGGCAGTCAGGTTCAGTGTTTTCTTACCTCCAACGAAATATGTGCAGCGCCAGAAGCAGTGGCTTCTCAACCGATTGATATGATCGTGAATGCACCTTCAGTACCAGCTGTTGTGGTTGAAGCAAGTCAGACCCATGTTTGTTTTGGCTCAGAAATTACTTTCAATGCATTGGCTGTCAATGGTGGAGAAAACCCTTCCTATCAGTGGATTGTGGATGGATTGCCTTCAGGACAAAATCAGCCAAATCTGACTTTGACCATTACTGCTGAAATTACGGTTTCATGCATTCTTAGTTCAAGTCTGGATTGTATCACACAAGAGCAGATATCTTCTAACGAGGTGACAATAAATGTGGCGGAAACGATTGTGCCATTTATCAGCATCAGCACTTCCTCAAACATTGTATGTGGTTCATCTGCAGTGACTTTTGAGGCAACGGCAACCGGACAAGGCAGCGATCCTGTCTGGGACTGGAAGATAAATGGAGTTTCATTGGGTGCAGAACAAACTTTTACTTATACACCACAAAATGAAGATGTTGTGGAATGCATATTAACTTCAGCAGAAGAATGTGCCAATCCACAAGTGGCAACTTCAGAAGCAATTACAATGCAAGTATCACCAGAAATAATTCTGACAGAGATCATACGCACACACGCAAGCTGTGAATCAGACAACGGAACTATCAATGTCCTTGCCGGCGGAGGAGCCAGTCCTTTGCTTTACAGTGTCGACAGTGGAATATCCTGGCAGGAAAGCCCGTTATTCGAACAACTTCCTTCAGGTTTATACAGCATCGTGATTCAGGATGTAAACAACTGCAGTCTTCAAGCACCTGAAACTGTTCAAATTTTGAAAGAGGATGCTCCAAGGATTACCCATATTGTTACCAGCCCTGCCTCCGGAGGAGTAAATAACGGTTCAGCAAATGTATTTGTTGAAGGTGGTAACGGACCATTTCTCTACAGTTTAGACAATATCAACTGGCAAAGTTCAAGTACATTCAGCGGACTTTCAGAAGGTACATATCAAATTTTTGTTAAAGACCAAAATGGATGCATTGCCGAATCTTCAATAGAAATTATTGCTGTTTCTGTGAAACTGATTGCAGAAGCAGGCAATGTTTGTGTAGGCAAAGATTTTATTGTCACACTTAAAACAGACGGATTCCTTGGGTTAAGAAATATTCGTCTGGAATTGCAGTTCGAAGCCCATCTGATGAGGTTTATAGCACTGGAAAGCCTGCATAGTCTTTTAACCGATTGTCAGTACAGAGTTGAAATATCCCCAGGCATCGTAAGTCTTCTTGTAAATTGCAACAATGACATCAATATGCCAGGTGGAGGAACTATAGCCACACTGCTATTTGAAAGTTCTGCCCCTGCCGGAATAACATCACTTTCATGGAAACCTGAAACAAAACTTTTGAAGAGTGATAATACCGAAATCACTTTTGATGCAATCAGCAATATTTTTCAGATATACCCTACTCCCGAACTTACCGTTTTTGGTCAAGAAGAATATTGTCAGGGCGAACCAGTATTGCTTGAAATACAATCAGGAAGCAACAATGCAACAACAAATTGGGTTGGTCCGAATGGTGAAATAATGAATGGATCAGCATTACAAATAAATGATGTAGCTTATGAGATGGCTGGAAGCTATATGGCTGTTGTTACAAGCGTTAACGGCTGTGTGACCGAAAAAGAGTTTAAGCTTGTTGTGAATCTGTGCGATTACAAACCCGAAATTCCAAATGCATTCAGACCAGCGTCCAATCCACCGAATAATACATTCAATCCGGTTTTTGGTTCTGTTGTTCCGCTCGATTTCCAAATGACAATCTTTAACCGCTGGGGTATGGTTATATACGAAACCAAGGACTACAGCAAAGGCTGGGACGGCACAATGAACAATTCACCACAGCCGATGGGTGTATACACCTACATGATCAAAATGAGTATTTATTCTAATTCCTTCTCCCCTGCCAATGCGTTAATTTTCAAGGGCACAGTAACTTTGTTGAGATAAAAAATTAATAATTAGTCATTTACAGACCTGACTGCAAAGAATCAAGATTCTGATTCTTCAAAAGAAAAATCATTCCCTGTTTTTGCTGTCAATGATAATTGTTACAGGGCCATCATTGACAAGATCAACTTGCATCATGGCACCAAATTCGCCCGTTTGAACATCACGGCCGGTCTCAGATTTTAGTTTTTGGATAAAGTTTTCATACAGAGGAATGGCTGTTTCGGGACGGGCAGCACGAATATAACTTGGACGATTGCCTTTCTTTGTGCTTGCATGCAAGGTAAACTGGCTTACCACCAAAAAATCACCCTCGGCAGCAATAATGTCGAGATTCATCACACCATTCTCATCAGGAAAGATGCGCAAACGGGCCAATTTACCACAAAGCCATTCAATGTCTTCCTGCGTGTCGGCCTCTTCAATACCCAACAAAACAAGCATTCCTTTTCCGATGATACCTTTGGCTTCATCAGAGATGTGCACACTGGCACAGCTAACCCTTTGAATTACTACCCTCATCTGTGTTGAATTAAAAAAACTGAAAACAGGCCGCAAATTACTAATTTTGCAGCAAAAGAACGACAATGACACATTTAAGTGTAAACATTAATAAAGTGGCCACATTGCGCAATGCCCGCGGAGGCAATGTTCCGGATGTCCAGCTTTTTGCAGTGGACTGCGAAAGATTCGGCGCTGAAGGAATAACTGTACACCCAAGACCCGATCAGCGACACATAACTTTTCGCGATGTAGAACTGCTTCGGCCTCTGGTGAAAACTGAATTCAATATCGAAGGCTATCCCACTGAAGACTTCATCCGTTTGGTAATCAACAACAAGGCCGATCAGGTGACACTAGTGCCTGATGAGCCCGGACAGCTCACTTCCGATCATGGATGGGATACGGTAAAGCACAAAACGTTTTTAAAAGAAACGATTGAACGTTTTCATACAGCCGGAATCCGCGTTTCAATTTTCGTTGATGCGGATACCGAAATGGTGAGGCACGCAGCAGAAACAGGCACTGACCGCATTGAATTGTACACCGAAAGCTATGCAAAAAATTACCCTACCAACAAGGAATCAGCGATTGCACCTTTTGTGGCAGCCGCTGTGGAAGCACAAAAACATGGTTTAGGTCTGAATGCCGGTCACGACCTGAGTTTGGAAAACCTGCAGTATTTCGCACAAAATATTCCCGGACTGCTTGAGGTTTCAATCGGACATGCGCTAATCAGCGAGGCGCTTTACTATGGCATCGAAAACACCATTCAGATGTACAGAAGACAGTTGATGGGAAACAAACATTGATTGATGAGCTTGTAGACTGAACCTCTGTTTCTTTGATTTCAAAAAAACAGTCATTATTTTCTTCGGAGAGTATAATTTTGAAGCAATAAAATATTCACAGGCAAGGTAATAATCGGGTAAATTTGTATCAGTTCTTTAAATCAGACCCAAATTAAATCAAGCATGAAAATCATTTCATTCTTTCTGGCATGTCTTTGTTTCAATGCAACTTACGCGCAAGACTGGAAATGGCTTAGCCCTTTGCCTCAGGGAAATGACCTTAATTGTGTAAAATTTATTGATTCGAATACCGGATATGCGACAGGGAATAACGGCACAATCATAAAAACGACAGATTCAGGAACAAACTGGACTCTTCTGAACACTGGAACATTTAATTCCCTGACTTCTCTTTATTTTATAGATACGTTAACAGGATATGCAGTTGGAAATCGTGGTACTATAGTGAAAACTACAGATGGAGGCATTGTCTGGTCAGCCCTTTATATTGAACCGGATTATTTGAATTCGTTAAAATCTGTTTTTTTTACCAATAGTCAAAATGGTTACATCGTTGGTGCGCAAAGATCAATTCTCAGAACAATTGATGGTGGTGAAAGCTGGGTACCCTTAGATGTCAATCCAGGATTTGATACAGAATTGAATGCTGTTTACTTTGCTTCCTTATCTTCCGGATGGGCAGTTGGTAGAAGTGGACTGATGTATTTTACCAATAATGGAGGAGAAAGCTGGACTTCTGCTGAAAAAGTCACAAACAATGATCTCAATGCCATCGTTTTCCTTGATTCATTGACTGGATATACGGTTGGAAATTCTGGTACAATTCTGAAAACTATCAACGGAGGTTCGAACTGGATTGTTCTCAATTCAAATAACACCAATGACTTGCATTCAATTTTTATAACAGATTCCTTGAACGCATTTACTGTTGGGGATAATGGCACAATTCTGAAAACTTTTAACGCCGGCGCCGACTGGACTTCTTTCAACACTGCCATTACGACTCCATTATATGCTGTTAGTTTTACAGACAGTAATACTGGCTATATTGTCGGAGACGAAGGCATTATCATGAAAATTACTGAGGGAGTCAACATAAATCAATTATCTTCATCGGTAACGAACGAATTAATAATGGCAATCAGGTTTATTCCGGATAGTCAATCAAATAAAGCAATTGCGGTTACATTCAACGGTACGATCCTTAAAACTGATGATGGCGGAAACAATTGGGAAGAAGTCCCATCCGGCACAAATGCCATCCTGAGTGATATTTGTTTTCCTACAAGCAGCACAGGCTATATTACGGGATCGAACGGAACAATCCTCAAAACTGTTGACGGAGGCACAAGCTGGTCAGCTTTGCAGTCAGGAACAGAAAATTTCATTAAATCTGTCTTTTTTTTGGATGCCTCAAATGGCTGGTGCGTCGGAAGGTCAGGCTTAATTTTAAGAACCACTGACGGTGGTATGAACTGGATTTCTGTTCCTACAAACATAACCCATGATTTACAATCTGTCTTTTTTTTAGATCAGGTTACAGGCTACGCAATCGGCAATAGAAAAATTGATTTTTTTTCTCAGGAAGGGGTGATAATCAAAACCACAGACGGAGGAGCAAGCTGGACTTTAAACGAAACATTTGATGATATGCAATTAAGCTCAGTATTATTTACTCAACCTGACGTGGGCTTCATAACAAGTGCAGGTGGTTTGCTTTCAAAAACAGATAATGGTGGAATATCCTGGACAACGCAGGTATTAACGCCCGAGAAATGGTGGCTTTATGACATTCATTTTGTGAATGAAACGACAGGTTTTATCGCAGCAGCCGGGGGAAATATCTTTAAAACCTACGATGGAGGCGCAAGTTGGCATACGAATCAAACGAGCACAAAATACGATTTCATTTCAATAGATTTTGGCGATGAAAATACAGGTATTGCGGTCGGAAGATACATTTTTAAAACTACAAACGGTGGCGGCTACGTTTCAATTGAAGCAAATGAAAACAATGTATATCAACTACATATTTATCCTAACCCATCAAATGAATTTGTTACAATTGATCTTAGAGAAACCTTAACAACTGAAGGGGCACTCTTTAGTATTTACAATATGCAAGGGCAGTTGATTTTCAGGCAAAATCTTTCTGAATCTAAAACGACCATAGATGTTTCAGGCTTTCCAGATGGTATCTATATCATCAAAATTTACCATTCCCAAAATACAAGCACTTCCAAAATTATCAAATTGTAAAAATCTCTTGACAACTGAATGACTGTCAAAATTAAGTACCACTCCATACATCAAAACAATTTTGGTTGATTATTGCCTGTGAATCCGAAGTGTAAAATAACTTTACAACAAAAAATTATATTAACTATCTAGTAAACAACCATTAGAACTTAAATAAAAATCGTAATATTGCATCCTTTCGGATAAAACGACTTTCTCAGCAAGTGGTATTTTCCTTAAAAAACAATATCGGTCATTCAACCTAAAATCTAAGAATATGAAGTTTAAAATAATTGCTGTGGTCATCGGAATCATTTTAGCGGCAGGTCTATAAAATTCCCCTTTTCGCTAAACCGGTATTAAAATAAAAGTCTAACTATCTAATCAGAAACCAAACGAAGACCATGAAAAGAAGTGATAACATTTTTGCAATAATTGTATTTATACTTATTTCAGGATTAACTCAAAATGTTCTTTTAGCACAAAAGCAAGGCATAGAACCAGGATTTGATAAAGCAGAATTTCTTGAATTGCTGAAAATCTCTTCGAGGCAGGGAGATTCACTCTATAATCCGGATTTACCAGCTCCACAGAAGTTCGAAAAGATTTACAGATCTAAATCTATTGGGTTGGATAACCGCTGGGATTTATGGGTTTCAGCAGATTCGAAGGCTGTGATAAGTATCAGGTGCACGACTGTTGAGCAGGTCAGCTGGCTCGAGAATTTTTATGCTGCAATGGTTCCTGCCAAGGGAGAACTGACATTAAGCAACGATTTCAGGTTCAACTACCATCTGAGCGATGACAGCAAAGCAGCGGTGCATGCCGGCTGGCTCATTGCAACGGCATTTTTGACAAGAGACATCATGCCGAAAATGGACTCACTCGCTCAGGCAGGTTACCACGATTTTTACATTATGGGGCATAGTCAGGGAGGCGCAATCGCCTATCTGCTGACATCACATTTTTTAAACATGCAGAAACAAGGCCAACTTTCAACAGATTACACCTTCAAAACATACTGCAGCGCTGCGCCGAAACCCGGCAATCTCTATTTCGCCTATTCCTTTGAAAATATAACCAAAGGTGGATGGGCGTTTAATGTGGTGAATTCAGCCGACTGGGTTCCGGAAGCTCCGTTTTCCATTCAAACTACAATGGATTTCAATCCCTCTAACCCTTTTGCCAATGCAGAAAAAACGATCAAAAAGGCACCTTTTGTAAAAAGACAGGCCATGAAGTTTTTTTATAACAGTCTGGATAAACCTACAAAGAAGGCCAACAAAAAATTCCAAAAACAGCTTGGAAAGACTTTAGGTGGTTTCGTAAATAAATATCTGCCGGAATATGAAGTTCCAACCTATTATAATTCAAACAATTATACAAGAGCAGGTCATCAAATCGTACTTTATGCCGATCAGGATTATTACAGATTATTTCCTAATGACCCTGCAAAAATCTGGACACATCATATGTTTGAAGCCTATATGCATTTGCTTGAAAAATATTAAACGTTAAAATCAGTGAACAGTAAATCAGCTTTAATAACCTTCATTATTTTTTTGTTCTACATCTCAGCTAAAACGCAGACTGTTATTCCGTTTCATCTTGTGAGAGGCTACATTCTGATAGATGCAGAGGTAAACAAGGTGAAAGGAAAGTTCCTTTTCGACACCGGAACACCGATGAAATTTTGATATTGATTAAATGTTTTTACTCCAGATTATTAAAACAAAACACAAGTAACGAGTTCACAAAGAGTAATTTAATGTTTTCATCAGACTCAATATTGAATTTTGATAAAAGCATTATTCGAAAAAGTAAAAATTCTGATAGATAGTATTGATCAAAAATTATTTGGATTCTTTTATTTCGATCTCTATCCATAGCTGCTTAATACCGGAATTTTTGCTCATTCCGCGGACCAGCAATACATAGCAACCCGGGGTTTCAGCTGCGGTTACTGCTATTTCTGCATATCCACTTTCACTTAATATAATTTCAGGATTTCAGTAGCTCTTGGATTCATCTATAATTCACTTTGGTAGAAATTGTGTTCCGGGCGTCAGGACTAAATTACCTAAAATGCATTTTTTGTTCAATGAAACATTGACCGGGTTTCCAAAATAGTTTTTAAACCAAAGGGAGAGCTTTGCATTAAATATATAAACAGCTTAAGCAGAATTTTCGGTAGAAATACTTTCTGGCAGACAGTGAAGACGTCATTAAAATTCAGAAGCAATGCACACTTATTGATAATTTGCTTGTGATTACCATACAAAAGAGGCAATAAAAAAGCTGGCCATTTTCAAATCTGATGAGTTTGTTCAAAATTCACCTGTTCAATTACATTGCTAAACATCCTTAAAAATCCAGAAAAATACGGGCCCAAAAATCTTCGATTTGGTGATGCAGCCCACTCTTATTGAGGGGAATATTTTTACTAATGGCAAGAAAATATACTTTTGTCATTGTTTATCAAGCAATTAAAATTTGGAAAAATAATTTTAAATATTTACCGGACAATGGTATTATGCACTAAAGTTTCTGTGTAATTTTATGCCTCAAAACAACAAAAACCAAAAATGAAGCATAAAACATACCATCTCCTTTTCCTTTTCTTGATCAACAGCCTTATATCAACAAATTTAATTGCCCAGAACAATTATTACGTATTGGGTGGCGATACAATTTCTGACCACAAAGTTTTGTTTCAGAATCCCTTTTTGAATGCTCAATGGTGTCCGATATATAATGGTACTGAAATCATCCAGTACAGTCCATCAGAAGTAAGCATCTACAAAACAGATAATTCCCTGTTTGTATCCGCTGAAATTGAATTAGATAGTGAACAGAAACTGGTTTTCCTTGAACTACTTGCCGAAGGAAGGGTAAAGCTATATGCTTATCATACAAATTATGGCACCTATTATTTGGTTAAAAAACCCGATAATTCCATTGTTTTTCTTGAAAAACCGAAGAAAGATAAAACCGGCGCAACATTGAGGGAGCAAATACTTGATATTACCGGAACTGATGAGACAGCTATTTATCTGCGAAGAATTAAATACAATCACAGTTCACTCATTTCGGCTTTTGAGCGATTAAATCACCCTGAAAAATGGTACCGGCATGCCTTTGGAATGGGTATACTGGGAGGTGTAATCCAACATCAAATTAATCAACCCTCTGTTACGCTTGTTTTTTTGCAAAAAGAAGAATTCATTTTTAAGCCTGATTATAGTTTTTCAGGTGGATTGGTTTTTGATTTTCCTGTTGACCCATTAAGACTTGTCATTTCGCCGCAATATACTTACTTTTCCTTTTTGGCATCAACAAGAAATGATAATCCAAGGAATGTAATTGGTTTGTTTACAGATTACAACTTGTTTATTGAAACGAAAATGGTAATGATGCCAATAAGCCTGAGATATGCATTGCATGCAGGGAATTTCGCATTGTATGCAGGCGGAGGAGTGCAAACATCATATCAAATTCAGTCAAAAACTACATTAAGGACTTCAGAAGTATCAAATGGTCCGGGTATTTTGATTGCTTTTCATTCTTCACAACCAATTGAAACAAAAAATAAACTACATATGGGACTTTTACTCGAAACTGGAGTAGCCTATAAACTAAAGGAAAGGAACCATGTGCATATGGGTTTTAGCTACACATATCAATTCACCCAGACGAAAAGTTACCAAACGAAATTTAGTCATAATACCAACCAGTTACAATTTAGTCTTTCAATACTGCGTAGCTTATGAAATACATTAAGCATTTGATTATAGCTTTTTTATTACTTTCCGTTGCTTGCGAAAAACAGAAGGCAGATGAAAAATTATACTATTTTGTCGAAACGCTTCCAACCTCCATTAGTGAAAATGAAATTACATATAATGGCAGATTTTTTACTGGCAAGGATAGTTTGGTCGAATATGGTTTTCTGCTTTTTGGTTCTAATTCTTCACTGCAAAGGGTTTTAATCGCCGACAACAACAAATCAGGCTATTTTAGTGTAAAAGACTCAATATCAGTTAATAATCAAATTAGCAGATTTGTTCAAGCCTATGCTTTAAGTGAAAATTATTTGAATTTTGGTGAGACTATTACCCTGGAAAATGAAATTCTGAATAATCCGGTTGAAGAAATTCAAGCATTCCCTGTTTCAAATATAACCTTAAGTAATGCAACAATTAGTGCAAGCTACAATATTGGCGGTGTGACAGAAACAATGGGGGTTGTTTTATCAACCGAACCAAACCCTTCATTAGAGAACTACATAAGAAAGGTGAAACTGTATGACGATGTATTTTCTGAATCTCAGGCATTTTACCAAAACGGGAATGTTTATGTTCATCGATTTAGAGGCCTGGAACCCTCAACAACTTATTACGCAAAAGTATATTTAATTCACAGAGGTAAATTATATTACAGCAAAGAACTCAGCTTTACTACTTTAGGTAGTTTGATAAACAGGGGAAACGGATTGACAGATATAGAGGGCAACCACTACGAAACAGTACAAATCAACAATCAGGAGTGGATGGCCGAAAACTTAAGAGTGAGTCGTTTCAGTAATGGTGACAGCATTCTTTCGGGAAATAATGTGGCGGACTGGATGAATAAAACGATACCCCTTTATGCTGTTTATGATCATAACGTGCTGGATGGACTGAACAATGAAGAGGAGGTAAAATCAGCATTTGGATTGCTTTACAATGGATATGCTATAAAAGACAGCCGACAGCTATGCCCGGAAGGCTGGAGGCTCACCACCAAAAATGACTGGCAGGAATTAATTAACTATAGCAGAGAGCACATAGGGTACTATATAAATGAGCTTGATTTTTTCTTGTCTGAGTCATATTTTCTTACAAGCTGCAGAAACCCTCAAACTACAAGGCAGGACTGCCAAACAAATATAGCTCCGTTTTGGTACGAATTAAACTACCCCGAAGAGCAGTACGACATTTTTGGGCTGGGTATTGAGGCAACTGGATTTAGATATAGAGATGGATACTACGAAAGCAGACCTGAATATGGGAGATATTGGTTATCCGACCCCTATGATGCAGTAAATCAAAATACTATTAGCATTAATCCAAGTTATAGAACATTCTTTAGAGGATATCTTCTTGGTACTGGAAATAGTGTACGATGTATTCGTGATTTGGCAGATTAGCCTGATTGTTTGAAATGAAAAAAATGATAAACAATGAATATTCTCCAATTTGTAAGTAAACAAACGGCAGGGCTTGCTGCAATAATGCTTTTGTTGTTTACACTTTCTTGTTCAAAACCCGAATTGCCACTGACGGCTCCCACAGTCTATACTTATTGGATTGACACGGTAGGGGCCTATGGATTTGTTTGCGGCGGAGTTGTTATTGATGATGGTGGAGCGCCAATAATCAGTCGCGGATTGCTTGTAAGCAAACATCCCAATGTGGAACCAACGCCCGATAGCAATCTCTTTCATTTGGAAATAGAAGGCGATATGGGTCGGTTTTACGGTATTTTTCCTATTAATGAGCTATACAAATATTATTATGTAAGGGCTTATGCTGCCAATGAAATTGGGATGACTCTCGGAAATATTGAGCGCTTTTTGAGTAATTATAGTGTTTATATTAAGCCTCATATATTAAAGATAAAAGGTTTCAACACCTATACGGCTTCGGCTGATGTTAGCCATATACCCCTGCAAGACATTATGCAACAGGGTTTTGTATGGAAAGCAGGAATTAATGAAAGTCCACAGTTGGACGATAATGATGGGTTCACTATAAACACGATCAGCGACGGAATGATCACTGGTACCATGTCAGGCCTCATTCCTGGTTTAAATTATAAAGTGTTGGCCTATGTTGTTATAAACAATCAAGTTTTCTACTCACCTGATCAATCATCAATATTTGCATATTCTTTTCCGATTATTGATCTCACTCTTGAGAAGCTTTCATCAACCTCCTATCTGTCAACAGGAATTATTTCTAACCTAAATTCGTATTTCCGCATGTTCGAAGTTGGCCAGCTTGGCTTTTGTTATGCCCTTCACCCTGAACCAAGTCTGTCTGATAATGTTTCTTATGCCGGCTGTTGTACTTTCGAAAGTTTTAGTGATACAATTAAGGGTCTTATCCCGGGCAACACCTACTTTATCAGACCTTTTGTGCACTTGGAGGATTCACTCTTCTATGGTAATACACAAACGATAAGTGTTCTCTAAAAACTTACAAGAATTTATTCTGCAAAGTATTGCTCAGGATAAACTTAAATATCAAGCTTTTATGATTTCTCTACACGAATAAAAAAATCAGACAATCTATTTTATTTTGAAACCTTGACTTCAATCTCAATCCAACGCTGTTTTATTTCATTGTTAAGAGGCATACTGCGGACCAGCAATACATAGCAACCTGAGGTTTCAGGTGCAGTTACTACTATTTCTGCATATCCACTTTCGTTTAAAATAATTTCAGGATTCCAGTAAATTGTGTTACGTGCATCGGGTTGATGTTTTCCGGATATATCATTCACCGGCTTTTGATCGCATTCTTCCAAAAACCGATACCGGATAAATGTACCTGACGTTGGTAAATCAATGCCTGCAAAATCATTTTTTTTAGAAATAAAACTGATGATTCCACCATAAACCACATTGCCTTTCACATAGGGAGCATTCAGAAGTTCGATGCGTTCAATCTCGCGTGGAGGCATTGCCAGAACGCGTTCTGCATCATTAACAGCGACCCAGTCGATCAATACAAGCGGCTCAAAAATAGACATTTCGCCCTGCGTTGTATAAAACTTAAAATGCTTCTTTCCTTTGATTTTTCTGACTTTCACCATCATAGGCAGTTCGTTGAAATAGTCCTCCAAGGAAGGAAGATCAACAAAGTTTTCAAGCTTCAAAACTTCTGAAGGTTCACCATAAAAAGAAGTGTTGTAAACCGGAGTTTCCGGTTTTTCTTCGATAGTCAATTTTTGAAACCTCTTTTGAATTATATAGTTTACAACCAAATTCAAAGCGGTTGCTTTTTCATCTTCGTTCAAATGGAAAAGTGGATTGGGCAGATTTACCGGTCTGATACAAAAATCATTGTCAATAAAAATCTCGGTGCTTCTGTCAGTAAGATTTTCTGCGCTAAGAAAAAGGTCGTGATGACCAAAATAATCCGGTAAAGAAAAAAAGAACCTTCCCAGAGAATCGGTGCCGGTAACCATAATATCCTTATCACCCAAAACTGAAAGATTGATTTTCGTTCCGGCCAAAGCCTTACCGCTAACTTTTTCAAGGAGTTTTCCTGAAAGCGAAACGCCTTTGAATTCCGGAAAATATTGCAGGTTTTCAGCTTTAATGATGAGCGGCACATCTGCATTTTTTTCAAGACTGTTCTTCAGATCAATCGATGATTTTTGAGCAATTGTAAGCGAAAGCTTTGCAGAAGAATCGAATTTTCCGGAACAGGAAATACTTATCTGCATTTTTTCGCCGGGTGAATAGGCTGATTTATCAGAAAGGATTTCAATATCTTTGATTTTCTCGAAATCCGGAGCATCAAATTTTAAACTATCAAAATGACCTTTTCCGCTTAGGATTTCAGCTCTGGAAGGATGAATTATTCTAACTGGCAGATAATTATAGCCTTCAGTGCTTCCATTCCGCATCCATCTTGTATATGATTTCAGGTAATAATTTCCGGTAGTTGTTTCTTCAGGAATCTGCAGACAGCCCATGCTGTATTGGTTTTCAACAAGAAATTTTCCACCTGTGACACGATTGCCTTCGGGCGTAATCAGCTCAATGATGATAATCCGGTTCATTTCAATATCGGTATGATTATGTGAAAAAAACACATTCGATGAAAACATTATTTTTTCTCCGGAAACATACATATTCCGGTCAGTCGAAACCAAAACTCCCTCAAGCGCTGAATTGTAGGATAATTCCTGAGATTTCATGCCTTGTGGCACTATACTCAGTGACCAAATAAATATACAGAAAAGAAGATGTGACTTTTTCATATTATATAGGCCAAAAATGAGGTTTTGTGGTTGTTCCGCCTAAAATGCGACAATCAACGCATTCGTTGTTAAGAATTCTTATTACTCTTTGCTGATTCACATAATAATAAACCGGATAATCGCGTGGGTTAAACTCCTGCCATCCCTTTCTTCCCAAACCTTCTTCATTACAAAAATCCGTGAAATCGAGTTCAACCTCACTTATATTGCTATAAAACAATCTTTTAGAGGATTCTGATGCAACATAAAAATAACCTAAAACCTCTTTTTCCGGATTGGTTACATTCTTCAGATTTCCTTTTATCGCGATGGGTTGTTTTTCATAGAGACCACCTTGCTCAGTGTTGTTTATACGCACCTTCTCCCAGTAATTATAAGCTTCTTCACTCAAAGTTTGTTGGGTAACTAAAATGCTGTATTGTATTCCAAGTCTCGATGTGTGCCCATCAACAAAATGCAGTGGATATTGCTGATACGTATTTTGGATAAGATTATTGGTTGAAACTGTATAGACATTTTTTACAAGTTTTGTCATCCAACAAATCTTATTGGAGTAGTCCGGAGGAATAATCTGGTGAAAGCCCCCGTCATAATAGTTTTCAGCCGGATGTGCGGCATGATACTCCCAGGTTTCAAGGATGTCCCACTTATAATATCTGCTATCATAGGCCTGAGCATCTAAGTCGACATAAAACTGCATCCCACGTATAAGCACTGTAGGGTCAGCCGAGGCAACATCTTCTATGTGATAATAAACGGAATCAATTGAAGGTCCCTGAATCAGTGTATCATAAGTTGATTCTATCAACATCCCATCGGGGGTATTCACTTCAATCTTGAATGCAGAACCAGCAATCAGGTTTTCTTGACCAATCCTGACACGGTAAACTCCATTGTTGGTTTCATCCATCGAAAAGCTGTTTCCGTTATTATCTGATATCCTGATCTGGCAACCATTTACAGGAGTATATTCAGGTTCATTGATGGGTGATGACATCGAAACTGAAACTTCCTGCCAGCCGCCAAGGCTGGATATTTTTCCGGAAACAACATATTTGTTTTCCATGTCACTTTCGATTTTTGGCGAAAACGGCTTGACACATGACAGGGCAAGCAAAAGAAGAAAAAAGACGGAAATACTATTAATCAGCCGCATAATTCCCAAGTTTAAAGAGCCATGTCGCAGTGAAAACGGGCACTCCAATGACTGAATATTGATAACTGTTAATTTTTCCGTACGCTGATTTAAAATAAACAGAGTAAGGATTTTCTCGTCCGGTGACATTATAAAGACTGAAAACCCATGAGCTGTGCAATGATTTATTCCTTCTCAGATTGCCTTCAATCGTAAGGGAAAGGTCAAGTCTGAAATAATCAGGAATCCTGTAGGCGTTTCGATCTGAATAGTCAACATAAGGAATCTCACCTATAAAATAAATTGAAACAGGGTAAGTTACAGGTTTTCCTGTCTGGTATGAAACAACGCCCGAGGCCGTCAGTCTTCGACTGAAATGATAGTTTACGACAGTGTTAACTGCATGTGGTATATCATAATTTGCCGGATATGCATGGCCGTTGTTTATGCGCTCCCATGGGTTTTCTCCATTCACCTTCACCATTGATCTTGAGTAAGTGTAGGCAATCCAACCTTCAAGTCTTTTTCCGCTTCGACGCAGAAGAAACTCAAAACCATAAGCATTTTGATTTCCCGCCAAAATTGATGTTTCCATATACGGATTGCTTAAAAAGTCTGCGCCATCAATAAATTCAGGACTATCTGAAGTTTTCTTGTAATAAACCTCGAAAGAAGTCTCCCAGCCACTTTTTGGAAATGTTCGAAAAACTCCGGCTGATATCTGATTGCTTTTTGCAGGTTTCAGATAATAATCAGCAAGTTTCCACTGTGAGTTGGGGGCAAGTGCGATTGTATTATTGAGCACAAAAAGATTCTGATGCATTTGATTAAAAGCAATTTTAACAGTTCCATTTTCATCCGTTCTGATGTTCACAGCTGCACGGATGTCAGGTTCAATATACCACTTCATAACTTTTCCATTTTCAAACTGCAGTGTATCAATTATATATCGAGGATCTTTTGGGGTTCCATCAAGATAAGTAAAAACAGATCTTGGACCTAATGGGTTGTATATCGTAAAACGAAAACCCGCAGTGATATTCAACCAGGAAAGCAGGTCATAGGTGTTAGAAATATAAGCAGCGTTTTCTATGCCTTTCTCCTCGCCCAGTAAAACGGGTAATCGAAGAGATTTTTCTCCAAACGGACTTACTTTGCCTCGGTTCAATGCAATAAAATTCAAGCCGACCCCATACTCCAGTGTGTTTTTTGCATTCAGATAGTGCACAAAACCAGCGTTAAAGCGAAAATCATTGATTGCATAGGCATGTTCATAAGCCGTTGTAATTTCTTGCTGATCGATGGTACTAAAGGAATATTGCATTCCTGTAAGCGAAAATTCTGCACGCAAAGAAGTATTGAAATTATGACTGAAGTTTACAGAAAGTCCGTTATTGGCATAATCATATGAGCTAAGATCTGAAAGTTTAAAATGATCTTTGCTGTGATAGGCAAAAAGAGAAAGCTGGCTTTTTTTGAAATCATAGTTCCATGACAAGGATGCATCTCTGAATCCTGCCCTGCTGCCATTGATAACTGGATCTTTAATCTCTCTCAAGATCCAGTCGGAATATAGATATCGACCACTTAAAAGGAAAGAACTTGTGTCTTTTTTTATTGGTCCTTCAACAGTAAGATTGGCTGCCATCGGACTAATCCCTCCTCTGGCAGTGAAGCGTTTTCGGTTTCCCTGACGGGCAATTATATTAAAAACCGAGCTTAAACGTCCGCCGTACTGTGCCGGTATATGGCCTTTATAAATCGAAAAATCTTTGATGATGTCAGCATTAAATGCTGGAAAGAAGCCAAAAAGATGAGAGGTATTATAAACAGGTATCTTATTCAGATAGAACGCATTCTGATCAAAATTACCTCCTCTGACATTTAATCCCGAAGAACCCTCACCTACTGTAACTATTCCCGGAAGCATTTCAGATACTTTCAAAATATCACGTTCGCCCATCATCATTGGAATTTCTTTGATTGTTTTGGCCGATATTTTTTCGAGTCCGGGATCTTTGAAACGGATATTCATCTGCCGGTCTCCATAGATAACCACTTCATCCATCTGAATGACGGATTTATTCATTTCGATACTGAATTCTCCGTTTGAAAGGACCTCAAGCAGATACTTTTTGGTTTCAAGGCCCATATATGCGAAAGAAGCGGTGTAGTTTCCCTGTTTTAAAACCATCGAAAGAAAGCCGTTTTGGTCTGTAGCTACGCCACTTTTTAGTTCTTCAAGGTACATTGTAGCACCAATGACAGGCTCACCGGTCTGCTGTTCCAAAATCCGGCCGCGAATTGTAACTTTTGAATTACTTCCGGCGAGTCCTTTTCTGCCGATTTGGATTGTTTGCGTCACATCGGCTTTTCTTCCGGTCAGATAACGCGCTTCGCTTTGTGTGAGGACATTTCCTATATCTTCTGTCGTATCAGCCTTACTATGAATCACATAATCGGGAAGTGATTCAGGAAGATGCTCTCCGGGGAGAATCACAATTTGGTTATTCCAAACAGAAACTTCAAGATTACTGCCAGACAAAACCAATTTCACTGCATCTTTGACAGTTATTTGTTCTGCACGAAAAGTAACTATAATTTCTTGAACCCATGATTCTTCGAAATATAATTTTACCTGAGATATTTTGTGAATTTCTTCAGCGAATTGTGCAAAACTTATCCCCTCAAAATGACAAGATATCAAGGTGTCAGGGCCGTTTGCTTTTAACGAAACAGCGCCTGACAAAAAAAGCAAAATAAACAGCAACTTTTTCATTTCATTTGATTAAAGGTTGCTGATGTAATCTATCAAACCAGCCATTGATACATCATCGGCACGCTTAAATTTGAACCTTGAATTATGCAGATAGGCCTTGATTGCAGATTTTTTCTCAGGCTCAAAAATGGCGATGAAAGACCGCTTGTTTTTAAAGGATAGCAATACTTCGTTTTTAAGCACAAACATGTTTTTATTCGCAGCGCTGAAACTGAAATTTTTGCTGCCGAATGATTTATCCAGCTCAAAATACTTTTTCCAGAAATACAAAACTTTCAAAGTATCACTTCCAAGCACTTGATAAAATCGCGTCTCCTCTTCAAAACTGCATTTTTCGAAATACCGGTCTTCAAGATAAAAACTCTCTAACCATGCTTTGGAAACCTGGATAAGGGTGCTTGACTCTGCGCTTTCAGTATAGCTCAGCAAAAGCTCCTGATTGTAAATATCATAATTGAGCATTATGTTTTCGAATGTTATTCCTTTGATGGTGACTCTACCTGAAATCTCTTCAGTTGAAACAAGATACTGATGCCCTGAAGTTCCAAGTGGCGGAAAAAAATCGTACTTTTTTCCATTAAAAAGTAAGGGATCAGAGCCATATACTTTTTCCAGCCCTGAGTAAGTATGCTGAGAGAATAAATTTCCGGATAAGCAGAAAAAAATGAAAAGAAATATTGAGCAAGCAAAGCTTTTCACTTTTTCAATTTAATTTGGATAAGATATATGGTGTGTAATTCTTCCATTCGGATAGAAAGCTTTTGTACAAAGTTAATACTTGTTCTCACTACTTAAACTGAATCGGAAATAAGTTTTTATCATTTAAAAAATTCATTGTTGTCCGGTGAAATAAATTTAGAATTGCTGTATATGTTTTAGGTTAGAATCATGGTAGAATTTCATTTTCAATGAATAACATTTAGATAAAACCCTCCAATCTAAAAATCTAATGTTGTTCAAAAAAAATCAGGTTTTAAGAACTGAAAATCGTTGATGCTTTAACAAAAAATAGAGCCTTCGACGATAACTCATACGATAGCAATCAATTAAGGCTTTCAAAAACATTTACTTTATTGTGTTGGCATAATTTTGCTAATTTTGCATACTCAATTCTGAAAAGAGCATGTCCAAAACGGGTAATAAATTAAAAGCCAATACTTTGAAAGAACCGGAAATAGCGGAAGAAATTTCTGTTTCCGTTCCTCCAAAAGAAAAAAAAACTACCCAAAAAAAAGAAATCAAATGGAAGCCAGATGAGCGTTTCAAGAAAATACTTGGGGTGTTTTTCCTGTTTGCATCAATTTATCTCGCACTTGCTTTTCTATCTTTTTTTCTTAACTGGTTCAATGAGATTACAGATGATTATTTTGCCGATTTGCCGATTGGAACTGTTCTTACTGATACTGAATTAAGAATAAGTAACTGGACAGGCAACCTTGGGGCATTTTTCTCACAGTTTCTGGCAAAAGACGGCTTTGGGCTAGGAGCTTTTTACTTTGTATTTTTACTTGTTACGATAGGCATCAGATTCCTTTTTGAGCGTAAAATTATTGGCCCATGGGGTTTGTGGAAATATGCCATCATGAGTTTGTTATGGCTTCCATTATTTTTCGGTTTTATTTTTCCAAGCGATCCATTGAATATTTTCGGTGGAGTTGTGGGTGCATTCCTGACTAATTATTTAACTGCTGTTTTAGGCAAAGCAGGCGTTATGATTGCACTTGCTTTTGTGTTTCTTGCCTATTCGATTATGACTTTTGCAATGACTTTCAGCTTCAAAAGAAAGGAAAAAAACAGTAAAGCTAACCACGAAAAAATAAGTTCAGGCGAACTAATTCAGCAGGACAAGTATAATACCATTGAATTTGCTGTGAATGATGATGAAGAAATTGATTTTGTAAAGCCTAAACCCGGTGAGGGCAATATCCGCAGGGTAAAAGAAGACAAAGGCATTGAGATGGAAGTTGAAGTGCCCGGCGAAGAAGACTCTGATTTACTTTTAAGAATTGAAGAAGCAGAAGAACAGGAAGATGTTGAGCTGAGTGTTGTTCCGGTAAAAGACGAAAAAGTGAAAACACGCGGCACAATCGAAAGACAAGGTCTCGACACACAATTTGACCCTACATTGGACCTGCCTGATTACCGTTTCCCGCCATTAGATTTGCTCAATATGTATGGCGACGGCACCATCAATGTTGACCGGATAGAGCTTGAAGCCAACAAAAACAGAATTGTCACAACTTTGGCAAATTACTCTATTGGAATTGAAAAAATTAAAGCTACGATCGGTCCAACAGTAACTTTATATGAAATCGTGCCATCTCCGGGTGTACGTATCTCACGTATCAAAGGGCTTGAAGATGATATTGCATTAAGCTTGTCAGCGATGGGCATCCGTATTATTGCACCAATCCCAGGAAAAGGTACGGTCGGTATTGAGGTGCCAAACCTCAAGCCAGAAATTGTTTCAATGCGCTCTATCATTGGATCTGAACGCTTTACCAATAGTAAGTATGAATTGCCTTTTGGGTTGGGAAAAACAATTGCCAACGAAAGTTTTGTCGCCGACCTTACCAAAATGCCTCACATCCTCATGGCAGGAGCAACTGGTCAGGGAAAATCGGTAGGACTGAATGCAATCATCACTTCACTTTTGTTTTGCAAACACCCATCGGAGCTGAAATTTGTGATGGTTGACCCTAAAAAAGTTGAGCTCAGCTTGTTCAGCCGCATCGAACGTCATTATCTGGCAAAACTTCCTGACTCTGAAGAAGCCATCATAACAGACACCAGAAAAGTAGTACGAACGCTCAATTCTTTGAGCATCGAAATGGACAACCGCTATGAGCTGCTGAAAGATGCGCAAGTCAGAAACATCAAAGAATACAACGAAAAATTTAAATCCAGAAAACTGAATCCTTTGGGAGGACATCGTTTTCTGCCCTATATCGTATTGGTTGTGGACGAATTTGCTGATCTCATTATGACAGCAGGAAAAGAAATTGAAAGCCCAATAACACGCCTCGCTCAGCTTGCGCGTGCGGTTGGAATTCATCTCATCATTGCCACACAGCGTCCGTCGGTAAACATTATCACCGGAACCATCAAAGCAAACTTCCCGGCACGTGTAGCATTCAGGGTTATTTCAAGAATCGACTCACGCACCATCCTCGACACAGGCGGAGCTGATCAGCTTGTAGGTCGTGGCGATATGTTACTTTCTACCGGAAATGACCTTATAAGACTTCAATGCGCTTTCATTGATACGCCAGAAGTGGAGCGACTTACTGAATATATCGGCTCCCAACGTGGTTATCCTGATGCATTTCACCTGCCGGAATATGCAGATGAGCAAGATGAAACCATTGACGTTTTTGATGCCTCGGAGAGAGATGAACTTTTTGAAGATGCTGCAAGAATTATAGTTATGAATCAGCAAGGCTCAACATCTTTGTTGCAGCGAAAATTAAAACTGGGATACAACAGAGCAGGCCGCATTATCGATCAGCTGGAGTCAGCCGGAATCGTCGGTCCTTTCGAAGGTTCAAAGGCCAGAGAAGTCCGCGTTGCCAACGAAATGGCTTTGGAACAGTTTTTGAAGGATATTAACTCAAAATCTAATCATGATTAAAAATAAAATGACCACAAAAATGAAAAGACTGTTTTCAATCCTTTTAATGGTGTTGTTTTCAGTAACTGCTTTTACACAAAACACGGCGGATGATCTTTTAAAAAAGGTAATCGACAAAACCCGTTCCTATGAAAACATCCGCTTTGATTTCACTTACAAAATGCTCAATGAAAAAGCAGGAATAAATGAGACCCAAAGTGGCATTCTTCACCTCAATGGCGAATCGTACAAAATCACCATGCAAGGTCAAATCGTTGTAAGCGACGGCAAAACCGTATGGACTTTCATAGAAGACAGCAATGAAGTTATGATCAGTTCTGCAGAAGAAGGCGAAGATGCAATGACTCCAAGCTCTTTGCTTACATCTTATTACAAGGAATACAAAGCCTCATTTGTTTCCGAAAAGCAAAATGCAGCAAAAGGTTTGAAAACAATCGAACTGAAACCTTCGGCTGGTAAAAAATTCTCAAGAATTCAGCTTGGCATCGATGAAAGCAAACAACAGCTTATCAATCTTTCGATCTTTGATAACAGTGGGAACGTTTTTGTTTACGACCTAAGCAAAATGTCAAACAATATTTTGTTGGCAAAAGATTTCTTCAGCTTCAACATAAAGAATTATCCTGGAATTGAAGTAGTTGATATGCGATGAGATTTGTTGTTTCGCTCCTTCTAATATTTTCATTTACTTCTTCGTTTTCGCAGGTAAACACTGAAAGGTATTTTCAGGATTACAAAAGCGAAGGTTTTATGTATAGCAATAGTTTCGGTTTCAATTTTGCTACCGGAAATACAAATTATTTTGAGTTAAGTAACAGATTCAGACTTGATTTCAATGGGCCGGATCAGGATTATTTTGCTATCACAGAATACACATACAGGACTGCCAATAGTCGAAAAAGCAGCAACAAAGGCTTTTTGCATCTAAGGACGATACGCGATCTGGGAGACAGTCGTTTTTTATTGGTTGAAGGATATACGCAGATTCAGTTTGACGAATTTTTACTTTTACGCAACAGGATGTTGCTTGGTGGTGGATTCAGGTTTGATCCGGTTGCCTTGCTGGACAGTATTTCAAGAAAAGAGAATAAGTTGAAAATATTTCTTGGCACCGGCATTTTTTATGAATTCGAAAAATACTCAATCTATCCAACTGAAAAAAGCAGCCTCATGCGTTCATCCAACTATTTATCATTTGTTTGGTCGGCAAGTAAACACATCAATATCAATCTGGTAAATTATTATCAGCCTGCTCTGGAAGATTTTACCAATTTCAGATACGCACTCAACTTAGCGCTAAGCACCCAAATTACAGGTAAATTGTTTTATGAATTAAGGTTAGAATTCACGCACCGCTCAGTCCCTTTTGCCGGCAGAAAACCAAGCGACCTTGATGTAAAAAACAACCTGCGATTTAGTTTCTAAATCTGAACAAAAAACACGCTTCATTCTATATTTGAACCTCAATATTTACCAGTCAAAAAATTGTACTTGATTTCTTGGCGTCATTGTAGTATATTTATACCTAGCTTTTTAAGGGAAATAAGAGAACTCTAATAAATTGTGCTATGGATAAAGAAGTATCACTTAAGGTAAAATGCCCGCATTGCGATAAATCGCTGATGGAGGAAGAGGTACAATTCAAAAATAAGCCAAGTGTCAAGATCAATATTGAAACTGAACACGACCGTGGTGTGCTATGGATGAGTTGTATTTATGGCTCTTGTGACAAAAAACTGAGTATCGAAATTGAAGATGGAGAGGTAGTCGATATGTTTTGTCCGGGATGCAACAAGGAATTGACAATAGCCGAAACATGTCAGGAATGCAACGCACCGCTTGTTTCAATGGTTATAAAAGCCGGAGGTATTGTCAGAATCTGCTCTCGGAAAGGATGCAACAACCATCTGATTATTTTCAGGGATGTTTCGTCTGAGATGTCCAAATTTTATTATGAATATGGTTTCTAGCAGACCCGAGAGTTAGAAACCTAAAGATCGCAAACCATCATGTATTGCGATCATTTTGAGTGTATTATAAGTTCACGGGAGGTTTTATAAAAGAATCCAAAACAGTTTAAAAAAGAAGGAGGCATAGAAGTATTTAACCAGAGCTTTTTATGGCTAAGATTTTTATAATATCAGACGGAACGGGCAGAACAGCTACGCAGGCATTAAGTGCTGCCATGACTCAGTTCCCAGCGCAGGAAGTTGAAATCATTCTGCACAAAGAGGTGCGGTCAAAGTCAAAAATTCTTATCGCTGTAAAAGATGCTTCGGAAAAAGAAGCTTTCATCGTGCATACAATGGTTTCGAATGAATTGCGCGAGTTTATGATTACCAGCGGCCGTAAATTTAATGTAGAAACTATCGATCTGATGGGGCCGCTGCTAGGCAGGCTATCTGAAAAGCTTATCACCTCACCTACTGAAAAACCTGGTCTTTTCAGTGAAATCAACAAAGAGTATTTCAAACGCATCGATGCCATGCAATTTGCATTTCAGCATGACGATGGCTTAAGGCCTGAAGGTTTGCATAAGGCAGAAATTGTTCTTTTGGGAGTTTCACGTACCTTCAAAACACCACTTAGCATCTATCTTGCCTTTAAAGGTTGGTTTGTTGCCAACATCCCAATAGTGCTCGGACTTGAGCCACCCGAAGAGCTATTCAAGCTTCCGCCAGAACGCGTAATCTGCCTTACAAACAATGCACATAATCTGGCAAAATTAAGGCATACGCGGCAGGAACGTTTCGGTCATGGAATGGGCGACTATTCGACGCCGGTTTTTGTTGAAAGAGAATTGAATTATGCTGACAGTATCTTTCGCCGACAACCAAAATGGCCAGTGATAAGGGTTACCAACAAGCCCATCGAAGAAATTGCAAGCGAAATTCTTGCGATAATAAATGCAAAAGAGTAAAATTTCTAACAGATTCTTGGCAACTGCTCTCCTGCTGGCATATCAACAATGCGGCTTCCGCCAATTGATGTCTCAAGCCACGTGCGCCCGGCATGGGAAGCGGTAATCTCGCCAATAATGGCTGCTTCTTTGCCAAGCGGATGTGCTTTCATTATATCCAATATTCTGTCAGCGGCTATCGCAGAGACAACCATCACCACCTTTCCTTCGTTGGCAACATAAAGGGGATCGAAACCCAGCAGCTCACACATACCACGCACACTTTCCCTGACTGGAATTTTTTCTTCGAACAGCTGAATTCCAAATGTTTTTCCTTCGCAAAGTTCCGCCATCACCGTTCCCAGACCGCCTCGAGTGGCATCACGCATAAACTTTACAGCGTTGGTTTCTTTTAAGGCCAACTCAGTAAGGTCATTCAGACAAGCGCAATCTGAAACCACACCCGCACTGATGTTTAACTGATTTCGGGCGCCCATTACTGCCATGCCATGATCACCCACTGTGCCGTTGATCAGGATTTTATCTCCAACTTCGATGGTTTTTCCACTGGCAATATTTTCTGCTCCTTCAATCATTTCACCCACACCGGCAGTGTTGATAAACAATTTATCACATTTGCCTTTCTCCACAACCTTGGTGTCGCCTGTAACAATCATCACACCAGCTTTTTGCGCTTCAGCAGCCATGCTGGCCACAACTTTTTCAAGCATTTCAAGCGGAAAACCCTCCTCAATGATAAAGCCTGTACTTAAATATTTCGGGACTGCACCTGACACAGCAAGATCATTCACGGTGCCTGCTACAGCAAGTTTTCCGATATCTCCACCCGGAAAAAACAATGGGTCAACCACAAATGAATCTGTTGTAAATGCCAGTTTTTCACTGTTCATCTTTAGCAAAGCGGCATCACCTTGTGGTTCAAGCAAATGATTGTGAAAATATCTTACAAAAAGATTCCGTATCAGCTCATGACTCAGTCTGCCTCCGCTGCCATGTCCCAGAAGGATATGCGTTTGTTTCATGCTTCTGTCCTTTTAAAACGGTAATAAGCTGCACATGCTCCCTCGTTGGATACCATGCAGGCGCCAACCGGATCAGATGGCGTGCAGGCTTTTCCAAATAATTTACAGTCGGATGGTTTTGCCAGTCCTTTCAAAACTGTGCCACAGATGCAACCCTTGTCTTCACGTGTTGGCTCGACTTCAACTGACAACATTTTTTCGGCATCAAACTCAGCAAAGCGCTCTCTGATAGCAAAACCGCTTTCATGAAGGGTTCCCAGTCCACGCCACCAGTCGTCGCGCAACTCAAAAACCTCTTCCAGCATGTCCTTTGCTTTTTGGTTTCCTTCAGGTTTGACAGCCCGTGAATACTGGATTTCGACTTTAGGTGTTTCATTTTCATGTTGCAAAACAAGCATATAGATAGATTGTAGCAAATCCAACGGCTCAAAACCGCTTATGACAACACCCATACCATATTTTTCAGGGATAAAATCATAGATATGGGAGCCGGTGATTGTACTCACATGTCCCGGGCCGATATAGCCATGAATATTCACCCCCTGATCGATAAGTGCTGCCATCGGTGGAGGCATAATTTTATGTGCACTATAAACAAAGAAATTGAACAAGCCCGCCATCTGTGCTTTTAAGATTCCCGCAGCTGTTGCAGGAGAAGTGGTTTCGAAGCCTATTCCCAGAAAAACAACTTTTTTCTGTCTGTTCTTTTTCGCAATCATCAAAGCATCCAGAATGGAATATACGATACGGATGTCTGAACCTGCTGCTCTTTCACGATCGAGGGTTGAGGTTGAGCCTGGAACACGAATTAGATCTCCATAGGTGGTAATTATAACATCCGGCAAACGGCTGTAAGCAATGGCCTGATCGATATATGCGCGGCTTGTTACGCAGACCGGACAGCCGGGACCTGAAACCAGTTCAATGTTTTCGGGCAATAAGGAAGGAATACCAAAACGCTGGATTGCCATGGTATGTCCACCACAAACCTCCATGAGCCGTATGTGTTTCTTTGAGGAAAAACGTATTCTGTTTGAAATGGAAATTACTTTCTCCTTATCGCGGTATTCATCAATATATTTCATAAAATCAGCATTTAAACGATATGACCGCCCGTGCGTTTTTCTTCTTCATCGAGCATCTCATTGAATGCCTCAAATTCATCAAAAAGTTCCAAAGTGGCTTCGGCTTCTTCCTGACTAATTTTTTGCAAAGCGAAGCCGGTGTGCAACAACACATAATCGCCGGGAGAAAGTTCGCTGACATCAAGCATCTGCAGACTTGCAGTGTAGGTGGCGCCTCCAACAGAGCAGACAGCCATATCGCCGTCGATAGATTCAATTTTTGCAGGAATACTGAGACACATAGACTATTACAGATTTGATTAAATGAATGTCAAACAATGCTGTTTGGCTGCCAAAAATAAGCTTTTTAACGCTTTCACTGCAGGAAAAGCGCAAAACCATTTTAATAAAATAGCACAGAATTGATTATCTTGCACTGCTTTTTGAAATGAATAAAAAAAAAGAGATTCTTACAAAGAATTTGACAAAAAATGGAACAGGAACAAATAAATAATCCGCTGCATGGACTCACTTTAGAGCTAATTCTGAACCGATTGGTAAACCATTTTGGCTGGGACGGATTGGCAAATAAAATCAATATCAACTGTTTCAAAAATGATCCAAGTATCAAATCTTCGCTTGTGTTTCTCAGAAAAACTCCCTGGGCACGCGAAAGGGTTGAAACATTGTATCTGCGGAATGTCAGAAAAATGAAGCTTTGAACGTCTTAAACGCAAGTGTAAAAAACCTCACACAGCTGATAATTTGCTGCCGGAAGAAGTGTAAAAAACAATGATATTGAATTTTTAAATGAACTAAACAACCTAATTAAAATGAAAAAGGAGTCGGCAATAAAACTATTTGAACAAAAAGAAGTACGTTCCATTTGGGACAATGAACAAGAGAAATGGTACATCTCTATTGTGGATGTAATAGCCATTCTGACCGAAAGCCCCAACCCAAGAAAGTATTGGAGTGTTTTAAAAACAAGGTTAAAAAAAGAAGGAAGTGAGTTGGCTACAAAATGTAGTCAACTGAAAATGCAATCATCAGATGGTAAATTCTATCTAACTGATGTAGCTGATAATGAGCAACTTTTCAGACTTATCCAGTCTATTCCTTCTCCTAAAGCAGAACCTTTCAAAATTTGGCTCGCACAAATAGCTTCCGAACGTTTAGACGAAATGCAAGATCCTGAATTAACTATTGACAGGGCTTTAGAGCAGTATTTACAGTTAGGCTATTCCGAAGCATGGATAAATCAACGCCTGAAAAGCATCGAAATACGAAAAGAATTAACCGATGAATGGAAAATTAGAGGATTAAAAGAGGGTCAGCAATTTGCAACCCTTACCGATATTATTACACAGGCTTGGGCAGGAAAAACTACTAAAGAATATAAAATTCTGAAGGGCTTGAAAAAAGAAAACCTGCGCGACAATATGACCAATACCGAACTTATTTTGAATATGCTCGCCGAAGCCTCCACCAAAGATATTTCACAAGCAGTAGAACCACAAAATTTTGAAGAAAGCAAAAAGGTGGCAAAACAAGGGGGTAATGTCGCCAAAGTAGCAATGCTTGAACTTGAAGCCAAAACTGGTAAAAAAGTGGTAACAGCGCTCAACGCAAAATCAATTTTGCCTGAAAACAAAACTGCTGAAAAACTAAAAAAGTCTGAACCATAATTTTTAATAAATCAATTGGCTTTTTTGCTACAAATGCTGAAATTTACCAAAAAAGCTATTCAAAATCGACAACAAAGCTTACTGCTTTGCAAAGTCTCCGATTATTCCGATCCAGTCTTTCAGATCAATCTTCAGAATCTGTCAGTATTTTACACACCCTTCCAATTTCACCGGAAACTAGCCTGACTTTTATTCCCCTCGAATGATATGGACTCTTTGTAAGAATCGCCTGCACAACTCCCTCGGTGATATTTCCGGATTTCTGATCCTGTTTTTTTACAATCCCAACTTCACTGCCAACGGCAATCTCGCTTCTGTTTTGTCCGGTCATTACTTTGGTTGATTTTTTTATTTGTAGAAAACTAATTTCTGTTGAAAAACACAAAAAAGGCCATTTTACAACTCCTTTTTCATTGCTTTTATTTTTGCAGCGATCGCCAACTGCCCCAAAGCTATGCCTCCGTCATTTGAGGGGACTTTTTGATGGGTAAAAACTTCAAAGCCTGAATCCCGCAAAATAAATATCGACTTTTCGAGCAGGTAACGATTTTGAAATGTACCACCGGACAGCACAATCTTGTTTATGGCAGTTGCTTTCCTGATGTTTTTCGCCACTGTCAGTACAAGTAAAGCCATCGTATTATGAAACTTGGTTGAGATTTCTGAAACGGACACCCCCATTTTCAAATCTTTCAAAATGAGATAGAAAAGCTTCCAGAATACTATCCGCCTCTCCTCGATATCGAAAACATATTTCCCACGACAGTTTTGGGCAGCAGTGGCTTCCAATCGCATCGGTGCTTCTGCATGAAAATCTGATCTTGTGCAAATGCCCGTCAGCGCTGCAACTGCATCAAAAAGCCGACCGGCACCTGAACTTAAAGGGCAGTTGATTTTCAAATCAATTGCCTGAAGTACAACTTCCAGATGTTTGGCATCAACACCATCCAAAAAGGAAAGTTTTTCAGCAAAGATATCCTTGCCAAAATATTTGTACAAATAGGAAACTGCTGTCCGCCATGGCTCATGGGTCACTTTGTCGCCACCCGGAAGTGGAACCGGATCAAAATAAAAAGCCCTTTCGTAATCCATCAGATCACAAACGAAAAATTCGCCACCCCAGATACTTCCATCATCGCCCAATCCTGTTCCATCGAGGGCGACACCAATCACTTTTTCATCAATCCCATTTTCTGCCATACAAGATGCAATATGTGCATGATGATGTTGAATTTCAATGGTTTCGATACCAAGTGAACGCGCAAACTGTGTTGAAAGATAATCAGGATGCAAATCGCAGGCAATCAATGAAGGTGCAAAGCGAAAAAGACGCGAAAATCTTTGAAAGGATTCTTCATAAAAAGCAAGGGTTTCTGCATTTTTGAGATCACCGATATGCTGGCTTAAAATCGCCTGTGTTCCCTTTCCGATAGCAAAAGTATTGACGAGTTCGGCTCCTGCAGCAAAGATGCCTTCGGTATTTAGACTCAGTTTCATTGGCGAAGGCACATAACCACGACTTCGGCGCAACAAACGCTCTTTTCCATCAGCAACGAAAACGACTGAATCATCAGTTCTGTTATAGATTTCACGGTTGTAAGAAACAATGTAATCCGCTATAGTATTCAGGTTTTTGAGTGCCTCTTCATCGGAGATTGTCACAGGTTCATCAGAAACATTTCCGCTTGTAAGCACAATGGCTTCTGTTTTGAGAAATTGAAAAAGCTGGTGATGAAGTGGCATATAAGGCATCAAAACTCCTGTTGTATGCATTCCATTGCTCACGGATGGCGCGCAAGGTTCCAAATTTCTGAGTAAAACAATCGGCCTTTTCCAGGATGTAAGAGACTTTTCTTCGGTTTCATTTACCGAAAAACGCTTTTTAATATTTTCAACATTTGAAAACATCACTGCCATCGGCTTTCCTTCGCGGCTTTTTCTTTTTCGCAAGGTTTGAACAGCCTTTTCATTCAAAGCATCACAAACAAAATGATAGCCACCGAGTCCTTTAAGAGCAATAATGCTGCCCTTATCAATCCATTCTGCAATTTGTCTTGCCGGGCTTACACTTTCCTCTTTGTTACTATCTTCGAAATGAATCATATAGACAGGGCCACAGTGCAAACAAGCAACAGGTTGGGCATGAAAGCGCCTGTCAAGGATATCGGAATATTCTTTTCTGCATTGATCACACATCGCAAAGGGATGCATGGTTGTTTGATGGCGGTCGTAGGGCAAATCTTTTATGATCGTGAAACGCGGGCCACAATTGGTGCAGTTGATGAATGGATAGCCAATCCGGTGTTGCTGGATTTGGATATCAGCCAAACATTCGGGACAAACAGCAATATCCGGACTCACTTCTGTAATGGCCTCTGAAAGATTACTGCTGTGTCTGATTTCAAATTTACTGAAGCCTTCAAGTTTTGATTCAGTTTCCTTGACCGAAGCAATGGATGAAGCCTGAGGGGCAGTCTGAACAAGCATTTTTTTGAATGATTCTATGTCACTTTCAAGTCCTTCGACATGAATTGTTACACCTTCATTGTTATTTTCTACCCAGCCATTCAAATTATTCTTAATGGCAATTCTGTAAATAAAAGGCCTGAATCCTACACCCTGAACAAGACCTTGTACTTGAAATAGTGATGCTTTCATCTGTAAATTCATACAGTTTGTTTGACAAATAAATAAGCATCCCTGAAACCTGTTTCATCGATGAAACGGCTGTAGTCAAGCATTTTCATGTCATCGTAAAAGTTTACAAACTCCTCTGGATGAAGGGCCTTTACAGCAGAAAAGCCAGTGAGTTCGACCTGCTTTTCATTAAAAGAACACCACAGAAAAGTGCCGTTTTCCGATAACAACGCAGGGATAGATTTCAGCAGCGCTACAGTGGGTTTGAAGTTTATGCAGATAATACTGTCGAAGGGCACTTCCATAAGTAAACGCTCAGGATGATCTAGGTCAGTGTCAATGGTTTGAATTGTAAGGTTGCGATTGAGTGCTTCCCCGGCTAGGATTTTAAGGCCGGTGTCTGAGATGTCAGCGCCAGTGACTTGAAATCCATTTTCGGCCAGAAAAAATGAGTTCCGACCACGACCACAAGCAAGGTCGATAACCCGGGAAGGCTTGAGTAAATCCAAATTTTTCATCAGATAGGCATCAGCAGGATTGAAGCCATTGCGTTCTCCGTGCCGTTCGTTCCATTTTATGCGGTCAGCTATCATAGGGCTGCGAAATTAGGGATTTTATCGAATCAAAAATCGTTTCAGATCAGCATTTATACCTAAGTGAATTATAGATGAATCCAAAAGCTATCAAGGTATAATGCCGATGGATAGAAATGTTAGGCCAATTGAGTGAGCGATAATTGGACTATTACATTTCTCCAATCGGTATTAAAGAATTCTGACTAACGATTTAACGTTTTTTCGGAAGAAGGAAATTCAATGAATGCAGCAACGAATCTGTATCTTTGCAAAAAGGATAAAACAATGCTGAAACGTGAGCTGTCAGAGGATACAAAAGCTTTTTATATAAACAGGCTTCATAAACTGAATGAACAATTAACTGGACTTCATCAGAAAATACAAATATTTTCCTGGTTGCGACTTGCAAGTTTTGCCCTTATGATTGGTTTCATTTATGGCTTTGCTTCAACCGGCAACACCTTGTTTTTGATCACTTCCTTTTTTGCACTTATTCTGCTTACTGTACTTGTTGTTTATCATCAGCAACTCTATAACAGAAGGGAAAAATTGTCGGTTATGGCCGAAATTAATCAAAATGAACTCACCCTCCTTAAAAAAGAATCTTCAATTTTTGATGACGGAAGAGCCTTTATTGCACGCCTTCCTTTTGCTGACGATCTTGATCTTTTTGGCCCCTATTCCCTCTACCAAACCCTGAACAGATGTTCCACTTCTTTTGGAAAAGGGCTTCTTGCTGAATCGCTGATAACTACACCAACAAAAGCTTCCAGAATATTAAAACTTCAGGAGGCCATTGCGCAAATGGCAAAAAAACTGGATTTTAATCAGGAAACCATTGTCTCACTTTTGCTTGCTTACAGAAAAAAAGATCATAAAGAATTTGTACCATCTGAAGAAAACGCAGTTTTTCTTTTCACAAAACCTTTTTACAAAATTGCCCGGATTTTATTGCCTGTGCTGGTGGCATTCTCGTTTGTTCATTACCTTGTCACAGCCAACTTCGCACTTTTTATCCTGAATGGAAGTGTTGCCTTTTTGTTTGCATTCGCTCAGGCCAGAAAAATGTCGTTGCTTTCTGAAGAGATTAGTGGTTTCGGACAAGCATTGAAGACGTATGGGAAACTTTTGGACAGTCTATTAAAAGAAGAAACACAAGGCGAAGTACTTGCCGAAATGAAATCTGTTGCTGCTGAAGCTTCTAATGGCATGATTGAGTTATCCAAAATTTCGGAGTGGTTCGACCGCAGAGCCAACATACTTTTGTATGCATTGGGCAATCTTTTTCTGATGTACGACATACAGCTGGCTATGCGTTATGAGCAATGGAAGCGAAAATATCACACACAAATGCCAGAATGGATGCTTGTTGTTGGCCGTTTGGAGATGCTGATTTCATATGGTATTTTTAACCACAACCACCCTGAATTTGTTCAACCAAAGCTAACGGAAGAACCTGAACTTTTCGCAAATGCGCTGGGACATCCGCTGATAGATGCTGACAAGCGTATAAACAATGATGTGCATTTGCATCTCGACCACAGGCTGGTTTTGGTCACAGGAAGCAATATGTCTGGCAAAAGCACCTGGCTTCGTACCCTTGGCGTAAACCTGCTTCTGGCGCAAGCCGGAGCTGCTGTTTGTGCGGCGTCTTTTCGCTGGAAACCTATGCCTGTTTTGAGTTCGCTAAGGCAATCCGATTCCTTGCACGAAAACACCTCACTTTTTATGAACGAGCTGAAACAGCTTAAAGCCATTCTTGACCAGACAGCAAGTGGAGAATTATGTCTTATTTTGCTTGATGAGGTACTTCGCGGTACAAATTCTGAAGACAAATACACAGGTTCTCATGCACTCATTCAGCGATTGGTGAACTACAACAGCCTTGTTGTGATGGCTTCTCACGACCTTAAACTTAGTGTTTTAGAAAAGGAACTGAATGGCAAAGTTGTTAATTATTGCTTCGAAAGCCGGATTGAAAACGGGCAATTATTGTTCGATTATACCATTCGCAAAGGGGTTGCCGTGAACCGCAATGCAACTTGGCTTATGCAGGATATGGGAATCATTGATAAATAACTTTCCTAATACTTTTCATCAAGCTCCAAGGTAGAATCATCATCTGGAGCGGCATCATCAAGTAAAAATGATGCTTCGGCTGTTGGTAGTTCCTGCACTTCACGAAGTCTTCTTTCAATGGCACGGGTGCGCGTTCCAACAAGATTATCGATGTCATTGCTCGCTTCATCGATCTTTTTTCGGGCTTTTTCGAGAATGCCGCCAAACTTTCCGAACTCGGTTTTCACCGCACCCAGAATCTGCCAAACTTCGCTGCTTCGCTTCTGAATTGCAAGTGTTTTAAAACCCATCTGAAGGCTGTTCAAAATGGCTGCAAGTGTGGTAGGTCCAGTCACAATGACTTTGAATTTTCGCTGCAGCTGCTCAATGAGGTCGGTGTTACGGATCACCTCGGCATACAAACCTTCGATGGGAAGAAACATGATGGCAAAATCGGTTGTATAGGGCGGATCGAGGTATTTTTCGCTGATATCTTTTGCAAACTTGGTGATAGAAGCTGCCAAAACCTTTGTTGATTCTTCAACCTTTTGCGGGTTGGCCTCATCATAAGCTAGCTGAAGAAGGTGGTAAGCCTCCTGCGGAAACTTTGCATCAACTGGCAGATAAACGGCCTGATTATTATCATCCTTTCCGGGTAGTTTAATGGCAAACTCAACATGATCGCTGCTCGACCTTTTGGTTTTGACATTGATCTCATATTGCTCAGGCGCCAGAATCTGCTCAAGAATATTTCCCAGCTGGATTTCACCCATCACACCGCGTGTTTTGACGTTGGACAGCACGCGTTTCAGACCACCAACATCATTAGCCAAAGTCTGCATTTCACCCAATCCTTTTTGAACGCTTTCAAGCTGTTTGCTTACCAATTCGAACGATTGTCCGAGTCTTGTTTCGAGCGTTTTTTGCAATTTTTCATCTACCGTTTCACGCATTTTCTCCAGCTTCAACTCGGTGGAGGTAATGAGCTCGCCCTGTTTTTTCTCAAGATCTGCAAACTTCTGCTTCTGTAAGTCATTGAATTCCTTTACATTATTGGTAAATGCCTGTTGAAAACCTGTCATTGATTTGTCAAATGCCTCACGATTTTCCTTGCTGCTCTGATCATTCTTATCAACGAGCTTTGTCAATCGTTCTTCAATGGTTTTATTCAGATTGGAAAGATTTTGCTGATTTTGTCCGTTCATCGCCTTTAGCTGCTCCAACTGATTGAACGAAAGTTCACGGAGGGTATCAAGAAAGGAAAGTTGAAATTTGCCAAGACTGTTTGAAAGTTCCTCACGGTTTTGCCGGAAATCATTTTTTAAATCAGACTCAAACCTGTTCAGGTTTTTTTCCAAATAATCAAGTTTGGCCGATGTTTCAGCACCATCATTCAGTTTCTTTTCCAGGCTCAACACTTTTGCCAGTGTAACAACAAGAAAAGCAATTGCAACGAAGATAAGGCTTATCGAAAGGATTTCCATGAAAGTTAATTTTATAAGTTGGCTTACAAAGTTCGATAAAATACCTTCATTATAAGATTGGAAAAAAGCAAACTATAATTTAATAATCTGGTTTTGATCTCTTTTTTTGAAATGATGCTATGAATTAAGCGATGCGTTGCTTAATTTTGCAAACGCTAAAAATAAAAGTATCTAACATAAAACACTGATATTATGGGCAGAGCATTTGAATATCGCCGCGCATCAAAAGAAAAAAGATGGGATAAAATGTCAAAAGTATTTCCAAAGCTGGGAAAACTTATTACTATTGCTGCAAAAGAAGGTGGCCCTGATCCCGAAATGAATGCGCGTCTCCGCAATGCTATCAACAATGCCAAGGCTGAAAATATGCCAAAAGATAACATTGAAAACGCCATCAAACGTGCATCTGGCAAAGATGCCGAAAGCATGGTCGAAGTTCTTTATGAAGGCAAAGGCCCTCATGGAGTGCTTGTTTTCGTTGAATGCGCCACTGACAATACCACCCGCACCGTTGCCAATGTAAAATCCTATTTCAATAAGGCTGGCGGTTCTCTTGTACCCAATGGTTCACTGGAATTTATGTTTTCGCGCAAGGCAGTTTTTGAGTTCAAACCAAAAGATGGAATTGGTCTGGAGGATCTGGAACTTGAGCTTATCGATGCCGGTCTGGAAGAAATTGAAGAGCATGAAGAAACCATTTTTGCTTATGCGGACTACACCAATTTTGGCACATTGCACCATGCTATTGAAGCTTTAGGCATCGAAATCCTGAAGGCGAATCTTCAGCGTTTTGCCAATAGTCCGGTGCATTTCTCTGAAGAGCAAATGGTGGATATCGACAAAATGCTTGACAAAATTGAAGAAGACGACGACGTTCAGGCAGTTTACACCAATATTTCCTGATCTTATTAAGGATAGCTGATTTGAATTGAAAACTTTTTTTCAATTCAACAGAATACTCAATAATCAATACACAAGCTTTAATAAAAAAACCGGGTTGAAATGAATCGATCCGGTTTTTTATTGAATTGTTCTTTGGAGTAAACTCTACTCTTCACTGATTGTGATCGAAACAATACTGTCTCCACCACGAATCTGATCAATCACATCTACATTTTCGATCACTTTGCCAAATACAGTATGATTTCTGTCGAGATGCGCAGTATTGCGTCTGCTGTGGCAGATAAAAAACTGTGAACCTCCGGTGTTTCTTCCGGCATGTGCCATTGATAAGACACCGCGGTCATGGTATTGCCTTTCGCCCGTTAACTCACAAGGGATTGAATATCCCGGGCCACCTGTTCCATCACCTTTTGGACAGCCACCCTGAACCACGAAATCGGGGATTACACGATGAAAACTTAGTCCGTTATAAAAACCTGATTCAGATAATTTCACAAAATTGGCTACAGTACCCGGTGCATCGTCTTCAAAAAGTTCGATTACCATAGTTCCTTTTGCCGTTTCAATTGTCGCTTTCTTCATTTTTCTATTATTTATTTAACAACACGCATTGATTTATCAAAACGAATTTTGCCACCAAACAACGATTTCGCCGGATCGAGTGAAAGCCATACAAATACCGCTTTTCCAACTACATGGTCGTTTGGTACAAAACCCCAGATACGGGAGTCAGCTGAATTATGACGATTATCGCCCATCAGCCAGTAATAATCCATTTTAAAGGTATAGCTGTCGGCTATCTCCCCATTGATATAAATTTTTCCGTCTTTCACCTCCAAAACATTGCCTTCATAAGCATGGATAATTCTTTCATAAAGTGGCAGGTTTTGCAGGCTAAGCGGCACTTTCATACCTGCTGATGGTATCACAAGAGGTCCGTAATTATCTATATTCCACGGAAAATAGGATGAGTTTGGAAAAACCTCACTGTTCCACTCACCCTCATTCTCAAGCATACGGTTCACTGAAATCACATTAGGCAAAGTTTTCAAAACAGCAGCTATTTCTTCGCTAATCCAGAAAACCCATTCTCCTGATGCATTTCCCATGCGGCCTTCGGTGATGTTATACTTGTCAAGCACTCTTTGATTGAGCGCTACACCATCCGTTTTAACAACATATTTGAATTGAACGATTCCCTGTGTTGGATTTGGTTTACCATTCACAAAAAGCTCAGATTTAACAACATGGATCGTATCTCCAGGCAGGCCTACACAGCGTTTGATATAGTTTTCGCGCTTGTCAACAGGGCGGGAAACAATCTTTCCAAAATTTCGCTCATCCGAAAGCACACGCTCGCGGTCATATTCTCTGATCAACTGATAATAGCTTACATTGCTCTGAAAACGCAGACTTACGGTATCGCCGGCAGGATAATTGAATACAACGGCATCATTGCGCTGCACATCGCCCAAACCAGCAAAACGGAAATAAGGCCATTTCACCCATTCAACATAAGAGCGGGCAGTCTGACTCCATGGCATGGTGTGATGCACAAAAGGAAAAGCAATGGGTGTATTCGGTATACGGGGGCCATAACTGATTTTACTCACAAACAAAAAATCCCCTACAAGCAGCGACTTTTCCATACTTGATGTGGGAATGGTGTAGGCCTCAAACAAAAATGTACGGATGATGGTGGCAGCAATAACTGCAAAAATGATCGCATCGAGCCACTCTCTCACAGGACCTTTTTTCTCATGTTCAACTGTTGTTGGATCGGTGTAAACAACTTCATTTTTCGAACCAATGAATGGCAAGTAAACAAAAGGTACTACAACAGCAACAAAATGCTCCCATAATTGGTCCTTGCCAAAAGTTTTTACCAACTCGACAATCATCAGCATATACACAAAAACATTGATGAAAGGCATGATGAGGAAAATATACCACCACAAAGGCTTTTTGATAATCTTTAACAAGATATACAGGTTGTAAAATGGAATCAGGGTAAGAAAACCTTTCTCTCCTGCTTTCACAAACAATTGCCAGGCGAATACCGTTGGAAGGGTAAAAAGGACAGGCAGTGTAAGGATCAATTGAATCATAATGAGGTTATATTAATCGGCTAAATTAGGAAACTCTGTTAAAACTAAAAACTAACCATTGTTAAATATTCGTAATCAGTGAAATAGAAAGGCAACACTTCCTTTCAAAATTCAATTTGCTGTTGATTTTGACTTTAATAATGCTGATCCAGTAAATCGTCCATAGTGTAAATGCCTTTTTTCCCATAAAGGAATTCTGCAGCGAGCACAGCACCAAGACCAAAGCCCCGCCTGCTTTTGGCTTCATGCTTCAGACTGATAATATCTTCTTCGGAGTCGGCAATCACTTCATGTGTTCCATTGACTTCGCCGACTCTGCTCACGATAATTGGCAAAGTGTCGGTGGCAGCTTCACTATCAATTTCCCATTTTTTAAGGCAGTCAACTGAATCAACCAGATCATTTGCAAGCTGTATTGCTGTCCCGCTTGGAGCATCCAATTTGTGAATATGGTGAATCTCGTTCATTGAAAGTCTGTATGAAGTACCATTCATCATTTTGCCCAATTGTCGGTTAAGCCTGAAAACAATGTTCATTCCCAGCGAAAAATTGGGCGCATGAAAAAGCGCAGCATCGTTTTTCTTGCAAAGTTCAGTTACTTCATTTTTTTGGTTGTACCAGCCTGTAGTGCCTACGACAACAGGGATTTTGAGCTCGAAGCAACGTTTCATATTGGCAAATGCCATTTCAGGAATACTGAAATCAATTGCAATATCACAATTTTTCAGTTCGCTTTCCTTTTGAGTCCAATCCCTTTCATTGTCAATGATGCAGGCAATTTCATGACCTCTTTCAAGGCAAACAGACTCAATTATTTTGCCCATTTTTCCATATCCAAGAAGGGCGATTTGTAGTTTTTTTGTCATTAAAAACTAATTCTGAAGGTGAGTAGTGTTTGTTGATTGATTCCCGCCATCTTAGGCGTATTTGGAACAGTCTGTAATTGAAATCCCGGTTGCAGCTGCAAACTTATTTCATCACTGATATCGTAATTGAAAAAATGTGCATCTACTGTAGCATCAACGATGTTGAGAATATACCAAAGCCCGAGAAAAATCCAGCTTACTTCCGTATTGCGTCTGTAATAGTCACGTATTGTGATCAAGTCGGTGGATGAATATTTTCCGACATATTTATTTTCAATGGGATATTCTTCTCCATTTGACACATAAACCTGCGCTTCTTTGGCAAGCCTGTATTCATTTCTGTTTGTAATTGCCAGGTAGGAGATTGTTCCGATACCCGCATAAACAATTGGAATCTTCCAGTATTTTTGATTATATGCCTGACCAAGTCCGGGCAAAACAGCAGAATACAATGAAGCTTTGTGTGGAGAATGTAATTTTGGCTCACTTGTGGCCACAGTGGTAGCTGTTTGTGCGAAAATAGTATTCGACATCAGCAAAAGAACAAAAATCCAAAGGCACTTTACCCTGAACATTAAAATCTATTTAGAAATCAGCGATGCCACAATTCTTTCGAATTCGGCGTCATTATCAAAATTAATGACAAGCGCTCCTTTGCCATTTGAGGCACGGCGCACATCAACCTTCGTAAGAAACTTTTCAGAAAGTTCTTTTGAATGTTGTTTATAAACTGCCGGAACAAAGTTTGTTTTTGGTTTTTTTTGTTTTTGTTCAGGGTTGTTAATGTTGCGCACAACAGCTTCAACCTGACGTACATTAAGCTCTTCCTCGATGATTCTTTGCAGGATAAGCAACTGTTGCTCATCGTTATCAAAATTGATCAATGCGCGCGCATGACCCATCGTTATGTGGCCGTCGCGAAGAGCGATCTGCACTTCGGGAGGCAATTTCAGCAGTCGAAGAAAGTTTGTGATTGTGGTTCTGCTTTTTCCAACCTGTTCACTCAAACTTTCCTGTGTCAGATTGCATTCATCAATGAGGCGTTGGTACGAAATGGCAATCTCAATCGCATTGAGGTTTTCACGGTGAATGTTTTCAATAAGGGCCATTTCGAGCATTTGCTCGTCGTTGGCAACCCTGATGAAAACAGGTATTGTGGTCAGGCCTGCAATCTTTGAAGCGCGAAGACGACGTTCGCCGGAAATGAGCTGATATTTATCGAAGCCGAGTTTACGAACCGTTACCGGCTGAATTATGCCTTGCGTTTTTATTGATGCAGCAAGCTCTCTGAGTGCCATATCATCAAAATCGGCACGTGGTTGAAAAGGGTTTGCTTCAATTTTTTCAAGCTCAATTTCAGCAGTGGCACCTGCCACGTAATTTCCGGAGATATCACCCGAAGTGATGTCGGTATCCGGACTTTGCAGAATGGCCTCAAGTCCGCGACCAAGGCCTCTTCTTTTTGCTTTGCTTATGTTTTGCTCCTGACTCAATGCTAATTTCCTCCCGTTTGTTTTTGAATGAGTTGATTTTTCTGCAGAATCTCTCTTGCAAGATTAAGATAATTAATAGCTCCTGTACTTGTTGCGTCGTGCATGATGATGGTTTCACCAAAGCTTGGCGCTTCACTCAAACGTGTATTTCGGTTGATAATTGTATCAAATACAATCTGTTGAAAATGTGTTTTAACTTCATCAACCACCTGACGTGAAAGTCGAAGCCTTGAATCGAACATTGTAAGAAGAATTCCTTCGATATCAAGGTTCGGATTGAGCCTTGATTGCACAATTTTGATTGTATTGAGCAACTTTCCAAGACCTTCGAGTGCAAAATATTCACATTGAACCGGCACTATGACTGAGTCGGCAGCGGTGAGTGCATTCACGGTAATCAAGCCTAGCGAAGGAGAACAGTCGATGATGATGAAATCGTAATTATCCTTTATTTTTTCAATGGCTTTGTGCATCATCCTTTCCCTTTCGGGCAGATTGATCATCTCAATTTCTGCGCCAACAAGGTCAATGTGTGCTGGAAGGAGATGCAGGTGGGGCGTCGTTGTTTCAACGATAACTTCCGCAGGATCAACATTATCGATGATGCACTCATAGATGCTGTTCTCAATTTCTTTTGGATCGTATCCCAGACCAGAAGTTGCATTGGCCTGCGGATCGGCATCAATAATCAGCGTTTTATACTCAAGCACAGCAAAACTTGCCGCCAGATTGATCGCTGAAGTAGTTTTGCCAACTCCTCCCTTTTGGTTTGCTATAGCAATGGTTTTACCCATAAATATTGTAATTCAATGATTTAACAGATGTAAATATAAATTATATATTGGACAAAAGTACTGCATTTTATGGACATTCAAGCGAAGGTTCTTGATAAAATACAAATCATCACAATAAAGTTTAATTCCATTATAGTCTTTTAATGATTTAATAATAAACCTATTATGTTCAAGTATTATTTACCTGACAGGCTTACTTATAAAATTTTTTACAACAAATGAGCAGTAAACCAAAACAGAAAAAGCTGCCTGAGCAGCTTGATTTCTATTCTAACAGAAAAAAAAATAAGTTTTAAACAAGATCCTCGAATGAGACGTCTCCATTGTCTTCTTTATTTTCTTCGGGACTTTTCGGTTCATCTTCATCTTCAAAATCAACAGGGATTTCGCCTGTCTCAATAAAATTGATCGATTCAGTTAGTCCTTTCATAAACTTTTCAAAATCTTCACCATACAGGAATAGTTTGTGTTTTTCATAAAAAAACTTTCCCTGATCATTACTGAACCTGCGCTTGCTTTCAGTTATTGTGAGGTACTTCTCGTCGCTGCGGGTTTGCTTCACATCAAAAAAGTAAGTGCGTTTGCCAGCCCTGACTGCGCGGGAAAAAATGCCTTCCCTTCTTTCATTGTTTTCGCTCTCTTCCATCATCGAGTCAATTTTGATTCTTCAATAAATCTTTGAACAAAAGTAAAAAAAGTTTTGGACGCACTGCCATCAAAAAATCCTCAAATAAAATCCATTCAGGTTTTATTCAATCAAAAACAGGGACAAAGCTTTGCAAATGCTGCTATACCATAGATTTATGAAAAAGCTTAAAGAGCAAACAAAAATTAATTTTTTATACCAATACCTTACTTTGAACTTATTATTCACTCTCTGGAATTGAAATCAAAAGCAACAAGTCAAGAAAAGCATTTACATCAAACGCTTGTTTTCGATCGTCCATTGATGATCTCAACTATTGATTCCGCAAAACTTTTACGTTTAGAGAATGATATCAACAATCATAGTGGCTTAAGTTATTTTCTCCTTTGGATACTTGAAAAATGAATTTGTAACCATGAAAATTGATTGTTCAACTAAAGAAAAAACATGACAGAATGCTAAAGAAAATAATCTTTTCAAAAGTTTGCATTAGTAATATATACTAGTTTATTTCGTAATGAAAACTTTAAAGATTTGATATAATGATACTTAAACACCAAAATCAATGTTGTCAATTCAAACAATGAAGCTCATGTAGGTTAATCCTCCTCTTTGTAAAACCCACACAAAATGTTTGAGAAAACTTTTTATCCAATGATTATTGGACAAATTCCATTTTTAAAATTAAATTTGTCCGTTATCAATCTAAGTCATGATGATTCAAAGAAAACCGCTTCAAGAAACTTATTATAAACTTAAAATTAAAGGAGCAGGTTTATACTTCTATTTTGCTGACAAATAACGCCAAAATAACGCCAATGACGCCAGAAATGAATATGCCAGATTTCAAAAGGACTGACTTCCGGAATGTAAAGCGTACATATCGAAGATTATGAACTATTGAACAGATTTAGTCAGCCTTACGCAGGAATATCATACAAAATATTAGAGCAAAAAGGGCAATAATGGGGCGCAAATCGGATATTAAGTAGCTAAAGGAACACCAAAATTAACTGAAAAGAAATTAAATTGTGAAAAAACGGAATGAAATAGTAAAAAAGGCAGGTCAAAACGAGATGCTGATTTTCACTTCTGAAAAAGGGGATGTGAAAATTGAGGTTTTTTTGAAGGATGAAAATTTATGGCTGCCACAGAAAAAAATCGCTGAGCTTTTTGATGTCAACGTTCCGGCAGTATCTAAGCATTTAAACAATATCTACGAAGAAGGTGAATTGGAAAAAGCGTCAACTGTTTCCATTTTGGAAATAGTTCAAACCGAAGGAGGGCGCGACGTTAAGCGAAACCTTGAATTTTACAATCTTGATGCAATAATTGCTATAGGATATCGAATTAACAGTAAGAAAGCTACACAGTTTAGGATTTGGGCGACAAAAATTCTGAAAGAATATATTGTCAAAGGATTTTCGATAAACGATGAACAACTAAAGGAATCGGCGGGAGGAAATTATTGGCGCGAATTATTAGATCGAATAAGGGATATTCGCAGTAGCGAAAAAGTTCTCTATCGTCAAGTGCTTGATTTATATGCCACCAGTATTGACTATAATCCCAATTGCGAAGATTCGATATTGTTTTTTAAAACAGTTCAAAATAAAATGCACTACGCCGTAAATGAACAAACAGCGGCAGAACTTATCTATACCAGAGCCAATGCGGAGAAAGAATTTATGGGATTGACTAATTTTACTGGTTCATTACCAAACAAAAAAGATATCACTATCGCTAAAAACTATTTGGAAAAAGATGAGTTGGTAAGGCTAAACAGGATGGTGTCGGCGTTCTTTGATTTGGCCGAAATACGAGCAATGGAGCATGTTGCTATGAAAATGAGAGATTGGGGGGGCGAACTTGACAAGTTTACCTCTTTATATGGAAAAGGAACATTGCAAAATGCTGGAAAAATAAGTCATGATAAAGCCATCGAAAAAGCAGAGAAAGAGTACCGAAAATATCAGGTAAAAACACTCACGCCTGTTGAAAAAGCATATCTTGAAACTATTAAAGAATTACAGAAAGAAGTAGAATCAAAGTCAAAGAAAACTGGAGAGTAAGTATGAAGGGATTTAATTTTGAGAAAGCATATCGCATTAAGATAGTCCTTTAGAATGAACTTTGAATGTTTTCGAGAATTTAAAGCTATACTCAAAGATTAATAGTAAATATTCTGTTCTTGCATCGAAGTCCCGTTGCTGGCGAGCGATTGTTTAGCTTACTGTAACTACAATCATTCGCACTCGACCCAACGGGTTAGAATAAACCCGATGGGTCGAGTCTGGTTTGGAGTCCGCCATAAAAAAACCAAAAAAAACTCATAAAACCTTATTGAAACCAGCTTATACCAAAGTGAATTATAATGAATCCAAAATCTGTAAAGGTATAATGCTGATGGATAGAAATGTTAGGCCAATTGAGTGAGCGATAAATGGACTATTTCAGAATCAATTTATTACTTTCCTCGTTAGGCTTCAAGTTGAAACACATCTTCTTTACGAAAATATCTGTACTTTTGCAGCCTGAAATTGAACAAAAACGGTCGAAAGTCCTTTACCTTTGTATTCAAAAATTAAAATAATTGAAATTATATGGCAACATTTGAAATTATAATGCCAAAATTAGGCGAGAGTGTTATTGAAGCTACCATCACCAAATGGCTCAAAGCACCTGGTGACACTATCAATGAAGATGATGCACTCGTTGAAATTGCAACAGACAAGGTGGATTCTGAAATACCTTCGCCTGTTGAAGGCAAACTCATAAAACTACTTTTTAATGAAGGTGATGTTGTAGCTGTAGGCACACCGATTGCTGTTATTTCTCTTGATGGAGACGACGCAGTGATCGAAGAACCTGCTGAATCAGCTAAAGCAGAGCCTGTTGCAAATGAAACTGATGCTGTTGCTGAAAGCGAAAATATTGAAGCAACTTCAATTGAAAGTGGCAGTGGAAAGTTTTATTCACCGCTTGTTAAGAGTATCGCCAAAGAAGAAAATATCTCTCAGAAAGAACTTGACAGCATTCAGGGCAGTGGCAAAGAAGGCCGCGTGACCAAAGATGATGTGATGACATTTTTGAAAAGCCGCAGCAGTCAGCCTAAGGCTCTGCCTGAATCAAAAGCGACGGAAACACCTGCAGCAAAAGCTCCGGCAGCGCGAATTGAAGCGCCAAAAGTAACAACAGAGAGTGGCGATCAGATTGTTGAAATGGATCGTATGCGCAGACTTATCGCTGACCACATGGTAATGTCGAAACATGTTTCACCGCACGTAACATCCTTTATTGACGTGGATGTTACCAATATCGTGAACTGGAGAAACAAGGTGAAAGACAGTTTCCAGAAACGGGAAGGTGAAAAAATCACTTTTACCCCGATTTTCTTCGAAGCCGCTGCAAAAGCGTTAAAAGATTTTCCGCAGGTAAATGCCTCGGTTGACGGTTACAATATTATTCTTAGAAAGAACATCAATATTGGTATGGCCACAGCACTTCCAAATGGAAATCTTATCGTTCCCGTGATCAAAAATGTGGATGAAAAGAACCTTTTAGGCATTACCAAATCTGTGAATGATCTGGCCAAAAGAGCACGTGCCAACAAACTTCAACCGGATGAAATTCAGGGAGGAACCTTTACGATTACCAACTTTGGATCTTTCGACAGCCTTACAGGAACTCCGATCATCAATCAGCCGCAGGTCGCCATCCTTGCTGTAGGTGCCATCCGCAAACAGCCTGCTGTGCTTGAAACTGAATTCGGAGATGTTATCGCTATCCGTCATATCATGATTCTGGCACTTGCTTATGACCATCGCGTGGTTGATGGCGCGCTTGGTGGTATGTACCTTAAAAAGATGAAGGAAATGCTGGAAAACTTCGATCCAAACAGAGAAGTTTAACAATAAAATCAAAATCCATGGGTTGGAATAAGTAACAAATTCCAACCCATTATTTTTTACAATAAACCTTGCCTGCTGAAAGCTTAAATGTACTGACGAGGCAAACTGTCAGCTGAAATGCTTCAAGAGATATAAAATCAAATCAAAACCACCACAATGAAACTAAACCTCAAACGACCACTTGCCATTTTTGATCTTGAAACCACAGGTCTCAGCATAACAGCAGATCACCTGATTGAAGTCAGTATTTTGAAAGTTTATCCCGATGGCAGGGAAGAACAAAAAACCTGGCGCGTGAATCCGGGCATGCCCATTCCGGAAGAATCAAAAAGATTTCATGGAATTTCGGACGAAGACCTGCTGGACGCACCTTTGTTCAAGGAGATAGCACATGAGTTGAATTCATTTTTAACCGGTTGTGATCTTGCAGGTTACAATGCATTGAAGTTCGACATCCCAATGCTGATGGAAGAATTTCTGCGTTGCGACATCCCATTTGACATATCAAACCGTCATCTTGTTGATGTGCAAAATATTTTTATGAAGATGGAACCACGCACACTCAAAGGTGCCTACAGGTTTTTCTGCAATAAAGAATTGGAGGATGCGCATTCTGCCGCTGCCGATACCAAGGCAACTTTTGAAATACTATCGGCACAGGTTGAGCGCTACCAGGATACGTATTATGAAGACTCCACAGGAACCAAATCCAAGCCTGATTTCAATGATATCAAGGCTTTGCATGAGTTTTCATCGCACCATCGCAATGCTGATTTATCGGGTCAGATAATTTTTAACGCCGAAAATCAGGAAGTTATTAATTTTGGAAAGCACAAAGGAAAAACAGTCGAAGAAGTTTTTGCCAGAGAACCCTCCTACTACGATTGGATGATGAAAGGCGATTTTCCGCTTTACACAAAAAAACTGATCACTGCGATCAAACTGAGGATGTTTGGAAAAAATGTTTCCCTCACAAACCAAAAAAATAAATAGCCATGAAAATCATTTGTATTGGACGCAACTACAGCGAGCACGCAAAAGAACTGAACAATCCGGTTCCGGAAAAACCCGTTTTTTTCATGAAACCCGATACAGCGCTCCTCCCGCCGCACAATCCGTTTTTTTATCCTGCGTTTTCAAATGACATCCATTATGAAGTAGAACTGGTTTTAAAAGTCAACAAAACCGGACGCAGTATCAGCGAGAAATTTGCACATAAATATTTTGATGAAATTGGCGTCGGCATTGACTTTACTGCCCGTGACCTGCAAAATGACTGCAAGAAAAAGGGATTGCCCTGGGAAATTGCAAAAGCTTTTGACTTCTCGGCGCCCATAGGAAAGTTTCTTCCCAAGAAAAGTTTTGAAGACCTCAACAACATTGAATTTGGCCTGAAAATTAACGATGAATGGCGTCAAAAAGGCAACAGCAAAGACATGATCTTCAGTTTTGACAAAATCATCTCCTATGTTTCTCAGTTTGTGACCATCCGCAAAGGTGATTATATTTTCACTGGCACTCCTGAAGGCGTTGGTCCAACAAAGGTTGACGATCATTTTGAGCTTTTCATTGGCGACGAAAAACTGCTTTCATTTAACGTTAAGTAGTTTTTCTGTTGAAATATATTATTTGATTCCTTTCACAACCTTGGAATTGTGCTGATTCAGCAATTTTTTAAGGGTTTCAAAAGTTTTTCTATTCAAAATATTTTGCACTTTTAAGCAAACCATCTGGATATCTTTTTCAGCAAAAATTAATAGATTTGCTGACAAATTTGTGAATATGGTATACATAATTATTGGTTTGGCAATTCTTTTTGCGTCGCTTGGTTATCTGATTACTGAAAAAAACGCTAAACACCTCCTCTCAGGCTATAATTCCATGCGCGAGGAAGAACGGAAAAAGTTTGATCTCAAAGCATTTCTGAATTATTTCAAGAAGTTTCATCTTTTTCTTGGAAGCACCTTTTTGATTCTGGGGATATTTTTGTTTTATGCTATCAATGAAACAATTGCAAGTATTTTCTTGGCAGTATATCCCATTTCAGCCTATATCGTTCTTGCCTGGCGAAGCAAAAGTTACAGGCATTCTTCAGATAGAAAATCTACTTACGCTTCAATGATTATTCTGTTTACAAGTCTGGTTTTTGTGGCAGGTATTTTTGTTGTCGGACTGAAAGAAGACAAGATGATAATCAGTGAAAATGAAGTTGTTATCAAAGGCATCTATGGTGAAAAGATTTTGTTTTCTGAGATTGCCTCCCTGAAAATGATTGAAGAAACTCCTCCAATAAGTATCCGAACCAACGGTTTCTCGGCTGGCAAAGTCAATAAAGGTTATTTCAAAACAAATGAAGGCGAAAGTGTAAAATTGATATTAAATGAGCACCAATTGCCATGCCTTCAGATCACAAAAAAAGATGGCAGAAAAATCTTCTTCTCCGCACGAAAAGAGTTGAATGAATCCATTTATACAGCGCTGATTCTAAAAATTGAATCTGAAAATTAATTTGTCTGTAAAGGCAAAAAGGTAATTTCTGGGCAGGTTTTAATGCTTTCAAACTATGGTTCGAAGCTTATGTTTACATCTCCTGTGACTGTGAAATAAATATTCAAAAACTTTTCACCTGAGGCTAATCCATTCAATTGGAGTTCGTAGAAAACGCTCTCATCATCCGAATCAGCCTGATAAAGCCCAAAAGGCTGAAACAGCATTTCAGGACTTTGCGGCCAAACCAGCTCATTTGAATTTTCGACAAAGGAGGCAGAAAGCTGAAAATTATGTTTCCCACCCGGAAAAGGATTTACTTCTGAAAAGCCAACTGATCTGTAGAGCGTAATCAATGCATCTAAAGAAGTCAGCGTTCCGCTGTTGTTTACATCAGCCACATTTCTGAAAAGCTGACTGTAGGGTGGCTGTCCGATCCATTGCATACTTTCCACCACCGGATGACCAACAGACATATAGTTCACAATGAGTGCATCCAAAGAGGTGACGCCCCGCCAATTGTTCCACATCCATGAGCCACCAAGTTTTCCTGTATTTGTCTGTTCCCATAACCTGATTTTATAAGGCATTCCTGCTTCAAGTCCTTCGAAAGTGAAATTATGCTGTCCATTTGGCAAACACATCTTTTCTGTGACAGGTTGATTCTGATCATCAAAAATTCTCAGACAAAAACTACTGTTATCTGATTCAGGCAAAGCACTTTCTGCACTGTTAAATATTTTGAGTTGTCCATGCAGATCAACATTTTGACTTATATTGCCCGGAAGTATCCTGATAAAAACCGGTCGCTCGCTTACCGTAAAACGCACAATTCCATTGTCAAGCGGCAAAGACTGTTGCAAACCGAGTGTATCGCCAAAAACAGGTGTTATAATCGTTGCAACAACATTTTGACCTATTTCGAGATGGAAGTCTTCGATTATTAAATTTTCTGAAGTTTTGCACCAGACAGCATAAACAAGCGTATCACCTGAATCAGAATGAAAGCGATAAACATTCACATCTGGCGCTGATGAAGGCATTTCCTGTTGAAAATGCAATCCACTCAACTGATTTTTCATTGCAAACAGATAATACCAGGATTTCTTTGGCTGATGTCCATACCAAATCTCACCGGTAAGCCCGGAACTGTTATAAATGTTTGGGTTTAAAGCATTCACATCGCGCAACATAAACATATGTGCTCTTTCGATGCCACTTGCGGCTGCCTCAAGATATGATCGTAAAATCCATTGACCCTGCACTTCATAACTGTCTGTCATATCGATAGGCCTTGATGCCTGCACGCTTTCAGGATTGGTATCGTAGCCAAACTCTGACAGCCAGATTTCTTTTCCGGGGAGATACTGATTCCGGTATTCAACAATTTTCTTCAGTTTAAACTTCAGACTATCTTCTTCCGGACTGATGCCGTGAAGTCCATTTCCTGAATAATGATGAAAGTTGAGCACATCAACCGGAAAGCCTGTTTGTCGGTTATAATCGCTCCAAAGTTTCATGCAACGCACATATTCCAGATTGAGACTTGCCAGACCTCCCATCACCATCCTGATGTTTGGGTCAGCAGTTTTCATTCCTTTGCCAACTCCCAGCGCACCTTCGTGACCATCGGCATCGGCGCTGGTCATGGCAGCAAATTCTATGCAGTTAAAATAACCTCCACGTGTAAACCACCATTTATCGGGTTCATTCCAGTTTTCCAGGTATTCAACAAGACCAAGACCTGTATGTGGTTGCTGATCCGGTTTCAGCTTCAGCAATCCGGCATCGACAGTAGTTTTTCCATAGCGGGCAGCAAACTGAAACATATAATCAGCATGCTCAATATAAGAGGCTGGATCTTCTGGATTTTCGCCCGGACTGAGTGGTTTGTGCTGCTCAAGCGAATCATTGAAAGCGGTTATATAAGGCGCGGAGCCCTGCAAGTCGGGACTTACAAAAATGTTGTTTGATTTAAGCTGTTGATAAAATTCATCAAAATTGAATCCCCATCCCGGACCACTTACCCAACTTGGATTCCATGCATATTGGTTGTTGGGGAAGCCCGGATAGGTCGTATCCTGATTGCCTTCGTCCCAGCCCCAGTTGTGGTATTCACGCAGGCTTCCGGCAACACGCAGTTTGTCGATCGGGTCGTCAACAAAACCATTAACACCCAGAAAAACATCCATTTTTGATGCTTGTTGTATAACAGGAACCGGTGGTGGTTCCGGTGATCCTGTGGCTGTACCATAGAGGACAATCTCAGAAATACGTGTGGAAGGACTTTTGAACTCAAGCAGCACAAATCTGCTAAGCGTATTGATTGGTGCGCTTCTCCACTGATTGAATGTATTCAGATTGAAACTGTGAAGCAAATCCCATCCGGCAGGATTACCAATATAAATAAACAGAGAGTCTGCATCATTCGTGTCAAAAAACCAAAGATCCGATAGCTGATATTCTACGCCGAGGTCAATAGCGACGCGCACAGGAAAATAAATAGCTGCATCAGGCCAGCCGGCACTGAAAACCGTTTCCGGCTGACCGCCACTCCCATTGGCCGGATCGCCTGCCAGTTGCTGTTCGTCGATCAGCAATATTGCTTCACCTTTTGTACTGAAGTTATACAGCATCTGAGGCTCAAGAAGAATTTTATCCTGTGCTTTCAATCCATTAGAAAAGAACAATATAAAGAAAACAAGGCTAAAAAAGTAAGGAGCTGATTGAATGAAATTCCGTTTGTTCAATATCTTGATTTATTGTTAATTATGAGTGCAGCCAGAACACCAGGTATCCAGCCGGCTATTGTAAGGAGAAGTACTATCAAAACTGATCCGCAACCCTTATCAACCACAGCCAAAGGTGGGAAAATGATACAAAGCAAAACTCTCCAGAGTGACATAGGCACTTGTTTTATTTGTTAAAACTGGTCGTAAAATTAGACAAAAAGGAAACCGGCAAAGGTTAATTTGCTGTATTAGGAGTTAATTTTTCTTGGATTCGTATAAAAAATAATTGAAATATTTATTTTGAAAATTGTTTTCAAATATTTCGGTTTGCGCAAAACCAAGAAATTCGATTACTTTTACGACCTTAAAAATATTAAAAGATATGAACCTTAGACTTTTATTCATCTTAATAGTGCTCTCCGGAGGCTCACTTTTTGCCCAGGATACATTCTCAATTGTAGCTGTTGATACCGTAACAGGCCAAATGGGCAGTGCGGGTGCCAGTTGCATTGATGCCACAGCCATTGCAGGTGGCGCAAAAATCATCAGTGACATTCTTCCTGGCAGAGGTGCAATCCATACACAGTCGTATTGGATATCCGCAAATCAGGTGAATGCCAGAAACCGCATGCTGGCAGGCGATTCACCACAGCAGATTATCGATTGGCTGGTTGCGAATGATGTTCAGGGTCTGCCGGGCCGTCGTCAATATGGTATTGTTGATTTGGACGAAAACGGCAATCCACGCACTGCTGCTTACACAGGTGCAACAAGTATGAACTGGAAAGGCCATATCACAGGAAGAAACTATGCAATTCAGGGAAATATTCTATTGAGTCAGGCTATTATCGATTCGATGGAAGCACGTTTTAATGCCACAGAAGGAATGCTTTCTGACAAACTTATGGCAGCTTTGCAAGGTGCCAATGTCCCCGGAGCAGATTCCCGCTGTCTGAACGAAGGCGTTTCTTCCCTTTCAGCCTTTATCAGAATGGCTGATCCGGATGATGTTGCCGGCAATTTCTTTCTCGACCTCAATGTGCCTCAAACCCCCTATGGCGTTGAGCCAATCGATTCTTTGCAAGTACTTTATGACGAATGGAAAACTATTCTTGGTCTGGATAATTCATTGAAATCAGAAAATGACCGCTGGTCAATTTATCCAAATCCTGCAGAAGGTGTTTTACAATACAATATTCTCTCAGTGACAAATGCAGTTTCTGAAATGCATTTTACTTCTGTTGATGGAAAAAACCTGCTTAGGCTTTCCATTTCAGAAAACTCAGGAACTATCGATGTTTCAACGCTGCCAAAAGGCAATATTCTGGTGAGTCTGCATTATAAAGACGGGAAAAGCAGTACTAAAAAATTACTCCTGAAATAGGTCCGATTTCTTTAATCACAGTATTTGTCTGAAAAACTTACAATAAAGGCAGGTTTCATACGTTTCCGTTAAGTTACCAGAATTTAAGCATGAAACAATTATCTACTATCTTAAGGCATAAAGTTCTTTTAATCAGTGTGATTATGACGCTTAGCAGTCTGGGATTGCTGGCACAAATAGGTGGCAGAGGTACTTATGACTTTTTAAATGCCGCCTTACCTGCGCGCGCTGCAGCTCTGGGAGGCACCGCCCTGCCAATAGACGATGGTGATATTCAGCTTTCTCTTTTCAATCCTGCGCTTATCAATGCAGAAATGCACAATCAGCTTAGCCTTTCGTATGTAGATTATTTTTCTGACATCCGATTCAGTTCCATACAGTATGGACGTTCAATCGCAAATCTTGGAAACTTTGTTGGATCTCTTCAATACCACAACTACGGGAAATTTGAATATGCCGATGAAGCAGGTCAGCGTGATGGCACTTTTGGTGCTTCAGATTATGCATTTATGCTGGGCTGGGGACGTCAGCTCGACTCAAATTTTTCTATTGGAGCACAAGTTAAATTTGTTGGCTCTCAATATGAGACCTACTCCTCTTTCGGTCTGGCAGTAGATGTGGCCGGAACTTACAAAACATCCGAAGGCTGGCTCTTTTCGCTTACTGCCAGAAATATAGGAAGTGAAATGAAATCCTATCTTCCTGGCGATGCAAGCACCATGCCGTTCAACATGCAGTTCGGTGTTTCAAAACGCCTCGACCACGTTCCTTTCCGCATCATTCTCATATACGATAATCTGCAGCAGTGGGATCTGACCTATGATGATCCACTTGACCTGAAAGGAAAAATTGATCCGATTACAGGCACAAAAACAGAAAGTAAAGGTGCTGAAAAACTCGCTGATCAGTTCATGCGGCACATCGTTTTAGGAGGTGAGTTTTACATCGGTAAAAACTTAATTTTAAGAGGCAGCTACAACTATAAACGGCGACAGGAGATGCAAATTCCAGACAGGCTAGCCATGATTGGTTTTAGCTGGGGCGTTGGCATCAGAGTTTCGAAGTTTAACATCAACTACAGCAGGTCAACATTTCACGTTGTTGGCTCACCCAACTACCTTACCATCAGTACCAATCTGAGTAATTTCAGCAGATAGAACTTTTTTTGGCTTACTATCGTATCTTTGCCCTCCAAAGCAAAGAAAGCATGTTTTTGCAACAACTCAAACTTACTGATTTCAAGAATTGTCCTTCAACAGAATTGGATTTTTCGGAAAAGATCAATTGTTTCATTGGAAACAACGGTGCCGGCAAAACCAATCTGCTTGATGCTATCTATTATTTATCCTTCTGCAAAAGCTATTTCAACAATATTGATCAGCAAAACATCCGGCATGGGTATGACTTTTTCAGTGTTCATGGCCATTATCGCAGAAACGGCGATACCGATCTTGTGAGTTGTATTCAAAAAAGGAATCATAAAAAGTCATTTAGATTTAACAAAAAGGAATATGACCGGCTTGCCGATCACATTGGTAAAATTCCGCTTGTCATGATTTCGCCCTACGACCGCGATCTGATCAATGAAGGCAGTGAAGTGCGCCGACGTTTCATTGATGGAATGATTTCACAGTCAGACCCCATTTATCTTGATGAACTGCTTAAATACAACAAAGCTTTGCTTCAGCGCAACACCCTGCTTCGTCAGTTTGCCGATTCAGGCCGCTTTGATTCAAATCTGATTGGACTCTGGGATGACCACCTGCACAAATCAGGGACAATCCTGCATGAAAAAAGGAATAGTTTTCTCAAAACTTTTATTCCAATCTTTGGCGATTACTACAATATCGTTTCAGGAAGCAGCGAAGAAGTTGACATCCAATACGAAAGCGGGCTTTTCGATAATCAGTTGATCGATTCACTGAAATCGGGAATTGAAAAGGACAGACAGCTGAAATATACAACATCAGGAATTCACAAAGATGACCTTCAATTGCTGATAAACGGCTTTCCACTTAAAAAGTTTGGCTCACAAGGCCAGCAGAAATCATTCGTAATTGCCATCAAATTAGCGCAGTTTGAATACACAAGAAACATCATGGGATTCAAGCCTATATTGCTTTTTGATGATATTTTTGATAAGCTTGATGATCAGCGAGTAGGCCAATTGATAAACCTTGTGAGTCAGGATAGTTTCGGTCAGGTTTTTATAACAGACACACAAAAACAGCGTATCACAAGACTTTTTGATGCAAGCACCATTGATCACAAGCTGTTTGAAGTGCAGTCAGGAAAAGTAATGCCAACTAATGAATAAAACCTTACAACATGACAAATCAAAACAACCAAAGCTTAGGCAAAGCCATTGAAGAAGTTTTCAGAACTTATAATCTACAGGACAAAGTTGATGGTGTTCGGATAATCAATTCATGGGAAAGCGTTGTGGGTGCTATGATCGCCGGACATACCACCGATTTGTATTTTAACAAAAAAACACTTTTTGTCTATCTTGATTCCGATGCCATTCGCAACGAGCTTTCGTATGCAAAAACACTTATCATAAAAAACCTGAACAAGGCTGTCGGCAAAGAAGTGATCAATGAAATCGTTTTCAGATAGTTTAATAGGATAAACTGCCTTGTTTCAAGATCATTTTTAATTGACAATAAACCCGGGTTTCTTTTAAAAACTTAGCAAAAAAGGACGTTTTTATAGGATTTTCTTTATTTGCAAATATTTGTAAGATACAATCTCAGTTTTGAAATCTCGAAACCTGTTTTCATTCAAGGTATGTTAACAAAACTTAAACTTTTTTAGGTTTTGTTTCAAATCAAATGTAAATTAGCGGTTTTTCATGAAAGCCGCTCTTTTGCATTTATGAACTGTAAAAAACAATTCAATTTTCTTACTATGGATAAACGACTAAAGTTACTCTTTGCAGAAGATGTATTATTAGACTATGAACTTGCTATTAAGGCACTAAAATCAGAATTAACTTTTGAGGCTTCAAACGCTGAAACTTCAAAAGAATTTCAAGATGCTTTAAAGAAATTCAAGCCAGATATTGTTATTTCCGATTTCCTTATGCCTGATTTTACAGGATTGGATGTGTTAAGAATTGTCAAGGCCTTTGATCCGGATTTGCCGGTAATTATTCTAACAGGTTCACAAAATGAAGAAACCGCTGTTCAATGCATGCGGGAAGGAGCCTCGGATTATGTTTTGAAAGAAAACCTGAAAAATCTGAGTTTTGCGGTTAAAGTAGCACTAAAAGTTAAGCAAGCAAAAGAAGAACAAAAAAAGCAAACCTCTGAGCTTATTTTCAATGAAGATAAATTCCGCAAATACATTGATTATGCACCTGAGGGCATTTTAATTGTAAACAAAGATGGCAAGTATATTGAAATGAACAAAGCCGCTGTAGAAATGAGCGGTTTTTCAAGAGAAGAACTTCTAAACATTCATCTGCACGAGATGCTTGCCCCCGAAACAAAAGAGAAGGGCATTGCACACTTCGAAAAAGTGAAGACGACAGGGGAAGCTTATGGCGAGATTCTAATTTTGAAGAAAGATGGGACGAAAGCTTGGTGGGCAATAAAAGCTGTAAGCCTGCCGGATGAGCAGTTTATGGGCTTCATCAGCGATGTAACGGATCGAAAAAATGCAGAAATTGCTTTAGCCCAAAGCGAACATAAGTTTAAGACGCTTGTCAATGGCATGCTTCAGGGTCTGGCACTTCATGAAGTAATACTGAATGATAAAGGAGAAGTCATTGATTACCGCTTTCTTGAGATGAACGAAAGTTATGAGCGGCTTACAGGTTTAAAAAAAGAAAACTGTATTGGAAAAACTGTGCTTGAAGTACTTCCGGATACTGAACCTGTCTGGATTGAAAAGTTTGGGGGAGTAGCATTAACGGGCGAGCCTCTCAATTTTCAGGACTTTTCCGGTGCTTTGGATAAGTATTACGAAGTTGTCGCCTATTCTCCTGTGAAGTATCAATTTGCAACCATCATTGCTGACATTACCGAAAGCAAAAAAAGCAGTCTGCAGCTCAAAGCCAATGAGGAAAAATACCGCATACTTGCTGAAAACTCCACAGATGTTATTTTTACAGCTGACCTTAATCTACGTATTACCTATATCAGCCCTTCACACAGCGGATACAGCTCAGAAGAGAATATGACGCGGGTTTTCTGGGATTCTGTTTCACCAGCATCTGCAGCTCATTTGAAAAAAATATTTTATGAGCAGATGGCTTTGGAGGCCAAAGGTACTGAAGATCCGAATAGAATTATCCTCGTCAATTTTGATGAAAAACACAAAGATGGAAGAATAGTCAATTTTGAATCGACCATGCGGTTTTTACGCAATGCAGAAGGCAAACCAACAGGAATTATCGGCGTTTCACGTAACATCACAGAACGAAAAAATGCTGAACGTGATCTCAGACAAAAGATGGATGAGCTTGAGCGTTTTAACGATCTCTCTGTCGGAAGAGAATTAAAGATGATTGAGCTCAAAAAAGAAATAAATCTTTTGCTCAAAAAACTCGGTGAGCCTGAAAAATATAAAATTGTTTCATAAGACCGATACCGATCAAAATTTTAAAATACAACCCATTGACGAATCCAACAGATCATATCAAGAAAATAATATTTGAAAAATCCAACATTGATTTTTCAGTTTATGATAGATCATTTTTACATAAAATGATTGAATATCAGATGAAAAAGACCAATGTAGATAACATTGATGAATATGCATTACTGATTGAAAACAACGATTACCAAGCAGAGCAGTTGATAGAAAAACTCTCCAATTCATTCAGTTTGTTTTTTAGAAACCCATATACTTTCTCTGCTCTCGAATATATCATTCTTCCATCGATGCTTAATGACCTAAAAGGAAAAAAAAACAACGAAATCCGTATTTGGTCATCTGCTTGCGCGGCAGGTCAGGAAGTTTACAGTCTGACTATTCTGCTTGAGGAGCTAAAACAAAATAGTCAAATTGATTTTAATTACAGGATTTTTGCCAGCGACAGGTCCGAAAAACAAATCGAGCTGGCAAAAAATGGCATTTACAGTGAAGAAAGTCTTGCAAATGTAAGTTTGAAGCGCCTGGATAAATGGTTTACAAAGGAAAATAAATTGTACAAAATTGATAAAAGCCTTCAGCAAAATATTGAGTTTTCAGTTTTTGATCTTTTAGACACAAAAATAAATTTTCCTTCTGGAAGTATCTTCGGGGCATTTAACCTGATTTTGTGCTCAAATATTCTTTTCTACTATGATAAAACAGGTCAGCAGATTATACTTGATAAAATGAAAAAATCCATGGCTCCTGATGCTTGTTTTATAACAGGAGAAACAGAAAGAAATATTGTTTCAAATAATGGTTTCCAGGAAAAAATTGAAAATTCTGCCATATTTAAACTGCATCAAAAATGATAATGCAGGGAATTGAGAAGTGAAAAAAATTCAATTAACAAAAATGCTATGAATCTTAAAAATATTAAAATAGAAACCCAGCTCAAATTTGGTTTTGCATTGATGTTGCTACTTGTTGTTTTTATGGGTTTTATAGCCTATGAGCAAACAAATCAAATACACGAACAAACTAAATATTTGTACAATCATCCGCTCAAAGTAAGGCGTTCTATTGGAGAATTGAAAGCCGACATCCTCATTATTCACAGGGATATGAAAAACTTGTTCATGGCAAAAGATGAAGCTGAATTTGAGCAAAATATCTTTGAACTCGGGCAGACTGAAAACAAAGTCTTTGGGCACATTAATGATATCTACGCTAACTATCTCGGCCCAAAATCAGATGTCGATACTTTGAAAAGCAATTATGAACTATGGAATAGTATGCGGAAGGAGACCATTCGTCTGCTCAAAGAGAAAAATGTTAAAATTGCTGCTGAACGAACAAAATCATACGGAATTGCTGGAAATCAGGTACAGCTGCTAATGAAATCAGTACAAAAAATAGATGACTTTGCAAGAGACAAAGCTGATGAATTCTATCAAAACTCTTCAAATATAAACTATCGGCTTAATCTGCAACTAGGTTTTTTTGTTGTTATAGTGTTGCTGATTTCATTAATTGTTCAATATTTTATTTTAAGAAATATCAATCGACCGATTCACATACTGACCAAGGTCACAAAAGATTTTTCTGATGGAGACTATAGCGTCAGAAGCAATTACACCCTTCAAAATGAATTAGGTGGCTTATCCAATGCTTTCAACAGTCTTGCCGAAAAACTGGAAGAAAATTTAAGGTTGAACGAAAAAGTCTATTCCCTTTCTGAAATCATGCTGCATGAAAACGATACTAAACAGTTTTTTATAAAAACACTTTCAAAACTTACCGAACAAACATCTGCCCAAATTGCAGCCATCTATTTACTGAACGACCAAAAAAGACTCGTTCATATTGAATCAATTGGATTAAATGAAGAGATTAGAAAAGAGTTCTCTGTTGAAAATTTTGAAGGTGAATTTGGTGCTGCCATAATAAACAATCAGGTTCATCATCTGAAAAATATTCCTGAAAATTCAAAATTTGTTTTCAACACAATTAATGGCGCTTTTATACCCAATGAAATCATAACAATACCTGTAGTTACAGGCAACAAACTCATTGGAATAATCTCATTGGGCAAGATCGGTCATTTCAATGCTGAAGCATTAAATCTGATAAGCAAAACAAAAGACACCTTGAGCGCAAGACTAGAAAGCGTTTTGAGTTCGGCAAAAATTTCAGCCTTTTCAGAAAAACTGAAAGAAACAAACATCGAACTTGAAAAACAAAAGGTAGAATTGTATAATGCAGGCTCTTATAACAGAGGACTGATTGAAGCAAGCATCGATCCGCTTGTAACCATCGGCCCCGACGGCAAAATCACTGATGTGAATCAATCTACAGAGCTTATTACAGGCTACATCCGTGAAGAATTGATAGGGACAGACTTTTCATTTTATTTTTCAGATCCTGCTACTGCCAAAAAAGGCTATGAAATGGTTTTTCAAAATGGTTTGGTGAGAGATTATGAATTAGAATTGAAGCATAAAAACGGACAATTAACTTACGTAACCTACAATGCATCTGTATATAAGGATGGAAACGGCAATGTAGTTGGTGTATTTGCTGCAGCACGGGATATTACAGAAAGAAAACAAGCAGAAGCGAATCAAAGACAACTGCATGAAGAGCTTGAGCAAAGATCAAAATATCTGGAAGTAGCCAACACTGAGCTCGAATTGCAAAAAAACGAGTTATCAGCACAAACGGATGAGTTGTCGGAGCAAAATACAGAGCTCGAAATGCAGAAAAAACAACTCGATGAAGCCAACAGACTCAAGAGTGCATTTCTGTCGAATATGAGCCATGAACTCCGCACCCCACTCAACTCTGTGATTGCGCTTTCCGGCGTTTTAAGCCGCAAACTTAAAGGGAAAATTCAGGACGACGAATACAGCTATCTGGATGTGATCAGCAAAAACGGTAAAAATCTATTGTATCTCATCAATGAAATCCTTGATTTATCGCGCATTGAAGCAGGCAAAGAAGAGATAGATCTGACTGCATTTTCTATTCCTGAGTTGGTGTCTGATTTGCTTTCGATGCTCCAGCCAACAGCTGATGAAAAAGGAATAAAACTGATCAACACGATCCCTTCAAATCTTGAACTTATTATCTCCGACCGCACAAAAGTCAGGCATATCCTTATAAATCTTATAGCCAATGCTGTTAAGTTTACAACTGAGGGTCAGGTTGAAGTTACGCTTAAAAGAAAACCCAATTATCTGGGCATAGCCATAAAAGATACTGGCATCGGCATTGATCCGGAAGTGGTTGATGTCATTTTTGACGAATTCAGGCAAGCCGACGAAAGAACTTCACGTAAGTTTGGCGGCTCAGGCCTTGGATTGGCAATTGCAAAAAAATACAGCGAAATATGTAACGGGTATATTGAAGTAGAAACCTTGCCCGAAAAAGGCTCGACATTTACATTGTTTTTACCAATAATAGAAGATTCAAATATTCACAGATCAAAGTCTGTCCAAAACAAAAAGAATGCAGGCGATGAAAACGTTATAAAACTAAGAAAAACATTAGAAACAACAATCCTTATTGTCGAAGACAGTGAGCCGCAAATCCTTCAGCTCAGTGAACTTCTTTCTGAAGAAGGCTATAAGGTTTTAGTAGCCAGAAATGGGCAGGAAGCCCTCGAAATAATCAACCAATCCATTCCTGACGCCATTATACTTGATCTGATGATGCCTGAGATGGATGGGTTTGAAGTGTTGAACACAATCAGACAACAATTCGAAACCAAAATTCCGGTCCTGATTCTTACGGCCAGGCACATCTCAAAAGAAGAGTTAAGCGTTCTGAAGGGAAATAATATCAATCAACTCGTGCAGAAAGGCGAATTAAACCCTGCCGAACTGCTTAAGCGCATTGAATCCATTCTTCCTGAAAAAACCAGTTTTCATCGGGAAGCAGAACCTCCTTTTTTGGCAAAAAAAGCCGGCGACCCAACCCTTCTGCTAGTTGAAGACAACCCTGACAACAGCATGACAATAAAAGCGCTTTTGGGTGACAAATATTTTTTACTGACTGCAGAAGACGGTATAACAGGCCTGCAAAAAGCCATCAACTACAAACCTCATCTGGTTTTGCTTGATATTTCATTGCCCGGAATGGATGGTTTTGAAGTACTGAAAGGAATACGTGAGAATGAAACTACCAAAAACATACCTGTTGTTGCGGTAACAGCCCGCGCCATGAAAGGCGATAAGGAAGCAATGCTTGCCTTTGGCTTTGATGCCTACGTACCAAAGCCAGTTGACAATGAATTATTAGAATCCACTATCAATTATCTTTTGTATGGAAAACAGTCAATTTAAAATTTTAGCTGTTGATGATACAGCAGACAATCTATTGGTTTTAAAGGCTTTGATGTCGGAGTTTTTTCCAATGGCGAATTATTTAATGGCTCAATCCGGCAAAAAGGGAATTGAAATCTGTTTAATCGAAAGGCCTGATATCGTTTTACTGGATATCATTATGCCTCAAATGGACGGCTACGAAGTGTGCAGGATAATAAAGGAAAACCCTTTAACCAAAAACACACCTGTGATAATGATCACGGCAGCAAGAAATGATGCCGACTCCAGGATAAAAGCATTTGAGATTGGTGCCGATGCCTTTTTGAGCAAGCCGATTGACGAAACTGAGCTAAAAGTCCAGATTCAGGCAATGCTCAGAATAAAACAGGCTGAGGATAAAATTCTTGGTGAAAAAGAGCAGCTGGAAAAGCTTGTTCAGGAAAGGACGGCAGCACTAGAAAAAGAACTGGCAGAAAGAAGACTGACCGAAGAAAAGCTGCAAACAGCGATTGCAAGTCTGGAAAAAAGCAAACAGGCAGCGCTGAACCTGATGGAAGACTTGCAGGCAGAAATGTATGAGAAAAAACAAACTCAGGAAATCCTGAGCAGCAGTGAAGAAAGGTTCAGGCTTGTTTTCGAAAACACACCTCTGGGAATGATTAGTTTCACTGAAGCAGGAATTATAACTGCTTGCAATGACAAGTTTATTGAAATTATTGGTTCAACGAGAGAAAAACTCATTGGCCTGGATATGAATATGCTTCCTGATAAGGATGTTGTGGAAGCTTTGAATCTTTCTCTCCGGGGAAATATTGCCAAGTATGATGGCATTTACAAATCCTTTACAGCCGATAAACAAACGAGTGTAAAGGTTCAGTTTGCACCTATTTTCGATAAAGATGGCAATGTAAAAGGTGGTGTGGGTATTATCGAAGATACAAGTGAGCATTTTTATGCGGAAGAACTAAGAAAGCAGTTGGAAGAACGCTTCAAAAAGTCTTTCTATTCAAGTCCCGTCGCCATTTCGATCACACGTTTATTAGACGGATTAATCATAGATGTCAATGATACCTATTGCCGCCTGACCGGATATTCACGAGAACAGTTGCTAGGTAAAGACGTACTCAGCCTGGGCATCATCGATGAGAAGATGCGGAATGAACTAATTTCTGACTTTAAAAAGTACAAATTCATACAGCAGGCAGAGCTTCCTTTGACAATGCGTAACAATGATCAACGCATTATACTATTGTCAGTTGAAGGATATGATTTGGAAGAAGAAGAATATCTGCTAACCACTTTACTGGATATTACAGAACGTAAACAATACGAGCAGGAGCTGACAAAACTGACCCGTGCTGTGGAACAATCGCCTGTATCTATTGTGATAACTGACCTGGAAGGGAATATTGAATATGTAAATCCAAAAGTCGTCGAAACCACCGGCTATATGCCTTCTGAATTGATTGGTAAAAACCCGCGTGTTCTGAATTCAGGCGAAACAAGCAAGGAAGAGTATATAAAAATGTATGAAACAATTGCCTTGGGCGAAGTCTGGCATGGAGAATTTCATAATAAGAGAAAAAATGGTGAACTCTACTGGGAATGGGCAACAATCAGCGCCGTCATCAACGAAGATGGAATAATGACGCATTACCTTGCAGTGAAAGAAGATATAACGCAAAGCAAAGCCATGCAAACAGCATTAAAAGAAAGTGAAAAACTCTATCGCAACATCTTTATGAATAATCCACTTCCGATGTGGATTTATGATACTGAAACATTGGAATTTACTGAAGTGAATCAGACTGCCGTTGATAAATATGGATATTCAAGGGAAGAATTTCTGAAGATGACTTTGAAAGACATCCGACCTCCGGAAGATATTCCTGCGCTGCTTGAAGATGTGAAAAACAAATCTGATGTTCAAAGAGCAGATATTTGGAGACATGTTCTGAAAAACGGAGAAATAATAAATGTCGAAATCACTTCGCATGCTTTGCATTCAAAAGATAACAGAAACCTCAGGATGGTCATGTCAATTGATGTTACTGAAAAAATGAAAGCCAGTCAGGCCATGGAAGAAGCCAAACTGATGGCAGAAGCAAGTGATAAACTTAAAACGGCCTTTTTAAACAATATTTCACATGAAGTACGCACACCTTTGAATGGAATTATGGGCGCTTCCATGCTCATGTCAGACCCTGAACTATCACGCGATGAAATACCTGAACTGGTTGAAATCATCAACCTCAGCACTGAAAGGTTGATCAGAACGATTACCGACTATATGGATATTTCACTTCTTACTTCAGGCAATATGGAAGTGAATAAAAAGAAAATCGTTTTGGGCAACCTGCATAAAAAGATTCACGACAAATATATCGATGAGGCCAGCGGAAAAAATCTTTCACTGATTGTTGAGATAAAAGACTCATGTAGAAATCATGTTGTAAATACTGATGAAGAGCTGTTGAGCAAGGCTTTAGATCAACTGATAAACAATGCCATAAAGTTTACTCAAACCGGCACAATCGAAGTTGGTTGTAATGTTGAATCAGGACAACTTCAAATATTTGTAAAAGACTCAGGAATTGGCATCAAAAAGGAATCAATTGATAATATTTTTAAAGCATTCTCACATGAAGACACCGGCAGCTCCAGACGCTATGAGGGCAGTGGTCTGGGTTTGACAATCGTTAAGGGCATAGTGGATTTGCTGGGCGGAAAAATAAATGTTGAATCGGAAAAAAACAAAGGTTCAGTGTTCTATATAGAATTTCCACTGGAAGAAAATGAAAATAATTTCGCAGATAAAGAGCCTTTGGTGCCGCAAAATATCGCTTCGGGCAAAAAGAAAAAAAATGTCATTTTAATAGCCGAAGACGATGATACCAATTATACAGTGATGGAAATGCTAATCAGGCAAACTACAACATCAGATGTGATCAGGGCAGTAAACGGACAAGAAGCGGTAGATATTTGCCTTCAAAATATGGATATCTGTTTTGTGCTAATGGATATTAAAATGCCTGTAATGAATGGACTTGAAGCGACCAAACAAATTAAAGCACAATTGCCTGATCTTAAAATTGTTGCACTTACAGCATATGCCATGAGTGGCGATGAAAACATGGTGAGAATGGCAGGATGCGATGATTATATCGCTAAACCGGTGAGTATAAAAGAACTCAAAGCTAAAATGCAAAGTCACGGCATTGAAATGAAATAAAAAAACTGAATCCGTAAATCAATATTTCGGAAAGTAAATCTGATGATAGAAACCTGCTTATAACATCAATTATGAAGTTCATAAATAAATACACCCTAAACAAAGTCTCACGCATCTTCTACATTTATGGCACAGGATCAGTGGTTTTGGCTGTGATCCTGATGGGAATGCTTTTTGTATTGGCGGAGATTGATGCATTCAACGAGAATGCAGAAAAAATGAGATTAAACTATGTCGAATCCAAAAAGAACACTTCCAGATATGAAGTTGAAAAAGCGGTGGATTTCATCAATCTCAGAAGGCTTTCGGTAGAAGAAAGTATGAAAAATGACCTGCAGCAAAATGCATACCGGGTGCTGGAAATTATGGAAAACATATACAAAGCCAATAAAGACAAAGCTTCGGAAGAGTCGATAAAAGATATGATTATAGATGCTCTCAGGCCTGTGCAACCTGCTTCAGCACAAAACTATTTCTTCATAAACACACTCAACGGCAGGCCGGTAATTTATCCCGAATCGCCTGGATATGAAGGTAAAAACCTGCTTAATTTGAAGGATGAGAAAGGAAATTTTATTGTTAAAGAAGAAATAGAGACAGTCAAACAATCCGGCGAAGGCTTTGTAACAACTTACGTAAAAAAACCAAACTCAAAAAATGAGCAGCCAGTTGCAAGAACAGTCTTTGTGAAGCTTTTTAAACCTTTCAACTGGTACATAGGTTTTGGCGCCTTTGTTGACGATCTGGTTGAAGGCACTAAAAGGGAGGTAGTTGAACACATTCGCACAATCAGATTCGGCGAAGAAGGCTATATTTTCATCAATACTTATGACGGCATAGCAATACTTATCGATTCTGAAACCTACAAAGAGGGCGACAACATATGGGATATGGAAGATCCGGATGGCTATAAAGTTATTCAGGCAGAATATGAAGCTGCGCAAAAGCCCGAAGGTGATTTCATTTGGTATAAATGGAAAAAACTCAACTCCGGTGAGATTTTTCCAAAAGTTTCATTCATAAAAGGGATTGATGAATGGCAATGGATTATCGGTGGAGGCGTTTATACCGATGAAATTGAAAGTGTTATTGCAGCAGATAGGGCAATACTGAACAAGGCACTGATGCAAAAACTATTTTTGAGTTTTTTCATACTCCTGTGTATTTTACTTTTGATATTTATCATCGCACGCAGCATTTCATCGCGTATAAAACGAAACTTTGATACTTTCACTGACGCCCTTTCTCAGGCTGTTCACAAGGGACGGCCAATGAACCAAAATGACTATAACCTAACAGAGTTGAAGGACGTTTCACGGAGTATCAACAACATTCTTGATACACGGCTGAAAACGGAAAAATTGCTAAAAGACAACGAAGCAATGTTCAGGACCATTTTTGATAATATGCCTGTAATGCTTGCTGTGCTTGATCAGGATCTCCAATATATCCGCTGGAATATTGAGTTTGAGCGATTCTTTATGTATAACAAAAAGCTGAAGCCAAAAAGGTATAACATTCAGGGCATGCTCACCGAAAAGGCTTCAAACGAGAACTATTTTTTACTCATCGAAAAACTGGATGGCACTTTCAGAGAGCTGGAAATTAATACAAGACAGGGTGTAAGAACCCAAAACTGGGCGCTTTTTCAAACAGATGCCGAATATTTGATTCTTGCAGGATATGACATCACTGAGATGAAACTCAACCAGCAAAAACTTACCGAACTGAATGCTACAAAGGACCTGCTGTTTTCAATTATTGCGCATGACCTTCGCAGTCCTTTTACATCTTTTCTTGGTTTGACCGAAATTATTGCTGATGAAACAAATATGCTTACAGAAACAGAAATCAGTTCTTTTGCAAAAGAATTGAACAAATCTGCGAGGGTCACTTTCAATCTGCTCGAAAACCTGCTTGAGTGGTCAAGCCTTCAAAGAGGCATGATCAAACCTAACTTCAGTCAAACGCCTTTGAAACCATTGATTGTAAACCTTGTCGAAGAGCACAGTGAAATGTTGCGGAATAAATCCTTGGTAATTAATGTTCGGATAGATGAGAATTTGGTTGCGCTGACGGATAAAAAAATGATTCAAGCTGTAGTAAGAAACCTCTTAACCAATGCAATAAAATTCACCCCAAAAGGTGGAAAGATCAGTATCAGCGCAGAAAAAGGTAAAGCTGACAAAATACAGATATGCATTTCAGATTCCGGAATAGGATTACCCTCATCCCTGATTCCAAAACTTTTTGTGGTGGATGAAACAAAGAGTCGCAAAGGTACAGAAGGCGAAAAAAGTTCAGGACTCGGGTTAATGCTTTGTAAACAGTTTACCGAACTGAATGGCGGCAGAATCTGGGCAGAAAGCACGCAGAATAAAGGAAGCAGATTCTGCATTGAAATACCGGAATACAAGGATGTGAACCAAAACTAAACACTAAGTTTTTCACTCTTCCAGAATGATTTCATCTTCTGTACGCCAGGCAGGATCTACAATACAAAGAAAAATTAAATTCATGTTGCCCGTATTTTCAATATGTTGTTTTGCAAAAGGCGGAATATAAATGGTTTGTCCCGGACCAACTTTGGCTGATTCACCATCAATGTGCATGATGCCTTCACCCTCCAGAATATAATACACCTCTGACGTTTTCAGCTTGTGTGGCAAAGTTGTCTGACCTGGCGAGACAGTTGCATGGGCGAGACTATAGCGCAGTTTCAGATCTGCTTTGTCAGGATGGAGAATTTCACGTAAAAGGCTGTCATCGGCAGCATAAAAAGCTTCACATTTTTCGAGATCTCTGATATACATTGCAGCAAACTTTGATTTTAATCTGGTTATAAATTTTCAAAAATCATTTTTCTACTTTCCAAAGAACCAAATCAGCGGTTCATCGATAAGTGCACGCCAGTTGCCCCACGAATGTCCTTCGTTGACTTCCTTATATTGCAAAGGATAGCCTTTGGCTTCCAAAATTGTTTTCATATTTCTGGCTTGTGTCTGAGTATCGAAAATCACTCCGGTGCTCATATAAATTTTCAATGGCAACAAAGCGCTGTTGCTGAAATTTTGCAAAATTGCATTGTCAAATGCAGGAGAATGAATGCCAATAAGTTGAAATTTATCTGAACGCATCAACCCAAAAAAGGCTGAATTCCAACCTCCGAGCGAAGTGCCGAGAATTGCTCTTTTCACAGCATCAGCGTTAGTTTTGTAATCGCTGTCAATTTTTGCTGTGAGCTCATCAGCTACAAAATTTGCAAAACGAATGTTGGCTCTGTATTCAGTCATACGTCTGTTGGCTCCGCTTACAGGGTCGCGTGGATCGATAAAAACTGCAATCACGGGTTCAATGCGGTTTTGATGAATCAGATTATCCAACACAATAATCATCGCCCCCAAACGGTCATCGGCATATTCGTGCCCGTCGGTGACATAAATCACTGGCAGGTTTTCAAGTTGACTATAATTAAAAGGCGTATAAACTTTGTAGCGCACCTGATAGCCCAGATTGGCAGCAGCACTTGTAATAATCTGATTTTCGCTCAGACTGCCTCTGCCAGCTCCTGCGATCAGCTTTGTTTCATCCGGAAACTGCCAGTCGGGCATGCGGAGTTCAGAATTTGGTCCAAAGCCACTGTATTGTTGGTTCGGATTGGCCGGGTCAAGAATCCAGTTGGTGTTTGCAACAATTTTGTAATCGAGGCGCGCATCCATCGGAAAACTTTTCTTCAGAAACCAGATATTGCTTTGGCCGGCTTTAGTTCCCTGCCAGCCTGCAGTAGCTGGATTCCACCCATTGAAATCGCCTGCCCAGCTCACAGTTGAAGCGCTGCTCCTATAAAGAAATACAACGGAATCGCCTATAATCAAAGGGATTTGTTTGTTTTCTTTCAGACTATCCCATAGTGCATTCGTTCTGGAAATACGTTCGGCTGAATCCGTCAGCGTGACAACATTGTTCAAAACAGTGAAAAAATCACTCGCCGAATTGAAGGTTCTGTAATCTACCACTGGCTTTGGTTCTTCGGAATTATCTTCCTTTTTACATGCGCTGTTCAGCATAATTCCCGTCAAAAAGATAATTATAAAGTGCATAAAATTTGGTGTTCTGTTCATTGCAGTATCATTTTCTGAAATCCGGAGTACATTCAGATTTTTTTTTTTTTGCAAAGTTCGTGCTTTTGAAAATACAAAAAGTAAAACCATCTCTGTATTCAAGAAAAACAACGCCCCTCAGCAGACTGAATTCATTTTCCGAAGAAATAACTAGAAAACAACAAGCTTTGAATTCCTGATTTAAAATAAAGTGTTGCAAGTGGAATATCCATTTCCCCTATCTTTGTCAGACACTACAATTACTCACATGAAGAAGTTTCTGACTATAATATTTCTGATTTTATTCTTCAATCTCCAGGCCCAATTTGACCCTGATGCCGGAAGAATTCAGTCCTATACCGAAGGAGCTAAAATATTGCACAGCTCAGAAAACAATATCGCATTTGCAACCGACAACAACCACCACACTTACTGGGAATCAGAACACGCACTGCCTGATGGTTATATTGGCCGCAGTTACCTGAATGCCTTCCACACCGCAAATCCAGATCGTCTGATTTCTGAAAGGGGGCCAGCATTTGATGGTAACCTGAACACCATGCAGCAGTTTGCGATCACAAAAATCACCAACAAATACAGGCTGGAAATTTTATTCAACACTCCATCACAGATAAAAATATTATCTATCAAAGCACAGCTTTCAGCGCCATTGAGGATTACTTTAAGCACAAAGAAAGCCAGTATTTTCGCAGGAATTGTGCGCATTGAAGACAACTACAACCTTCAAAATATCCGCGTTTCAGAATCCTATGCCTTTGAGTCTGTTGTGCTCGAATCAGATGCGCCTTTCGGACTTTTTGAACTTGCCGCTCTGCGCAGTCAACCTTATGAATTTGTAGCATTCGATTTTGGCTCGCTGAAAGATATACAGCAAATCTGGTCTCGCCACATGAGTGGAAGCAATGTTGAAAAATGCTTTTTTGAACTTTCCTCTGATGGCATAAACTGGAATACCGTTGCTGAAATAAACCCTCAGGCTGTCCCATTTTTACCAACAGTGCTTGATAAAAGCTACAGAGCGCGCTTTTTACGTATCCGTTACGATTTAAGTATGGAAGATTATGGCAAAGCATTGCTGTGGGAAATAAAAGTTTTTGATAAAAACGGACCGTTCGGGCCTCCACCGGCTTTTCAAAGCAACGAGAAAAAACTTGTTGAACGAATGGGTGTAAACGGAATCTGGGGCTGGGGATATAACACCTACAGCGACAATCTACCTCCGGAATCCGGACCTGAACTTTACAAAAAAGTAGCATCAAAAGCAAGAAACTACCATGAGTTGCTTTGGGATATTTCTGCGCCAGGCATTTCGGCAGATTATCAAAAAATGGTCAGAGGCGAAGGAACACAAGCTTCTTGGTGGCTCAACTGGGACAGAGAATACAGCTTCTGGAAAGCCAATGGACTCTCCCCTGCTGCCACGATTCAGTTTAATAATGAAACAGTACCCGAAAGTGTCTGGACTAAACCATTTGAACAGGCTTACCAATATGGCTTTGATTTTGCGAGTCATTTTGGTTCTGAAAAAGGCAATGGCTTGCTGCATCTTGTGGAAATCAGCAATGAGCCATGGGATTATTCCAAGGGGTTTTATCCTGTTATTCTCAACGGAATGCTCAAAGGCATGAAGGCTGCCGACAAAACAATGAAAGTTGTGCCAGCCGCTTTTCAAGCTGCATTCCGGCAGTTTGAAGGCCATGATTACAATAATTATCTGGGTGACAATATTGATTTTGCAGCAACAAATCTGCTGGATGGCCTTAACGGTCATTTCTATTCTCACATTTACACCAGTGATGGAAAAAGGAAAAGCACCCATCCTGAAGACCCTGCATCGGAGTTTCACAGCAGCAGAAATCTCATTCGGTTCAGAGATATAAACCTCGCAAACAAACCTGTTTTTGTCACCGAATACGGTTACGACAGTGAGGGTGGCGGCGAAGACTGTACGCACGAAGAGTGTGTTACTGAAGCGCAGCAGGCAGCATGGGGCGTACGTGCAGCACTTCTGTTGTTGAGAAATGGCATTGATGAAGTGTACTGGTATTTTTTCGCCAATGAATTTACTGCGTCTTTCCTGCATACACGATCTGGTTTGACAGGATCACTCAACACGGGTTTTCAAAAAAAACAAAGCTTCATTGCCTTCGAAAAACTACTGGAACAGCTAGGTGAAAGCAGAATGACTGCTATATTAAATGAGAATGAAGACTACTATTGTTATCTTTTTGAGGATGCATCCGGTAAGCAAACAGCCATCGCCTGGCGGCCTATTGGTGGTGATCCAAAAAAAATTAACCCATCAAAAGTAAGGTTTCAGAAATCCGCAACAGCATTTCTCGTGATTAATGGAAATAAATCATCAAAATGGGAAACTATTCACCCTTCGCGGTCACCTGAACTACCACTTTCTGGATTTCCCATGCTGATCAGATTTGAAAATGAAAACCGTTGAAAGTCTTTCATCTCCGGCTAAAATTGCCCTTCAGATTAAAGCCTGACACAAACTTACAATTGAATAGAGGTATGATTCTGAAACAATCGCAGCAAAAATAAAATCAGCAATCCTAAAAAAACACTAATTTAGTGCGTTAAAAAAAATTCACCCTTATGAAAAAAATCTCATTAATTCTGCTGGCTTCACTGGCATTCAGCTTCTTTTCGTGTGAATCCACCAAAGAGCAGCAGGGACATCTTTCGGTAATAGGCCCAAAAGAAATCACCTTAACAAGTGACCGGATGACACCTGAAGTACTTTGGTCACTCGGACGTATCGGAGAAGTTGTCGTTTCGCCTGACGGGACACAGGTGCTTTTTACACTCACCTATTTCGGTATTGAAGAAAACAAAGGCAACGCTGAACTCTGGTTGATGAATGCAGATGGCTCCGATCTAAAACGACTTACCCATACGGCCGTCGGAGAATACAATCCACGCTGGAGTCCGGATGGAAAAACCATTGGTTTCCTTTCAGCGGAAAGTGGCAGCATGCAGCTATGGCTTATGAACAACCACGGAACCGGAAGAAAACAGCTATCAGAAGTTGAAGGGGGAATCAGCGGCTTTGCGTTTTCACCTGACTATAAAAAAGTTCTTTATACTGCAGATGTAAAAGTGAATCCGACTGTTCAGGATATTTATGCAGACCTCCCAAAAGCAACTGGCAGAATCAATAACGACCTTATGTACCGTCACTGGGATCACTGGGTGGATAACTTCACCCATATTTTTGTTGCTGACTTCAATGGCAAAAGCCTCAGCAATGCAGCCGACATCATGAAAGACGAGCCCTGGGAATCTCCGCTTCGTCCATTTGGTGGTATGGAGCAAATAACATGGAGTCCCGACAGCAAATCTATCGTTTATACCGCGCGCAAGAAAACCGGCAAAAGTTACAGTCTTTCAACCAACAGTGACCTTTACCAATTTAATATAGAAACAGGCAAAACCATTAACCTGACGAGCGGCATGATGGGCTATGACATGAATCCTGTTTTTTCGCCCGACGGAAGATTTCTTGCATGGGAAAGCATGGAAAGAGATGGCTACGAAGCTGATAAAATAAGGCTTTTTATTATGGATTTTGAGACAACAGAAAAGACCTATCTCACCGAAGGATTCGATCAGAATGTGCATAGCCTTGTTTGGAACAACGAAGGAAACAAAATTTATTTCACCAGCAACTGGCATGCCTTAGACCAGATTTACAGCATTGATCTTGCCGATAAAAATATCCAGAAAATTACTGAGGGTGTTCACAGTTACAACAGTGTGATGCTTGCAGCTGACAAACTTATCGGCGCCAGAATGTCGATGTCATCTCCGGTTGAACTCTTTAGCGTTGATGAGGAAAGCGGCGCCCAAACACAGATTACTTTTGTGAACAAACAACTGCTCGATCAGATTAAGATGGGTCGCGTGGAAAAAAGGTGGATACCAACAACCGACGGAAAAGAAATGCTTACCTGGGTGATTTATCCGCCTGACTTTGATCCGGAAAAGAAATATCCAACATTGCTTTACTGTCAGGGCGGCCCACAAAGTACAGTAAGTCAGTTTTGGTCGTTCCGCTGGAATTTCCAGATGATGGCCTCCAATGACTATATTATTGTAGCTCCCAACCGGCGCGGGCTCCCTGGATTTGGCATGGAATGGCTTGAGCAGATCAGTGGTGATTATGGCGGACAAAATATGCTTGATTACTTCTCTGCCATCGATGCATTGGCAAAGGAACCATTTGTAGATGAAAACAAACTGGGCGCTGTTGGAGCAAGTTATGGAGGTTTTTCAGTCTATTGGATGGCAGGAAACCACAACAAACGCTTCAAGGCTTTCATCGCACATAACGGCATGTTCAATCTTGAGGCCCAATACCTCGAAACAGAAGAAATGTGGTTTGCCAACTGGGATCTGGGGGGTCCTTTCTGGGATAAAAACAATAAAACTGCTCAGTGGTCGTACGAAAATTCACCCCATAAGTTTGTGCAGAACTGGGATACGCCATTGCTTGTTATTCACAGCGAACTCGATTACCGAATCGTTGCTTCACAAGGAATGTCTGCTTTCAATGCAGCCATATTACGCGATATTCCGGCAGAATATCTCTATTTCCCTGATGAAAACCATTGGGTTTTAAGACCTCAAAATGGTATTCTATGGCAACGGACATTCTATAACTGGCTCGATCGCTGGCTGAAATAGAATATAAATAATCCGGAAAATGCCGCAGCCACTGTTGCGGCATTTTTTTTTGCTTTCCCTTATACGATCTGGCTTTTATGACCGTTTCAATTAAACGAATAATTAATCAAACAGGTTAAATATGACTGTCAAAAACAACTGCAAAAAAGTAATTTTAACCTTTAAAGAAACTTTGAATTTTATATTTTCGAGGCACACATATCAATCCTTCCTTTTGATTTCAACTTTGCTTGGCCTCTCCCTTTCCGTCAAAGCGGACATTGTAGACACCACAAAAAAAGTGAAGTCAGACAGTGTTAAATATTGGAAAAGCACAGCTGCATTCGGTTTCAACCTCAACCAGTTAAGCCTGACTAATTGGGCAACGGGAGGCGAAGGATCTTTGTCGGGAAAAGTACTGTTGGATTATAAAACAAGGTATCACAAAGACAACTTAAGTTTTGAATTCATTCAAAAATCTGCACTTGGTGTTGTTACCTATGGTTCCAGAAGAATTGAAAAAACCGAGGACAGGCTTGATTTTTCAATGTCATTTTCAAAAAAAGCAATTGAAAAATGGACTTATACCACCTTGTTTACTTTTAAGTCGCAATTTGCCAACGGTTACAAATACCCAAACGATTCAACGTTGATTTCTGCTTTTATGGCTCCAGGCTACATCACAGCCTCTTTGGGTTATAAATACAGAAAAAATGAAAAATTTGAGATTTTTCTCAGCCCGGCATCTGGAAAATTTACAATGGTAATGAATCAAACTTTAGCTGACAAAGGAGCTTTTGGTGTCAAAAAAGCTGTAACCGACAGCCTTGGCAATATCGTAAAAGCAGGCAACAACATCTTGCCTGAATTTGGGATCAATCTTCTGGCAAGTTTTTCGCACGATATCTCCGAAAACATTGATCTCTCCACAAGTCTGAACCTCTATAACAATTACCTCGATGACAACCACAACAACCGCTGGAATATTGATGTCGATTGGGAAACAACAGTCAAACTCGCAGTGAATAAACGTATCCAAACAGTTTTCTTTCTCCTTCTCAAATACGATCACAACGTGAACATTCCAGTTTATGAATGGACGGATGGTTTAAAAAAACAGGTTGGAGAAGGTCCGAGACTACAGGTAAAAGAATCTTTAGGCATTGGTTTTACATATAAAATAACTTGATTTACAAACAGTTAATAATAATTTTTCTCAAAACAGAAAATAAACTTGATTGTACACCGTATTTTTCTTTAACTTGCTGCCTGATTTATAGTCTTCTCAATCATAATCAATAAAAAGCTCCTATGAAAATTACCGTTGTTGGAACAGGATATGTCGGACTTGTAACCGGCACTTGTTTTGCAGAAGTTGGAATCGACGTGCACTGCGTTGATATCGACAAAAATAAAATTGACAACCTAAACAAGGGAATCATCCCCATTTATGAGCCTGGTCTCGAAGAAATGGTGGCACGCAATGTTGAGAAAAAACGTCTCTTTTTCACAACGAATCTCGGAGAAACAATAAAAGACTGTCAGGTCATTTTTAGTGCCGTGGGCACACCGCCTGACGAAGATGGCAGTGCTGACCTGAAATATGTTTTGGATGTAGCCCGTGAAGTTGGCGAAAACATGCAGGATTATGTGCTTATCGTTACAAAAAGTACCGTCCCTGTAGGCACTGCCGAAAAAGTAAGAAAAACTGTCAAAGATGCACTTGCCAAAAGAGGCCTTGACATTCCTTTTGATGTGGCATCAAATCCTGAGTTTCTGAAAGAAGGCGCAGCCATTGACGATTTCATGAAACCCGATCGTATTGTTGTTGGTGTAGATTCGGAAAGAGCCGAAGAACTGATGAAAAAGCTTTACAAGCCTTTCACAATGAACGGTCACCCGGTGATTTTCATGGACATCGTATCTGCTGAAATGACCAAGTATGCTGCAAACTCCATGCTTGCCACCAAAATCAGCTTCATGAATGACATCGCCAACTTATGCGAAATCGTCGGTGCCGACATCAACATGGTTCGCAAAGGTATTGGCTCCGACAGGCGTATCGGACAATATTTTATTTATCCCGGCACCGGTTATGGTGGCTCTTGTTTTCCAAAAGACGTAAAAGCGCTCATCAAAACTGCCAAAGGCTATGGTTACAATTTGCGCGTGCTCACAGCGGTTGAAGATGTGAACGAAGATCAGAAATCGATTCTGATCAGAAAAATGAACACATACTTTAACAATGATCTCAAAGGAAAAACCATCGCCATCTGGGGCTTGTCTTTTAAGCCCAATACCGATGATATGCGTGAAGCTCCTTCAAGGGTTATCATTGCAAAGTTGCTTGAAGCCGGCGCTAAAGTACGTGCTTATGATCCGGTTTCACTGCATGAGGCCGAACGTATTTTCAATGACAGCATTGAATTTGCCAAAGACCAGTACGATGCCCTCGTTGATGCTGATGCATTGGTGATTGTAACAGAATGGTCGGAATTCAAATTCCCTAACTTCAGAGTTATAAAGAAACTGTTGAAAACCCCTGTTGTCTTCGATGGAAGAAATATTTATGACGCCAAAGAAATGAAGAACGACGGCTTCGACTACTTCTGCATTGGCATCAACACAAATAAGTAAATCATTAAAATGATCAGATAGCCTGACTGCCTTCACCTAAAGGTCGTTAGGCTATTTTAATACCCAAACATATGAAAAGAATATTGGTAACAGGAGGTGCAGGCTTCATAGGCTCGCATCTGTGTGAAAGGTTGCTCAACGAAGGCAACGATGTGATTTGTCTCGACAACTATTTCACCGGACAAAAACAAAATATTGCCCATCTGATGAGCAATCCGTTTTTTGAATTGGTTCGGCATGATGTTACGGCTCCCTATTTTGTGGAAGTAGACGAAATTTACAATCTCGCCTGTCCTGCCTCGCCCGTGCACTATCAGTACAATCCCATCAAAACAGTCAAAACCTCTGTGATGGGTGCAATCAATATGCTTGGGTTGGCTAAACGCGTGAAAGCAAAAGTGTTACAAGCATCAACGAGTGAAGTGTACGGCAATCCTGAACAGCATCCGCAGACGGAATCTTACTGGGGACATGTGAATCCGATCGGACCAAGGTCGTGCTACGATGAAGGCAAACGCTGTGCAGAAACGCTCTTTGTAAATTACCACGAGCAAAACAATGTGAAGATAAAAATCATTCGCATCTTCAATACGTATGGCCCAAGAATGCATCCCAACGATGGCCGTGTGGTTTCCAATTTCATTGTTCAGGCACTCCGTGGCGAAAATATTACCATGTATGGTTCAGGCGAACAAACACGCAGTTTTCAATATGTGGACGACCTATTGGAAGGAATGACCCGCATGATGAAAACAGGCGATGATTTCACAGGACCTGTAAACATTGGCAATCCTGGCGAATTTACCATGCTTGAGCTGGCTGAGAAAGTAATCAAAATGACTGGAACAAAATCTAAAATCGTTTTCCAGCCTTTGCCACAGGACGATCCATTGCAGAGAAAACCAGATATCAGTCTGGCAAAGAAAATGCTTGACTGGGAACCAAAAGTAAACCTCGATGAAGGACTGGAAAAAACCATCGCCTTCTTCAAAACTGTCGTGGGTTAAAGCCTTTCAACAAAACTTAAAAAAACGATAATGAACATCCTTGTCACAGGCAGCAACGGTCAGCTGGGCTCAGAGCTTAAAAAAATAGCCGCTACAGATCAATTGCATTTCTGGCATTTTACAGATGTAGCAGAACTTGATATTACCAATAAAGATCTGGTTGAAGGCTATTTTAAAGCCAACGACATCGAAGCCTGCATCAACTGTGCTGCCTACACTGCAGTGGACAAAGCTGAAGATGAGCCACAACTGGCAGAAAAAATAAATGCCACAGCGGTAGGCGTGCTCGCAGATGCATGTCTTGGAAATAACGCCTTGCTGGTACATATTTCAACGGATTATGTTTTCGACGGAGAAAATTTCAAGCCTTATGAGGAATCAGACAAAATCTCTGCCGTGTCTGCTTATGGACTGGGCAAGGCAAAAGGAGAGATGATTCTGGCCGGTCATCAGGCTAATTCTGTCGTGATTCGAACCTCGTGGCTGTACTCGGCGACAGGCAACAATTTCGTTAAAACCATGCTCAGACTCGGAAGCGAAAAACCTGAAATCCGCGTTGTTGCAGATCAGATCGGAACACCCACATGGGCGTTTGATCTTGCATGGGCAATCATGCTTGTTGTCGACAGGCCTGATACAAACAATGCAAAACAGCTGTATCATTTCAGCAATGAAGGTGCCATCAGCTGGTACGACTTTGCAATGGCTATTATGGAGCTCAAAAAACTCGATTGCAAGGTAATACCTATCCCCTCATCGGAATATCCTGTCAAAACAAAAAGACCTTTTTATAGTGTTTTAAGCAAGGAAAAGTTTAAAAAACATTATCAGATAAGCATCCCGTATTGGAAAGACAGTCTGAAAAAATGCATGGAGGAGCTCGATGGACAAAAGCAGGCGCAATAGTCTGGCCACACAGATTTTCGACTGTGTCAGAGAGGTACATTCCTGGACAGGCCCGGGAATTCTGGCTGAGGTTTTCAAAAACTGTCTTGCCCACGAAATAAGACTTCGTGGAATCAGGTTCAGAATGAATGCAGCTGTGCCTGTAAATTACAAAGGCATCAAAATAGATGAAAAACTATTCGCTGATTTTATTATTGAAGAAGAAATTGCCATTGAAGTCATTACAGGTAAGCGTTTTACAGAGATACATCATTCAAAACTCAATACAATTTTGTTATTCTCCGGACATAGTCTTGGCATTCTTATCGACCCCACAGAAACAAGAATTATTGATGGATTTAAAAAAATACCTAACCAAAAAAAACTAAGTGTATGACAGCACAAATCGACACTGCCATTCTGGAGAAAGCACAGCAATGGCTCAATCCTCCTTACGATGAAGCTACCATGAAGCAGGTGCAGCATCTGATTGAAAAAGACCCTCAGGAGCTGACAGAATCGTTCTACCGAAGTCTGGAATTTGGAACAGGTGGCTTGCGCGGCATCATGGGTGTCGGAACAAACCGCATGAATAAATACACCGTTGCCATGGCCACACAGGGATTGGCCAATTACATCAAAAAAATGTTTCCCGGCCTTGACAAGCCTGCTATGGCGGTAGCCTATGACTGCAGAAACAACAGTAAGTATTTTGCAGAAATCACCGCAGAAGTAATGTCGGCCAACGGCATTCATGTATATCTCTTCGAGAGTCTGAAGCCGACACCGGAATTGTCTTTTGCAGTGCGCTATTTCGGCTGTCAGAGTGGCGTGATGGTTACCGCCTCCCACAACCCAAAAGAATACAATGGCTACAAAGCCTATTGGGATGATGGCGGTCAGCTGATAGCGCCACACGACAAAAATGTGATTACTGAAGTTGAAAAAATCACCGGTCCTGCAGAAGTGAATTTTGACGCCAAACCCGAACTTATCACACGTCTGGGTGAAGAATTTGACGAAATCTATGTCGACAGAATCATTCAATTAAGCCTCTCGCCTGAAATGATTAAGCGACAGAAAAATTTCCCGATTGTCTTCACTCCTATCCATGGCGCTACAGTGAAACTTGTTCCGATGGCGCTCAAAGCATTCGGTTTTGAATCTGTTTACAATGTTGCAGCACAGGATGTGGTGGATGGAAATTTCCCAACCGTATATTCGCCCAACCCTGAGGAGCCTGCGGCACTCAGCATGGCCATTGATAGAGCACGCGAAGTGAATGCCGAACTCGTAATGGCTACCGACCCCGATGGCGACCGTGTGGGTATTGCAGTGAAAGACGATAAAGGTGAATTCATTCTGCTCAACGGCAATCAGGCTGCAAGTTTGCTTCTCTACTATCTGCTGACCAAATGGGAAGAAAACGGCAAGCTCACAGGCAAGGAATATATTGTCAAAACCATTGTGACATCGGAGCTGCTATTCAATATTGCAGATAAATATGGTGTCGAAAAGTATGATGTGCTGACAGGATTCAAATATATCGCCGACATCATCAAAAAGTATGAAGGACAGAAAACCTTTATCGGTGGCGGTGAAGAAAGCTATGGCTATCTGGTGGGAGATTTTGTGCGCGACAAAGATGCCGTGATCGCCTGTGTGATGCTTGCTGAAACTGCCGCATGGGCTGCAGATCAGGGCAAAAGTATGTATGAAATGCTCAAAGACCTTTATGTTGAATTTGGTTTCTACAAAGAAAAACTGCTTTCAGTAACCAAAAAAGGCATGGCCGGTGCACAGGAAATCAAAGATATGATGACACGTTTTCGCAACAATCCACCTTTGGAAATTGGCGGATCGAAGCTTGTACTGGTGAAAGACTATAAAACAGGCAAAGCGAAAAACATGGTGGATGGCAGCGAAAGCATCATCGACCTTCCGGCATCTGATGTATTGCAGTTTTTCACAGAAGATGGCAGTAAAATCAGTGTACGGCCTTCAGGAACTGAACCAAAGATAAAGTTCTATTTCGGTGTGAAAGGACTTCTGGACAAGCGCGAAAACTACGACTTCGTTGATGCAGCGCTTGAAGAGCAGATTAAGAAAGTGATGGAGTCGTTGAGTATTTGAGAATTTCTGATTTGAGGAATTTGAGAATTTCTGATTTGTGACCTCTGAACTCTGATCTCTGATTTGAAAATTGTTGTTCGTATTTGTTGTTTGCGCTGAGTTTGGAAGTGTTGAACTTTTCGGCATAGTTTGTAATAGAGCCAATTTTTTTCCTTAGCACAGAAAATCATAGTAATAATCAGAGAACATTACTGAAATTAGGTATCTTCGTCTAAGTTCTACTAAGGGTGGCTCTGTTCGACTAATTTCACTACCTCGAACAGCAGATTGCAGCATCCTAGTTGAAAATACACCGAACAGCAGATAAATCCATTCAGCAAAGTTTCTAGTTTTGAATCACTTGATTCTTTCAAAGAAATATTTACTGTAAGAATCGCTTATAGGTATTATTTTCTTTTGCACTTTAATTCTGTTTGTTTCAATCTTTTCTATCTTGTCAATAGAAACCATAAATGAGTTGTGAACCCTGCAAAATTTGTCGGTTGGCAGCATGCTTTCCAACTCCTTGAAAGTTTGCAAAAAAAGAAATGATATCAAAACCTTCCCCCATCCTGTCTCCCAAATGGGCCTCCCCGCGAGAAAACGCGAGCAGTCTATTAATGATCTATTTGTGATAATTCTCACATAAACCACACTTATTAACCAAAGAGCTATTCAAAACAGCTTATTGAGTGGAAAAAATGACCATTAGATTCTGTCTGTAAACTGCCATAAAATATCGATTATGACCTATTCACTTTTAAGTTTTCGCGGCTTATTTTTTTTATTCGTGCTCTAAAATTGTAGCACAAATGACTAAGGATTTTGCCTTGGCAGGAAAGGTTTTGTTTCAATATTGAGCTACTAAATTAATCTTGTTTTTTCAAAGAAACAGTATCTTTACCTGACTGATTTGATTGCAACATAAACCCATTAAATGATGATTAAAAAACCTTTCCGATTACTTTTCTTGTCTAGTGTGCTGGCATTATTAGTAATCAATCCGCTAAAAGCACAGAAATCCATGCGCATAAACCTGAGTGGTGGTACCTCAATGGAGATTGCCATTGCCGACATCCAAAAGCTGACTTTCGATCTTACTACCGCCATTGAGCAACACCCTGAAATTGTTAAACAATTACTTAAGCTGAAGGTCTATCCTAACCCTGCAAAAGATCAGGTTGTGATTGATTATTGCGTTGAGGAGAAAGGTCAGGTTGTAATTGAGATTTTTAATATCAACGGTTTACAACTTCAAACAATAAATCCTGGCTTTCTACATCCCGGAAATTACAGCCATAAAATGAACTTACGTCATCTTTCTGCTGGTACATACGTGTGCCGTATTCACCAAAACAACCAGTTTGTTACCAAAAAAATAATCGTTAAACATTAAAGACCAAAATTATGAAAAGGATATTTTTTACACTTTTGACAGCTTCCTTTGCAATAATAAGCATGCAGGCACAGGATTTGCAAATCCACAAAATTGACGGAACAATTATCACGATTCAATTAAATGCAATAGACAGCATTACTTTTGGCAGCAGCGATAGCACATGGCCTCCCGGCACCGTCCATTGCTCCGGCACACCAACAGCCATTGTTGATGTCACCAACCCTGCCACCGGCAAAACCTGGATGGACCGCAATCTTGGTGCCTCACAAGCAGCCACAAGCAGCACAGATGCGCAAGCTTACGGCGATCTCTACCAATGGGGCCGCTTCGCAGATGGCCATCAATGCAGAAACTCAGGTAATACTTCAGTACTGAGCAGCAGC
>Ga0208244_100170_pt1 | contig 82244 bp, 76 predicted proteins | sample SubbioCR12Aug_5A_FD_184828 | JGI IMG/M metagenome (GOLD analysis project Ga0208244, IMG submission 184828) | Serpentinite rock and fluid subsurface biosphere microbial communities from McLaughlin Reserve, California, USA - CR12Aug_5A (SPAdes) | ecosystem: Environmental > Terrestrial > Deep... | reverse complement strand
AAGTGTTCTATAACAGACATAGGATGCATTCCAGTTTGAATTATTTATCTCCGCTAGAATTTGAACAACAATTTTTTAGTAACAAATAATCTCTTATATTTGTGTACACAAAACTGGGGGAAGATCAAGGTGTATCTTTATATTGCTTTCCTTCATCCTGAGTAACACAATGATCTCCAGTGAACCAAGATGTTTTTCCTTCTTGAGAAATGGGTAAACCATTATTAGTACATAACTTTTTCTCAACAGTAGTACCAACTTTTAAATGCACTTCAAAACTTGGCCATGGTGAACCAGTTGGAAATGGGCCACAAATTTTCTGAGAACCATTCTTGTTAAACTCTCCAAACCCTTTTTCGTTTGAATAATTAGAGCCATCTTTGATATTTGTCCTATATTTACAAAATTTACTGCAATTACCTGCTGGATTTTTACAACTTGATACAATACATAATATCAGAAAAACGCTTAGAACTGTACAAACTTTTTTATACATTTTCAACTCCTAAAAATAATAATAGATGAATGTAATTGAAAACTAAAAGAAAAACAGACTATCAACAAACCAAATAGCAAAAGAATAATGTTATTATCCATATGCAACTCCTTGTTGTAAAACAATGATTATATTTAAAACTTAATGCTAATTCTATAAAATTTCCATTGTTTATGAAAAATCCATATTTATTCTTAGGACACCTTTTTGCAAAACAAATAAAATAATATGACACTTCCAAATTTTATTTTAAAATTTCAAAAAAAAAATCAATTATTTTCCGTTCCAATGCTCCATAACACAAAAAACCCTCATCAAATCAAGTCTGACAAGGGTTTTAGAGAGTGGAAAATTTTCGTTTTATCTTTGGATTACAAATCTGCCTGATTCGGGTATGCCGCCGGTGGTGATTGTGTAGTTATATACGCCATTGCCCAGACTCACTCCGGTGATGATGTGATTGATTTTGCCGGCACTCGACACATTGACATTTTGCTTAGATACCACATTGCCCGATACGTCGCTGATAGTCAATTCATATACGCCCTGTGTGGGTGCGTTGAATTCGAGATTAATGGCATCATTTGCAGGATTGGGGAATACATTTGCGTTATATCGTGCTGCAGATTGGTCGGATTTTTGGAAAAGTCCACCTTCGTCTTCAAATGGGCTACCGTCCCAAAGCATCACTCTCATAAGCTGATGTTCAGGATTATTCTCAAATTTATTGCCCTTTCCATATTTGCCTTTGCCCTTGCCATGATTTGGGCATTCCGCCGATTTGTTCTCACATTCAGCTTTTTCGACGTTTTCTTGTTTCCATTCGCGTTTCATAGTACGCATATCATCTTGCCATTTTTCCGATTTTGGCTGAATCTCTTCTTTTAAATTTGCGAAAAAGTCAGAGTGGTTCTCAATTATAGGAAGCAACTGAGCATGCATTTCTTTCATTTGCTCTCTCATCGGATGATTTTTGCCTTTTTTGCCGCCTTTGTTGCCTCTGTCCGGTGTGAAATTTCTCATGTGTTCGAGCCCGTCTTTCTTGAATTCGGTAGCTTTTGCTCTTGCACTATTCAAAATTGCCAATTCATCGCTATTCAATTCCTTATCAATTTGGCTCTTCCAAATATTCATTTGAGGGTGTATGTTTTGTTCTGCGTAAGTTCGGATGTCAGCTTTCAAATCGTCGAAGTTTTTTTGAGTCTGCGAAAACAATAGGATTGATGAAAATGCTATAAAAACTGTAATTGCTAAGATGCGTTTCATTTTGATACTCCAAGTCTAATTTTAAAAAACTATTTACAGAAATTAGACAATTGAAGGCAGAAAAGGTTTAATCACTTAGCGACAATCACATCAATACTCGCTCCGAGCGGTGCCAATTCGGATTGTGATGGGCTTTGTCCGATGACAGTATTTGAAGTGAAGGTTTCGCTTCCGATGTATTGAACATTGCCCAACACGAAGCCTTTTTCTTCCAAAATCACTTTGACTTCCTCTAAAGTATGCCCTAAAAGCACCGGAACAGGATTTTGTGCATCTGAACCCTTGCTGACTACTAAATCAATTATTTGACCATATGGTATCAGCTGACCCGAATTTTTGCTTTGACGCATAACCGAATCTTTGGGGATATTGTCGGAGAAATCGTAGCTGATTTCGCCAAGTTGAAATCCACGTTTCATCAATTCGAATCGTGCCGTGCTCAAGTGCAATCCTATCAAATGTGGTACTGCAACTTTTTCTTTACCTTTGCTCACGGTCAGATAGACGGTTCTGCCTACTTTAACTTCCGTTGATGAATTCGGAACCTGCTTGATTACAGTTTCAGGAGGGAATTCCTCGCTATATTGTTGTGTCGAAACAGCATAATTTAAACCATTTTGTTTTAGAATGCTTGAAGCATTGCGCAGATTCGAGCCTGTCACCTCCGGCACCTTGACAAGGTCACGGTTATGAACCATCGCAGGCATTATCCAAGCATCAAAAATGACCAATAAAAGATAGACTGAAACAAGGAAAATCCCGGTCACATATATATAAGGCAATGCCTGTTTGGAATCAAACTTCATATTAAATCCCGAAAATTTGTATTCGTCTTTTGGACGATACTTGCTATATGGCTTATGTTCTCTATGTAATTCCTCGTTCATTTCAATTTTGTCTATCAAATCTCAAAATTTTATCAAGTACAAATCTAATAATATTTCGTGTCACTTACGTTAATAATTCAGTTAAGAAGTAAATTTTGGAGATAAATTGCAAATACTCGAAAAAGTTCGAAATCTGTTATATCCGGCATTCGAACAAGCCCGTACAGCCATACACAAATCTGGACGCATTTGGATTTCGACTCACCGCAACCCCGATGGCGATGCAATAGGTTCGGAGCTTGCTCTCTACCATGCATTGACTGCGATTGGCAAGAAAGTTGAAATCGTAAATTGCGACCCAACACCATATAATTTGATGTTTACGGATAAAAACTCTATTATCAAAAGTCATAAAGATTACTCGTTTGATGCTTCATATGTTGATTTGATAATCATTGTCGATTTGAACGATTCGTCACGCCTCGGAACTCTTGCACCGATTTTCAATGAATCTAAAGCTTTCAAGCTATTGATTGACCATCATACCGAAGCAAATATCAATGTTGATTTGTCTATAGTCAATACCCAAGCAACTTCCACAGGTGAGTTGGTGTATTATTTCTTGAAATTTCTCGATATTGATTTAAACAGCGACATCGCCCAAAATCTCTATCTTGCAATTATGACAGACACGGGCAGTTTCCGTTTCCCCAGAACTGATGCAAGCACTCATAAAATAGTAGCCGATATTTTGCAATATGACGTTAATCCGGTCGATATTTATGAACAAGTCTATAATACGAATTCCATTAATTCTATTCATATTCTCGGTTCGGCTCTCAAAAATATCACGCTACATTATGACGGGAAATTGGCAATTATGCGAATAAGCGCCGAGATGCTCCGTTCCGCTAATGCTTCAAACGACGATATTGATAATTTCGTCAATCATACTCTTTCAATTGTTGGGACAAAAATTGGCGTGATGATAGCAGAGGTAATTGGCAGCGATGAATTGAGGATTTCAATTCGCTCAAAGGGCACGTATTCAGCACGGAAAATTAGCTCGCATTTCGGTGGTGGCGGGCATTTGAACGCAGCCGGAGCAAGAGTGAAAAATATTTCTTTGGATGACGCATATAAGCAAATAATTGAATTCGCAGAATCTGTAATCGAAAGCACAGGAATTAAAAATGAATAAAAAAGCCGAAATCCCGCTTCCTTCCAACCCGGAAGATGCAATATCACAATTTGAAGCATTTGTCGAAATTGTGAAAATTCTCCGTAGAGATTGTCCTTGGGACAGCACCCAGACAAACCGCTCGATTGCACATCTGATGATAGAGGAAGTTTACGAAGCTATTGATGCAATTTACGAAAATGACGATGCCGAATTCTCGAAAGAATTGGGCGATTTATTGCTTCATATCGTGCTGCATGCAGTGATAGCAGAGGAAAGAATGGCATTCGATTTAAAAGATGTAATCAAAAAAATATCGGCAAAAATGATTCATCGTCATCCGCACGTATTCGGCGACACAAGTGTTGATGGGGTAGAGCAGGTGATGCAAAATTGGGAAGCTTTGAAGCTGAAGGAATCCGGCGGCGGAGAACGAAAATCTGTCCTCGATGGCGTCCCTAATAGTCTTCCGGCTTTGCTAAGAGCAGAAAGAATTCAACATAAGGCATCTCGTGTTGGCTTTGATTGGGATAATCCGGACGACGTTTGGGCAAAAGTTTTTGAGGAAATCACAGAATTCAGACATGAATTGAAAAGTGGAAATAATGAAAAAGCTGAACAAGAATTTGGCGACTTGCTATTTGCATTAGTGAATGCAGCGAGATTTGAAGGCATTGTCGCAGAACAGTCTTTGCATCTGACGAACAACAAATTCACAAAGCGCTTTTATTATATTGAAAAAATCGCACGCGAACGTGGACTTGACCTCAATGATATGACTTTGGAGGAGATGGACGAAATTTGGCTTGACGCTAAAAATTTTGAATAGTTGACTAAATTTCTTATATTTGTATTGTAACTTTTTGCATTTTTAAGTGTTTATATTGATATGTTGATGATAAAGTACATAATGTCTGTTATTTTAATGGTGACAACCTTAACTGTCACCATTGGAGTCACCTTGCATGAACACTTTTGTGGTATGTCCGGCGAGGTAACTATCAATATTATCGAAAGAGTTGATTGTCATTGCGAAAGCGAAGAATCTTCTTGTGAAGTTTCTCAGGAACATTCAGCGTCATGTTGCAGTGTCGAAAGCGAAAAAGTAGATTATCCTGTTGAAGTCAATCGCGCAAAATGTTGCGAAGAAACAATTACTGTCATTCAGCTTGACGAACAGTTCCTTAGTAACACAATTCATGAATATTTAATCAAATACCCGACAGAATATATTCGGACATTTGCTATTGATTTTTGCGAAAAACACGAAATCAAAACTTGGGAAAAGCGGCTAAAGATGCTTTACTCAGGTTTCAAAGATAATTTAATCAAATTTATTTACCTTCTTTCAAATTACGAACGAGAAGAACTCCCCAAGTCCTCATTGTAACTCCTTTTTTTGTATTTATACAATCAATTAATTTTTTTAATTAATAAGGATAAAACAATGAGAAATCATATTTTGTTAATTATATTTTCAATATTTTTTATAAGTATTAACCTTTTTTCGCAACAAATCATTACAGGTACTGTATATGGAGTGGGTGCGGATGAAGAAAAAATCCCCTTGTCTAAAGCTCGTATCACATGGATGAATTCCAATGTGGGCACTTTAACCGATGATAAGGGCAACTTCAAAATTGAAGAAATACAAGGCGGTCACAATTTAATCATCAGCTTTTTGGGATATGTCAGCGACACAATCCACGTCCACGACTATGAAGGGACGCTTGAAATTGTAATGGATAAATTTACAACCACTGATGAAATCACTGTTACCGGAAGGATGACTGATGCGACCATTTCAAAATCAGATATTTCAAGCAATTTTAAAATTTCCGAAAAAGGTTTGCAAAAGGCAGCATGCTGTAATTTAGCTGAAAGTTTTGTGACAAATGCAGCAGCTGATGTCGAATTCTCCGATGCTGTCACTGGAGCCAGGCAGATTAAACTTCTTGGTTTGCAAGGGATTTACAGCCAGTTGATGTTCGAAAATATTCCCTCTTTAAGAGGATTAGCAACGTCATTTGGCTTGTCTTATGTTCCGGGACCTTGGATGCAATCAATTTCCATTTCAAAAGGTACATCGTCCGTTGTAAATGGTTATGAATCAATTACAGGACAAATCAATCTGGATTTCAAAAAACCGGAAGATTATAACCCTATGCATTTCAATGTGTTTACAGAAGAAATCGGACGATTTGAAGCAAATGTTGACGCAACTTACAGATTATCCGATGAAATTAGTACGATGGTGTTTTTGCATGGCAATAGCAGCAGTTTTGACCATGACTTCAACGGAAATGGTTTTACTGACCATCCTTTGGTTCAGCAATTCAACTTCATGAATCGCTGGAAACTTCAGTACGACAGATTCGAATCTGTAACAGGAGCGCATATTATCGTTGAAGATCGCCAAGGCGGACAAAGTGATTTTCTACGTGGAACTAATAAAGACGCTTACGGCATTGACATTAAAACTAATCGTTTCCAAGTGTTTTCTAAAAATGGATTCTTGTTGGACGAAGACGCAATTTCTTCAATCGGGACGATTGTTTCGTTTACTCATCATAGCCAAAAATCATTTTTCGGCAAACGTACTTATGACGGCGAACAAAATTCATTTTATGCGAATTTTATTTTCGACCATAGCTTTGCAGATTACGAAGCAGAAGAAAAATACGCGAAATTGACAACCGGCTTAAGCTTTCAATACGATAATTTGAATGAAAGTTTGGATTTAAACCCTACAAATCGTAATGAACTTGTTCCGGGTATCTTCACTGAATTTTCTTATTCGGGACTGCAAAACTTCATATTTACAGCAGGATTGAGAGCGGATAATCATAATCTATATGGAACTTTTATCACACCTCGTTTCCACATAAAATATGACCTGACTGCAAGTACTGTATTGAGAGCGTCAGCTGGCAAGGGCTATCGCTCATCTTATATTTATGCCGAAAATTCTGCAATTCTTGCTTCATCGCGAAATATAATTATCGAAAGTGACCTAAAGCAAGAAGAAGCATGGAATTACGGGCTAAATACTACGTCGGAATTTGATTTCGGTGGTGTTTACTTCACACTAAATATTGATTATTTCCATACACAGTTTATAAATCAAGTAGTTATGGATATGGATAGAGATGTAAATTCAATTTATTTCTCAAATCTTGATGGCGAGTCATATTCCAATAGCTTCCAAATTGATTTAATCATCGAACCATTCAGTGGTTTTACAGCATCAACTGCGTATAGAATTAACGATGTGAAAAGCACCTATAACGGGGTGTTGATGGATAAGCCTTTGCAAAGTTTCGTCAAAAGCTTTTTGAATCTTGCATACACATTGCCTGACGAATCTTGGAGTTTCGATTTTACATTTGATTACAACGGCAAGGGTAGATTGCCATCTACTGCAAACAATCCTGAAGAATATCAATTAGCCGACGAATTTCCCGGTTACTTGATGCTTCACACACAAATCACCAAACGTTTTGGACAATTTGAAGTTTATATTGGAGGCGAAAATCTCAGCGATTACATTCAGCCGAATCCGATAATCGCAGCGAACGACCCTTTTGGACCGTATTTCGATACTTCTATGATTTGGGGACCGATTATGGGTAGAAAAATTTATATGGGTGCAAGATACACACTCTAATTCTTCGCTACAATCGAAATTAAAAAGGGTGATTGCAGTCGCAGTCACCCTTTTCTTTTATACATTACTTTTTGCCAACTAAAATAATTAATAAAGTAAATATTTATTTTAATGCAAAAACAATAGCTCGCGATATTTTGGTAATTGCCAATATTTATCGTCCACCATCAACTCCAACTTGTCTGCATGAGAACGGATAATGTCGAACAATGGTTTTACTTTTGTGCTGAAATGTTCTGCTTTTTCGCCATCAACACTTTTTTGTGATGCGGCTTTACGTTCTATTTCCAATTCATTCAAATGTTTTATCATTCCTTCGAGATGATTAGAAATCTTAATCAATTGATTTTTATGAGCTTCAGCTTCAGCAATTAATCCGATTTCTTTTAATCCCTGAACATTTTTAATTAATTCATTTTGATATGAAACAACTGAGGGAATTATCATTGTTTGTGCAATTTCATCCACTAACACAGCCTCAATTTCCAATTTATGAATATATTCCAAAATTGCGACATTATAACGAGAAATTATTTCATCACGACTGAAAACTCCCGTTTTTGCAAGAAACTCAATATTATGCTCTTTAATCATTTCATTTAATGCAATTGGAGTCGTCTTGAGATTTGGCAAGCCACGTCTTTCAGCTTCTTGCACCCATTCCTCACTATAATTATCGCCATTAAAGATTATTGGTTCGCATTCTTTTAGCATTTCAATTAAAGTATTTTTAATTGCAGTTTCCTTTTCTTTTCCTTTCGAAATTAATGAATCAACTTTATTTTTAAATTCAGAAAGTGTATCGGCTGCAATAATATTCAATATTGTCATTGGGTTAGAAACATTAACCGATGAACCAACAGCCCGAAATTCAAATTTATTTCCGGTAAAAGGGAATGGGGAAGTACGATTTCTATCAGTTGTATGGAGTTTTTGGAATGGCACTAAAAGATGTTCCAATCCAGAATTTACTTGAATACTATCGTCAACATATTCTACACCATTTTTGAATGCATCTAATACTTTTTGCACATTATCACCCGTAAATACGGAAATAATGGCTGGTGGTGCTTCGTTAGCTCCAAGTCGATGCTCATTTCCGGCATTTGCAATACTGGCTCGCAGCAAATCGGCATGTTTGTAAACAGCATATATTGAGTTTATAAAGAAAGTCATGAACATTAAGTTTGTTTCAGGATTATCCCCCGGTTCAAGTAAATTGACTCCTGTATTTGTGGACATTGACCAATTATTATGTTTGCCTGAACCATTCAATCCATTAAAGGGTTTTTCGTGCATCAGCACCCTCAATCCGTGTCTTTTCGCAACGCGGTCAATTTTATCCATAAGAAGCAAGTTATGGTCGGCTGCTATATTTGCATATTCAAAATGTGGGGCACATTCAAATTGATTTGGCGCAACTTCATTATGGCGAGTCTTAATGGGAATCCCCAATCGTAAGGCTTCTTGCTCAAAATCAATTATAAAATTGTAAACACGTTCGGGGATCGAGGCGAAATAGTGGTCTTCGAGCTGTTGCCCGCGTGCTGAAGCATTTCCATAAAGAGTCCGACCGCACAAAATTAAATCCGGACGGGCATTGAACAATGATTCATCAACCACGAAATATTCTTGTTCCCATCCGAGAGTTGGTATGACTTTGTTAATATTTTCATCAAAATATTTACATACGCCGACTGCAGATTTGTTAAGCAAACTCATAGATTTGAGTAAAGGGGCTTTCATGTCGAGTGATTCGCCGGAATATGAAATCAAAATTGCCGGAACGCATAGAGTTTTGCCATATTTCCCGCGACGAATGAAAATCGGAGATTTCGGGTCCCAGATTGTGTAACTTCTCGCATTGTGTGTACTTCGCAAACCTCCGGACGGAAAACTCGAACCGTCGGGCTCTTGCACTATCAATTCCAATCCCGAAAGCATTTCAATAGCTTGCCAATGCTTATCAAATTTGAAAAAAGTATCGTGCTTCTCGGAAGTTTTGCCGGTGAGTGGTTGGAACCAATGCGTGTAGTGCGTTACTCCATGGTCAATCGCCCAATTCTTGAGTCCAATCGCAATCATATCAGCGGTATCGGAATCTAAAGCAATATCGTTTTCGATGCAATTCTCGAATTTTTCGTAAACATCAATCGCAAGGTACTTTTTCTTGGCTTCAGGACCAAAGACATATTGGTTGAAGTACTCTGAAACTGGCTTGTCCATTGGTTTCAAATACGAAGTATCGTAGTTCTTCTTTGCAGCAATATTCTGAATGCTCCCAAGTCTGACGGTCATAAAATTGACTCCATATAAAATGTTTTAAAATTTATGACTTATGACGATATAAAGCAAAAATATGAAGAGATGTGGAAAAGTTTTTGTTAAGCTAAACTTAATTTAAGGTTAAAAGAAACATTTTTCAATTTCACCTTTGGCGATTCCTCTAAAATATGAGTCCAAATCAAATTGATTAAGCAGGGTTGATATTACGTTATACTCGTGCTTTACACCGATAAGTGCAACTTCAATATCAGATGTTTCGGCTGTATTAAAATAATCGCCGTAAATTTTGCACTCTTTGATGAAACCATTTTCAACATTCAAATGTACTTCAATATTTCCTGCTGAAGTTCTTTCTAATTTTTCAAAATTGTACTTTGCTTGATAGCCGAAATTCCAATCCCAAGTGCTGTATTTTTCGTCTGCTAATTTCTGAATCGCTTCATTATCTTCCGAATTGAATTCATACATTGTGGCATCTGCATACATTGACTGAATATGCTTCATAATCAGTTGCGTAAATTGGTCGAGAGCAATTGGATGGGGGAGATGTTCGCTAATATTGGTAACGCGTGAACGAACTGATTTTACGGCTTTATCTTGAAATTTTAAGGGATTGACTTTGAGTGCTTCGGTCAAATCTGAAATTTGCGAAGTGAAAAGCAATGTGCCATGCTGCAGAACGCGATTACGAATAACATGAACTGCATTACCGGAGAATTTTTTTCCTTCAATTGTTAAATCGTTGCGTCCTTCAAAAATTGCGTTTACACCAAGTGATTGCAAAACATCTAAAATTGGTTGAGTATATTTGCGAAAATCAACAAGGTTGCTGTCTTCGCCATTGACGATAAAAGTAAAATTCAGATTGCCCAAATCGTGGAAAACGGCGCCGCCACCGGACAATCTTCTGACAACTTTGATGTCGTTTTGGCGGACATGTTCGAGATTTATTTCGGCAAGAGTGTTTTGGTGTTTTCCGACTACAATGGCGTTGTTATTTCGCCAAAGCATGAAAATATCGTCTTGGAAATTTTTGAAAAGGTGCTCTTCGGTTGCCATGTTGATATATGGCTCAATCGAAGTATTATATATACAAAGCATAAGTCTGTTTCTATCTGATATATTGTTTATTTGATAAATGCGAAATACAGTAATTTCAGCTAAATTTACTTACTCGGGTTAGCATTTGCGGCTTCTTGAGCAGCTAATCGAAAAGCATCAACAACGCGTTTATATTTGAGCGATTCAGATCCCTTCAACTTGGAACGCTCCAAAAATGCTACAAAATTGTTTGCTATTGCAAATGCAATTTCAAATTTGATTGGAGTATTTTCTGTTATGTTTTTTTGCAAAATTTCATCAATAAATGGTTTGAGAGTAGTCTTAACTTCGAGAAAAGAATTAACTTCCGCTCCTGCAATTTCTACATCATCAATTTGGTTATACGCAAACAATAAGTCGCCGGCATTCACTCCGGGCTTGAGCATAACTGCTTTTTTTTCGGTTTGACCGAATGCCGAATTATGGTTCATTCCGAACAACAGAAACGTTGTTGCCACTATTAAAAAGCAAAATTTAAAAAGCACTTTCATTTTCCCTCTTAGAATAATTGTTGTACACCTAAACTAATACTGAATCTATGCAAATTAACGGCTGAACCGTATCGAGTGAATCCATAGTCGAAATTTATCATATCGGTTTTGACACCAATACCGCCAGAAAACCCGGTCAAACCTTTGTCCACTTCCGATGATGTGAGTGAGCGAGCTTCGTTATCGTAGCCCAATCTTGCTTGAATATATTCGCCCAGATTAATTTCAGCACCTACATTGAATCTTTTGAATCTATCGAAAAAGTTATCAGCTTGGTCGGACAAATGATGCAATGATAAATTGAATAAAATCGGCAAACCTTGCAATCTGTGGTTAAATCCTACTCTGAAGTCCAAAGGCAAAGGTTCGTTTTGATTGCCAATTTTGGTGATTTGAGTGCCGATATGCAAAATTGACATTGCAAGGTTTGTTCTGCCATCGGGCAACAAATACAAGAGACCCGCATCAAAAGCAACCGCAGAAGTGCTTACTTCTTCAATTCCCGTGAAAATATATTTTAGCGTCAATCCATAATAAAAATCTTTGTCGAGCTCATTCGAATAGCTGATTCCGAACAAGAAATCATTTGCCCCAAAGGTGCGACCATCTCGATTACCCATCCCATCGGCATATTCGAATGCTCCATAGCTTGTGTATCCAATTGATGCGGCTAAAGAGCCGTCTTCTCCGGTATGATGAGTATAACTTACATTGCCGGAATTAATATCCAATACATGCTTCAAAAATGTCACTGAAAGTGGCTTTGTAGTTATCGTACTGACTGTTGCTGGATTGAAATACATTGACGTCGGGTCATCTTCCATAGCAACGAATGAGCCTGAAAGGCCTGATGCACGGGCGCTCGAAACATATCTCAAAAAACTGAAAGGCGAGTCAATCGCAATTCCTTCGCTCACGGCAGCTAATAATAATATTACAACGGCAAATTTAAGTTTGTTCATTTTGTCACCATATTGTTATCGAAAACGTAGATATACTCCATAGGCAAAGAATTCTCCTTAAATATTTTCGTTGATTATGTCCAAGAAAAATTTTGGCGGCTTCATAGGCTTTCGCGATTGTGAATTCATAAATATATGCTCTGTAAATCCATTTGTTATTATCGTATTATCTTTCAAAATATTATAATTGAACCTTATCAAAGCACCACCATTGTATTCTAAAGCGGCTTGAATTTCCAAAATATCATCATAATAAGCCGGATTGATGTATTTTGCATATGCTTGAGTCAAGGGCAACAAAAAGCCCTCATCTTCCATTTTGCGGTAATTCATATTATGGGTTCGCATTAATTCTGTTCTACCAATTTCGAATAAAGTTAAGTAATTTCCGTTGTAAAGAAATCCCATACGGTCAGTATCTGCATACCTTACACGAAAAGTAGCAACATTTTGAAATGTCTTCATCCTAATACTCTTTCACTTTATCAAACAATTCAATCAATCTTTCCAAATCATCAGACGAATAAAACTCAAATTCGATAATGCCACTTTCCTTAGATTTAGGAATTATTCTCACATTTGTGCCGAATGACACCCGAAGTTTATCAGCCTTATCATTCAAAATCGCTTTGGTTGATTCGGCTATTGGATTTTTCTCAGGGAATTTTGCCTTGGGTTTGTCTATAGCAATTTTTCCTGATTCGATTCTTTTAACCAAAGTTTCCGTTTCGCGAACGTTCAATTTCTTATCAATAATCTCATTTCCTGCCCAAATCATCTTTGCGGCATCGTTCAGTCCCAACAAAGCTCTTGCATGCCCCATACTTAGACGTTTCTCGCGAAGCATTTCCTGCACTTTGAGTGGCAATCGCAACAAACGCAAAAAGTTTGCAATTGTAGAACGGTCCTTGTTGAATAATTCAGCGATTTGTTCTTGAGTATAATTGAATTTTTCGATGAATTCGTTGTATCCGTATGCTTCTTCCATCGGATTGAGGTCTTTACGCTGAATGTTCTCTTCCAATGCTATTACAAGCATTTGCGAGTCAGATTTGACAGCGAGAACGTAAGCCGGAATGACCTTCAAATCAGCTTCGATTGACGCTCTGAGACGTCGCTCGCCGCTCACTAATTCATAACCGTTAATTGTTTTGCGAACGATTATCGGTTGCAATATTCCATGCTTTTTTATCGAATTAGTCAAATCCTCGAGACCGTCAGGGTCGAAGTTTTTCCTTGGCTGATATGGATTGACTCTAATTTCGTTGACATTTATTTCGGCAAATAGTTTACTTTCTGCCGTTTCTTTGCCACTCAAACTGAATCCCTTTTCGGTATCAAATTCTACAGAAGAAATCAAGGCTCCGAGACCTTTACCCAAACCTGTTTTCTTTTTCGGTAACTTATTCATTATTTCTCAAAAATTTTCTGTTATTGTCCACTAATTCAGTTGCAAGGTCTATATAATTTTGTGTGCCCGAGCAAGTAGCATCGTAAAGTAAGACCGGCAAACCATGACTTGGTGCTTCGGAAAGCCTTACATTACGGTTAATCACAGTCTTGAATACTTTTTTCCCAAAATGTTGTTTGACCTCTTCGGCAACTTGGTTGGACAAACGAAGTCTCGAATCAAACATTGTTAGCAGTACTCCTTCGATTTCCAAATCTGTGTTGAGCTGGTATTGAACGATTGATATTGTATTGAGCAATTGACCGAGCCCTTCGAGTGCATAATACTCGCATTGGACGGGTATCAATACCGAATCCGCCGCAGACAGTGCATTTAAAGTCAATAAGCCCAAAGATGGGGGACAATCAATAATCAAAAAATCATAATCATCACGAATATTTTTCAATACATTTTTGAGAATTAGCTCGCGATGTTTGATGCTCACCATTTCGATTTCTGCACCTACCAGATTGATATGCGAAGGCAAAAGTGACAAGTAGGGCATCTCAGTTTGCATAATCGTAGAATTGACTTCGATGTCATTGACCAATACTTCGTAAATTGTGTGGTCGGAACGTTTTGTATCAATGCCCACACCGGCAGAAGTATTTGCCTGGGGGTCAATATCTATCAGCAATACTTTATACTCATTTGCCGCAAGTGATGCAGATAAATTAATCGAAGTCGTAGTTTTGCCAACTCCGCCTTTTTGGTTCGCTATTGCTATTACTTTGCCCATCGTCTATAAACCATATTTTAAAGAATAATAAAATAATGCCGTTAGTATTACCGAATGATTCAATTCACCGGAAAGTATCAAATTTCTAATTTCAGGAATCGGAATCGTTACCACATCAATCACTTCGTGACTGTCAAGCTGTTGACCGTATAATTTTTTGCAATCCATCCAAACAAAACTTGTACATTTATTAGTCAAGAAAGCAGGATTGGGGAGACTGACACCAATTTGAATCGGTTCACCTGCGCCAATAAAGCCCGTTTCTTCCATACATTCGCGTTTAGCGGCATCAAGTGCGGATTCGTTTTGCTCTTTCAATCCACCGGGCAATTCTAAGCTGACAGAATCAGACCCATGCCTGTATTGCTTCACAAAAATGACATTGCCATCATCGGTAATTGGGATAATATTTACCCAATCAGGAGAATCAAGTACCGTAAAAAAACCTCGTTGCATACTAACGGGGTTCAATCTTTCGATGCTTTTAGCCCTAAAAATTTTCAAATCAGCTACCTGAGTTTCCGACAATGTTTCCCATTTACTAATCAATACACGTGCTTATGAAATTATACAAAATACAAATTTAAGAAAAAAATTGCTCAAGTTTTCAACTAAGTTTAAACTCAAGTGCAAATGTGATTTGATTAGTTAGAATTCTATGTCTCGACTTGGTTGAAACTAACACTACATGTATTATAAAAAATCTTGTCCCACACATATTCTTATAATTTTGTTCAAGACAAAATCACACAGAGGCTGCCCTTATAAGACAGCCTCTGCAACAAAATTTAATACAAGTTAAGTATCAGAACTGTGTTTTTGTCCCGACATATTCAGAGCTATCAAAAGCGAGAATAGGCAAGAAAATTATACTAAGTAAGATTAAGCCAACAGCGAAACCAGTGCCTTTATTGAACGATTTAGCTAAATCCAAGTATAGTATAATTCCAAAAATAATGTTCACAAATGGAATCAATAAGAGAACTATCCACCAAATCGGGCGCCCCACAATCTTAAGCATAATAATTATGTTGTAAATCGGTATTAGAGCGGCCCAACCGGGTTCACCGGCTTTTTCGAAAATTTTCCAAAAACTTACTATAACAATAAGAAGCAAAATAACCCAAATCACCATAGAACCGGCTAAAATAGCCATCAATCCGCCACTTACTTCGGGGGACATATTGTCTGAATAATCCATAAGACACTCCTGAATTAATGATACTTACAAAAAATGAGAAAGATTCTCAAATTATTTATTCTTTGAAAAACATTTTCAATGATTGCTTAGAGAGTTCGACGTGTTTCGGTTTAATATGCGACAATACTATAGACACAGCGGCAACGAGAGCCCCAAGGTCATCGCTGTAACCTACAAAGGGTAATATATCCGGTAATGCATCAAGCGGCAAAATGAAGTATCCCAAAGCTCCGTATATAACTGTTTTTGCCCATGATGGGGTATCGTCATCTCGCACTACGTGATAGAGAACAAAGACTTTCGACAAAATTTTGTAACTCCATTTTCCGGCATTCATCTTAATCTTAGACCAAAATGATTTTTCGTTGTAATTGCGAGCCATTTCCGGATTAAGCAATATATTTTTTTCGATATCTTTCATCAAAAATTCCCTACAACACTAGCCGCAGCAACCGAGCCGGCTACAGAGGATGCAATAATTTCTGTTACTTCGTTATTAATATCGGCTACAACTTTGCCGATATTTTCATTTTTGATGTAATCTTCGATGATATTTGCAGCTTGGCGACGTTCCTCTTTAAGGAAAAGCTCGTCAATCAAATTTGATGCTTTTATCAAGCTCAACAAAGCTAAAGTGCGGTTATCTGGCTCTTCATTTTCCAATACAATTCGTCTGATGGCAATTCGGCTCAATACTTCGGGCATTGGGTCTTGGGTAGGAAATCTTTCGACAGGAATCAACCACAGAATCTTTTTTTCTTCTCGCTTCAAAACACCTCTATCTACAAGACTAGTTATGATTTTCTCAGTCAAATCATCAATTGAAGAATTGAAATTCTTAATCCAGAAGGAAGTGTTTTCTGGTTCTACTTTTACATTTATCAACCCTAGTGCTTCATCAAGCAATTTATTACCGGTTTGGGATGAATCAATAGCATAGATTTTTTCATTGCGGATTTCGATTTTCTTAGCTATGTAAAGGTCTAATAATAAGGCGCCTGCTAATCCGAATGGCAAAGCAGTTGATACCGACAAAAGTATTTCGCCGGATTTGTCATCCATGCCAAGTAATAGCAATTCTTCAGCAAGTGTCAATTCCATAGAATAATAAATTTTATGTTAAAAAAATCAAACACAATATAATCACAATCATCAAAAAAAACAAGTGATTTTAATCTTCAATTGGAGTTTCGATAATTATTTGCACAGTACGGCAGTAAAATCTACCTTCAGGTGTGTTGTTGTTATAAAGCAACATATCTTCGCCTATACCTTCGACGATTGCATTTTTGAGTTTCAAACGGTCAGCAACAGACTTCGCTCTACGTTGCGATAATCGCTTATTAACATCGTCGTCACCCATTGAGTCTGTATATCCACGAACATATATTTGAGATCTTTCATTTGAACGGTCTTTGATGAAATCTACTACTTTTCTGTGTTCGGAGTGCAAGTCGTGCTTCCCGAAATCAAACAAAATCAAACTATAATACTCGAATTCCTTGTCCTTTATCCGCTCGAGTCGCTTACGGTCAATAGTCAATTGTTCGATTGGCAATCTATTTTTGGGTGATTCTAAAGTCTGACCCAAACTATCTGTAACTTGAATTGAATAGAAAATATTTCCGGCAGTACGCGGATAATGCGGAGTTTTGTCATTTAATTCCCAATCGAGTTCCTTTTTGGGATTGCCGGAACCTTTGAAATTAACCAATTCTACACCGTCAAAGCTGGCTTTAACTTTCCAATCTTTGATTCCGACTGCCGATTTCGTTTCGGTAATAAACCTCAAATCATAATCACTTATGATACGCAAAGTATCTATAGTTACAACAGGCTCTGTTATACGCCAATCATTTGATGAGATTTCAACGCGACGGTTTTCTTCCGAACCTCCCTGCTCGTCATCACGGGTTGCTTTCGACGGTAAGTTACGAATATCAATGGGCATTCGAGTACCTTCGATTTCCCATACATCGCGTAAATAATCACGCACTGACACAGCTCTGTCTCTTGACAAATCCTTGTTGTTGCGTTCCTCGCCTATGTTTGAATTACAGCCCGTGATTTTAATTGTCGCCTCCGGATAATCCCTCAGCCTTCGGCCTATAATATTCAAAACATGATAATAAGTTTCGAGTGCATCTAAATTTTGCAGATTGCTATTTGAATATGCTTCCGTTTGGTTTCGCTTCAGCTTTCGATATCTCGTTGGGATGTCGGATGATAATGAATCAAAGAAAACATAAGTCAGCAAGGGACGTAAATTGAGCGATACAAAATCTTCAATCTTTATGTTAAAATTTTTATCAACATTGCCAAGCGAATCTACCTTTGCAATTAGTATTGACGCATCCAATGCCGGAGGAGCTATTGGTAATGCCGGTTCCGGAAATGGTGGAGATGGTGGTGGCGGTGGCGGCGGCGGTGGTGGTGGCGGTTCTTTATATTTAACAGACACTCCACCGTTAATCGAATGAGCATTCCAACTAACGCCCTTTACCACAGGAGTTGCATTAAATGTAAAGAACAATTCGGGCGATAGAATCAAGGATTTATCTTTATTCATAGGGAAATGATATCCTGCGCCTATTTTAATACCAAATTGTAGGTCAGTTACATCAGGAATATCTCCAAAAGATAAATTTCGTTCGCGTGTACCATCATTATAAGTGCCTCTATCCGATGGCGAGATAATTTTCTCGGTTTGGATATAGTGGGCATTTGCTAAATATCCGATTCGGAAACCTGCGTATGCAATCAAATCAGGCATGAAATAATAGCCTGCCATTGGTTCAATGCCGATTGTGCCATAGTTTGCTTTTATGCTATGTTCGAAAATTCCGATTTGAGAAATTCCATCAACTATAATTGTTCTTGGCTCTTCTTCGGATAAGGTTCCGTCATAGCTCGAATAGCCCAATCTCAAGGTAAGATGCAATTTCTCATCCCAGGGATACTCGAAAAGTCCACCGAATTCGAATCCTGTGCCTGTTCCGAAGCTATAGTTTGGGCAACATCCGGCAACATTCGGTAGCTTAGAAAAATTTGCGGTGTGGAGATTATACGAGAAATGACCGTAAAGCCCAAAACGAGGCTTAAGCTCGTAGTTAACGCTGTCCATAGCCAAATCTGAGATTGCTTCGCCATTATCGGCAAGGCTACTCGAAGTGAACAACAAGAGTAATATTAGTGTAAGGCTTATTTGCTTTAACATGTATAAAATTTTATTTTCCCTCTTCATTCTGCAAAATATCAATTTTGATTACTAAATCATGCAAATATAATCAATAATAATTTTTGAATTGCATAATCTTGTCTTGATTTTTTTCATAATTTTAAAAATATGTAAAATTGAAAAACAAAATTTTATTCAGGTGAGAAATGAAAAAGTATTTTTTAATCGTTTTCGTAGTGTTAATAAGCTCTCAAGCCGCTTTCAATCAGCAACCAAGAATTGACAAAGGAATGATGATTGAACCAAAAAATGAAAGTTGGGACAGCATAAAAGTCCATATTGAAAAATTCGAGAAAAAAGAAAAGCCCAAAAAGAATCGCTTCATACTCGATTTTTCCAATATCAAAATCCCCACTACACTTGACGGATTCAAAACAGTATGGCATAATGGCCCTGTCAAGCAGGCATCTACCGGTACTTGCTGGTGTTTTGCAGCTACGTCTTTTTTAGAATCTGAACTGAAACGAATTCATAATAAGGAAATCAAACTATCGGAAATGCACACAGTTTGGTATCAGTATGTTGAAAAGGCTCGTCGATTCATTGCCGAACGCGGTGATTCGGAATTTGGCGAAGGTTCGCAAACAAATGCCGTAATGGCAATGTGGAAAGAATACGGATGTGTACCAAACGATGTATATAACGGAATGGTGCAAGGACAAGAATATCACAACCACAGCAAAATGTTTACCGAAATGAAATCCTATCTCGAATTTTGCAAGACTAATAACATTTGGAACGAACAACAAGTTCTGGACAATATCAAATCCATTTTGAATAAATATATGGGCGAGCCGCCTACTGAATTTACTTGGAACCAGAAAAAATATACTCCAAAGACATTCCGAGACGAAGTTGTGAAGCTGAATCCTGACGACTATGTTGATATGATGTCGCTATATGAACAAGGTTTCGGCAAAAAGACCATTTACGATGTGCCCGACAATTGGTGGAAATCACATGATTACTACAATATCCCAATCAGTGATTTCATAACCGGTCTGAAAAGTGCCATACGCAATGGCTTTTCAATGACATTGAGTGGCGATGTTTCAGAAGCCGGAATGTATTCTTATGCCGATGCTGCTGTGGTACCAAGTTTTGATATACCTTCAGCCTATATAGATGATTACGCCCGCCAATTTCGATTTAGCAATGGGAGTACAGGCGATGACCATGCTATACATCTTGTAGGATGGCATGAAAACGAGAGCGGAACTTGGTTTTTAATCAAAGATTCGGGCAGTGGCGCCTACAACGGCAAATTCAAAGGATATTATTTATTCCACGAAGATTTTGTAAAGCTCAAAATGACCTGTTTCCTTGTTCACAAAGATTCCATCAAAGACTTGATGAATAATTTTGGTAAACAGAACCGTTTTGAATAGCAGACATTGCAAGAGGTGAATATTTAATGTACAATTTTCAATATTCCCAATTCGACCTCTACGAAGTCGCATCAAATTAAACATCAATATTTACAGTCGTGTCTTTGAAACTAAGAGGGAAATAATATTAATTATCCCTCTTAAAAAGTCGCTTTATTAGGTCAGCCCTTTAGAGTGAAGCAATAATTCCAATAAAAAAGCTGCCTCTTGTGAGACAGCTTTTTTTCATTAGCGGTAGTGCTACCGAATATTAGTCGTTATCCGGTTTTGCGCGCATCGTCTCCCATACGAAATATATCACTAATAAGATGAACATTACCAATCCGAGAATTTCGGAGCCAATAGCACCTTCCGACCAAAGATTAGAGTTAAGACTGAGATTAATCCAACCTACGTTGTTCATGAATAATATCAAAGCTCCTAATACACCGAATAGTGCCGCACCCGCTATAAAGCCCGATGCAATCAATGTGCCGCGTTGGCTACGTGCATTTGCAAGTTTTGCGTCTTTGCTGCTCTTGCCGATATAATGTGCCAATAAACCGCCGACAATCAAAGGCGTGTTCAAATCCAATGGGATAAACATACCTAATGCAAAAGCGAGAGGTGAAATTTTCAGCCAATTCACAAGAATAGCAATTATTGCACCGACAGCAAAAAGCATCCAATGAATTTCGGCACCCTGCAACATCAATGGCTCAATCACGGCTGCCATAGCATTTGCTTGTGGAGCAACCAATGGGTCAGTAAAAACGTCTGTTTTTACAAATCCGTATGCTTGGCTTAATATATAAATGACCACGCCAACAGTAGCCGCAGAAACGAGTGTGCCCAAGAATTTCCATGATTCTTGTTTAACAGGTGTAGAACCAAGCCAGTAACCGATTTTCAAGTCTGTGATAAAACCACCAGCCATCGAAAGTGCAGTACACACGATACCACCGATTATTAGGGCACTAACCATACCTTGAGGTCCTTGCAAACCTGCTTGAGCCAACACAATCGAAGACACAATCAATGTCATTAAAGTCATTCCCGATACAGGATTTGTCCCGACAATTGCTATTGCATTAGCTGCAACTGTTGTGAATAAAAATGCGATAATTACTAATGTTGCCAATGCTATCAATGCTTGGGTCATAGTAATCGAAGTGCCTAACATCAAGAAAATGAAAATTGCAATAATTGTAAATAATGATAAAAATATTACAAAGGTCATTTTAATATCTTTTTGTGTTCTGATTGCAGCGGGTTCTTTGCCTTCTTTACCACCTATAAGTCCAACTACGGCTAATTTGAAGGCGCTTCCGATTACACCCGATGATTTGATTATACCTATGACACCTGCCATTGCGATGGCACCGATACCGATTGGACGAACATAAGTTCTGAATATATCTTCCGGTGACATTGCAGCGAAAAATCCAACACCTTCAGGACCGGCTATAATATTGCCGATTGCATTCAAAAGTGGAATGAAGACTAACCAAGACAGTAATGAGCCTACAACGATAATAGTCGCAAATTTAAGCCCTACGAGATACCCAAAGCTGAAAATTAGTGCCGAAACATTGAGTTTCATCACGATTTTTGATTTTTCTGCTAAAGTCACACCAATCGGTAAGATTTTAGATGTCACAACTTCTGACCATAGCTTGACGGAATGGAACATGAAATCAAAAATACCACCAATCAGACCGCTGACGATTAGGATACCGGCTTGCTTGCCACCTGATTCACCCGTCATAAGGATTTCGGTTGTAGCTTTTGCTTCAGGAAATGGAAATTTGCCGTGCATGTCTTTGACAAAGTACTTTCTGAACGGAATTAAGAATAAGATTCCGAGGAAGCCGCCAAACAGCGACGAGAAAAATATTTGGAAGAAATTCACTTCGATTTCGGGATATTTATATTGCAAAATATACAATGCAGGTATGGTGAAGATAGCGCCCGCCACTATCACACCGGAACTAGCACCGATTGATTGAATGATAACGTTTTGCCCCAAAGCACTTTTCTTTTTGAAAAAAGATGATGCTCCTACGGCAATAATCGAGATTGGAATTGCGGCTTCGAAAACTTGTCCGATTTTCAAGCCTGAAAATGCAGCAGCAGCAGAAAAGATGATAGCCATTAACAACCCCATACCGACAGAATATGCTGTGACTTCAGGGAAAACTTGTCCCGCTGGCATTACTGGTTTATACTCTTCGCCTGGGTTCAGCTCTCGGTAAGCGTTTTCAGGTAGTTCGCTTTTACCGGTGTTAACATGTTCCATAAAACTCCTTCATTTCTAACAAAAAAATAATTTTTCAATATTGTTCATTATAAAGATATTAAATTAACTACATTGGAGTTATTAAACAAATGATTTAAAGAAGAAAGTGAGGAATTTTATGACTTGAATCAGTTTATTTTGGCTTTTGATTAAGATAAACTCTTGAATGTAAGTAAATTAGCAATGTGGAAAAAATTCCGATGCATAAGAAAATATACCATATTCTATTTGGGGAATATAAGTCCCAGAGCATCGAAGTTGACTCTTGAATCGAAGTTTCGGTAAAATTGACCAAATTTTCCATAGCGTTGGAATGAGTGATGGTGGTCATATCAACTTGCTGAGACTCCAAATAGCGCATTGCAAGCGTACTTTTCTCACTATATTCGTTATATAGATAGCCACCAAGTAATGAGCCCCCCGCAAGCCCGATTGCAAATGAAATGTTGAGATAGCCCAAATATATCGAGCGGCGAGATTTAGTGCCAAGCGATGCCATATATTCAAGGTATCGCGGATTTGTAATCATTTCGCCCAAAGTATAAACGAGCATCCCAAGAACTGCCATTGAACCAATTTGAGTGGCTCCCGATACAAATAACCCAATGCTTGCAGTGCTAATACCAAACATAATTGCATATCGGAGTTTCACACCCGACATCAGCCACGAAACCGTTACAACTCCAAGCACTATAAAACTCGAATTAAGCGTATAAAGCCATTTAAAATCAATCATTGTTCCGAGCGATGTCTTCATTAACATATAATCAGGCAAATTTAATGCTTTTGCCACTTGCGAAGTATCAACCCAATCATATATAAAATTCGGTAGTGTTTCGTAGAATTGCATATATATTATTGCAAATCCACCCATAATAATCACAAAACTCAAAATCTGTGGTCGTAGTACACCAATTAAAATTTCCTTAACTGTTATTGAAGGCTCGTTTTTAATATCTTCATTTTCATCTTTTATGAAAAAAATTAATGGAAAAATAATTAATAACATTGAACCTGTGGCGATAAAGAAAACTTGCCATGAAATTGCTTCTAAATAATTTGATAGGGCAGGAGCAAAGAAAAATGCAACATTTATTAGCATAATATTTAATCCCCAGCCTATCGATGTGAATTTATCACGCATCGAATTGGAAATTAAGCCTTGCAAAGCCGGTTTGAAACTACCCAACCCGATTCCTACAAAAACAGCGGCAGTCATAACTCCGGCAAATTCGCGTTGAAAAGCAAATAAATAAAATCCAATTATTGCAAAAAATATTGAAATAAAAATCATGTTTTTTCTGCCAAATTTATCTGCCAAACCACCTGTCAGTACAGGAATTAAATTTTGCACTAAAGCCCATACGAAAAAAATCATACCTTTCGTAGTATGCTCCCAATGTAATCCGCCTGTAATATCTTTTTGAGAAATATATATAGCCATTTGCAGAACTAATGACGAATAAGCAAGTCGCTCAATCATTTGAATTAGATTAAGCAACCAAAATTCTTTGCTAAAACTGCTAATTTGAGTGAAAATATTTTGCATTGGCAATTATTTATTTAATTTCCAAAGGTCTAATTACTGATATTCCTGTAGCACTTTTGCTCTTTTTAAGATACTCGGAAATAGGCTCGTCAATAATTACTTTTTTCTGATTTGTAGAAGCATGGAATAAATGTACGTCACCATTTTCCGATTTGCTGATAATCCCGGTATGTGAATAATCCAAGCCTTTAATCGAAGTAACAATAGCGATAATATCTGCATTTTGTAATTCATTTTCAATTGATTTTACTTCATCTTTTGGAATAAAATAATGTTTGCGAGAGTTAATTTCATCTTCGAATTTCTTAATTATTTTAACTAATTTAGGATTATCTTTCAATGCTGCATATTTATCGGGATTTGAAGACATAAACCCGACTTTCGGTTCAAACTTTATACCTCCCAAAGACTTGGTTATATCCTTGACAACATTTTTTTGCACATTATCATATATCCAATCCGAAGTATAGTGCAATCTTGATTCATAGCCATCGAGAACGCCACCACGATAACGAACATATGTAACTTCGTTTACAAGGCTACTGATATCAAAATCCCCTTTTTTGAATGAACGTGCCATACAAAGCACAAGCTCATAAAATGTAATACAGTCAAGCCCTTCGAAATTGATTCTGCACATTTCTCCTCCGCTGCCTTCGAGTGTATTCCCAACGTATGGAGTGCCGATAAATTTATTTGCTATTTTGAACATCAATTCATTGAGTGGTAAATTGGTTTGTTTTTCAAATTCACCGGCTAAATTCCAGAGTTTTTCAACGCCTATAACAGAGTAATCATGATTAGCAAGCAAGGGCAAGTGATTGCCTACAAACAGTAACGTAGTCGCTCCCAATAATGATTTGACAAAATCTCTTCTTGTATTAATGTTATTCATTTATAATCAATTTTAATTGTTCATTCAATTTTTTAGCTTCCTTCCTGTCTAAAATAAGCTCAATATCGCTTTTTTTAATGACGAATTTGTCATCGGAATATAAAACTTTTATTTCATCTTTTGCTTTAGGAATCGCTTTCTTTACCACAGATGGAGGTGCGATGCCCTCATAAACGTAATCCGGTGGCAAATTGGGCATTGAAGCCTCAGCTTTGCAAAGTTCGTCGCATCTCTCGTTTTCGGCTTGCCCAGCGTGACCTTTGACCCATTCAAACTTTACGTTTCGCCCTTTGACAGCTTCGAGCAACTCTTTCCACAAGTCTTGATTGAGCACTTCCTTGTTGTCACTTTTCCGCCAACCCTTTTTAATCCATGCCTGAAGCCACTTCTTGTTGATTGCGTCGCAAATTAGCTTGGAATCAGTATGTATCGTTATGTAATACTTTGAGTCATTCTTCACCGCTTTCAGTGCTTCAATAGCTGCCTTAAGCTCCATCCGGTTGTTGGTCGTAAGCCGAAAGCCTCCACTGAGTTCTTTGCGGCGCTTATTGTGAATCAAAATTGCGGCATATCCACCCGGACCCGGATTGCCCAAACTCGACCCATCAGTATATATTATTATATTTTCCATATTTTCCTATGCGAACTTAAGAAATTTGTTTGTAATTTCGGCAATAAAGATTATATTAGTCTTGGGGGAATTTAATATTTTGAACATTCTTTTTTTAAATAGCATAAAGAGGAAAATATGGAAGTGATTGAAATTTATGGTTTCAAATTGAAAGAAAAGCAAAGAATCAAGTTGCCATTCTTTGAAACATCGGTTGCGGCTGGTGTACCGAATCCGATTGAAAGTGACAGTTGTGTCGAAATTGACCTCAACGAATATCTCGTTGACCATCCTGCATCTACTTTTTTCGCTAAAGTCCGTGGTTTGAACATGGTACAGCAAGGTATTCGTGATGGCGACATTTTAGTCGTGGATACATCAATCGAACCTGTGGACCAGAAAATTGTTCTTGTCACAATCAATGGTTCGTTGACAGTAAAGATTTTTCGCGAAATTGATGGCGAAATATTTCTCGAATCTCAAAATCGCCAGTTTTTGCCTTTAATGATGGAACCTTATATTGAGTTCAAAATCATTGGCGTTGTGACGAAAATCATACACTCTTTATAAGCAAAATATTTTTCAATTTTGATACTTCGATTGCCGAAGTAATTATGGTTTGTACGAATGAAAGTTAACAAAATAGTAGAATTGAAAACGCAGTACAGTTTTGAAGCGCCTGTTTTTGATGCACATGGCAAAGCAGGCACTTCACAATCTGCCGAATTGAAAAACAAGCTGGATTTGAACAGCTATTTGGCACCTTTCCCCGGGGAGACTTATTTAGTCAAGGTTTCCGGCGAGAGTATGATAAATGAAGGAATTTATGATGGCGATATTCTCGTTGTGAATAAAAGGGACCGACCTGTGGACGGAAAGGTGGTCATAGCCTCATTAAACGGTGAAATGGCTGTTAAAACCTACCGCGACATAGGCGGTGTAATTTACCTTTTCTCAGCGAACGATAAATTTTTACCGATTGAAATTAAACCATTTTGGGAATTTGAGATTCAGGGAGTCGTCAAGCACGTGATTCATGCTGTCTAATCGTTGATTACACTTCCGAATGCGTAGTCTCCGTGGACTGATTCGACCATAACTTTGACAAAACTTTTTGCTAAGTTTTCGTCACCTTCAAATTTGACTCGGACGTAGTTTTCCGACCAACTTTTCCATGTTCTCGTGCTTTTATCGTAGGATTCGGGGATTACTGTCGCAATTTTCCCGACTCTGCTTGCATAAAATGAGCGCTGCTTGGCTTGTGATAGATCACGGAGTAGATTAGTGCGTTCTTTTCGGATATGAACAGGAACGACTCCGTCGAAACTTGCAGCCGGAGTATTATCACGCTCGGAATAGGTAAAAACGTGAAAATAGCTCGCAGGAAGCTCGTCCAACAAATCATAAGTTTCGCGGAAATGCTCATCTGTTTCGCCCGGGAAGCCCACTATGACATCAATTCCGAGTCCGCAATTTGGGATATTTTCTTTGATTTTGTAAATCAAATCTTTGTAAAACGATGCTTTGTAGCGACGCTTCATTTTTTTCAGAATCTCCGACGAACCGCTTTGCAATGGAATATGAAAATGTGGACAAAATACGTCAGAAGCCGCAACAGCACGTAAAATTCTGTCATTGAGCAAATTCGGCTCAATTGACGAAATCCTAATTCTCAAATCCGGCTTCATCGAATCCATCAATTCCACTACGTCCGCAAATGTTTTGCCGTCCGGAGTGCTGTAATCCCCAAGATTTATCCCCGAAATCACAACTTCCTTATAGCCGGATGCCACAATTTTATTAATTTGCTCAGGTATCAGAGCGAATGGAATACTTCTCGAACTACCGCGCGCATAGGGAATCGTGCAGAAAGTGCAAAAATAATCGCATCCGTCCTGAAGCTTCAAAAATGCACGAGTTCGTAGCTCATTATCGGTTGTGAGTGCGACGTCGAAGGGCAAATCCTCGATACACGAAACGTTTACCTGAGTTTGCTCTTTGCCCATTAGTTGATGCACGAGCGAGGGCACGCGGAATTTCTCCCGTTGACCGAAAACTGCATCCACACCTTCGATTTGCGATACCTCTTCGGGCTTGAGTTGAGCATAGCATCCCATTACGCCCAAAAAAGCGTCCGGGGATTGTCGCTTGGCACGACGGATTATTTTTCGTGCTTCGACATCGGCATTATTAGTCACCGAACAGGTGTTTATCAAGATTATATCGGCAGTGGTGCCAAATTCGGTTAAGGAATAGCCCAACTGCTCAAACTTATCTTTGATAGCCGCTGTTTCGGCATAATTGACTTTGCAACCTAATGTATGTAACGCTACTTTCATTCAACTCATACTTATTCAATACAATTAAATGAAAACGTTTAACTTATGATTTTATTCCTTTTATCTCTGCACCATCACCTTAATTGTTTTGGCTTCGGTGCCGTGCTTGATTCGCATCAGATAGATGCCGGGCTCGACGCCGGAGCAATTCCAAATCACGTTTCCGCTGTAACTTGTGTGAGGCTCGATACGAATGCTCGATTCATCAGAAACTTTGTTGCCCAACACATCATAAACAGCAATGTCATAATTTTCTACATCGAAGCTCATATCCCAATAAACTAAAGTCCTGACTTCATGCGATGCCGGCATTGGGTAAGCCGGATAGCTATATAAATAGTTCATGTCCTCGGTTTGGTAATCTTCAACTGAGGCTGGGTTACTATTCAATTTTAAATTGTATAGCCCCATTGTTCGCTTTTCATCCATATAATATGCTATGAAAGTGCTGTCAAACTTTTGGAATTTCTTGAGTATTCTTCCGCCTTTAGGTAACAAGTAGTGATTCCATTTTGAGCGGTCAAAAATATCATCAGTGTAAAACAATGTATCTTCGATAGCTATATAATACACATTATCGTTAAAATCTATTGCGTTGCAATTTTCGTCGTAATTGGGACTTACTTTGTACTGATAGAAAGTCTCCACGCTCATATTTGTCGTATTAAATATGTCAAAAGTTACTATTGAATCATTTTTGTCATAGTTTACAAAACAAACAAGTTTTCCTGCTTGAGTATCTAAGTCTTTGTATTGAATAAATGTATTGTTTACGCTATATTTTTTAATTGCATCGAATGATTTACCGGAGTTCAATGTTTGCTTAATTTCATAATGATTATCGAGAGAATTATAACAGAAAAAAGTATAATTTGTGGTGTCAACATAATAGACATAATTAATTACATAATTTGAGTCAAATAATGTATAATAGCCATTAAAATTTTTATCCATTACACGCAAACCAATGTAAGCTTTATTTTGCCAAATTGAGTAAGCAGTTGAAATAAAATAATTATCTTTAATTTGTAGATTCGCAAAATTTTGAGTTGTACCATACTTTAAGTAAGGATGCTCTTTACTATCTACAAATATGCCACTTTTTCCATAATCAGGTGATATATATAGCCCTTGTGTGCCATCATCCTCATTATTTCGAGTAAATAAGTAAAGCAAATCTTCTTCAGGGTTATAGTATTTAAATACAAATCTATTATATTTACCAGACCTGCTAAAATCATATGTTGGTTGAAAAGTTATACCATTATCAGTTGTTTTATAAATATGCCCATAAAAGCTATTATTTGTTAATTGAATAAAATATAAATATGTGGAATCATTCACTCGTTCCGGCAATGAACTTGCATAAAAAAATGAATGAAATTTGCATAATGTATCGTTCATCTCCTTTGAAATAATTAATTTATTGTTTCCAACAGCTATTAATCTCTCCTTATGTATTATAAAATCATTTGGTTTAAATGAATATATAGTCTCACGAATCAAAGGGACACTTGTTATTAATTCTAAAGAATCAGGGTTAATAACCTTATGTAGCCGAAATGGACCGGCATATTTTCCGAATGTTGGATTGTCAGAATAAACTAAATTGTACCATTTACTATCCAAATATTTAAAATAACCGTAATATTTTGAAGAATAAACACGTTCAATACTCGCGAAGTCGCTTGTTGTATAGCCTGTATTCCCAATACGTGCATAAAATTTATTATCAATGATATCAACTTCATAAGTTGAAGTTATATTCGTACCAAATAGTTCAGAGAATGAAATTATATCTTGATTTTGCAAATCTTTATCAAATCTGATAAATCTCGATGAATCAATTGCAACTATTAATTGTTCATTATAATATGCAAGAGATTTTCTATATTCAAATTTGAAATGACTAAATAAAGTAGGAGAGAGAATATCAAATTCATTCTTAATCTTAATATCATTACCAATTGTCATGACCTTTTCTGGAGTTCTAATAAAATAACCATGTGGATATTGAATTACAGCTAAAATATTTGTTTGTATATCTCCAACAATTTCCCAGCTTAAAAATTTGTCTATTGATTTGGCAAATTGCCCTACACTATTTAGAGCAATTACCTCTTCGTCATTCCAAAATATTTTCAGAATTTGATGACTTTCAAATACACTTATTTGCTCCCAAATATTACCATTATCATAACTGATGAGCATTGACCCATGGTCACCCCATGCGATTACTGTGTCGCCTTTAGCTTCGATTCCGATGAAATTTATATTCAAAGGGCTTAATTCCACCTGACTTTTAGATTCGTTTTGAAATTGAATCAATAAAACAATGTATATTATTAATAACTTTTTCATAAAAATGTCCTTCAAAATAAATTCTGTATATATTACTTAAACACATGAAAATACGATTTGTTGCATTATGAACAAAAAATAATAAAACTACCGGCGAGTAAAAACTCGCCAGCAGTCTCTTACAAATTACTATTCACTTGGGTTACATAGAGTAGAATTAGGTATTGTAAAACATTCAGTTTCTTCAAATTCATTTTCGGGGTCTTTTACAGGTCCAGTTGGGCATTTACCAACAGAACCACTATATGATTGAAGAATTTTAATCGCTTGAGGTGGATTTGCGGTAGCATCCCAACAGTATCTCCATACTTCATCGCAAGTATTATCATTTTCAGGACATACCTTAAACCATATATTGCCCATAAATTTTTGCTTTACCCAACATAGGTTCTTAATAACTGTATATTCAATAATATTTTGTTGATTCTCGCAAGGAGCTATTTCGTTATTAACACATATAAATGTCTTAATGAATGAATACGAAGTAACAATTTTGTCAATTTCATTCGCTATATAAGTATCATCTGCACCATACGGGCATTCTGGATCCTTTTTTGTAAATGCAAGCACTTGTATTGCTCCAAAAGGGTGGATATAAGCACACATAAAGCAAATTTCAACTTCGTATTCGCAACCATTTACCCAAATATTATCAACAATTATTGACGAAAATGGTGATTCGCATTCTTTGCCAGGTTTGGCAGTTGTATTATTTGTGAAAGAAATCACAAGAAAAGGCAAAATAAATACTGTTAAAAGTATTATTCTTGATAAGTTATTCAAAGTTCTTATCATCATTTTAGACTCCATAATTTAAAAAATTGTTTAAATAAAGTGAATTAATTCATTATATCTCAACAAAATTTCGTACTTTTGTATGTTACTAGTTTGTCAGTAGCTATGCTACTAACATACGAAAATGCTGAGAAATAGGGATTCTTGCAGAAACTTTAGTTCTGAGTATTGAAGAAAAAGCCGAGTTTAAATCCCCGTGAAATGACTCGGCTTTTTCGTTTCGCAATTCCAAGCATCTCTGCCTCAATTTAGTGTTATTCATTTTCTTATGCAAATCTAATAAAAAATATAATACTAAGCAAGCAAAAAATAAATTATGAGCGATAATTAATATTTAGGCGACACTTTGTTCATAAATGAATAGAAATTGTGCCTATCTGTGTAGCTTGTTACTTAACAAATTATAATAAATAGGAATATTTAACTTATTGTTTTTTAATCGTGTTGTCAACGATTGAATTGCCTGAGTCTGTGATTTTGTCAGGCGGGGGAATGTTATAGATTTTACGTCCTTTGTAAATTTGCTCCTGCTCTTCGAGAGGAAATGCTGAAATCAGTCTGGCACGAATAACCGTAGGAGTCTCGCCGGATTGAACAGCTTCTACGCCGTCCAACATCATTTGCAGTAAGTTGATTTCATTATCGTGAATCGTCCGAAGCTTGTCACCCATAGGCAACCAGACTATGTTTGCCATCAAAATCCCCCACAAAGTAGCTATGAACGCAGTGCCAATGTGGCGAATCAAAATATTCGGGTCCGAGCCGACAGATGCGAAAGAGAGGATGAGTCCCATCACAGTCCCGATGATGCCCATAGTAGGGGAGTAGCCGCCCAATTTGTTGAAAAATCCGATATTGACCATGTGGCGTTCGGAAATATAATGGATTTCGTTGTTGGCTATTCGGTTGAAAGTGTCGGGAGTCGCACCGTCTATACATATTTCGAAGAATTTTTTCAGATACGGATGTTTTGCATTTTTCAATTTCCCTTCTAATGCCAATATCCCGTCGCGCCGTGCTATTGCTGCATATTGGATGATTTGCTCTAAAATTTCTTTGAAGTCATAAACGGGTGGATTGAAAGCGATTTTGAACAATCGGGGCAATCTTTTTATCATCGCAAAATCATGCCCGGCAATGCCTGCGGCTAAGGTCCCGACGATGACTATGGTCATACCCGGAATCAAGAACAGCATATCAGGGGTGCCACCTTCGAAGAAGAATGAACCCAATATCGCTGCTAAACCGAGCAGAATTCCAAATAAAGTGCTACCTTTCATAAAACTAATGTAATCATTCTATCTGAGAAAATCAAATAAAGAATTTCGCATTATCGAACTTCCCACTTGGAGCGAGTATCTCAACGCAATTTCTTCCATTTGCAAATTGACTGCGGTACGGGCTACATCAGTGTCTTCTTTGATTGAGCGATATTCTTTCAATCTAATTGTTTCCGAAGTAGTTTGGTCGGCTATTAATTCAAGTCTGTTGATTTTTGCACCATTCTCGCCATTTGCTTTGTCAATTTTTTCAGTATAGTCTGCTAATTTTTTTTGCAATATATTTAATTTATCAAAATCATCTGTATTAATATTATCGAATTCTTGACGTGGAGTGCCATCAGCCTTGAATGCCAAGAGATTATAAAGTTCGAGTATTGAATCGAATAATTCAAAATCTTCGCCAAAAATATCATCAGCTTTTGTATTAATTATTTCGGTTGTTTTGCCGTCTTTATTAATTATTCTATCTTTGAAATTTCCATGAAAAACGAGTTCCATTCCCGACGGGTTTTCAGCTGTTGGCGGTACTTTTTTTAATTCAAATGGTACTTTATTATTTTCGGGAGCATCAGCCATTGATTCAGGTGTAGTCTTAGTCCCCGAAAATAAATATTTCCCGTTGAAATCAACATTGCTTTGCTTCAGAATGTCTTCCATGATACCTTTTATAAAGACCGAGAGCGAATGTGCATTACCGGAATTACCTATTTGAGTGGCATCAATTGCTAATTCTCTGATTTTGCGGACATTATCGGAAATAAATTCTAAGCTTTCCTCGACAGCCCGTAATTCACTTAGAGAATCTTGAATAATATTATAATAATTATCATTTTGGGCAATTTTTGAGGAAAACATTTTTGCATCTACAAAATTAGACGGATTATCCGATAGCGACGTAATATCTTTTCCTGTGGAAAGTCTGATTTCTTCTTTGAATTTTCGGTTCTGAATTTCATCCAAATTTCGTTGATAAGGAATGAATGTTGATTTATGTGTAACGCGCATTTTTATCTCCCTAAATTAACTATAGTTGCAAGCAATTCATTCGTAACAGAAACTATACGAGAAGACGCTTCGAATGCTTTTTGATATTTTATCAAACTGATTGCCTCTTCGTCAAGGTTAACTCCCATAATAGATTCGCGTTGCGAATTTAATTGGTCGTTGATTAATCCCATTGTTTTGTAGCCGTTTTCAGCTTCGCGAGCTATTAATCCAATTTTACCCAAAAACCCATTGAAATATTCAATAGGATTAGCGTTATTGAAAAAATCCGGAGTTTGCGACAATCGAGCAATTGCTTGTGCAATAGACGAATTACCGGGTTCACCTGCACTATCGGAAAGCGGAATGTCTCGCGGGTTATTTTTTATATCATCGGAAATTCGAATATTAAATGCGTTTAATTCCAAATCAGTTGGGTCGAAAAATCGTCGCATAGGTGGGAGACCATCTGCATCATCCAAACCATAGCCGCCCATCATCATATCGTTCACTTTTTGGGCAAATACCCGGACGAAAGCATGAAAATCCTTAGCTTCCGAAAATTCATTTCCACTATACTTTTCATTCATTTTGACATTGAAAATCTGCAAGTTAGCATTGATTTCGCCACCTTGTGTGCTAATGTCAGTTTCGAGATTTTTAGCTTTGTCAAATTTGAACAATCTCACAGTTTGTTCGCCCGTCACATCGTTTACCACTATAGTAGCGCGGAGTTCTTTGCTACTTGTGGAAGTGACCAGATCAATCCCATTGATGAATACATTTACAGTCCCGTCGTCATTTTTTCCTACATTTATATCAACGTATTTGGATAATTCCTCAAGCAAATTTTCTCTTGTATCAATATATGTAAGAGCTGAATTTGCAGAATCAGTTCCACTTCCGGCTATTTGTTTGTTAATTTCTGTGATTTGAGTCGCCAAACGGTTGATTTCCGTTACGTTAGAATTAACCTTTGCCAATGCTTCGTTCCGCAAATCCTGCATTCCATATGCAATTCTGTTAATTCTGTCGGTCAAAGTCTGAGACTGGGTAGTCAAGTAACTACGTATAGAAATACTCTCGGGTTTGAGAGCCAATTCATCGAAAGTTTTGAAGAAATTGGTAATCAAATCAGCAACGCCATTGTCGCCGGGTTCAGCCAAAACTGTTTCGACACGTCTGTAAAAACTTGCTTGAGTGCCGTAATTGCTCAACCGTGCCATAGAGTTCCTAACTTCACGGTCGTAATATGATTCGCGGAAGGATTGTAATTTGTCATATAAAACACCGGTACCGAGATAGTTACCGTTGATTTTTAGCGGGTTTGTTTCCTTCAAAATTGCGGCACGACGCGAGTAGCCCGGAGTGTTGACATTAGCAATATTATTACTGGTTACGTCAAGCCCCAAGCGCTGGGCTAATAAAGCCCTTTTGCCAATTTCGAGGGAAGAAAAACTCATTAATTAAGGCTTCCGCTGTTTACCATTAAATTTTCAGTAATATTGTCAATTTTGCTTATAACTTCGGAATAATCGGTATATTTGATTTTTTGCAGTAATTCAAGATAGTCCTTACATTCCTGCAAATTTCCGACAATTTCGATAAAACCACGAATCTTGGCGATTTTAGTCTCTTTTTCAAAACTCAAAGCCATTTGTTCGGGTAGTACTTCAATTATTTTACCCATTCGCGATTGTAATTGGTACAACTCACAATCAGGCAAAGCAAAAATGATTGATTCAATTTGTTGCTTCAATTCGTATGCTTTTTCAATCATACTCCTGTTTAAACCTTGACCTACACTCATCTCCATATCCAAAATAAATTTTAAACTCTAACATTACATACATTATTTGTGCCATTTGTGAGTATTTCAATCATTTCCTTTACGGAATGTCTTGCACGGTTGGTCAACACACGGTTACTTGTGTTGATTAAATGTAATTCAGACATCAGTAAGTTCATGCTTTCTTTCAGATTATTTATTTCGGTTTCTTCGTTCTTGTTGCATAATTTAGCCAATTCGCTCAACTTAACTTGGGTAGCTTTCTGTTTGGTTATTTTTAGCCAATTGGCGATAATCGTCAAACGGTTGTCTTCGGCTTTTCGCAAATTACCCGAAATTTCTTCTTGGAGAGAAGTTATATCTCCGATGTCTTCGAGTTTCATTTTGATTAAGGCATTTTGCTGTCTTTCAGCAAGATTGAACAAATCCTTAAGAAGTTGTTCTTCATATTTTAGATATGTGATTAATTTGGATAGCATATTTGTAGCCTAAAATTGATTTAAGTATTTATTCACTTTTCTTACGTAATTTTCAGTTTCCTTGAAAGGAGGTATGCCATTGTATTTTTCTACATTTCCGGGACCGGCATTGTATGCAGCCAAAGCAAGATTTGTATCATTATTAAATTTGTCTAACATTTGGCGTAAATATCGTGCTCCACCCATGATATTTTCTTCGGGGTCAAAAGAATTCGTGACTCCCAAATCCCGCGCTGTTCCGTCCATCAGTTGCATTAGGCCTTTTGCACCTGCAATTGATTTCGCATTTACTTGTCCTGCAGATTCGGCTGTGATGACTGATTTAATCAAGGTTTTATCGAGATTGTATTTATCTGAAGCTTGACTGATAATATCGTCGAATTGATTTAATCTTTGTTTGACGCGGTCGAAAAAAGTGCCACCAATTTCATTATTTGTCTCAACTACTTTAGAATTAATTGGCTTACTTGAATTAGTTGTAATGATTTGCAAGGGTTCCGTCGGAATTGTTTTTTCAATAATATTTTTAGTTGGAATTTCTTCGTTTGTAAAAAATTTATAAACTTGTTCGGCTATCCCAATTCCCTTACCTGTTGAAGAGATTTTATCAGTCAGCATCAAATATGAATAATCCATCAAAATATCACTGCCAAAACCTTCGTCGCTTTCGTCATCAAGTTGTGCATTCCGAATTTCTTTAAACATCATATTCATAAATATTGCTTCAAATCCACGAGCAGCTTTTTCAAGACCAAGTTTGTCAGATTCTGACAAATTAATTTTTGCCGTAGAACGTACTCGATTTTTCAAATCATTAATTTGACTTTCGTAAATCTTGCTTGGGTCAGGTTTTTCGATATTTAATTTATAATTATCCATTTTATTGAATTATTAATTCTCCTTGCAGTGAACCAGATTCTTTAAGAGCCTGAAAAATAGAAATTAAATCGCGAGGATTAACTTGTAATAGATTTAGAGCATTAGCGATGTCTTGCACCGTTGGACCTTGGACGACTAAAGTACGTGATTCACGAAGTTCCTCACGAGTTGTAATTTCGGCTGTTTCGGCTATTTGTGGCGGTCTGATAGTAAATGGTGCAGGTTGTGGAACTAATACTTGCTTTTGAATTGATATTTCAAGACCTGCATGAGCAATCACTGCGGGCAATAATTCAACATTTCCACCGACAACAACTGTGCCCGTTCTTTCATTTATGACAACTCTTGCTATTGGGTCGCTAATTACATTAATTACTTCAATTTGTGCAATTAATTCCATTGCTTGATTGTTATTTATTCCTGCAGGTAAAGTAACTTCTACTGTACCTGCATCAAATATTTGTGCAGAATTAGTAAGCCCTGCAACAGAATTAACAGCTTGAGATATTCGCGACGCAGTTGTAAAATCAGGCTCTCTTAAACTAATTCTTATTTTATTATCAATAATGATTTCACGATTAAAACTAATTTCCAGAAATAATCCGTTTGGTACACGTCCTGTCGTTGAAATATTTTTTCCTAATTTTGAACCCAGTGCATTAAAATCGTAACCACCTACCGAAAGAGAACCTTGAGCCATCCCGACAATTGTACCGTCAGCAGTAGATAGGGGAGTCATAAGCAAAACACCACCTTGCAAAGAATTTGCATCCCCAATAGAAGATACAATTACATCAACCTTGCTGCCTGCTTTCATAAAAGCAGGGATAGTTGCAGTTACCATAACAGCTGCCACATTTCTAATTCTTGGATTTCTCTCGGGAACAGTCAAACCGAAGCGTTTCAACATATTTGAAACAGATTGCACAGTATATGTAGTTTGTTGATTATCGCCGCTTTGGTTCAATCCCGATACTAATCCATAACCAACTACTTGGACACCGCTCACACCTTCGATTACTGCAATATCTTTTATCCGAGCACCAAATAAATCCGATGCAATCAAAAAGAAAATTATTAATATTATATTTATTTTATACATATTTAATTTAAAATAAAAGTCTTAAAAATTTTGTTAAAAGCCCCGGTTCTTGAATTTCAGAAACACTACCATCACCTTCAATTAATAAAGTTAGTTCGAGTATTGAATATGAAAAAACCGAATTATCCGGCCGTACATCAACCGGACGAACAATGCCCTTGATTACAACTGTTTGCGTTTCGCCATTGACTTTTGTTGTACGAGTTCCCTCTATTCGCAAATTGCCGTTCTCGACTACTTCGACCACTTTGGCACTCAATCGTGACCTGATTTTTTCATTACGTGAAGTTTGCCCACGTCCTTGATGTCCTGTTCCTGTTCCTAAAGAACCGCCCATTGTATTATTTCCCGAACCTGTGTTATATCCTAAATTTGCATCTACACTCGTGGAACGGTTGCTTTGCGTGTTTGCTGAATTATCTGCCTGAGTATCTTCGATAATCAAAACCATAATCGCGTCACCTTCACGGAATGCTTTTACATCCGAAAATAATGAGCGAGAACTGTTTTGAATAAATTGACTATAAGCATTCAAATTGAACGCAAATAAAATAATAATAAAAAATAATATTCTTTTCATTTTCATCACCTTTTTGATAAATTGTTAGCATCTAAATATACGTTTCCGTCATCGCCTACAATTCCTGTTAATGTACCACCACTATCTCGTTTTATTCTAATCTGTTGTCCAGCAATTCCATCTTGTAACGCCGTTCCCATTGTTCTTATTCTAACTGCACCCGAATTCACTATTATACTGACTTTTTCGCTTCTTTTAATAATTGTTTCGGCTGCCAATAATGTACTATTCACTATTGTACCTTTTGAGATATTTCTCGAAGCTTGTTTGCCAATTAATTGTTTAATATCTGTAATATTATTCGAACAATTATTATCCGATATTATTTTTTTATATGTAAAATCAGATTCTAAAAAAGTTTGCCCCACGGGAATCGTTTGAGCCGCAACTAAAACATTTATTTCATATTTAATTCGAACGGAATAATCTATAAACTTTACAATTCTATCTTCATTTCTAAATTTAATCATAACACGATTCAAACCACAATCCTGGATATCCGCATCCAATTCTGCATGTATTCCGGATTCGGGAAAGGAAATATCACTAATGTTTTGTAGTATTTCTACTTCTGCAATTCCGGTATTGGATTTCATAATATGATTAATAATTGCCTCTTTCAATCTTTCAGCCGAAAAACTTGATTGCGAGTATGACATTATACTCGTTGCAATAATTAGTAATATTATATATATACTTCTTATCATTTTATCTCTTCAAATTAACTGCTGTTGCAAGTATTTCATCGGCTGTACGAACAGATTTTGAATTCAATTCATAAGCTCTTTGAGCATTTATCATATTAACCATTTCTTCGACAATGTCCACATTCGATGCTTCAAGATGAGATTGGATTATTTCACCTGTATTTATTGATGCCGGTTGTTCAAAAATTGCAGCGCCAGACGCCGGAGTTTCAGCATAAAGATTATTGCCCATCGAACGTAAACCACCCGGATTAATAAAGCGGGCGAGCTCTAATTGTCCCAAAACTTGTTCATCAGTGGCGCCTTCAAGCAGCATACTCACAACTCCATCGCGTGAAATCAAAATCTCGAGTGCATCATTCGGAATCGAAAAGCCCGGCTCCAACAGATAGCCTTGGCTTGTCGTTATTTCCCCGTTGCGATTGAGTTGGAAAGAACCGTCGCGTGTAAAACTATATGTACTGTCGGGCTTGCGAATGATGAAAAAGCCCTCGCCACTTATAGCCAAATCGAGTGGATTATTTGTCTGTGAAATATCGCCTTGTCTGAAAATCTTTTTTGTTGATACAAGTTCGGTACCTGAGCCAATTTGGACCTCATTTAGTGGCTCAACACCTGAACGAGCAACATTACCCGCAGGTCTGAGCGTTTCGTATAATAAATCTTGAAATTCAGGTCTAACTTTTTTGTAGCCTGTTGTGTTGACATTCGATAAGTTGTTCGATATGATTTCAACATATCTCTGTTGGGCTGTCAAGCCTGTTGCTGCTGTCCTTAAAGTTTTATCCATTATTTATCCTTTTTTTTTATTTTCAAATTTTAATAAAATCTGCTCATAGCGATAGATTTTTCAAGGGTGCTGTCGTTCGTTTGAATCACTTTGCTTCCTGCTTCAAAAGCACGTTGCAATTCAATCATCTTCACCATTTCTTGCACTATATTGACATTTGAGTTTTCGAGCCATCCTTGTCGGATAAAAAATTCGCCATCTTCGAGTTTTAGTCCGTCTGATTCCCAAGTAGCAATGAAATCTTGATTTGAAATTCTTTGCAAAGTTTTTGTATCATCGGGCATCATCAAAAGTATTTTTCCAACTTCATATTCGTTGAAGAAGATTTCGCCTGTTTCGGAAATTCTTAAATTCGTATTTCGCGAATCGTTCGAAATTTGTGGGTTTGACATGAATTCTTTGTTTATGGAAATAACACCATTTTCGCCCATCAATTTTTTGCCGTCATGGGTGATGATTTCTCCGGTTTCCGAAAGAGTAAAACTTCCGGCTCTTGTCAGAAATTCTTTGCCTTCGACATCTTGAACCACGAAAAATCCCTTACCTTCAATCGCAATATCCAATGGATTGTGAGTTTGTTCCATAGCACCGTTTGAGAAATCGTAATAGGAGCCGACAGGTGGGTCGTTCTGTTCTATATCGCCTTTGACGTTAAAGAAATTAGCTCGAGCGTCAAGCAAATTTCGCTCGAACACCTCAGCTCTTTTGAAACCGGTTGTCGAAGCATTTGCCAAGTTATTGGCACTTACTTCTAATCTTGTTTGGCTATTCATCATCCCTAATGAAGCCGTAAATAATTCTTTTAGCATCCATGCTCCAAATTTTTATATAAACTAATCAAGCCTTGTGCCAATTCAATTACTTCATTGCTCAAAATAGTTAGGAAGTGTAGTAAAGCGGATTTGAAGTGCTATATAAATTGTCAACACATTTTATTGTTTAGAAACATATATAAAAAATCATGATGAATATTCACCATTGGATAATATTGTCATAAGCTCAAAACTTGATGAGATTTTTGATATTTTGGAGCAAATATTCTTTAGTAAGGCGGGGATACTGTTAATCTGTAATTTTATTCAAAAAATGGAACCATGATTTGTAGTAAGTGATATTATTCTCCAAACCTTTGATATCATGCCCCTGACCTTCGAAAAGCACTAATTCAAAATCTTTGCCGTATTTTTTCAAACTGTCTGCCATCCAAATACTTCCCTCCAATGGTACTCGGTTGTCATTTGTGCCATGCGTCAAAAGTAATTTACCTCGTAACAAATTAGCGTGATATAGCGGTGACCTCTCCTTAAGCTTTTCTTCCTCTGTTGCAGGGTCGCCTGCTTCGAGGAGAACCCAATCAGGTATATTGCATGTTTGATAGAAATGAATAATGTCTGAAAATCCGGCATCACACAATCCAAATCCCCAATCGAAATTTGTCTTGTAACCATTTACTTCACCGGGAAAAGTTAAAAGTCTTAAGACTGCATAACCACCATGAGAACCACCGAATGTACCTATCCTATTTGGCGGAATTCCCATCTTTTCATTTACATATTTTGCGGCATAGATGATATCCAAAATTTCATTTCCACCCAAATCTTTATCATTCATCGCTTTGAAATCAAAACCCCATCCGTCAGAACCTCTCGGTGCAGGACTTAAAACTGTTATGCCAGCTTCGGCAAGTAGATGATTCCTGAAATTAAAATTGTTATAGCCACCATAAAAAGATTGAATCAATACGATTTGCTTGTCTTTGGGCAATGGATTTTTCGGTTTGTATAAATATGCATGAATCATTCTTTGCTTGCCAGTTTTTTCATCAATATCAAAAGTTGGGTAGTCAATTTTTTCTATATCAGCGTGGTAAATTTTTGATTTTAATTCATTTGGCAAATCGTATTTTACATCAAACTCAAATTTATTGTCTTTTATAGTTATTTCGGACATGATAAACTTTGTGTTCGCCGAAGAACCTGTTGACATAATTTTATTCCCTTTGGAATCAATAATAACATAATTGACGTCAATTACTTGTTTGTACAAAATTTGACCGTCATCAGGATTGATTAGCATGATGTTTGTGTTAATCGGATTTGAAGAAGTGAGTGCGATTAGTCTTTTGTTACCAACTTCGACAAGGTCATAAGACGACACATTTGCATCAAGTTTTGTCAACTGCATAGTTTCGTTTGTCAGAATATTATACTTGAAAACATTATTTATGTCCGCTTCGTTTGAAGAATATAGGAATTCATTGTCATTAAGCCATTTTGGAAATATTGCCGGAGTTTTACGTTTCAACGTTTCATCTGTAATAATTTTTGTTGTTCGATTTTCCAAATCTAACAATAATAGATTGCCATATGCACGGTCTCTATTTTTACTGGCTGTTACTATGATGTATTTTCCGTCTCGACTCTGCAAAGGTTTTCCCCAAGTAAAAGACATATTAGGATTATCCCTAAAAAGTATTACCTCCTTGCCGGACTTCAAATCAAGTATTCTAACTTCGCCCAACCTATCATCTTTTGTTCCGAGTCTTGCAATATAGATAATTTTATCCTTATTCGTACTGAAATTATAACCAAAAATATATGGAACGTCAGTTAATTTTTCAACCTTACCTGTTTTAATACTCATCCTATATATATTCAGAACTTCATCGTTACGTTCGTCCCCGTTCCAATAAAAACATGAATCAAAATGGTTATAACTCAAATCAAAAACATTGCGTTTGGAAAAATCAATTTCAGATACTGCTTTGCCGGACCATAAATCAACTCTATCATTTATGTCTAGATATAGTAATTGCTGAGTATTTCCTTCTTTAAAATAGTACATTATGCCTGATATGTAATCAACTTTGATTGCTCCAAAAGGGAAACCTTCTAAATACGGAGTAAGGTCAATAATTCTATCTTTGAAATAGATAAGATTTTCGTTCTTAATTTCAGGGTCACTTTCATGTCGTTCGCAAGAAACTATACACGACATAAGTATCAAAATCGTCACTAAATATGATTTTTTCATTTTTATTTAATTGCAATCAACATAATGACAAATTTAAACAAAATTGGTTAATTAATAAATGAAAAATACTGTAATTGTGTGATTATTACATATAATAAATTTTCAGATATGCTAAATTTACTTTTAGTTGGACTTGGTGGTTTTATCGGGGCGATTTCAAGGTATTTGATAGGTTCTTATTTTGAGGGACATTCAGAATTCTTATCCTTTCCGATTGGTATTTTAATTGTCAATCTCGTTGGATGTCTTATTATTGGTATGTTGGCAGGTGTGGCAGAAAGTACGACTCTAATTTCCGAAGAAATCAAATTAATGCTTTTTGTAGGTTTGTTAGGTAGTTTCACTACTTTTTCAACATTTTCGCATGACACTATGAATTTTATTACTAATGGCTTATTGATTCATGCAATGTTGAATGTTTTGTTATCTGTTGTTATAGGTATATTTGCAGTTGCAGTAGGTTTCAAATCTATGGATTTAATTTTTAACTGATTTAGGTGAGCAAAATGAGCGAGTTAATAGAAAAATTGAATAGATTAAAGAAAGAACGAAATGCCGTAATTTTAGCGCATTACTACCAAAATGCCGAAATTCAGGATGTTGCTGACTTCATGGGTGATTCACTTGCTTTGGCACAAGAAGCAAAGAAGATTTCAGCTGATGTCATCTTGTTTTGTGGTGTGCATTTTATGGCAGAAACAGCTAAAATTTTGAATCCAACTAAAACTGTTCTCGTGCCGGATATGGATGCAGGATGCTCTCTCGCAGATAGTGCACCTCCGGAATTATTCCGTAAATGGGTTGATGAACACCATGACCATGTGGTGATTTCGTATATTAATTGTTCTGCCGATGTCAAAGCAATGTCTGATATTATTTGCACCTCATCTAATGCTCACAAAATCGTAAATTCTGTACCGCTCGATACACCGATTTGCTTTGCACCGGATAAATATCTCGGAAGTTATCTTGCTAAAAAATTAGGTCGTGATATGGTTCTTTGGAATGGCTCATGCCAAGTACATGAAATTTTCTCTGAATCTGAAGTCATCAATTTGATGCATCAATTCCCTGATGCTGCCGTTTTAGCTCACCCTGAGTGCCCTGAAAATATTCTGGATTATGCTGATTTTATTGGCTCAACAACAGCAATAATAAAAGAAGCTACCACTTCGGCTAAAAATGACATAATTGTTTTAACCGAATCCGGGATAATACATCAACTTAAAAAAATAGCACCTCACAAGAATTATATACCTGTACCAAGTTTGGAAGGTTGCGCATGCAACGAGTGCCCGTATATGAAATTGAATACGATTGCGAAAATGGTTTCTGCTCTCGAAACATTGCAACCGGAGATAATTATGGACGAATCGCTACGATTGCGTACCTTGCGTCCACTTGAAAGAATGTTGGAACTAAGTTAAAATAATATGCTTGAATACCCACAATACAAGACCTTGCCGAAATCATACGTGGAAAATAAAATTCGCGAATTCATTGCCGAGGATGTTCCTGATGGCGATATTACCACCATTTCGACTGTTCCGAGTGCTCAAAGAATCAATGCTTATATTGCTACAAAATCAGACATCGTTTTCGCAGGAACTGAAATATTAAAGCATATGTTTTCTGAGTCATACGGGCTTGAACTTAAAGTCAATGACGGAGATAGAATTAGTGCAGGCACTGTGATTGCAAGAATCGAAGGTTTGGCTCGAGAAATTTTGATTTACGAGCGCATTATATTAAATTTGCTCCAGCGTTTGTGTGGAATAGCTACCGATACGGCAAAATACGCTGATTTGGCAAAGCCATACGGAGTTAAAATTTTAGATACCAGAAAGACTACGCCCGGATTGCGACTGTTTGAAAAATATGCTGTGACTTGTGGCGGTGGATATAACCATAGACTTAATTTATCGGAAGGGATTTTAATCAAAGACAATCACATTTCCGCAGCACAATCGGTTACAAATGCTTTGAATATGGCAAGAAACACTGCTGCGGGAAAGCCCATTGAGCTTGAAGTCGATACAATCGAACAAATTAACGAAGCATTACTTAATCCACCCGATGGATTTTTGTTAGATAATATGAATAGAGAAACGACTATTCAAGCAGTTAGAATTATCCGAAATCATCCTAAGGGCAATGATATATTTATCGAATCATCAGGTGGTATCAATCTCACAAACATTGAAAATTATTTCACAACCGGAATCAATGCAATATCAATCGGGGCTCTGACTCATAGTGCCAAAGCCGTTGATATTCATATGGAATTTGATTAGTCTTAATGAAATTTTATTTTCAACATCGAAAAGTCATCGTCTAAAATTTCCTTGCTACCAAGAATTTTTACTTTGTTGAGCAATCCGTCTATTTCATCGGCATTATCGTTCTTGGTTTCATTGATAAAATCTGCCATTTCGTCAAGCTCCCAAATTGAGCCGTCAAGAAGTTCGATTTCATATACTCCATCGGAATATACGTAGAGAAGTGAATCTTCCGGAACATTCACTTTGGTTGCGTTAAAAGGGAAATCCGGTAAACCACCGATTATAAAATTATCATTCATCAGCTTATTCATATTGCCTTGCTTATCAATCAATAGGGCAGGAGGATGTCCGGCACTTATATAGCTAATTGTTCTATCGGCTTTGTTATAAACTCCATACCAAATTGTGAAATAGAGTCCGTTATGGTCTGACATCTGGAAAGCTTTATTTAAAGCTATTGCCACTACTGCCGGGTCATGAAAATTGAGCGTTGACAAGGCATTGCTTTTCAAGAAATTCATAGCCGAAACTGATAATAATGCAGGACCTACGCCATGCCCGCAAACATCAAGCAAGTATATGGCAAAATGGTTGTCGTCCAACCAATGATAGCCGAATGAATCTCCACCTAATTGAGCAGAAGGGATAAATCTCCAAAATGTCGAAATACCGTCTTTACTGATTGCTTCAGGAAGCATAGAAATCACATATTCGCCCGCTTTACTCAATTCTGAAGCTAAAGCTTTTTGACTTTTTTCCAATGATTCGTAGGCTTCGTTCCTTTGCAATAGATTTATATATGCTTTGGAATGATAGCGGATACGAGCTAACAATTCAATTTTATCAGGCAATTTTACTATATAATCGTTTGCACCTGCTTCAAACATCTCAGCCTTGGTTGTAGCTTCTTCTTTAGACGATAAAACAATAATTGGCACATCTTTCAATTCCTGCGATGCACGATAGAATTTTACCAATGTCAAACCATCAATATCAGGCATTATCAAATCTTGTAAAATCAATGTTGGCTTGATTTCCTTCGCCGTTGGTAGGGCGATGGCAGGGTCTTGACAGAAGTGATACTCGATATCATCAAATTGCGATAACATTCGTCTCACTTGCTCGCCAACTATTAATTGGTCATCAACCAATAGTACTTTGATTTTATATTCTTTAGGTGTTAATTTTAGTGGGTTGTCATTTTGCATGTTTTATCCTTATATTATATAATTGTTCTCTTTATTTTGTCAGCAATTTCAACCGGATTTAAAATTTCCATTGATGCACCTAATTCGGCAGCAACTTTCGGCATTCCAAAAACAACCGAACTTGCCTCATCTTGAGCGATTGTCAGCCAACCGGCTTTTTTCAATTTTAGCAAACCTTTGGCTCCATCATTGCCCATTCCGGTTAAAACTATTGCAATTCCCGTTCCAATCCAATTATCTTTGATGGACTCAAAAAAACGGTCAACTGAGGGTCTGTAATGGTAATTTATCGGCTCGGGCGTGTATTCGAAATATCCCAATGGGTCAATAATCAAATGGTCGTTAGTTCCTGCAATGTAAACGCGCCCATTGATTGGCTTTGTTTTAGCTACGGCGATTTCGACAGGCAATTCTGAATATTTATTCAGCCATTCGGCTAAACCGTCAGCAAATTTGCTGTCCACATGTTGAACGATAACGATTGCTGCGTTTAAGTTTGCAGGCAAATTAGATAAAATCCCTGTCAATGCTTTCGGGCCACCTGTTGATGAACCGATAGCCACCATATTCACTTTATTACCTGAATAGATTGCACTTTGCTTTTTCTCGAATTGCGAGGTATAGCTAATTAATTTTCTAATCGTGCTGATTTTTTTGACTAAATTATCTTCACCAATCAGATTACCTGCTTCATCCAATACAGGAGTTTCAACAACATCTAAAGCACCGTAACCCATCGCATCGAATACTTTAGTGCGATTAATATTCAGCGAGGTAGTCACAATCATAATCGAACATGGATTGCTTTCCATGATGATTTTTGTTGCTGTAGCGCCATCCATCACCGGCATCATAAGATTCATCAGAATCAAATCCGGCTTGTCGGCATTAAGTTTTTCGATTGCTTCGGCTCCATTGGTGGCAGTCCAAGCAATTTCAGTCGCTTCAATGGATTTTATAACTTTTCGGAGTATTTCTATTTCAATCAATAAGTCATTGACAATGGCTATTCTCATTTCTTAAGGTGTCCCTATCAAATCGTAAACGGCATTAAGTAAAGTGTTATCATGAAAGCTGCTTTTGGTCAAATAATATGAAGCTCCGGCAGAAAGTCCGGCTTTTTTGTCGTCTTCTCGGTCTTTGTATGATACAATCATAATCGGCAAATCGCGATATTTTATATCATTTTTGATTCGTTTGACCATTTCGATTCCATTCATCCGAGGCATGTCTATATCCGAAATTACCAAGTCGAAATTATCACGATGCAAAGTATTCCAACCATCAATGCCATCAACGGCAACAGTCACTTTAAATCCTTTGTTCTCGAGAAGTTTGCGCTCAACTTCACGAACTGTTATCGAATCATCTACCACGAGAATGTGCTTTAGTTTTTTGTCGCCTTTTTGGAGATTGATATCGGCTTTTTCCAATTTCCCGGATTTGATAATTACATCTATTGACCTGACTAAATCATCAACATCCGTAATCAAAACAGGAGTTCCGTCCTCTAAGATTGCTCCTGAGCTGATGTTTTGGATTCGCCCTAACTTCTTGTTAATTGGAATAACCACCAAGTCTGTCTGACTGATAAATCTATCCACTGACATCCCGAATTTGCTCAATCTATCGCTCACAACGACAATTGGATATTTAATCCTTTCGCTTTTGACTCTTTGAATTCCGAAAATTTGCGCAGCATCAACAATGCCGATGTTTTCGCCTTCAAGTTCGCAATAATAATGATTTTCGGCTTTTTTCAATTCTGAAGTCGAAAGATGCACTATTCGTTCAATTCGTGAAAGTGGAATAGCATAAGGTTCGCCTGCAATTTCGACTAATAATGACCTCAAAACCGACAATGTTAATGGCAATTGTAGTTGAAAAATTGTACCTTTGTTTGGCTCCGAATCAACTCGAATCATACCGCCAACTTCATGCACCATCGAAAACACTACATCGAGCCCGACACCGCGTCCTGAAATTTCAGTAACTTCAGTTGCGGTTGAAAATCCGGGCAAAAACAAGAAGTCGAATAATTCGGCTTTTGTCATGAATTGAGCCATTTCGGCAGTCGTAAATCCCTTGTCAACAATTTTTTTGCGGATATACTCGGTGTCCATGCCTTTGCCGTCATCCTCGATAAAGACCATCAACATACCGGATAAGTGCCTTGCCTCAAGTGTAATTGTCCCGGTTTCATTTTTAGATTTCGATGCTCTTTCGTCCGGCATTTCAATACCATGGTCTATTGCATTTCGGATAAGGTGATTGAGCGGAGCTTCGAGCTTTTCGAGAATATCGCGGTCAACTCTGGTGCTTTCGCCTCGAATTTTAAATTCTACTTTTTTACCCAATTTTTTGGAAATGTCCCGAACAAGTCGCGGAAATCCTGCAAGTCCCTCGGAAAAAGGCTTCATCCGTGTATCAATTGCTTCGTTATAAAGCCTATCTGTAAGAATTTCTAATCGGCGAGAAAATTGGTCGAAATCATCAATATAATCTCGCAATTCACTCAATAACATATCCATTTTTTTTGATGCATCACGAAAATTTTCGTTAATCTCATCGGAAATATTGTAGGGTTGAAGTTCTTGATAGATTGATTCCTTCAGCGTATTCAACTCAATAATTCCGTTTTTCAATATTTGAAGCTCATTTCCGAATGGGCGGAGCAATTTTGTTTGCACTAAAATTTCACCTGTCAGACCAAGTATTTTGTTCAATCTGTCAGACAAAACCCTAACAAATCTATCATCAGTCTTTTTGGCATTTGATTCAATTTGTTCATCCTTCGCGATGGCTGATTCAATTTCTTCGCTTGGTGTTTGAACGACTTCGATGCTTTTCTTTTCGACTATTTCGATTGGAACTTTTGGTTCATGTTTATTTGAACCATTTGTTGAAGCGTTGCTTTCATGTGCTTTCTGAGAACCGTTTGTTTTGGGTTTTTCATCTCCAAATTCCTTTATGGGTAACGCATTCAAACTATCAATCAAGCTTTTGATTTTGTTAGTCGAATTACTCAAGACGTCAGGAATTTCTGCAATTTCATGATTAAGAAGAGAAGTATAAAAATCGTTACATTCCAAAAGGACTTCAATATCGGTCGAATCAATCACACGCTTCTTTTTCATAACGGCATCAAGAATGTCTTCCATCGAATGTGCCAAATCTACAGCTTTGTCTAAACCGACAATTCGTGCGGCTCCTTTGATTGAGTGTGCTGCTCGCATCAGCGGTTCTACATTTTGAGGTGAACTGTTCTTTTCGAGATTGATTAATCCAATTTCCAATGTTTTGGTATGGGATTCCAACTCAAGCCGGAACAAATCCAGCATTTCCATGTCTATTTCATTTGACATTTGTCATCACCATTTCAATTTTGAATTTATCATATCGAATAATCTGTTTGTATCAATAATACTGACGGTTCTATCTCCAATTTCAAAAGTATTTGATGTCAAAGTTGTTTCCGATTTTGTGATTGTTGCGGGTGCTTTGGTGTAATTCTGAGTATCAGATTTGAAAACGCCATAATGTTCGTCAACCGGAATCACATACGTTTCATCTGAGCTTTCTAAAACAAGCAGTGATTTGTATTTTTTAGCATCACCGTTTTCTAATGGTTTAACTCTATTCAAACTCAAAAACGCAGACAATGATATGCACATGAGCAATTCACCGTTAACGTTGGTCAAACCCAAAAGATAATCGTTTGTTCTCCCCGGTACATAATGAACAAACTTAGAATCAACGGCTTCCTTAAAACTAACAGTTTTTACAGCAAGCCATTCATCTGCAATCCTGAATACAATAAGTGATTCCTGCGAATCAGACTCGATTTCCTTGGGTGAACTGATTTGTTCAGTCCATTCATTTATCAATTCTTCGGGAATTTCACGCTTAAATAGCTTTCTTCCGCCTTCAGTATATACCGGGCAATTTTTGCAATGGTCATAACTTACAAGCAAATCACAGGAATTATCGCCGTAAATGCCAATTCTATTCCAGCACTTTGGTCCCTTGTCAAAAATGACTTTTTCTAAATTTGCCATAGTTATGAATTACTTAGTTTTACAAAAACGCGTTCAGCCCGTTCTCTATAAATATTTGCAAGTTCGTGTTCGCCACTACTTTCATAAATCAGGCTTGTATGAACCAATGATTCGTAATGGTCCGGCTTAAGATAAAGCACTTTATGAAAATAATCTTTTGCTTCTGTGATTTTACCTGAAGCATTACTTATAAGCCCCATCACGTATAAAGCCCTGAAGTCGCTATTATCACTACTTAGTAATTCATTACAAATATGTTCTGCATCTACGTATTCACCCTTATTTGCCAAATTGTTGAGTCTAATGTATAAATCATCTTTATTTTCTTTAAGAATTGGTTTATGTAGCTTTTCAGTTTTTTGAGCAGGCTTTAAACTTGATTTTTGAGGAGCTTTCTCATCTGCCTTAGCACTTGATTTTGTAAACAAAGTTCGCTCAGTAGCATTTGGCGTAATAATTTGTTTGCATGCGAAAGCCATATCATGCTGTACATGCTCGAAATGGTTGCGAGTAAAATATGCTGTTTCGGACAAACCAGCAAACAAAACACCATCTTTTCGGAGCAATCGGTTTATATTTTGGAGAACTGCATTCCGAGCTTCAATATTAAGATATATTAACAAATTTTTACAAAAAATATAATCAAATTTTGCTTCATTTGCTAAGAAATCGCTTTTTACAATATTAGCTTGTCTGAAATTAGGAATAGATTTTATTTTGCTGTCAATTGCGAAATTTTTATCATTCGTAAGCTCAAAGTATCTTGATTTGAAACCTTCGAAATCATTCCGAAATGAGCTTCTGCCATAAATTCCTTTTTTTGCTATATTCAGCGAAATAGGATTGATATCAACCGCTACAATTTCAAAATCATTTATATTGAATCCAAGGTCTATCAATAACATAGATATTGAATAGGGTTCTTCGCCGGTCGAGCTTGGAGCAGAAAGTATCCGCAATTTATTAGTAGGGGAATATTTGAATCTTCGCGAAGATAGTTCATGTTTGAGAAATTTGAAACATTCTGAATCTCTGAAAAACCAAGTTTCTGCAACAGTGAGTTCATTGATTAAATCTTGAATTCTGTTGTTATCCGACATAAGATTGGCAAATTGCTTATTCTCCAATTCATCATGAGTGACGTGTTTGTTGATGGCACTTGCAACAGAAATGATACCAATTGAGTCGGTATCAATGCCCATCTCACTTTCTATATATTTAATTATTTCGCCAAAATCAGTCATAAATATAAAATCGTTTAAATAGGAATAAAATTATAAATAATTTTCGATTGTGCTAACTAACTTTTTCAAGTTGACTAAATGCACCAATTCAAAATCAATCAAAAAGACCTTGTCAATGAATGGGTGTGCTGTATAGCTATTTATTTTTTCTTCATGCAAATTAGAATCAAGACTAAATGTTTCCGATACAACTTCAGAAATTATTCCGAATTCGATTTCAGGAGTTTCCGTATCTCGCACTACAATAATTCTCGTGCTCAAATATATGTTAGCGTAATGTTGTTTCAGATAATATGCCAAATCGAACACCGGAATTAGCGAGCCACGGAAATTAATCAAACCCTTAAGATGTTCTGATGACTTTGGAATAGGAGTAATTCTGACAAAAGGTATTACTTCGACAACATTGTCTATATTGATGCAATAGTTAGCTTCATCAATTTTGAATGGCAATATCATCATAAAACTACCCTTTAATCGTGAATTTTTTCAACTCTTTGTTCAGTCCTACTACAGCCTGATTCAGTTGACCTGTAGCATTGTTAAATTCCGTTATCGAATCGCGTGTAAATTTTGCAGCATTATTCAATTCTTTCATAGATGAGTTGATTTCCTTTGAATTGCGAGATTGCTTAGTGGTCGAATCATATACGCTAGCGATTACTTCGGGTAATTGATTGGCACTCGAAATTAATTCGCCTAATGTGGAAATCAATTCCGATGCCTTATCTGTACCGCTTTTTGTCTGTTCTGTATATTTTATTATCGAATCAGAGCCTTCTTTTACAGCAATTTGCATCTCGGTAATCATATCTTCAATTTCTAGAGCTGCAATTGCAGTTTGGTCTGCTAATCTTCTAATTTCCCTTGCAACAACGGCAAATCCTGTTCCGTATGCACCGGCTCGTTCGGCTTCTATTGAGGCATTTAGAGATACTAGATTTGTCTGATTAGCCACTTTTGTAATTGTTGTGATTACCGAACTGATTTTTGTAGCTCTGGATTTGATGGTTTCAAGTTTTTCCGAAATATCAGCTGATGATTCGGTCAAAGATGACATATTTGTTTTCAATTGGTTCAAATTTTCGTACCCGTCTTCTGCAAATTCAGAAGTTTGCTTTGCCATTTTGTTCAAATAATCGGTCTGGACAGTCAAGTTTTCAGAAGTATCAGCAATTTCGTTACTCAATGAACTAACTTGATTTGTCAAAGCGGCTTGCTCGGCTACTATGGTTTCAATTTCTTTGGCTGATGAAGTTATATTTCCTGTTGAATCGAAAACTAAATCAGCAGAACTTTTAACCTGAGTTAGCAATGAACCTAAATTGATTGTCATTTGTCGAATCGCACGGAATAATTTTAAAATCTCATCTCGCACATTAGTTTTGTCTTCCAAATATTTTTTGAACATACCGCTTCTTTTGGGGTCGTTAATTTCATTTACAGCTGCTGATATATCACCTTTGGCAATTAACTCTGTGATTTCGGTTACAACTTTGATATGATAAGCTATTTGGAGAGAAATCATCACTACCATTACAATGGCTATTGATAGAGCTAATCCGGTAACCGCAAAGGCAATCTGCCTTCTTTCCTCAAAATATTCCAATCGCTGATTGAGCAATGTATTTAATTCATCATTCGTCGTATTCCAGAATTCCCAACTTGATTCGTTTACTTTGAGCACTAATTCCATAAATTCGTTCTTGTTTACCACACTAACAGCTTGGTCAGAGTATTGTTCGTTGTGTTTTAGCAAGAACTCAAAATCGCTGTCAAATTTTAGAAAATTTGGGCGTAACACATTTGTCAAATTTGCATTTGTTCCGTAATATTTGCTGTCATTTTGGATAGATGTATTCAAAGCTGACAGCAAATGCTCGATATCTGTGCTTAGAGATTGTGCTAAATAGCGTAAGTAGCCTGCATGTTCCGTATCAGGGTCAGTTAAAAATTCAGATGACGAGATTACATAATATGAAAAGCTTGTTTTGAATTTTGGCAATGATAGGAGAGTGATATCCGTCAAATAATAAGAATCGAGGTCAGGGTCAAGAATCAAACCTGATTCGTCACCAATAAATCTTGTTAATTGGTTTATCAAGCTAAATATTTTACTGTACGATTTTGAAGATTCGTTAAAATTAGCATTATTGCTAATATTGGTTAAATTTTTCCATTCTTCATTGATTGATTTTGGAGTAAAAGACTTGTGCAACTCGTCATTGAGCAGTTTGTAAGCAAGTTTATTGTTATTTGATTGCTCATGAATTAAATAATCTAATTTGTTAAGATTTTGGTCAATTTCATTTGAAAGTGAATCACGCCTTTTGTTAAGTAATTGCGAAATTTCAATATATCCATCGTCATATATAGCCTTTGATAACATACTGTGCTCAGTCAATTGACTCAAAGATTCAATAACCGGTTCTAATAGTATGTTCCCTGAGATTTCCATCTCTACTTTCTCGATGTTTGTATTGTAAGCAGAAAAGACAAAGAACATGAGCGATGCAATTGGCAAAATAAAAACAAGTGTGCTAATAAGCAATTTGACCCAGATTTTCAGATTTTTAAACATATCGCCATTTTCCTTATCAACTTATTTTAAATTTTGATACTTCACTTTGTAATCCTCTCACTGCATCGTTGAGATTTTCTGTTGCTCGCTTGAATTCAGTCAAAGAATCCTTCGTTTGGGTTGCTGTCATACTCAATTGAGACATAGCTTCACTGATTTGCTCTGCACTCTTAGATTGATTTTGTGTTCCTGTACTTACGTTTTCAAATTCGGGAATCAATTCTTTAACTCTTTCAATAATAGAATTCATTTGTTCGCCAATTTCGCCGATATTGCTCGTTCCGCGTTTTACTTCCTGTCCAAATTTATCCATTTCCATCACACCTGATGAAACCGAACTTTGCATTTCACTAACCATATACTCAATATCTTTAGTTGATACTGCTGTTTGGTCAGCCAATCTGCTAATTTCGCGAGCTACAACCGAAAAACCTTTACCGTATTCACCTGCTTTTTCGGCTTCTATCGAAGCATTCAATGATAGTAGATTTGTTTGCTCCGAAATTTTATTAATCGTGGTCACAACTGTCGAAATCTTATTAGCTTTATCATTGATTATGGAAAGCTTCGATGTGATTGAATTAGTTGCTTTAGCAAGGTCAAACATTGCTTGTTCCATCATTGTTAAGCTTGATTTGCCGTTTTCAGCCAAATCAGCAGTAACATTTGCGTTCGTACTAACTTTTATGATTTTGTTTGCCAACGTATATGAAGTTTGGGTTATTTCCTTGCTCGTTGCAGATACTTCTTTAGTAGATGCGGCTTGCTCGGCAACAGTTGCTTCAAGTTCACGAGCCGATGCCGCGATTTGAGTTGCCGATGTTGTCACTTGAATGCCCGAACGTTGTACTTGACCAATCAAGGAATCTAGATTGTTTATCATTGATTCAAAAGATTTGTACAGTTTATAAATATCATCTTTAAGATTGCTGCTCTTCTCGGAAACAAATTTTGTAGTTGTTTTTAGTCTTTCAAGATTACTCTTTGCAGCATGTATGTTGCCTGAAGCAATATTTGAAGCTAAATTAGTCAAATAACCCAGTGGTTGGGTCATTCGTTTTGCAAAGAACATTGTCAAAATCAATATGATGAATAAAGTGAAAATAATCAGACTTAAATAAATATTCTGCAAATCCGAAATCGTTGCTTCTATTCTATTTCGCGAATCATTGAAATCATCATCAAATGCTCCGGCTCCAATGACCCAGCCCCAAGGTTTGAAATACGAAACCGCTGAAAGTTTTGAACGCATTGAGTCATTACCCACATCCTGCCATTGATATTCTTGAATGAAAAGCTCTCCTTGTTTGAGCTTCATTGCATTTTCAACCATATTTCTTACAAACTTATTTCCATTCGCATCGGCTATTTCTAAAACGCTTTCGCCGTCCCGCTCACCATTTTTAGAAATAATGTATTTGCCATAGTGAGGATTTAGCGACCCAAGTACGAACACATATCCTGTTTTACCTACTTTTATGTTCATGATTGATTTCCGAATTGATTCAATGGAAGCAATCCGTTCACCTACATATATCATACCCTCAATTCGTCCGTTGATATAATATGGCTCGTATGCAGTGACATACCAATCATTAACAACAAAAGCAACGCCATTATAAACTTCCCCGTTCATGACTTTTGCTATTACGGGATTGACTTGACCATCGGGATTCACAGCCGGGATGTAAGTTCCAATTGCTCGTTTGTTATCATGATTTCTGACAGAAGTTGCTACTCTAATCATATCACCTTTTTCATTTATTCGCTGGAAGAGTGTGACTGTACCAAAAACCTGTTCGGTAACAATATCGACAACATGAGTCGGAGTATCAAAAGAAGTATTTTGACCAAGCCATTTTGAGCCGATATTGACTGCAGGGAGCGTAACTTCGGTGATTTCACCTGTGAATTGATTTAATGCATTCCATTTGATTAGTTGCTTTGTGAAATTGAAATCACCTTGGTCCTTGATTGTTTGCCTAAGCACATTCAAAGCAACCTTGTTTTTTTGGACAAAAAGTTCATTTGCCGTTTCAATAATTCCATATGCATCTTTTGAAATTTGGCTGATATTTGCTCTCGATAATGAATCGAGTTCCGTTTTAGTTCTTTTGGTCAGTTCAAATTGCAACCGAGCCGTAAAAACTAAAATCAAAATAACAGGTAATAATGCTGCTGAGACAGTCAGAATCATGAGTTTGCTTTTAAATGTCAATTTCACCTGCACTTCTCCGAAATATTTTCGTCTATTGGTTTCAAAACAATTAACAAATTAACAAGAAAAATTGTTTTTTTCATAAATATACTTAGTCTAAATTTGAATTTTATTAAATTAATTAAAGTAAAAATGTTTTATTTCAAAATTTTCTGTGCTCTCATTGTTTACTTTTTGCTGAATATATCTCAATCAATTGCCCAAAAAGACATTGAACCAAAGAATAATGTGCTGAAATCAATCAAAGACAGCATTGATTACTACTATCATACATTCGATACAGTAGCATTTGCAAGGCTTTTGAAGAAATGTGAATCAGAAATTGTTCGTTACCCTAAAAGTTATTATGCAAATTATTATGCAGGCATGCTCAAACTGATTCTGGGGAAAATCAACTATAACATTGATTCCGACTACGCCTACGAGCTTTTCACAGAAGGAGTTGAGAATTTTCATGTTTCTGAAAAAAGCAAACGGACAGGAGAAATCTGTGCTTTACTGTCCGCTACATATGGCAAAAGGTCGTCACTCTCAGGGCTAAATGCAATTTTCTTAGGTATGAAAGCGAAATCTTGGATTTATGATGCTGCAGAACTTGATAAGCAAAGCACTAAAATCAATCTTGTGGCAGCAACACATCTAATGCATTTGCCATCATTTTACGGTGGAGACAAGAAAAAAGCTCGAAAACTGTTGCTCGATGCATTCGAAATTCAAAAAAGAAATCAATCACAAGATTCTTTAGAATTGAACTGGGGGGATGACGCCGAACTACATGCTTATATGGCACAACTCGAAATTTTAGAGAGCAACATCGAAAAGGCAAAATTTCATATGTCTGAAGCATTAAAAATCAAGCCGAATTATGGATTTGTACTATTTGATCTGAGCATTCAACTTAAGAAAATAAAGCCCTAAGCTTGGTCTTTGATGTAAATATCTAACAATTGTCGCCCGTACTCGGCGTAGTCTAATCCATATCCTACAACGAACAACTCCGGAATTTCAATACCGATATACTTAACATCTATATCAACTTTTCTCGCTGTAGTTTTGGATAATAAAGTAGCTACTTCGACAGATTTAGGATTAAATGTTTTGACAAAGTCCAATAAGGATTTCAAGGTATAACCAGTATCAATAATGTCCTCGACGATTATAATGTCTTTACCACCGAAATTCTCGCCCAAAGATTGAAGAGTCACATTGCCGGAACTTTCCATCTCAGAACCATAACTTTTGGCACTTATCACTTCGATTTGGGATTGGAGATTTACACAGCGAATTAAATCGGCAGCAAAAAAAATAGCACCTTTCATCACTACTAAAAATAGGGGAGATGAGTCGGCATAATCCTTTTCGATTGATGTAGCCATTATTTTCAATGATTCATGAATTTGTTCTTTTGAGAACAAAATTTTGAATTTTACGCCATTTATTTCCATAATATCCATGATTTCCTACTTTAGCTGAACAATTTCAGCTTTTAAAAATTTCTTCGTCTCACTGTCAATTTTAAATTTCTCTCCGATTCGCTTCCCAACAACCCAAACAGTTTCATAAGTATTTCGGACGATGATGATGTTTGGTTTTTCGAGCAAAGTAACCTTTTCATTTGTCAAGAAATCGCTTATTTTCATCTCACCGGGTGCTCCAAGAGGTTGGAAAGTGTCGCCTTGTTCCCAATTTCGTATTTCCACATAAGTCCCAACTTTATCATAATCAAAATATTCTACTTCGGGGTTTTCGATAATTTTCACAGCACGTTTATCAACTAAAGTGAAAACGATTTTATAACCGTTCACGCGGTATTCGCTTGGTATTGAGCCAAATACTTTTATTTTCTTAATGACGGATGATTTGGATATAATTACAATGTTTCTGTCCTTCAGTGCAAAATATCCGGAGCCAATTTCTACTTGAGTGCCACTTTGTTTGTCAAAAATTGACATGATTCTATCAACGGCTGACAGCGATAATGGCTGCAATCTAAAATATTTAAGCCAAGCAGCTTGAATAATTTCACCTTGCATGAACTCTTCATGAGTTTGAAGTATAGGTACCTTGAGACTGAATCTTTCGGGTGTGACATCCACAACTACCGGGAGTAAATGCTTTTTGACTAATTCTCTAATCAAATTATCAGCACCATAAATTAATCTTGCTGTACGTGTAATGATATCATCAACAGCAGGATTAAAATCAGCCCTAAGTTTTGGCATCAAATCTAAACGAATCTTGTTTCTTGTATAATTCAACAATTGATTCGATTCATCTTCTCGCCATTTTAGTTTACGCAATTCGGCATAATTTTTTATTTCTTTCTTGCTAAAAGCAAGTAGAGGTCTAATGATGAGTACATTTTTTACAAATTTCCTGACTTCAGGGATGCCGCTTAATCCGGTTAATCCCGAACCACGTAATAAATTTAGCATAAAGGTTTCAACTGAATCATCTGAAGTATGGGCAGTAGCCATCAAATCGGCATCTAAATTTCTAGTCGTACGTTCAAAAAAATTGTATCGCAAATTACGAGCTGCATGTTCGATACTTATATTATTTTTTTGTGAGAATGCTTTAACGTTACCGGAACTATTTAAGAATTGGACGTTATATTGTTCAGCCAAATTCTTTACTAATTCAGCATCTAAGTCTGATTCTTTCTCACGAAGCATATGATTGAAATGTGCGATGTATATTTGCAATCCCAATTTATCAGCAATCAAAGCCATACAATCCAACATGACTACAGAATCAACACCACCACTGACTGCAAGAACTATTCTGAATCCCTTTTCTATGTAGATTCTCGTTTTGAGAAAATCTTCGATTGTTGCTAAAAATTTCCGGATTACCGGATTTTTTAATAATCGTGGAGCTAATTGTTTAACGTCGGGTAATGAATATGTCAATACTTCTCGAGCGATAGGTTTTGGTGTATGCTTTGATTGCAAGTCCTGTTTAAGGTCTTCCTTATTATTTTTAGCATTTATAGATTGTGGTTTTTGCTTAGTTTGCTCTGCTTTTGTTTTTTGATTCGGATTTTGTTTTATCTTATTCGGGTTTTGCTTAATCTGATTGGGGTTTTGCTTTTGTTGATTCGGATTTTGTTTTATCTGATTCGGGTTTTGCTTAATCTGATTCGGGTTCTGTTTTGGCTGTTCTACTGTAGTTTGTAGCTCAGAATTCACAACAAGGTCTTCAACTTTCTCCTTTTGATTCGGGTTTAGTTTTTGTTGATTTGGATTTTGCTTAATCTGATTGGGATTTTGCTTTTTTTGATTCGGGTTTTGCTTAATCTGATTCGGATTCTGTTTTGGCTGTTCTACTGTAGTCTGTAGCTCAGAATTCACAACAAGGTCTTCAACTTTCGCCTTTTGATTCGGGTTTTGCTTAATCTGATTGGGGTTTTGCTTTTGTTGATTCGGGTTTTGCTTAATCTGATTGGGGTTTTGCTTTTGTTGATTCGGATTTTGCTTAATCTGATTGGGGTTTTGCTTTTGTTGATTCGGATTTTGCTTAATCTGATTCGGATTTTGCTGATGTTGGCTTCTACCCTGAATGTTTTGATTTGGAATATAGTTGGCTTGTCGTGGAGTAGATGTATTGCTTTCAGTGGCAATTTTGTCAGAAACTTTTATTTCATCATCAGAATCGAAAGTAATGATAGAACTGAAATTTAGAGATTCAATTTTTGGTTCAGCATTTTCAATCTCTGATATTTCATTTTTAACTACTTTTGTTGACTTGCGTTTTTGAGAACTATTGCTAGAAGATTGATGCGCGTTTGAATTAACAGATTCAACATTCGAGTTATCAGTTTTTGAGTCATCAGCTATTTTAAGTTCAGTAATCGTCACAGAAACTTTCTTTTCATCAACAATCACTGTATCGGGTGAGGTGTTGCTTGTTACCTTTCGTCGAGTATTAGATTTTTTGCGTTGAACTTTGAAGCCATCTATCTCGGTTTCAGAATTTACTTTTGTTGAAGCCGGAGATTCATCAGTTAATTTTTTAGCAATATCTGCTTTGGTTTTATTACTTTTTGCCATATTAAAATTATATACGAATTATGAGATTTAACATTTCTTTCGGAAATGAACAATCATTTAATTCAAATATAATATATTAATCATTGTCTTGGTTCAATGGAATAGAAAATGCAAAAGTTGAACCCTTTCCGAGAGTACTTTTTACCCAGACTCTGCCGTGATGTGCATCGATCAATTTTTTGACTATCCAAAGCCCCAATCCGGTAGAATTTTCGTTCCCTGTTGGTTTTGCACTCAACCTAGCACCTCTTTCAAATGTATGTTTCAAATCTTCTTGTGATAGTCCTAAACCGTTATCACTTATCTCGAAAACTACATTATCATTTTCAAAGAAAGATTTCAACTTCACACTTCCACCATTTTGAGTGAATTTAATAGCGTTAGAGACTAAATTTTCGATTACTTCATCAATTTTGTTGGGGTCGAGCATACATTCCGGCAAGTCAGACTGCAAAGATGTTGTAAAAATGATTGATTTGTTCTTAGCTGCTATTTTGTTACGAGTAAACACATCATTCACAATATAGTTTAAGTTTGCTTGTTCAAAATTTATAATCATCCGATTACTTTCAAGAGCCATGATTCTTGATACTTCTTGTGAAAGATTAACAATTCTTGAGGTTGTTTGGGCTATATCGTTTATGATTTCCTGTTGCTCACTTGCAGTTAAATCATACGATGTCAGCAATTCCACTAAACTTTTAATAAGCGAAGCCGGATTTTTGATGTCGTGAATAACCACCGCAAAAAGGTCGTCCTTTTGCTTTTGGAGGTCTTCTAATTCCATTTTGCTCTTTGACAGTTTTTGAACCATATGTTGTAAATCGCTGTTTTGCTTTGCTAATTCTTGAGCTCGTAGCAATACTGCGTCAATTTGTCCACGTAAGGCTGAAATTTCAGCCCTCAGCTTACTATTTTCCTCTAAAGCGGACTCATATTTTGATAAATCTACACCTTTCGATTCGCTTTTAATTGCAATTTGCTTTTCAGCCCCATTCTTTTTTCCTTTCGCTATATATAGCACCAATAGTATGATTACAAGCAATCCAAGCAGTGCTATTATGATTTTCTCAAGGTTAGATGATGATTCTGTACTTACTTCTTCCGTAAGCAAAGTGTCAGGAGGTGCTACCATTCCGGCTATATGTTGTTTGAGAGAATCAATTTTGACAAACATTGCAGCTTTTTCGTTATCAACAATGATTTTTATTTCCGTTTCTACTGCATTCCATTGTCTTTGCAAATCGAATGCTCCTATCGTCAAAATATAATTTTTTTCGGGTAGATTTTTGTAAGAAACTGATGGCGAACCTGTTGTACGTATAGATGAATCTATCCCATCACTAAATTTAACTCTGAAGTAAAATGGCGTTGTTTTATCAGCGCTTTGAGCTGTATTAAGCCTGTATTCGACAGAAATCGAATCCGAATTGCTGATGGTAATGCCATTACCGAAATCGCTGACTTTCGTACTATTGACATAAATTGTCTCCAACACTACAGTTTTACTCGAATCTATAGGCTGACTATATGTTTGCCTGATAGGCAATATGTTCAACAGCACTATAAATGAAATCGCTAAAATAATTTTAATTTTCATTTCTACTCATGTTAAAATTTAAGTATATAAATATACTAAATAAAAGTTAAATACAAAATTCTATGCCAAACATTAACAATTTAGGATAAATTTTTTTCTAATTAGGATAACAATAGTCCTATTTTCCTATCGTCTTTTGCATTGATTGTTTAAAACTATGACTAAAAATGTTTCGATTGTCAAAAAAAACTGAATATGCCATTCTTGCTATGCAATATCTCGCCGAAAAAAGCGGAGAGCCTGTTTCTGCAAAAGAAATAGCAACAAGTTTGGGTTTATCTTTTGAATTTTTGTCAAAATCGTTGCAAAGTCTGATGAAAAGTGGGCTTGTTAGTTCCCAACAAGGAATCAAGGGTGGCTATCATTTGGTAGGCACTCCTGATATGATTTCTGTAATGGACATCATTCAAGCAGTAAGCGAAAATGTAGGTATAGTAGAATGTATGACTGAAAGCGATTGCTCCAGAAGTGGTTCATGTAATCTGAAAGACCCGATGTCAATATTACAGTCTAAAGTAAATGAAGTCTTCACACAAACATTTCTTGCCGATTTTGCAAACGAAACCGAAAGCAATCAATTTTTTAATAAAGATTTCAAAATTCTAAACGGAATTAATTAGGAGCTTGACCCAATGTCTCAAGATGTTAAAGATGACGACCAACTGTTACTCGAAAACCTTGCTAAAAGTGAATATAAGTATGGATTTTTCTCTGATATTGAACAAGAATTTGCACCTAAAGGCTTAAGTGAAGAAATAGTACGCTTCATTTCTATGAAGAAAAAAGAACCTGAATTTATGCTTAAATGGAGGCTTAAAGCTTATCACCATTGGTTAACAATGAAGGAACCTAAATGGCAGAAAGTGAATTTCCCCAAAATTGATTATCAGGACGCATATTATTATGCTGCTCCTGTTGATAAGCCAGGACCGAAAAATTTGAATGAGGTTGACCCGGATATTCTATCAATTTATGAGAAGCTTGGAATTCCGCTAAATGAACAAAAGAAATTGCAAGGTATAGCCGTAGATGCTGTTTTGGATAGTGTCTCTGTAGCTACTACTTTCAAAGATAAGCTTAATGAAGCAGGTATCATTTTTTGCCCGATTAGCGAAGCGGTGCATAGCCATCCGGAATTAGTCGAAAAATATCTCGGAAGTGTAGTGCCGCATACGGATAATTACTTTGCTGCTCTAAATTCTGCTGTATTTTCAGACGGTTCATTTGTATATATTCCCAAAGGTGTTCGTTGTCCGATGGAGTTATCAACTTATTTCCGAATAAATGCTTCAAACACAGGACAGTTTGAACGAACTCTTATCATTGCCGAAGAAGGGAGTTATGTCAGTTATTTGGAAGGATGTACAGCGCCAATGCGTGATGAGAATCAGCTTCACGCCGCAGTTGTAGAGCTTATTGCTCACAAAAATGCAGAAATCAAGTATTCAACTGTCCAGAATTGGTATCCCGGAGATAAAGAAGGCAAAGGTGGTATCTATAATTTTGTGACTAAACGCGGTATTTGCGAGGGTGCTAATTCCAAAATTTCATGGACGCAGGTCGAAACCGGCTCATCTATTACATGGAAATACCCAAGTTGTATTCTCAAAGGGGATAATTCAATCGGCGAATTCTACTCTGTGGCAATGACAAATAACTATCAGCAAGCTGATACAGGCACAAAGATGATTCATATCGGCAAAAACACCAAAAGTAGAATTGTATCAAAAGGGATTTCGGCAGGATTTAGCGAAAATAGTTACCGCGGCTTGGTCAAAATCACCAAAAATGCGTCTAAAGCACGCAATTTCTCTCAATGCGATTCTCTCTTATTGGGCGATAAATGCGGTGCACATACATTTCCTTATCTCGAAATACAAAATCAGTCCGCTACAGTTGAGCATGAAGCTACAACTTCTAAAATTTCCGAAGACATAATCTTTTATCTAAATCAACGAGGAATCTCTACAGAGGATGCAGTTGCATTGATTGTTAACGGTTATGCTAAAGAAGTGCTGAATCAATTGCCGATGGAATTTGCTGTCGAAGCACAAAAGTTGCTTGCGATTAGTCTCGAAGGTAGCGTCGGATAATTTTTAATCGAAATCTAACAAATTAAATTTTAAATATAGGTAATCAAAAAATGGCTTTAATTGAAATAAAAAACTTAAAAGCAAATATCTACGGTAATGAAATCTTACATGGATTGAATTTAACAATTAATCCAGGTGAAATCCATGCTATTATGGGACCTAACGGTTCGGGAAAAAGCACCTTAGCTTCAGTTCTTGCAGGTAAAGAAGAATTTGAAGTTACCGAAGGAACTGTTACTTTCGAAGGTCATGATTTGCTCGATATGTCTCCTGAAGACCGTGCTCGTGCAGGCGTTTTCCTCGCATTTCAATATCCTGTAGAAATACCGGGTGTCTCGAATGCAAACTTTTTGAAAACTGCAATCAATGAAATCAGAAAATATCGTAAACAAGACCCACTTGATGCAATGGATTTTCTCCAAATGATGAAAGAACGCGCCAAATTAGTCGAAATAGACAGTACATTTCTTTCTCGCTCTGTCAATGTTGGTTTTTCCGGTGGTGAAAAGAAAAAGAACGAGATTTTCCAAATGGCAATGCTCGAACCAAAATTCGCTGTACTTGACGAAACTGACTCGGGGCTCGACATTGATGCGATGAAAGTTGTGGCAAATGGAGTGAACAAATTAAAAACTGATGACAATGCATTTTTGATTATTACCCACTATCAGCGTTTGCTTGATTATATCATCCCTGATTATGTCCATGTATTATCCGAAGGGCGAATCATAAAATCAGGTGGAAAGGAATTAGCTTACGAACTCGAGGAACGAGGATACGATTGGGTAAAAGCAGAAGCTATTGCATAATTATAATTATTACGAAAATAGGTTAAATAAATGTCAACGAATATTTCAACATCAGAATTTAAAAATAAACTAATCAATCAATTTGATTCACTTAATGGTTTGTCCGCCGAATCTAATAGGCGCGATGCTTTGGCTCAATTTGATTCCTATGGTATTCCAACACTCAAGCATGAGCATTGGAAATACACAGGATTGACTTTCTTGAATAAGCATAATTTCGACATCATAAAAAAATCGGAAGTAGATTATTCTGTGCTTGAACAATTTGCAAATCATCCTCTAAATTTTATAGAGACAGAGAAGATTTTTATAGTAAACGGATTTTCAGTTTCAAGCAATTTGAAGTCAATGCAATCGGGAGTAACTATTTCACGACTTTCGGATTTGGATGAAGCTCAAAAGTCGCAATTAGTATCAGACTTTTACAGTCAAAGCATTAAGTTGGAAAATAACCCCTTTGTTGCCTTAAATACTGCTTTTGCACAAGATTGTATTGTAATCAAAATTGCTCAAAATACAATAGTCGAAACTCCTTTGCAAATTGTATATATGAATTTTGCCTCACCTAATGCTATCATAAATAACCCGCGATTACTTGTGATCGCCGAAGAAGGTTCGCAAGCAACTGTTATCGAATCTGTTCACACTTATGGCACAAATCCTTCATTGAAGAACTCAGTTTCCGAATATTACATCGGAAATAAGGCTTCTTTGGAACACTATCGAATCCAAGATGATAGTGAATTATCACATACTATAGATTTTACACAAGTCAATCAGGAAAGTGATTCGCATTATCATAATGTTAATGTGTCACTCGGCGGGCAATTTAACCGAAACAACATTCATACTTTGCTCAATGGCGAGAATATTGAATCCAATCTTTCGGGAGTTTTCATTACTTCCGGAAATGAATTATTCGACATTCATTCATTAGCAGACCACGCTTTCCCGAATTGCGTTAGTAACGAAAATTACAAAGGCATTCTACTTGGAAATTCTACAGGTATTTTTAATGGTAAAATCCTTGTCAGAAAAGATGCTCAAAAGACTAACGCATATCAATCCAACAAGAATGTTTTGTTGTCTGATACTGCCTCAATTTATACAAAACCTGAGCTCGAAATTTATGCAGATGACGTAAAATGTAGTCACGGAGCGACTTCGGGTGCCTTGGACGAAATCTCCATTTTTTATCTTGTGAGTCGTGGAATTGGTAGGAAAAAAGCTGAAGCTATGATTTTAAATGCAATAGCTGATGATATAATTGACTTAATCAAGCACGAGCCATTGAGATTGCATCTAATCGAAAGAGTCGAAAACAAACTAAATCAATAACAAAAACGGTGTCAAATTAGCACCAAATAAAAATGCACACAAAAGTTATAAAAAGTATAGATGTCGAATCGGTAAGGAAGCAATTCCCGATTTTAGATATTATGGTTCATAAGAAACCTTTGGTTTACCTTGATAATGCTGCAACTACCCAAAAACCATTGGCTGTGATAGATTCGATGGATAAATTCTACCGTGAGTATAATTCTAATATTCATCGTGGTGTCCACAAACTAAGTCATCTTTCGACATCGCAATACGAAAAATCTCGTCAGACTATTCAAGGTTTTATCAAAGCGGCAGAGCCTGAAGAAATTATTTTTACTAAAGGTGCAACTGAAGCAATTAATTTAGTTGCTTATTCATACGGTTTGATGAATCTTGGAAAAGACGACGAAATATTAATTTCGCATATGGAGCACCACGCTAATATAGTTCCATGGCAGATTTTATGTCAAAAAACGGGTGCTGTACTCAAAGTTATCCCGATTAATGACGACGGCGAATTGATAATGGATGAATTCTATAAATTATTATCTCCAAAAACTAAGATTGTTTCAATTGTTCATATATCAAATACATTAGGTACTATCAATCCGGTCAAGGAAATAATTGATGCTGCTCACTCTGTGGATGCAGTAGTTTTGATTGATGCGGCACAATCGGTTCATCACGCTTCAATCAATGTCCAAGCATTGAACCCGGATTTTCTTGTATTTTCGGGTCATAAAGTTTACGGTCCAACCGGAATTGGAGTGCTTTACGGCAAAAGAGCAATATTAGAGTCAATGCCACCTTACCAAACAGGTGGAGATATGATTAAATCCGTTAGTTTTGAAAAGACTATTTTCAATGATTTACCAAATAAGTTTGAGGCGGGGACTACAAATATCGCAGGTGCAATTGGTTTAGCAGCAGCTATTGAATTTATAGATTCTCATGGAATTGAAAACATTGCCATTCACGAAGCTAATTTGTTGAATTATGCAACCGAAAAATTATCGCAAATTGAACAACTCAAAATAATTGGAACAGCTACTAAAAAGTCTGCGGTTATTTCTTTTGTTTTGGACTGCGCTCATCCGCATGACATTGGAACTCTCTTAGATTTGGAAGGTGTTGCTGTCCGAACAGGACAACATTGCACTGAACCTCTAATGAAGCGATTCGGGATTCCTGCAACGACTAGAGCATCATTTGCGGTTTACAATACTTATGAAGAAATTGACGTTTTATATAATAGTATTTTAAAAGTAATAAAACTATTTAGTTAATGAAATGAGCGAAATAAACGAACTATATCAACAGGTTATACTTGACCATAACAAAAATCCGCGTAATTTCGGGATTATAGACGATGCTACAAACACAGCCGAAGGACACAATCCTCTATGTGGCGACCAAATTGATGTATATGCTAAAGTTGAGAGCGGTAAAATTCTTGAAATCAAATTCAAAGGTGCCGGCTGTGCCATATCCAAAGCATCTGCTTCGATTATGACCACATTGATTGTTGGCAAAACAGTTGCAGAAGCCAAAGGTTTATTTGATGATTTTATCAATATTGTCACTGCTGACCTCAGCGACAAATGCGATACACTCGAACTCGGCAAATTGGCAGTTTTTTGCGGTGTACGCGAATATCCCGCTAGAGTAAAGTGTGCAAGCCTTGCATGGCACACGATGATGAAAGCAATTCAAAAGTCCGAGTTAGATGATGCCCCCGTTTCAACCGAAGATATGGAGATTACAATATGAGAGACAAAACTTTCACACCCCAAGAATTAGAAGATGCTGTCGTAGAGTCAATTAAGACAGTTTATGACCCGGAGATTCCGGTAAATGTTTATGATTTGGGATTGATTTATGACATAAGCATAACGGGCGAAAACGAAGCCGTAATTTTAATGACACTAACAGCACCCAATTGTCCCGAAGCAGGAGTACTGCCGGGTACAGTTGAACAAAAAGCGAAGGAAGTTGAAGGCATCACCGATGCCAAAGTGATTTTGACATTTAATCCGCCTTGGGACAAAAGCATGCTTAGCGATGCTGCTCGATTGGAATTAGGACTATTTTAACTTAACATAAACAGGTAAAAACAATAATGGCATTGAAATTTTATTTGCTTAAAATTAAAAATCTGACAAGAGAAACTCACGACACTGTTTCAATTTCCTTTGAAGTACCCAATGATTTGAAAAGCACCTTCGCCTATAAGCAAGGTCAATACTTAACTTTGAAAGTGCCCGTTAACGGTGTAGAAAACAGGCGAGCGTATTCAATTTGCTCAAGCCCCATAAGCGATACCGATTTGACAATTGCTGTCAAAAAAGTTGATGACGGCGTTGTGTCTCGTTATTTAAATGATTCGCTCAAAGTAGGGGACTATCTTGAAATTATGCCTCCGATGGGCAATTTTGTTGTTGATGTTTCCGAAGATTCTCAAAGACATTACGTAATGATTGGTGCCGGAAGTGGTATCACGCCATTGATTTCGATGATTAAAACAATACTTCATGTTGAATCGAAATCACAAGTTACACTAATATATCAAAACAGAAGTACTGATACAATAATATTTCAAAATGAGTTAGAAAAATTAGCTGTCAAATATAGCAATCGTTTGGTGATAGTTCATATTTTGAGCCGTCCTGAAAGTGACTGGACAGGACTTAGCGGAAGATTGAATGCTGAAAAAATCAAAAGATTGATTAATAATATTGAAATCAAAAACATTTTTTCCGCACAATTTTATTTATGCGGTCCACAGGGCATGATGCATGAAGCAGAAACTGCGCTGAAGGAGCTGAATGTTGCCACTCATCAAATTCACAAAGAATCTTTCACTGCACCTTTACCAAAGATTGTAGATGAATCTGAACACAATATTCTACTAAAACAAGAAGAAGAACTTACAACAAGAACCGTTAAATTGAGACTTTATGGCGAGAATTACGTCTATGAAGTAGAGCCGGACGAAACTGTTCTCACTGCGGCAATGCGAGAAGGTTACGACCCACCTTTTAGTTGTCAAATCGGAGCTTGCTCTACATGTAGAGCGAAGTTGGTTTCCGGAAAAGTTCTAATGGATGAGCGAGATTCGCTCACAGACGATGAAATTGAAGAAGGATTTATTTTAACTTGCCAATCACATCCTCTTACTGATGATGTTTTGATTGATTATGACCAAAATTAATTTGTTTTTTACAAAAAATAACTATATATTTAGAGTAAACTAATTTTCAAATTTTATAAAGGTAAATTTATGACTGCAATAATTGATGGAATCGAAGTAGAAAAAATCAACACCGGCATTTTTGGTGCTGAAGACCAAGATTCAATTTATGTAACTCGCAGAGCAATCGAAAAAGTTTTGCAAATCCGTAGCGATAACAGTGTACCTGAGGATTATTCACTCAGATTGGGCACTCAGAGCGGTGGATGCTCAGGAATGAACTATATTTTGGGATTCGACTCAGAAATCAGCGATAATGATAGATTGATTGAATCAAGCGAATTCAATTTCCTGATTGATAACAAGAGCCTGTTTTATTTGATGGGCATCACGCTTGATTTTGTTGATGATGTACATGGAAGTGGTTTTGTGTTCAACAACCCCAACAACGCTAAAACGTGTGGTTGCGGCGGTGGCGGACATCACTAATTCCTGCCTGCTAATGAAAAAGAGCTTTTCCCGAAAGGATAAGCTCTTTTTTTTATAGAGAAGTAGGGACAGAACAGCGTTATATCCAAATATGGTCATTCTGAGCGAAGCGAAGAATCAAGCTTTAAAAATTCATGGATTCTTCGCTTCGCTCAGAATGACGGTGAGCTTTCTGACTTTGTAACAAAAAGATAGAAAATTATTTAAAATATTTTCAATTTTTATTTGGAAATCTCAAAAAGCTTTTTTAAGTTAGCAATGTACAGACATACAAAATGGAAATCTGATGTTGAAAATTTGTATAATAGGAATTTCTACAGAGCTACAGAGCTACAGAGGAGCGACGAGATGTTAAAATCTTATTGTACCCTATTGCACAGAGCTTTTCCACAATCAATTACAATTGAAACACACAAGAATCTTAGACTAATTCTATCAACTAAACTCTCGCAAAGTTCATTGACATTCTATAAATCGTATCGCAAATAAACAAGCGAGGTATGATTTGATTCGAGAATGACACCCAAAGCACGGGGAGCTTTGGGGGTGTTCAGAATACCCAACGCGGGAACTTCTAAGTTTATTGGTTTTATATTAAATAAGTTTTTAAATTAATTTGAGTAATTATATGAAAAAAAATCATATTTTAGGTAATGCTATATTAATTATTGCATTAATGCTATCTTTTAGTAGTTCAAATTTAAATTCTCAACAATGGCCTCCTTTGGGACCTTGTTACACATTAGGAAATTGCACTCGTACACCAAATTCGATTCAATTAGAGTATATGGGATGTACAGTTGTCGTTGTATATCAAGTTATTTATTGCCCTCCAGGACGATATCAATTCCAAATTGATTATATTACTTATAGTGCAGGTGGAAATTGTGTCAATTTACATCTATATTTACATCCAGATGATAATTTCGAACCAAATGCTGAAAGGTATATGCAAATGAAAAAGGACGTATATAAAATGTTGTTTGATAACAGATGGGAATCTATTAGACAAAATTATACATGTCCACTATTTGCTGAGTTTGTATATTGGTGGGAGGGTGATTGTGCAATGGCATGTGAAGTGATTCTTGAAAATGGAGAGCATGTTTTTTCTACTAAAAGTTGTCAAAATCTTGCATGTTGCGGCAAAAGGTTCACCTATTGTTTTGCCGGAGATACTCAAGAAGATATAATATATGAACATACATATTGGGTTGGAACTGCATGCCCTCCTCAAACAGTACCTGATTTCAGTTTATGTCCTGAAGTAGGTGATTATTTTCAAGAGGTCAGGATTGTTGGTGTGAATGCTTCATATTGCGTTAGCACATGTTTCGAAGATTAGGAGGTTTTATGAAAACACTACTTGCAATTTTAACATCTTTCTTAACAAGTTTAAACCTTATATCTATGGATTACGTCAAAATGTATAATAATGAACAAAATGTTACAATTTCCAAATATGAAGTTGTAGATGGAATTCAAAAATTACAATCACGTGAACAATATAAATTTAAAACAAATGTTAAACTCTTAGACGACTCAAATACTTTGAAAAAAGAAATCAATATGATTGACCATCAATATGATAGTTATTCATTTGATAAAAACTCAATATTTCTGGATGAATCACATGTAACTATATATCATAAGAACAATTATTGTTCTAAGAGTGATATTAAACAAGTATTTATTTACAACATATTGGGTGAATCTCTTATATGCAGCATTGAGCATGTTGACAATGAATGTATTATAGTTGAGGCTAATCAATTAATGAGTGGTCCTTATATGATAGTATATACTGACGAAAATAATAATAGCACTTTTGGCAAATTTATTGCGAAATAATAGTATGCCTTGCTGTAATTCAAAACAGCAAGGCTTTTTTTTCTATTTGGAGATGAAAAATGAAACGAATATTTTTATATATGCTAATTTTTATAGCTTTAATATCAAGTCTTCAATCTCAGGAAATCATACAAAGAAATCTATATGATTATGCCCCTGAAGAGCGTTTGTGGGATAATAGTTATGTATTTGATTATATTGATGGTAATAAATTATTCATTTATACAACAATAAAGTTAAACGAACCCCATAGACTCAAAATCATACTAATCAATGCATTAGGTGACACTATAAAATTATTGAATTCAGATAAAAACATTAAAATTTATGATGTTTTTATAGATAAAAATAGTAAAATTAAAATAGTAGGTAACTTTAGCGTTCGTGACGATTTTGGTTGGGTATCTCACGTAGCACCTACATATTTGGAGCTTGATAAGGAATTGAATATTATAAATGAAGCCACAAGCGAGCCAATTGAGAGTCTCACATTCATTCCATATTATTTTTCCAATGATGGCAGTGAAATTCTAAATCCTGAATACATTCAAAGCGAAGATAATTTATATATGAATAGATTTTACTTGAATTTGGAATTAAAAGAAAGAAAAAAAGTAAACCTGTTCCCACTGAAAGTTCCCAACACTTTTTCCTCAATTAGTATGGAAAGATATAATACAGGACATTATGTAATTATTAACGAAGAGACAGGAGAATTTCCATATAGATATAACAAAATAAATTTACTTACAATTGACGAAACTTTGACACCAAAATCATTGATTAAGTATGATGAATCTCTATATACTACTTTTTTTGTCAATTCCAACCCGAATGGAGATTTTTTAATTAAATACAATGAAGTTAACTTGAATGTTTATAAGAAAACTTTTCTTGCCACTTATTCTAACAACTTAAAATATATGTATTCGAGCGATACTTTAAATATTTCATCTAATTCTGAAGATAATTCATTGTTTAAAGATGCAAGAATACTTAACGACGGATCAATGATAATCAGACATGAAAAAGCTCCGGATTATAGCCAATATATAAAGCGTTATAAAAATGATGGCAGTCATAATTATGAATTCTTAATGATGTCCTTCGTTGGGGATACAGCATCACTTGATTTTACAAAGTTTCACGATTCAAATGACAACTTGATTTATCTTTCTACTCAATATGCTTATAGAGGGTACAAATGGGAAAGTAAATATCCTGTTGCTTATTTTCAAGTAGCACTATATGTCATAGGCGAACCTACAAGTGTTGAAGATAATATTGATTTCACGTACAAATTTCACATTTATCCAAACCCGTCACGAAATTTGATTAATATCGGCTCAATAAATGAGTGCCAATCTATTGGCAAACAAGTTGATATTTACAACTTGCTTGGCGAAAAAGTTTTATCGGTACTTGGTAGTGATAATCCTTATTTTACAATTGACATCTCAAATTTGGGTATAGGAACATATTATGTAAGATGTGGCAGATGTACTGGAAATTTCTTCAAATTTGAATAGTTTTTCATTCAAAAAGCTAAACTGAAAATCCTTGTTCCGTCAGATGTAACACCTGAAGGGACAAAACAAAAAAAAAGAGGCAGTTTATGAAACTGCCTCTATATAAAGTAAATAACTAAGAAGCTTTCGTATCAGCAGCGCAAGCACAAGCACTTGTTCCGCAAGCGGTCGCTGCGGGTTCACTTTTTTCGGGTGGAGAAGCTGACTTTTTTGTATAATCAGTCTGATAAAACCCTGTACCTTTGAACACAAGACCAATATTTTTGCTGAAAACTCTGACCACTTCACCCGGATTTTCGCAATTGCATAAGCCTTTAGGACTATGAGTTAGCGGAGCGTCAGCGAATTTTTGCTGATACTCGAAAACCGTTCCGCACGATTTGCATTTATAATCATAAGTTGGCATAAATCATTCAATAATTTGTTTCAAATAATAAAGCTAAGACGAAAGTTCAATTACTAATATTTTACATTCCTAATGAGCAATATTACAACATCGGGCTTATAATATGTCTCCAAACAAAATACAATCCAACTGCGATGAACACCCAACCAGTGATTTTAATTGCCCAATTTTGGAATTTGTTGACATTGTCGAATGCTTTGGCAATCTTGTTGGCACTGAAAGCCAACATCAAAGCAAAAATCAATACAGGCAATGCCGTTCCGAGCCCATATACAGTCGGTATAATAAAAATCGAATTGAATGACATAGACATTGGAATTAGACTCCCGAAATACAATCCTGCCGATACGGGGCAAAATGTAAGAGCAAATATAAAACCTAATGCTGTAGCTCCGAAATAGCCGGAGTTTGCCAATTTGCCTTGCATTTTTTCGCTCAAATTTCCACTCAAGCTGAAATTGACTTTAAAAACATTTAGTAAAAATAGCCCAACTATAATCAAACCGGGACCAATTATCAAGTTCATGTACTTTTGGAAAAATCGTCCGAGCTCCGGAATTGAGAAAAAGCTCCACAGAATCAGCGCAGCAAGAATCACATATGCTAAAACACGCCCGAGTGAATAAAATATTCCAGACCAAATTGTTTTGTTGGCACCTTTGATATTTTTACCTATATACGAAACAGCAGCAATATTTGTAGCTAAAGGGCAAGGACTAATTGACGTCAGGATGCCAAGCCACAATGCAGAGCCGATTGCAATTATAAAATCGGATTCCATTATAACTCCTTCAAATACGCACTTATCTCTTTACGAACGTAATTATTGAAATCTTTTTCATTACGGTTGAGTTGCCAGATTTTATCTGCGGCTTTCCATTTTGTTTCTTTGCCATTTTTTGTCAATGAAATTACAAGTGTTTGATTGAACAAATCATAATCCTCAACAAAATGTTCGTTAGCTTTTTCATCAAAGTTGACAACTTCAAACTTGATTTTATTCGATTTTAGTTCATTTGCGAATGATTTATTGACAGTTTCGACAATCATAGCTTCCATTTTCGTGCAAGTTACGCATCTGAATTCGCCATGGAAGTAATATACTTTAACAATATTCTCCGCCTTTTGCGAAGTGCTTGACATAAGCATAACTGCTAATGACAAAATAACGAGTGACATAATCAATTTTTTCATGATAATCTCCATTTTTAATTATTTTAATAATTCCATAATTTGAATTTTATTTAGTAATTTACCACTTGAAATTACTTTTTCATCCAAAACAAGTCCCGGTGTCATCATGATACCATAATTCATGATATCGTTGATGTCCGTTACTTTTTCCAAAGTGTAGTCCAAGCCTAATTCCTTGAGTGCTTCTCTTGTGTTTTCTTCTAATTTCAGGCATTTTGCACAGCCTGTTCCCAAAATTTTTACTTTTTTCATAAATTGTTCCTATATTAAACTATAAAAATAACCAATTAAGCTTGACATAACTATGACTAAAATCACATAAGTAGCTGTTTTTTTTCCGCCCAATACGCTATAAATCACAAGCATACTTGGAAGCGACAAAGCCGGACCGGCAAGCAAAAGCGACAAAGCCGGACCTTTTTGCATTCCGTTGCCCATGAGCCCTTGAATAATCGGTATTTCCGTCAAAGTTGCGAAATACATGAATGCCCCTAAAACTGAAGCAATAAGATTAGCCATGTAAGAGTCTCCACCTACTGCAGTATTAATCCAAGCCGATGGAATGATGCCTTCTCCACCCGGCATTCCGAGTAAAAATCCGGCTATGATGACGCCATAGAACAACAAAGGCATAATTTGCTTAGCAAAATCCCAACTACTGTTGAACCAATTCCTGTTTTCTTCGCCACTAAAATAAAGTGATACACCCAAACCTACAATGCCCAAACCGAATGCAACCGAAGGATTAGGGAATGCAAATGCTGCAATGGTCACAACTAAAGCTGTGATCGCCATATATAGCACTTTCACATTGAACCAATAATACAATATCGCTCCGTAAATCAATGATAAAATTGATGTCAAAATCCATTTATATTCATAAACATAACTTGTCCATCCTGCGCCCGAATCAGGATTTCCCCAATTAGAAACAAGTATAATCACTATCATTAACACGAAAAAGATTACATTTTGTAACATTGGGCGTTCGCTTTCATCATCGTCAGTATCTGCCATTTGAACAGTTCTCGATTGGGCTTCTTTTATAAAAAGCCAACTCATAATCAAGCCGATAACGACACTAAAAACGATTGCAGTTATGCCACGAGCAACTCCCAATTCAAAGCCAATGACCTTTGCCGTCATAATGACAGCCATTATATTAATTGCCGGACCTGAATATAAAAATGTTGTGGCAGGACCTAAACCGGCTCCCATCTTGTAAATTCCGGCAAACATAGGCAATACGGTGCATGAGCATACTGCCAATACAAATCCTGAAACCGATGCCACTCCATAAGCCATTAATCTGTTTGAGTTGGGACCCAAATATTTCAAGACAGCGGCTTGGTTTAGAAATACTCCAATTGCTCCGGCAATATAAAATGCGGGAAGAAGACATAAAATTACATGCTCTTGTGCGTACCATTGAGTAAGCTGCAAAGCTTGGTCTAATGCATTTGTAAACCGAAATTCGTTAATCGGTACAAATACAAACGCCAAAAATACTGCTGCAATCCAGGCAAGTATTTTCCACTCTTTTTTCCATTCCATAAAAAACCTCGGTTTGTGTTAGAAACCATTTGTTATAAATCTATTTAACTTTTGAAAAAACATACATCATTTCAATCGAAATTTGACGAGAACGCTCATCATATTTTTGAGATTCCAACTCAGTGCTGTCGAATGCTTTGGGATCATCAAATGGCAGTGCAAATCGTGCATCAACTCCAGGTACAAAAGGACATGTTTCATCAGCTTCAGAGCAAACCATTATGGCTGCAAAATTTTCTGAAGGATTGAATTTATCGTTGAAAACTTTGGAAAATGCTGAAATCGTATTCACAGAGTTTCCGTATGATACTTTATACACGGGATTAGTGCCGTCTTTCTCGACATTAATCTCAAATCCGCATCTTCTCATCGAATTCACCGCAGTAATATTGAATGCAGTAGCTTCAGTTCCGCCCGAAAAAGTTTCAACATTCGATATACCGTAATATTCCGCTGCTACAGCTGCCCAAATCTGAGCAATGTGACTACGTCGCGAATTATGCGTACAAATAAAATTTAATTTAATAATTTCATTTATAGAGAATTTATTTCGTATATAATCCGACAATTTTTCAAGTTTTTCTTTGCGTTCAATCGTGATTTTTGAAAAATCTCGTGATTTTTCCAAGTAGTTCAATATTTTTTCATTAATTATCATATTTTTTTCTATTAGTTTTACGGACATAAATCCGGATTTTCGATTCTCAAATCATCTGTTGATTTGAAATATTTTTCCTTAATTTTGATTGCAACACCAACAAGGGCGATCATAATTGGCACCTCGACAAGTGGTCCGATAACCGCCGCAAACGCTTCGCCCGAGTTGATTCCGAATACTGCAATCGCAACAGCAATTGCTAATTCAAAATTATTACTCGCTGCGGTAAATGCTAATGTTGCTGATTTTGAATAATCTGCTCCTAATTTCTTGCTCATAAAAAATGAGACAAAGAACATGACTACGAAATAAATGAGCAACGGAATTGCAATGCGAAGTACGTCAAGTGGCAATTCCAAAATTGCTTCGCCTTTGAACGAGAACATGACAAATATCGTAAATAATAGTGATATCAATGTTATTGGTGAAATTGTAGGAATGAATTTATTCGAATACCAATCTTCGCCTTTCTTGTTTTTTAGAATAATGCGAGTAAGTAATCCGGCAAAAAATGGAATCCCCAAATATATTAATACACTTTCGGCAATTTGACCGATTGTAATATCAATTTCGAGCACTTTCAACCCAAGCCACGACGGCAATATTGTAAGGAAAATATAGGCATATAATGAGAAGAACAAAATTTGAAAAACGGAATTAAACGCAACAAGTCCCGCAGCGTATTCGGTATCGCCTTTGGCAAGGTCATTCCACACAATTACCATCGCAATGCATCGCGCCAGACCAATGATAATCAATCCGGTCATGTATTCGGGGTAATCTTGCAGGAAAATTACTGCCAATGCAAACATCAAAATCGGACCAATCACCCAGTTTTGGACGAGCGATAAACCCAAAATCTTGACATTGCGGAAAACTTCCCACAGCTTTTCGTATTTTACTTTGGCAAGTGGGGGATACATCATCAAAATCAGACCTATTGCTATTGGAATATTCGTCGTGCCGGATTGGAAAAGTTCCCAAAATGAGGAAATTCCCTCGAAAACTCTTCCGCTCAAGAGCCCCAAAGCCATTGCCAAGAAAATCCAAAGCGTCAAGTATCGGTCTAAAAATGATAATCTCTTCTGTTGCATCAGATTTTCACCCCGACTACTGTAATGCTCATTATGATTTCAGGGTTTTGTTTGAACGCAATGATTTCGTCCTCATTCAAATAATCTTTCAAAATCGAATCAGGCATCTCAATGTTTTTTTGCTTCATAATTTGGGCAGACGCGAAGCCATTATCGGCAATTATTTTCATGTAATCATCTTTTAGCAATGCTCCGGCGACGCATCCGGCATACATTTCAGCAGATTTTTTGACATTTCCGGGCAATTCCGTACCGGTTACAATATCGGAAACTGAAAATCTGCCGCCGGGTTTGAGAATTCGGAATATTTCTTTAAATGCTTTATCTTTGTCCGGCACAAGGTTGAGTACACAATTGCTAATCACCACGTCCACACTGTTGTCGGGGAGAGGAATTTGTTCGATTTCACCAAGGATAAATTCGATATTGTCCAATCCGATTGCAGCTTTATTTTTTTCGGCTTTATCAATCATTTCCTGCGTCATGTCCAAACCAATCACTTTGCCTGTCGGACCAACTTCTTTCAGAGCTACGAAGCAATCGTTTCCGGCGCCGGAGCCTAAATCAAGGACTATATCGCCTTGCTTGATGCCTGCAAACTCTGTCGGAATGCCGCAACCAAGCCCCAAATCAGCATTTGGATTGTAGCCGGCTAAGTTGACATAGCTGTCACTCATTATCGTATAATCTATGTTATCTCCGGCACAGCAACCGCAGCTACCGGCAGCTAAACTATCATTGAGAACGGCTATTTGACCGTATTTCTCTTTTACGACATCTTTTATTGAACCACTATTCATTTTTAAACCCTTTTATATTTAGCAAAATAACGAAATGACTTGCGTTTTTTATGTGCCACAAATCATGTTTCTGTCTGTTATAAGTAATTTAAGCTTGTCATTCAACAGCTCAATATCGCGTTCAGTATGTTTATCAATCATCGCCAAACAATCGTCAATCAGCAAGCTGCGTTCCCGATTTATCCGGTAGTTGACCCACTTGCCATCTTTCTCATCCTCGATTAGCCCTGCTTCTTTGAGCAGAGAGAGGTGCTTCGAGACGGTAGAAGTAGCGAGTTGGAGTACATCGGTGATTTCGCAAACGCATAGCTCACGCTCCTTCAGCATAGAGATGATTCTCATTCTGTTGCTGTCGCTCAAAGCCTTCAATATTTTCAACATTTCTTTCATATCGTTTCGTTAAATGACGAAACGAAAGTAAGGAATATTTTTCACATATGCAAATAAAAATTTTTCTTGCACAATAAAAATATTTTTGTATGTTGCAAAGTGAAGATTTTAGATTATGAAAATGTTGTGAATATGATTAACAAGCATGATACTCATTCCAAAATACAAGTTTTCTTACTTGTATTCTTTTTTCTTTCTGCGTACGGAGAGTTATTCGCCCAAAAAGAAGCATATAATTGGGATTATGGCGGAAAATGGGTTATCACATTCGATACACCGGATGGCGAGCCAAAAATATTAAGAGAAAGTATTAGCAATGCGAGAGAAGGATGCTCATCAATATCTGATTCAAGCGGAAAATTTCTATTTTCAACTAGCGCTGTGTCGGCATATTCATATACCGGAATACCGGATTCTATTAAAAAGAGTAATGGTTTTTATGAACCTTTTTGTACTTTGTTTGATAACGATGGTTTTGCAAGAGCAGGCCAAACAGGATTAATTGTTAAACAACCGGGCAATAATAATAAATATTATATTTTTGCTTCAATGTGTAAATTTGAAAATTATAATTATTTTACAACGAGATATAGTATTGTTGACATGGACGGAAATAATGGAGTAGGCGAAATGATTGTTACCGATAGAGATTTATTCAAAAATTCAGGAGAAAAATTAATTGGAATCAAACATGGTAACGGGAAAGATGTGTGGATTATTTCACATGAGTTAAATTCTCGTACATTTCTCGCTGCCTTATTAACAGAAAATGGCATAGAAACCGACATTGTAAAAAGCACAACTGGAGCATTTCATCCTCTTTTTGGTCCTTTTCCCAATGCTTTAAGTCAAGCATTTTCAGGATTAATGACTTCAAATATTGAAGGAGATTTAATTTCGCTATTAGTTACACATACTAATAGTCTTGATATCTTGAGTTTCGATAAACTGACAGGAGAAACTAAGTCTTTACTTAGTTTTAACATTGGTGATTTATTTGTTGACTTGAATGGTAAGCAAATGAACTTATATGGAATTGGGCTTTCACCTGATTCAAAGAAATTATATGTCTCAACGATTGATGTTTATAATAAATTAATACAATTTGATATTAGCATATTAGATTCAAGCAGGATTTTAGCGTCAGCTTATGTAGTTTATGAAAATAATCATTCTATAAATGAAAATATAGCAGATGGAGCTATACAATTAGCTCCTAATGGTAAAATATATTTAAGGAATATTACTTCAATATTTGGAAATCCTCCAAGTTTAATTCAATCACTTTTCGTTATAAATAAACCGAATTTGTCAGGTGTAGATTGTAGTTTCATGGCTTATGATAAATTTATCTTTCAAAGAAGTAAATTTCATTTAGGCCTTCCCAACTTTGTTCAGGGATTAATTGATTTTTGGGTCAAAATAATTCCGGATTCTGTTTGCGAAGGCGATGATTTAGTCCTCCGTGTTGACGTACAACCGGATATTACGACCAACAAATACACATGGCTCGCTCCTGATGGTACGCAATATTCCGGCAAAACACTTGCAATTCGTAATGCAAAATTCTCCGATGCAGGGTTGTACAAAGTCACCGTTGATATAAATAGTACAATTCGCTCGGATTCGGTAATGATTACTATTTTACCTAAACCGATTGCAAAAATTATCGGCGATACTCTTTTATGCGACGGTGCTACAATGCAGCTACGTGCCCAACCAGGAGCTAATTATAAATATAAATGGTCAACAGGTTCAACTTCAGACAGAATTACAATTAATAAAATTGGTCAATATATCCTAACTGTCGAAAATGAAAACGGATGCATCGCTCACGACACAATAAATATTAAATTAGGTGATGAATTGCTTTTCTCCATCCTCGCTCCCGATTATATTTGTTTGGGCGACACTATTGTTCTGAGGACGAGTTTAGAGGGCGAAGGATATAAATACGATTGGTCAACGGGTGAAAAAACTCCGGAAATAGTGATTACTCGCGGTGGTGAATATTCCGTCACAGTCATATCTGATGCAGGTTGCACAGGCACAGAAACAATCACAATCGAAGAATTTGAAAAGCCCGAAATTAATTTCGAGAAATATTTGTACGAACTGTGCGAAGGGGAGAGCGTAACACTTCGCCCACTCGAAATTAATCCCGAAAATAAATACAAATGGAACGACGGTTTAAATTCCTCCGAACGCATTATTCGTAAATCCGGCGATTATTATCTCGTGGCAACTTCTCCCAACGGCTGCACAGACACAGCCTTTGCTAAAGTCACAGTTTACGCTCTGCCAAAAGCCGAAATTCTCGCATCGTCGCTCTCAGCCTGTTTCGGCGAAGAAATCACATTAACCGCGAATAATTTCAATCCCGATTATAAATATTTCTGGTCAACAGACGAAACAAGCGAATCAATCACGGTTTCCGCCTCCGGAAAATATAAATTAAAAATCACAAATAATATTTGCACAGACAGCACCGAAATTGATGTTACAATTTATCCGGATTTGGAACTCGAATTATTCGCATCGCCACTCTCAATCTGTAATGAGGAACCGGTCAGACTATCGTCAAAATTGAAATATGATGCATATTTCTGGTCAACCGACGAAACTACGGAAACAATCACAGTCACACAATCCGGACTTTATTCCCTTCGCGTGGAAAATGAGGCAGGATGCACAGATTCAGCAACTATCGATATTCGACAAAATAATATTTCACTTATTCCGGACAAAAATTCTATTGATGTCGGTGAAATATGCCTTGGTACAAAAGTCACCGAAACATTAAAATTAACCGTTGAGACAGATTCCGATTTATCAATAAGCGAAATTTATTTCCAAAATAATTATTTCACAATCGA